>OFGE01000649.1_pt1 | contig 36993 bp, 41 predicted proteins | sample 1521681 | NCBI WGS metagenome assembly OFGE01 (sample SAMEA3504093, study PRJEB24116) | mouse gut metagenome | biome: mouse gut; feature: mouse-associated habitat; material: faeces | place: Denmark | collected 2011
ATGAAGCAAGTGCCGACCTGCGCGAACACCTCAACCAGTATTATGATGAGTTTGTGGACAGATACGGCAACCTCAACGAAAAGCAGAACGCCAAGTTTATCCTTATGGACGCCAACGGCCGTGACGCACTTGCGTTGGAACGTGGCGAGAACGGGCATTTTGTCAAGGCTGATATATTCGACCACCCGGTAGCCTTCGCCGTTGACGAGGTTACTTCTGTCGATACACCTATGGAGGCGTTATCAGCGTCGCTCAATAAATATGGAGAGGTCAACCTCGAATATATGGGAAGTCTTGTCGATATGGAGCAGGATGCGATGATTGACAGCCTCGTCGGACACATCTTCTACAATCCGTTGGTTGCGAACTATGAGATCGCCGACCGCTTCATCGCCGGAAACGTGGTGCAGAAAGCCGAGGAAGTCAAGGCGTGGATTGACCGCGAGGAAGAACGCATCAAGGATTTTCCCGGCTATGACGGCGTTGAGCCGTTCATCGACTTGTCGAAAGAGTCTTTGAGAGCGTTGGAGGAAGCGACACCCCGCCGCATTACCTTTGACGAACTGGATTTTAATTTCGGCGAGAGATGGATACCGACAGGCATATACTCCGCCTACATGAGCAACCTCTACGGTACTGAGGTAAAAATCGTATATGCACCGTCTATGGACGAGTATTCAGTGGACGCGCAACATAAGAACATGAAGATATGGGAGGAATTTTGCGTCAGAGGTCACTATCGCACATACGACGGTATGAACTTGTTGAAACACGCCCTGCACAATACTGTGCCGGAAATCAAGAAGTGTATCGGTCAGGATGAGAACGGACACGACATAAAAGTGCCCGATGCCGAGGCTATACAACTCGCCAACACCAAGATTGACGAGATCCGCAACGGCTTTACCGAATGGCTGGAGGCTCAGTCGCCGGAGTTCAAGGAGCAGCTTGTGGATATGTATAACCGCAAGTTCAACTGTTTCGTGCGTCCGCATTATGACGGGTCACACCAGACATTCCCCGACATCAACATGAAGCTGTTGGGAGAGCGTTGCAATGTCAAGTCAATATACCAGTCGCAGAAGGACTGCGTTTGGATGCTGAAGCAGAACGGCGGCGGAATATGCGACCACGAGGTGGGAACCGGTAAAACACTGATAATGTGCATGGCAGCACATGAGATGAAGCGATTGGGATTGGCTCACAAACCGATGATTATCGGACTGAAAGCCAATGTAGCCGATATTGCGATGACCTATCAGGCGGCATATCCCAATGCCCGTATCCTGTTCGCTGATGCCAAGAGCTTTGAGGCGAAGAACCGTGTCAATTTCTTCAATCAGATAAAGAACAATGACTATGACTGCGTGATTATGTCGCACGACCAGTTCGGCAAGATACCTCAGTCGCCGGAAATTCAGCAGGAGATACTTCAGGCTGAACTTGACACGGTTGAGGAAAACCTCGAAGTTGTCAAGCAGCAGGGCAAGGACGTTTCACGCGGTATGCTCAAAGGGCTTATCAAGCGCAAGGAGAATCTGACTGCCAAACTTGAAACGCTCCAGTATCAGATGGAGCAGAACAAGGACAGCATCGTTGACTTCCGGCAAATGGGCATAGACCATATTTTCGTTGACGAAAGCCATCAGTTCAAAAATCTGATGTTCAACACCCGCCATGACCGTGTAGCCGGACTCGGAAATTCGGAAGGCTCCCAACGTGCGCTCAATCTTCTCTATGCCATACGCACCATTCAGGAACGGACAGGCAAAGACCTCGGCGCGACATTCCTGTCGGGTACTACAATCTCCAACTCCCTCACAGAGTTGTATCTATTGTTCAAATACCTGCGTCCAAAAGAACTTGAAAGACAGGACATCCGGTGTTTTGACGCGTGGGCTGCTATCTTCGCAAAGAAAACCACCGATTATGAGTTTAACGTAACGAACAGCATAGTGGCAAAGGAGCGTTTCCGCTACTTTATCAAGGTGCCGGAACTTGCGGCTTTCTATAATGAGATAACGGACTATAAGACCGCTGAAGATGTTGGTGTTGACCGTCCGGCAAAGAACGAGATACTGCACAATATCCCGCCGACTCCACAGCAGGAGGAGTTTATCCAGAAGCTGATGGAGTTTGCAAAGAGCGGCGACGCCACTATATTGGGGCGTGAACCGTTGTCGGAAACCGAGGAAAAGGCAAAGATGCTCATCGCCACGGACTATGCCCGTAAAATGGCACTGGATATGCGCATGATTTCTCCGGCATACGAAGATGATCCGAACAACAAGGCGAGCCAATGTGCCAAGATGATTGCTGAATACTATCACAAATATGATGCACAACGCGGTACACAGTTTGTTTTCAGTGACCTCGGCACTTATAAGCCCGGCGAGTGGAATGTCTATTCCGAGATTAAGCGAAAGCTGATTGAGGATTATGGTATTCCGGCGCATGAGATACGATTTATCCAAGAGTGCAAGACGGAGCGGTCAAGAAAGGCTGTCATTCAGGCTATGAACGACGGCGATGTGCGTGTGCTTTTCGGCTCAACTTCGATGTTGGGAACAGGTGTTAACGCCCAGAAAAGAGCGGTTTGCATCCATCATTTAGATACGCCGTGGCGACCGTCAGACCTCACACAACGCGATGGCAGAGCCATTCGCGCGGGTAATGAGATAGCCAAGTTATACGCTGACAATAAGGTTGATGTGATTATCTATGCGGTTGAAAAGTCGCTTGACTCATACAAGTTCAATCTTCTGCACTGCAAGGCTACTTTCATCGCCCAGCTCAAAAGCGGTGCTTTGGGAGCGCGAACAATCGACGAGGGTTCTATGGACGAGAAGAACGGCATGAACTTCTCCGAGTACATGGCGATACTCTCAGGCAACACCGACCTGCTTGACAAGGCAAAACTTGAAAAGCGGATAGCGGCGTTGGAGAGTGAGCGAAAGTCGTTCAACAAAGGTCGCGGCGACAGCGAGTTCAAGCTCCAGACCATAACCCACGACATCGCCAATAACGAGGCGGCAATCGAGCGCATGAAAGCCGACTGGGAGCGTTACGACAAGGTTGTGCAACGTGACAAGGAGGGCAACCCAATCAACAATCTCACGATTGACACCTGCAACCTTTCCGATGAAAAGAACATGGGTATCCACCTGCAAGGGCTGGCACAACGCACCGACACCCACGGGCTGTATCAGCGTATCGGCGAGATTTATGGCTTCCCTATCAGCATAATATCCGAAAGGGTGGTGTCTGACGGTGTTGAGAAAGTGCAGAACCGCTTTGTTGTCGAAGGTAACTACAAATACAAGTACAACAACGGTCAGTTGGCAATGGCTGACACCCACGCCGCCTGCATGAACTTCGTCAACGCACTGGAGAAAATCCCCGGCATAATCGCCCAGTACGAGGAACGTACAGCCAAACTCAAAGCCGATGTTCCAATCCTCGAAGGAATCATGGCAAAGACATGGGGCAAAGAGGACGAGTTGAAGCAACTCAAATCAGAACTTGCCGCCCTCGACCGCAAAATCTCCGCCGAGTTAGCACCCAAACATGACGAAAAGGACGGCGAGGAAGTCAAGCCGGACACCCAACAGCAGCAACCCGCCAAAGTCATCGAGGCTCCACCATCTTCCCAATCCCAATCCGCCGACGATAAAAAGTCAATGGTGGCAGAGCCAGTTGCAGAATACAAATTGATAAGAGCTACCTGCAATACTCAAATACGTCATTCTGGCATCTGAGTTTTTCGCACGGATATATGCAGACGTCATATATCCGTGCGTTCTTTTAGTGGATATTATTTGGTGGTCTAACAAATTTAGACTAACTTTGCATATCTTAAAACTATGTAACAATGGAACAACTTACCAAGCGTGAAGAAGAAGTGATGAACAAGTTTTGGGAGAAGGGCGAAGCTACCGTTAAAGAGATTATCGCCACATATCCAGAACCTCGTCCCAGCCGGACCGCTATATCTACCTTTGTGAAGTTTCTTGTCGAAAAAGGCTTTTTGGGGCATAAACCGGCAGGAAACAACGGCTTTATATATTACCCACTGATAGAAAGGGATGAATATTGTGGTAATAACCTTAAGAGTGTAGTACAACGATATTTTAATAACTCTATTCGCGGTGTTATCAGCACTCTTGTCAGAGATAGGAAAATGTCAGATGATGAGGTAAGGGAGTTAATAAATCAAGTGATTGAAGGTAATAAGCAAGAATAATCATCATTTATATGGAACATGAACTGGTAAAACTTTTGAATGTCATTAAAGATGAAATCGCTGATGAAAATACTTTTCATCAAGGGATAGCCAACCTATTGCTTTTTCGTAAGCAAATATTTGACATTATACTCCAGTTCAAAAAAGAACTGACCCGGAGTGAATTTAATGCTATGCCATTTATAGATGCAAATGGGTTTCATAATAAAACGATTGCCTATTCAATTTGGCATATATTCCGTATCGAGGACATTGTTATCCATACTCTAATCAACAAGGACGATCAGATATTCTTTTCTGAGGGCTATCAAAGACGAATAGCATCTCCGATAAAAACAACGGGTAATGAACTAATCAAACAAGAAATTGCCGATTTTTCACAATCGTTGAATCTGGAAGAATTATATCAATATGCTGAAGCGGTTAAATCATCTACTGATGATTTTCTTGGACGTCTTTTGTTCTGTGACTTAGAAAGGCACTTTGACGATAACGACAAACAACAAATTAAAGAGCTTGGCGTGGTAAGTCCGTCCGAAAATGCCAGATGGCTAATAGATTACTGGTGCGGCGAAACACTAAGAGGGCTTATTTTAATGCCGTTGTCAGAACATTGGATGGCACATATTTATGCGAGTTGTATAATAAAAAGCGCGTTGAGATGATAAGACTGGTAATTTTATTTTTATGTCTATTTAGGTTCCTGTCTTGTGTTGCACTTGACAACAACGCCATAGAGGACAAATTGCGAGAATATATAAGCCAACAGAGTGCCAGAGTTGGAGTTGCAGTCATTTCAGAAGATGGATGCGTGATAGGTGTAAACCAACACGAAAGTTTTCCTATGCTCAGTGTTATGAAATTTCCATTGGCTCTCACAGTATTGGAAACAGTAAAAGAGAAACATCATTCTCTTTTAGATACCATACCTGTCTGTAAGAGCCAACTTCATACTGATACATATAGTCCAATGTTGCTCAAATACACGGCATCTAAAGACCATTACATATCAATATATGAATTATTGGATTATGCCTTAAAAAGTAGTGATAACAATGCGTGTGATATTTTGATGGATTATGTTGGAGGGGCATCAGTTGTAAATAAATATATTCATGAATTAGGAATTGAAGGTATTGTTATCAAATGGAATGAGAATGATATGCACAATGTTTTGGAGCGTTGTTTTGAAAATTGTTCCACTCCTGTGGCGATGGCTCAACTGATGTTCAAATTTGACAAGCATCATAATGATCCAAACTCCATCAAGATTAAACGCATAATGCAATCATGCGAAACAGGAGTTGATAGACTTGCGAAGCCAATGTTAACAACAAATGCAATTATTGGGCATAAAACCGGTAGCGGACCAATAGTTAAAGAAACTGGACGAATCATGGCTGTGAATGACGTTGGATATATCCATCTTCCGAATGGCAAGCATTATTCTATTGCTGTTTTTATCGCCGATTCCGCTCATTCTATGGACGACACATCTTCTATCATTGCAGAAATATCGCGATTGGTATTTGAAGAAATAAGAAATAATAGGTAATCAGCAAACCGGATTAAAAATTTTGTCAAAGTTGCGGTATGCCGCTGATTGACTACTATAAGGGAATAAACGAAGAAATACTCAAATTTTTATGAATATAGAGGATGTGTTGAAACAATTCGTTGGAGGTGAAACTCATTTGCGGTTTAATAACGTGGAGGTTACACCCGAAACGATACGTGCAATTATGATAAATGAGGTTGTCCCGTCACATTCGGAAGAGGACTTCTATGGGAAACAAGACGCTGCGTATATGTCAACGACAATTCAGTTGTTCCGAAAAGCAGGTATCGAGGTTGGCTCTGTGCAGGATATTCTCAACAAGGGAATTTATATTACCAACGCTGTTAAAACCCCAAAAACCGGATATGCCGTTTCAAAGGAAAGCATAGAGGAGAGTCTGCCATATCTGGAAAGAGAGCTTGCATTGTTTCCCAACGTCAAGGTTATAATGCTGATGGGGGATGTGGCAAAGAAAGCCTTTAATATGATTAGCAATAAGGCAATCAAGAAAAATGCTGTCCCAAGCGTATCCACATACAAATTGCATAAGACTGAGATTTTATATAACGGCATTCGCATCCTCCCCTCCTATATAATGACGGGGCAAAACATACTCATAGAGAAATCTAAGTTTGAAATGGCTTCTGAAGATATTTCCATAATGTATGGGTTGATAACGAAGCAGTAAAAATGATTTAATAAATTGATATATGGAACAAAAATTTTGTCAGAGTTGCGGGATGCCTCTTAATCCTGCCAATTCCGGAACTAATGCTGACGGCAGTATAAGTGAGGATTATTGTGGTTACTGTTACAGGGATGGAGTATTTCTCCAAGACTTCAATATGAGCCAGATGATTGAATTTTGTGTGCAGTTTACCGACCAGATAAACAAGGAAACAGGCTGGAATCTCACTCCGGAACAGGCAAAGGCTCAAATGCGTAAGGTTTTCCCAACGCTCAAACGCTGGAAAGAAAAAGACGAAAGAAGCCTTGTAGAAAAAGCTGTCAACTTACTTGCACAATGCAATGAGGTCACTCTTGCCACTATAAATGAGGATGGATTTCCACGCCCTGTACCAATTAAGAAAATTAAAACCAACGGGTGTAACGAGATTTGGATGGCAACTGATGCCGCATCCGTGAAAATAAATGACCTCAAGACTAATTCCAAAGCAGGAGTAAGCTATTATTTTTATGGTGATAGTGTCGCTCTGCGTGGCATAGCGGAAATTGTCAGCGATGATAAAATCCGAAAAGAGATGTGGCAGGAGTGGCTGATAAATCATTTCCCCGGAGGTGCTACCGATCCGAACTATACTCTAATCAGGTTTGTAGGTAAGGACGCAACCATATATATTGATGGCGATTTTGCGCACGAGAAAATATAAATATTCCGTAGGCTTTAATGTCCATTTTTTACTATCGGAATAAATAGCCTTGTTATAATTTTGCAGGATGCAAACATTCAAGATCATACATCCCTCTCCTGCGCTGAAACCGTTTGTGCGGTATTATTGGGTATTGCAGGATAGTTCACCCGGCATGGTGTCGCAGCGTACTTTGCCGACGGGGTGTATGTCGCTTGTATTTCATCGTGGCGAAAGACTGAGGATTGTAAATCAGAATGATCTACAGCCACGCTGTTTTATAAGCGGACAAGAAACAGGCTTTACAGATGTCATTTCCACGGGAAACATCGAAATGATAGTGACCGTGTTTCAACCACACGCGGCAAAGATGTTTATTCATATCCCCGCCGGTCTATTTTGCAATAGGAACATTTCCGTATATGATATGGAGGACATCGAGTTGCAAGATTTGACAAAGAGAGTTGAAGACGCTGACAATATTGAAACCGCCGTTACTTTAATTGAAAATTTCCTATTAAACCGCGTACTACTGGAGAATAACTACAATATACTGAGGCTTTCCAACGTGGTGCGTCACATAAGCAATTCTGTCCAGACAAACATCAAGGGGCTTGCCGACATAGCGTGCCTGAGTGAAAAGCAATTTTGCCGTGTCTTTTCAGAACACATCGGGACCACCCCAAAGGATTTCCTGCGCATCATCAGATTGCAACGTACCTTATCCGTATTACAGCATAATCCGAAAATCGGTTTTGCCCAGCTATCATACAAATGTGGTTATACAGATCAATCCCACATGATAAAGGAATTTCGGCTATTCACCGGTTACACCACAAAGGGGTACATATCCCGTTGTGCTCCTGTTTCCGACTATTTTACGTTCTGAAAATTACGTTGGTATAGATTTCAATTTGGTTGTCACCGATTTTTTTTATAATTTTGTCACCACTTAGTGACATTAACAAAAATGGAATTGAAAGAAACAGAGAAAAGGCTGCTTGATGCAGTGAGCCATATCATAGAGAATGACGGATTTACCAAAATCGGGGTAAACCGCATCGCCAGTCAAGCCGGATGCGATAAAGTTTTGATTTATCGCTATTTTGGCGGTTTGGATGGTCTGCTCGTCGAATGGGCAAAACGGCACGACTATTATTCATTTGCCTATTCGGAGTTTATAGATACCATCAAACAGTCCGAAAAGTGGGATATAAGGCAGGTTGTCAAAGACGTGCTTTTCCGGCAACTTCATTATCTGAAGGAGAATGTTCTCATGCAGCAACTTCTGGTATGGGAATTATCCGGTCATTCATCGTTCAAGGGAATCCTCGAAGAAAGGGAACGCATCGGCTATAAATTGCAGGAAGAATTAAACAAAAGTCTGGATATAGGTAACGACAACGATATGTCCGTTGCCATAATCATATCCGCAATCAATTACATTGTACTTTTCACAAGACAGTACCCCAAACTGAACGGCATAGATTTCAGCCGGCCGGAAGCGTGGAGCAGAATGGAAGCAATGATTTCCAAGTATGTTGATTTCATCTTTGACGACAGCAAGCTATGAAGCATATAATCGTAATAGCACTGACGCTGTTTCTTGCAGTCTTTGTTATGGCGCAGGAAAGGAATTACATTTCTACTTGCGGCAAGACAAAAACGTCTGTCAAATGGTCGGAGGAACACAAAGACGGGAAGATATATCTGAATACAGTTCAAGGCAACGAAAGGCATGAGTATATTTTGGACAATGCGTATAAGACCGAAAGTTGGAAAATAATCAACCCTGTTTCAAATACAAACTTAACTGTCAGCTTAAAAAACGGCAAATATTCTATATCGGGTAAGTTCAACGGCAAACCAATCTCTAAGACAGTTAAAAGCAAAGGCAAACCGTGGTATCAAAATATCGCATACAATGCGGGGCTGACCTTAAAAAATGGTAATTCGTTGGAATACGAGTGTTTTCGCCCTGACAACATAAAGCTCTACACCATGTCGGCTACCAAGAAGGGTGTTGAGAAATTAGACGGTAGGAACACCGTCAAAATCGAAGTCTGTCTAACCGGTTTCATGTCAGTTTTCTGGAGCTGTGACTATTATTTTGACACGACTACCTTGATGTTTGTTGGCTACAAGGGTGTGAATGGTGGTCCCGGAACCCCCGAAACAAAAATATCCATTTCAAGATGAGAACGATAATATTATATCGCTCGTCATACAAAGGTAATACGCTGAAGATTGCACAAAGTATGGCTGACGCACTGTCCGCCGAACTGGTATCAGTGGACAACACTCCGACAATAGACCTGTCGGGATACGATTTGATTGGCTTCGGCTCCGCAATAAACTTTGCAGCTCACGATATCCGGCTTCAAAGATTTGTTTCGCAGCAAAATCTTGATAGGAAAAATGTTTTCATATTTTCCACTCGCTGCCGTCCATTCTTGGGGGCATATCATAAACCCCTGAAGAAAATCATCGAAAGAAAAGGCGGAATTATAGCCGGTGAGTTTTCTTGCCGTGGTTTTGACCGTACAGGCCCTTGGGTGCTGATGAATGGATACAATAAAGCCAGACCGAATGAGCTGGATATGTTCAAGGCACGGCTGTTTGCAAAAGGACTCCACTGGAAACTGCACCCATTGGCTTCCGTTCACAGAAATCCGGTTATCGGGTATTCGGACGGCATCCCGATACGCCATAATGGGACAGATTTGGTTTTCGGTGACAAGGTAGTGTTTCTCAATGCTTCCTCATGCGTGAATTGTGGAAAATGTGTCAAAGTATGCCCGATGCACATCTTCACAAAAACGGATAAAGTATTGCCAACGGATGAACTAAACTGTATCCAATGCCGGTTATGCGCTGACAAATGTCCGACTTCATCAATATACATCAACGAGTCTTTCCTGAACGGATTACGGATTGCATTCAGAGAATCTTTTAGTGACAAGTTGCAGAAAAGTTATAATTCAGACGATAAAGGGCATTAAAATGTACCCAAGGAATAGAATGTCCGGTTTTTACTATCATAGGCTGTCGTGTCGCTGTAACTTTGCAGCGTACTAATAAATAACAATAAGTATGATTGCATTTTTTGAAATTCCCACCAATGACTTCGACAAGTCGGTGGCATTTTATCAGGCACTCTTTGGTGAGGAGCTGGAGGTGTCGCAATTCGGCGACGAGAGAATGGCGTGTCTAATGAAAGACGGAAAAAGCGTGTGTTCTATCTCATCCGCGCCTTCGTTTCCCGGTTTTGCACCGTCCGAAGGAGGCGTACTGGTATATCTCAAAGCAAAGGACTTGGATGCCGATGTGAAAACGGCGATTGACAACGGCGCAACACTCGTCACTCCCAAGACCAAGATTCAAGTGGATAGCTGGGGCTATTTCGCCATCATCGCAGATCCTGTTGGTAACCGCATCGGACTTTATGGTAATAAGTGAAACATAAACAACTGTGGGAGTGGAGATAATCGTTTGGTTATCTCCATTGCTATTATCAACAAAAGAAATTTTTTTGATTTTATTTTGTTGTCTAAAGTATTTAGACTAACTTTGCGTTGTTAATATGTCTAATTTACTTAGACCATAAACGGAATATGATATGAAACCATTAACAGAACGAGAGGAAGATGTGATGAACTACTTCTGGGACAGAGGTGCGCTTTCTGTCAGGGAGGTTGTTGAACTTCATGATGAGCCGCGTCCAAGTCGGACCACGGTAGCAACCTTTGTAAAGTTCCTTGAGCAAAAGGGGTATCTTGAACATCGGACTGAAAATAGTGGATTTGTATATATTCCAATAATACAACGTAATGAGTATTGCGGTCACAATCTACGCAGTGTTATAAGGAGATATTTTGACAATTCTATACATAATGTAGTGAATTTCCTTATTAACAATGAATATTGCAGCGATGAAGATGCAAAGGCTCTCATTGCACAAATTTCTAATCGCAAGAAAAAATAGCTATGACAGGCAGTTTGTTGGCATATTCCCTTTTGGCAAGCACACTGTTAACTGTGGTGTGGGCAGTATATAAATGTACTCTTGCTAATGCGGGATGTTTTCGTTTCAACAGGATTTTTCTCTTGTTGAGCATAATCATAGCCTTTATTTTGCCTCCTTTTATTCTTAAACCCGAATACATAGTTGATATAGAATCTGAGAATATTGTATTAGACCTCAATCCCACTGAAATTGTAAATGTAACTCAGACTGTAACGGAACATATAATGCCCGTCTGGAATTATATTGTCACTTTGTATTTGATTGGAATTGGTGCAATGATTATCTATTTCTTAGTGTCATTAGTACGATTATTGCTTTTCATTATACAGGGAGAGCATATCAAAAGTGATGGAAATCATATCGTATTGCATCGAAATAATAGCGTTGCTCCTTTTGCATGGGGCGGATATATAATGATGCCACGAAAAGACTGGTATGAATATGGGGCAATGATAGTTCGGCATGAGAAAGCTCATGTGGAATGTCATCACTGGGTTGATCTAATGATGTTGCAAGCTGCAATTATTGTAACATGGTACTGTCCTGCAATATGGCTTTTACGCAATGAACTTCATACTCTCCACGAATACGAAGCGGACAGCCGTGTGCTCGCTTCAGGTATTAAACGAGAGGACTATCAAATGTTTCTAATAAAAAAGACAGTTGGAGCAAGGTTCGCAACTCTTTCCAACTGTCTAAATCACAGTTCACTTAAAAAACGTATAACTATGATGTTATCAAGCAAACCGACAGGCATAGCCCGTGTGCGTGCTTTTGTCATGGTGCCAGCATTGGCACTTGCAGTAGCAGGTCTGACCACCCCGGCGGTGTCAGCAGTGATTAACGAAGCGTCTTCCGCTACACCAGTGGACGATATCCACTACAAAGTTACGGAAAAATCTGATGAATCAATCCAAATCACGGAAAGAAACTCAGATGTCGTGGTAACCGAAAAGGCTGATTCCCCCGGAACCCTTCAGTTCATCAAGACTGAAACTGCGCCAACCTTCCCTGGAGGGAAAAGTAAACTGATGGACTTCGTCAATAAGAACATCCAGTTTCCAGAAGCCGCCTATACAAATGGCGTACTCGACATGGATGCAGTTGTACAACTCACAATCGCTAAAGATGGAGTGGTAAAAAATGCCCAGATTGTGAAAAGTTCTGGTAAGACACTGGATGCTGAAGCCATTCGTGTAGCTCGTATGCTTCCACAGTTTCATCCCGGACTTAATGCCGGACTTCCCGCTGAGTCAAGCTATATGCTGACTTTTAACTACCATATCAGCAAACAATAAAGCAGCTTCCATAACAACCAATGGTATAATTGGATCTTAATCTGATGCTGGAGTATGTCGCATTTTATGTAATGCGGCATCTCCTGTATCATAAAATGTAATAACAATGGAATTAGTATTTACAATCTTTGTCGGAGTGGTTATCGGAGCCGTTGATGCACTCCCGATGTTTCTCAAAAAAATGGATAAGGCAAACTGTTGGTCTGCTTTCGTCCAGTATGTGGTGGTAACTTTCATCATCTTCAACACCAAACTTCCCCAGTTGAATGTCAACGATTTTTTGGCTGGGTCGATTGTATCAGTCCTAATGGCTCTGCCTATGGTGGTTATGATTGCCAAGAATGAAAAGAAAGCTGTTCCGATTGTGCTTGTCAATGCGGTTGTTTTAGGCTTGATCATAGCGGTAATCAAGCATTTCAGTTCATCGTGGTTTGTATGAATCGGATAATAGCGAATCCTGACAGCATCGCCGCTTGTGGTTTATACTGTGGAGCGTGTCGCAAATTCTTGTCCGGAAAATGTCCCGGTTGCAAGAATAACGAGAAAGCATCGTGGTGTAAAATCCGCCAATGTTGCATAGACAAGAGGTACAGTAACTGTGCTGACTGTGAGCAGGAGGTTAGGAACTGTAAAATCTATTCCAACTTCATAAGCAAAGTATTCGCCTTGCTCTTCAACTCAGACCGCCCGGCTTGCATTGACTATATTAAGGAACACGGAAGAACGGCATTTGCAGAGGAAATGACCTGTCGCAAATGTCAAACAATAAAGCGAAGCAAAAAATGAAAATCATAGAATTGGCAATCATTTCATTATGCCTCTTGCTTTTTTCCTGCGAAAAGCACTCCTCTGTTGAATTGTATGGAAAATGGCAAATCGTGGAGTATAAATGTATCGCCTCATCATCTCCAATCGGTCTTTCAAAAGTTACAGATGACGATAATTATTCTCTTGAGTTCGATAATCGCGGAAATGTAATTTGTAACACCGATTGCAACTTGGTTACTGGGAAATATGTCATTGATGGTAATAGATTAGCCTTCGATGAAATTACATCAACCGAATTGGCTTGTGACAATATGTTGGTGGAAGGAAGTGTAAAATCCATACTTCCCAATGTATCGACATTTGAAATTCAGAATGATTCTCTTTTGTTTTTGAAAGACGCTGATAATCAAACATTGATGGAACTAAAGAAAACGACTAATTAGGTCTTGGGCCTAATTAGTCGTCACAATAATTCCAATAAGATGTTTGGGTGAATGTGCGATAGTTATATTGACAGCAAATGAAATACATAAAAAAATAAATCCTTCAAAATATCTAATATATAACAATTTACAAATTGATGAACAAGATTCTCATTGTAGATGCTTCGGTATCTGATAATAGGGTCATGTCAAGCCTGATTGTTCGGGCCGGATATGACCCTATTATTTCAGAGAAAATTGAAGCAGCGAAGGAGGAAGTGGTAAAACTGCCTCCCGGCGCGGTTATCGTCACGGCAATGCGATTGCCCGACGGTACCGCTAAAGAGTTTATTAACTGGCTGAAGGCCGAGGGATACAAATTCCCCGTCATAGCCATTGTGGAAAATCTAAACAACGCTGATGTAGTAAGCATTATGCGTGGCGGTGGAGCTGTTGATGTTATCCAGCGTCCTGCAATCGACAAGCAGCTTATAGAAACTGTCGCTCAGTACGTCAAAGCGGAAAACAAGACATTCTCCCTTGGCAAACACCTGATACCACGACAAAGCGATGAATGGCGCGAGATAGTGCATAAAGTTCAGTCAATCGCAAAGTCAAACGCCAATGTTATCATCTTCGGAGCAAGCGGTACTGGCAAGGAACAAGTCGCATTGGAAATCTATCATCAGAGTCCTCGCTCTCAAAAGCCACACATCATAGTTGATGCAGGTGGAGCAGGACTGATTGGCAAGCATGACCCCTCATCGGAAAGGAGCGAAACCTATAACCGTATCAAAAGCTACTTCGAGAATGCCGATGGCGGAACAATCATCATGAAGAACCTCCACCTTCTGAACTTTGAGAAACAGTCAGTGCTGTTGCATATCCTCGAAGAAGAACATCCGAATGTTCGCGTCATCTGCACCGCAGAGCCATATCTCCGCCGAATGATGACCGAACAATCCTTCCGACCGAACCTGATGTATATTCTCCGCGAGTTTGAGATTGTTATCCCGTCACTCCACGAAGTGACAGAGGACATTCCTTTATTGGCTAACTTTTTCTTAAAGATATACGCTGGCAGAACAGAACAAACACAAAAACGCCTTGACGCGTCGGCAATTAAAGCTCTTAAACAACATCTTTGGATTGGTAACGTGAGAGAATTGAAGAATGTAATTCTTCAAGCAGCCTTCGGTACAAAGGGCAATGTGATAACATCGACAGACCTTACATTCAATGTGTCTGATCCCGAAGATTACGATGACATTCATCTGAAAAATCCGTCAGACGAAAAGCGACGTATAACCGATGCTTTGAAACGTACAGCGTGGAATAAAACGCAAGCTGCCAAGCTGTTGAAAATAAGCCGCCCCACGCTCGATTACAAAATAAGACAGTACGGTATTCGCAAAAACGAAGTGTGAATAGCCGTTAATTCGCCAAAATTTTGTAATTTTGTAGCGAAATTAGAAGTTGTGTACGCTTTAGAGGCGTCCCGACAATGACATATAGGCGACTGGAGAGCCGGTCGAATTCTGATACAACATAACATATGCCGCACTAAGTAGTTTGTGAATCTGGACAATTCATTAAGAACAGAACGAAGTGATGCTTATGCTATGCGTTTGCATAGCGTACATCCATTAGATTTCTGTTCAAGGCAGTCCAGAGCCTACAAATTGATCGAAGGGTGTGCGCTTTTTTTATGCCCATTTTTTGAAAGTAATATTACAGTATGTAAAGGGTTTTATCAACCGCGCATTTTAACCATCCTTAAATTCCATACTATTATCCCTCCAAATTCTCCGAATAATCAATCATTTACAGATTAACATTTAATTCTGTAATCCATTTGTAACAGGTGCGGGTTTATATCAGCGAAACAAAAACATTATGTATAACCCGTTAAATTGGACCCCGATAAATGGATGTATTTTCACTTACCGAAACCGAGTTCTTCCGACTGCTGACGGAAGGTAACAACGAAAACCTGCACATTGCCTACAAAGACTTTGTGCTTCAGGTCAGCGAGATCTGCCACAACACACAAGACATAACCTATGCAATATCAGCATTGCTCTATGCCGAGGTGGAGATAGCCCATCTTCAGACAGAGGCGATGCGAAAAGAGGTCAGCCAACACCTGACATCGTTCATCAGCAAGGCCCTCACATTTGTCCGCCATACTATCAGCCACATCAAAGAAATACCTGTAAAGACTGTGCCAATAGAAGATTCTATTGATGATATTGCCCTCAACTGGGAGGCTAACAAATCGGCACTTATAGAGTTAGGATATGCTTTCAAGGTCGCCAACTGTTTCGGCTCAAATGTTACAGTGAAGGAGATAATCAACAAACTCGCCAAAGCGTTCCACGTTGAGATACCCGAAAACTACATCTACAAGAAATACAATGAAATGAAGGTAAGAAGCCGCAATAGCCGTACCTATTTCATTGACAGCCTTACCATGTCGTTAAACAGCTTCATGGCAAAGCAAGACGAGGAAGATTGACTCGTCAGACCGATGTCCACCACTATATCCAATACTGATTTTTGACCCGGAGAGGGTTGTTTATTCTTTTCATTTTCATAGTTTTTTAAGGGAAATGCCCTGCCGTCCGCGAAGGATAGCAGGGCATTGATTTTATACAGGTTACTTGTTGCGCAACAAGTGGCGCAGTCTGGGATCTGAGGCGATGCGCTCAATCTCGGATTTTACGATGGTTTTCACATCGTGCTTGATTTTGTCATAGTTGCGTTGGATTGCCGCCTTCATTATGGACTTGTCGGGAGTATCGTCCTTGAAATCCGTAATCAGGGGAATAGGCTTGTAAGCCGCTGTTTCCTCCGCAACGCGCTTGTTGTCAACCACAATCTCGGCATGAAATATCTTCTGCCGGATACGCTCGTCAAAGTTGTCGCTGACGGCTCCGACAAACATTCCCTGTGTCAGAGTTGATATTTTGCTTGCCGGAATAAGGCTGTCCATCTGGGTATTGATGGAGTGGCTTACATCGTTGCGGTTGATGCTCATGGACTGCCGTTGCTGGAGAACCTTTCCAAACCTTTCAGATAGAGTCTTGGCGGTTTCTCCCACGACTTGCCCGGAGAATATGTTTCCGACAGTGTTCATCACAACGGCTGCCTCCTTGTCGCCATAGTCGCGTTTGAGCTGGGAGAAGTCCTGAAAGCCGAGGCATACGGCAACCTTGTTGCTTCGCGCAGTGGCAATTAGATTATCCAAGCCCTTGAAATATATCGTGGGGAGCTCGTCAATGATGACGCCAGACTTCAACATTCCCTTCTTATTTATCAGCTTCACAATTCTGGAATTGTAAAGTCCGAGTGCCGCTCCGTAAATGTTCTGACGGTCGGGGTTGTTGCCTACACACAGGATTTTCGGTTCATCTGGATTGTTGATGTCGAGCGTGAAATCATCGCCGGTCATAATCCAGTACAACTGCGGTGAAATCATACGCGACAGAGGGATTTTTGCCGAGGCGATCTGTCCGGCCAACTGTTCTGCCGCTCCTCCCTGCCATGCGTCTATGAACGGCGACAGGTAATTTTCCAGCTCCGGATATGATGTAAGTATCGGGAAAATCTTTTCATAAGGGCAGCAAAGAAATTCAATCGCGTGGGGGAACGTGCAGTACCTGCCGTTCTTGTAAATCTTGAGATACCAGATTATTGCAGCGAACAATACGATTGGCGACTCCACAAAGAAATCGCCCTGCTTCTGTATCCAACTGCGGTTCAAGTTCATCATTATGGTGTATGCCGATTCATAGGCATCGGCAATATCCGTCATGAACGCCGGGTGTATGGGGTTGCACCTGTGGGAGTGTTCAGGGTCGTCAAAGTTGATGACATAGAATGATGGAGGCTTTTTACCGTAGCCTTTCTGATTGTTCAGCATGTGGTTGTACGCTATAAGCGTCAGGTCGGGCTGCTTGTAATCGTAGATGTAAAGCCCGAAGCCCTTTTCAATCTGCTGCTTGATGAAATTGTTGACGATGGCATACGATTTGCCCGAACCGGGAGTGCCGAGCACGATTGTCGCCCTGAATGGATTGACTACGTTTATCCATCCGCTGTGACACCGTTTCTTGTAATAGAACTTTGTGGGCAGATTTACGGAGTAGTCATTGTTCATCAGTTTTGTTTCCTGCATGAAGCTCTCGTTTTCATCATTGAAACGGTCGTCCATCATGTTGTTCTTCAAAAGCCGGCTCATATATACTCCGCCGACAAGCATCAGTACATAGCCTATCACAGTGGTCAGAATGTATGGGAAAACCCAGCCAAGAGCCGGCATCCACCAGTTGAGGAAGAACAAAGCCGCTCCCGCACTGAGGAAAATCCAGATATGGATCCATTGCACTTTCTCGTTCTTCACGCCTTTCGTACCAACGCATGAAAGTCCGAGGAACAGCACAGTCCACCATTTGGAAATCCACGGGTTATGGAACAGCCCTCCCGCATCATCGAGGTTGCGGAGTATCTTCATTGTTTCGGTGTGGAACTGCCAGCCCGATACCATCTGCTGACAGAACCAATAGATATTTGCGACCACGAGTATTATGCTCAAAGCACGGAGCAAGTCCATGATTTTAGCCAATGCCCGGAGGTCATCTTCCTGTTGACTCATAAATCAAAAATTTGTTTGGAGATTAGTAATTACAATTTGGGACCGCGACGCTTTTTCCTCTTGCGCCGCTGCATGGCACGGTAGAACGCTTCTTCATCGGAGTCAAAACCGGGCCCGACATGGAACAAGTCAAGTCCCGGCAATGAGGGAATATCGTCATAGTCGTTGTTGCGAACACTCTGCTTATGCTGCTGACTTGCGGACTGGGCAGTGTCACTTGATGCTTGCCCGTCATTGCGTGCATCCGTATCTTGAATAGGTACGGAAACATCAGGTGTATTCTGCATAGGCTTCTGTTCCGGATTGTCGAACCACCTTTGCAGGGCGTTTGCGGAGAACTCCTTACCGATACGGGAACCGTTGAGAACCGTCATTGTATTGTGGTCTATGAACGTCGCCCCATAAATCCGACCATCCTCAGTGTAGCGGAGAACAAGGTCGATGTTCTTCTCCTTCAGTCCTGCGATGAAATCATCTTTGCCGGAGGCGGAAGTCATAGCCTCGGCGACCATTTTCTTGGTCGGCTTGATGTCAATCTTGTCTTTGGCACGTTCAAACCGGTTGTCAATGGCGGTGCGGCTGGCGAACTTGCCGAGGCGTGATGCCTTGAATGGAGTGGCGATTGTGTTGCCGTTGTCATCGGTGGCAAAATAGACAAGTCCGTGATACTCGCGCCCGTTGACCCTTCCGTCAGTCTGTTCACACCTCACATTATATAATCCGAGTATGGCATTATATTCTCCCATGCTTTGGAATTTCCAACGCATACCCACCATTTTGACCGTATTGGCGACCTGTCGCTTTATGTCGCCATTAGGATCAATCTTCTTTATAGGCATATCCGGTGTGATTTTCTGACGCTCCGCCGACTTCAGTCCATACTTCTTTTCAAGTTCACGGCATATATCCTTGCTCCTGTAAAAGTTATTGCGGTCGGATATGCAGGTGCCGTCCGGCTTTACCCTCAGTGCCACAATATGGATATGGTGGCGGTCTATGTCCTCGTGCTTGAATACAAGATAAGGCATATCGCCGAACCCCATCTTCTCCATATACTCGTGGGCAAGGCGGCCAAAGTCAACATCAGAAAGCCGGTCGTCAGGGTGCGGATTGAGCGATATGTGCATCATCGTCTTTTCGGCTTTGGAATTGGCAGGCATCCACCGCTTGAAATCCTCAAACGCACGGTGTATGTTGACAGTCCCGGTGCCGTCGTTGAAGATTTTGTTGGTGTCGAGCAGCCTGCCTTTCTCCTTATTTATCTTTTCGCCGTTGTAAACCAAAGCTCCGTAAAGGGAGTTGCCTAAAGAGATTTTTGCAACCATCGCTCATCGAATTTATTTGCGAGAGCGACAATCTCACGGTTCAGTTTCACAAGCTCAATGGTTATCTTCTCCAGTTTGTAGAGAGCAGTCATCGCTTTCTTTTCAGTGAAATTCTCACGGAGAGTCTTTACCACTGTGTCATATTCAACTCCGATAGTGCGGTAATGGGAATTGAACGCCGATAGCTGGTCGATGAAAATCCGTGTGTTTTCATCAACGATGAACACCTTGAAAGGCTTGTTCAAAAGCACATTCTTGATGAAAGCGGCCTTGTTCGTGGCTCCTGATTTTTCATACAGTGATAGGAAAACGCTGTTTTCAGCAGCGTCAAACCGCACTACATAGCGGTATGATGCAGGATTGATTTTGGGCGGTCGTCCGCCCGAATTAAACTTTTGTTTCATAAATATGGATGGAATTAGTGGTGGTTGGAAACTGCCAACCGCAGGTTTTTATTTTGGCGGTTACGACTTTGGAGTAACCGCTGGCTCCATGCACATGGCAAGGGTTTCGGGGCACTATCTCAGTTATGAGTGCCCCGGAACATACCTTGCAATGTTCGTTTGAACATCCTGAACTGATAATCGGAATGATATGTGTGGGATATTATAGGAAAAGGTGTACTAATAGTGTACTACTCCACATAAATGGCGTTTTTTTAATCGTCAGCACCTACTATATATGGTTGCGATACGATGTCGCTTCAGGTGTGTACGCCTTTGCATTTCCTTGACTCTATAACAATCGTAAAGGCCATTTCGGATTTTCAAAAAACAAAAGTTGGGTAATATTGGGTAATCGGTGTGTAACCGTGGGAAATCGCTGATAATCAATAATCTTTTTGCATACAATCGTCGTTTTACTTGCACAGAGGCTGAGATGCCAATGTCGATACCGAATGATGAAATCTACATAGATACAGACATTCATATATTCATACATTCGTATCCACATACATACATCTGTACCTCTGCATCTACATACTTACATCTGTATATACATATATACATACGTACATACAGAGATATATTTGTAGGTATGGCGATACATAGATAGAAACATACGTACATAAATGTGTATGTGTATGGATATGAACGTATTTATCTACCTGTGTACGGATATACATACTCCAATCACGGAGTTTTCAGACCCGGACACGGTTATCAAGCCGGGCGTATGGTGAAACTGCACCGCACTATTCAATAACTCAAATCCCCATTTTATTATGAGCGACCCAATTTATGTCGCCTTCGCCACTCAGAAAGGTGGCGTTGGCAAATCGACTCTGACGGCCCTCGTAGCGAGTTACCTGTACTACGTTGAGGGCATCGAAGTCGCGGCGGTGGACTGTGACAGCACCCAGCACTCGCTGAATGTTTACCGCGAACATGACCTTATGGTTACAAAGGAGAACCCGTATCTGAAAAGAGTGTGTCACAAATTCTACTCTCAGTTCAAGCAAAAGCCTTACGAGATTTTGCTGACCTCTCCAACTGATGCGATGGCGGTAACTGACAATTTCCTTAAAGCCGGAAACACTCCGCGGGTTATCTTCTTCGACATTACCGGAACAATCAACGACCACGACATCGTGAACCTGATTGCAAACATGGACTATCTGTTTGTTCCAATCACAACCGAAACAGGAGAAATGGCAAGTTCCATTTCATTCGCCAACAATGTGAAGAACAAAATGATGGCTACGAGAGTGACGAATGTGAAGGAGATGCACCTCGTCTGGAACAAAATCAACTCCCGTGAAAAATCCCGTTTATGTGAGATTATAGACGACTACATTGAGAAAATGGGTCTTGACTCACTTGACACAGTACTTGTAAAAAGCAACAAGTTTGAGAAAGACGGGCGAGAAACCGGAAATGTCGGATTGTTCCGCTCAACCATGCTGCCGCCTGACAAGCGTCTGCTGAAAGGCTCGAACCTTGAAGAACTGGTGGCAGAAATCCGAACCATCATAAAAGTGTAGTCATGGCAAGAAAACAAGTAACCGATTTTGATGCGGACAGCTTTATCCAATCCGTCCGAGAGTCAGCCGTTCCGACTTATCACACGGCTTCTGATGTGGCTCCTGCTGCTACTCCGGCATCGGAGAAAAAGCCGAAACAGAAAGAGCCGGTTGAAACAAAGCGTAAAAGACGCATCGGAGAGTCTTCCGATTTTCTTCTGAAGAAAGTATCGGAAATGAACATGACCGAGGAAGAAGGCAACTATGTCAAGACTTACATCGGCAACGTGTCATTCGGTCAGGTCAATCGGAACGGCAACCCGATAGTCGTGCGAGAGGACTACCGCGAAATGATAAAGGATATATTCTCAATGTTTGGTGTAAGACTCAACATGGCTGCTTATGTCGATGCTGTTCTTACGGAGCACTTCAAGCAATGTTATCCGCTAATTCAGGGCATAGCTGAAAAATGCCCGTCAAAATTCTAACTGAAACAAAATTATGGAGAAAACAAAATTCTGTGACCTTCGCACTTGCAACAAGGTCTGCGGGGTAAAGCCGACTTTTACCCCGGATAAAGAGAAGGTGAAGGCGTATGCCGATGAGTACCTCACACCTTCCAATGTCGGCGCACGCAAGGGGATATTCGTTCCCCGTGAACTGGTTAACAAGCTGTCCAAACTTATTGCGCTCTACGATGTAGAGGGACTGACAATCGGGGCATACGTTACCAATATCCTAATCAATCATCTGGTGGAAAACCGTGATGTAATCAACGAACTGTCCTTCGAGGGCGAAAAGACGGTAGCTCTATGACAGGAGTATCAATCTTTCTGTTGGGAACCGTGGCACTGACTAATGTCGGCTTCCTTCTCTATCTGATGCGCGACAATAACCGTAAAGCCAATCCGCCGCAGGCAAAGCCGCCTGAGCAACAGCAACCCACCGAGGCTGAAACGGCGAAAGAGTTCCCGACACAGCAGGCTACCGTTGGCAAGAGCAAATTCCGCATAGAGGAATTTGACGAGCGGTTTGAGGAAATTGAACAGCGTTTCGACCGGGTGATCCAGATGCTCGACCGCATTGAGGGCGATGTAAGGCTCAAAGATGTGGAGTTTGCCAATACCGAGGACGCTCCCACTCAAGAGGAAATAGCCCGCGATGCAGAGGCGGTTGACAATATGCCAAAGGACAACCGCATGACACGCGAACAGGAGAAAGCCGCCTTTACCGATGTACGGATAGAGGATGTTGAGCCGGAAACCGTTTCGCCTCCGTCGGCAAGCGGCGCGACACTGGACGACATTGAGAAATCAATGGAAACTGCTGCCAATCCTAATGCGACACCCGAAGAGAAGGCAAAAGCCGGGCGGGTGCTGATAACACTGACCGACACCAATTTCATGGAGCATTTCTCCGATGATGCGGATATTCTGCAAAACGTGATGAGGTGTTGCCGGGAAAGCTGCCGTCTGGACATTGCCGACAAGACAGGCGCAAAGCCGGTAAGTATAACACACCGAAAAACCACCATCGAGATTGCCAAGAACATTGACGATTTCAATCCCGCTGACCTCCTGAAAAAATAGTCGGCAAACCACTAATCCAAGTCTGCAAAGACAAAAATCCACCCCAATTTTTAACCAGAAGTGTGGGCTGCTCCAACCGGAGCGGTCGGGGCCGGTCTATGCTTCAAAAAACTGAAACAAAAACATGAATAAAAGAAAACTTTTCACTCTGCTGCTTATTGCAGCCACAGTAACCAATTCATTTGCTGCCGGAAACGGCATGGCGGGTATCAACGAAGCCACCTCAATGGTGAGTTCGTATTTTGACCCCGGCACAAAGCTGGTGTATGCCATCGGTGCCGTGGTCGGACTTATCGGCGGCATCAAAGTTTACTCCAAGTGGTCGAGTGGCGACCCTGACACCAGCAAGACTGCCGCGTCGTGGTTCGGGGCCTGCATCTTCCTTATCGTTGCCGCCACAATTCTCCGTTCATTCTTCCTCTAATGTCCGAGTATCAGATAAATAAGGGTATCGGACGCTCGGTTGAGTACAAAGGATTGAAAGCCCAGTATCTGTTCATCTTCGCCGGAGGATTGCTTGCAATGTTCGTGGTGTTCGTCATCATGTATATCGTCGGAATATCGCAATGGTTCTGCATTGGCTTCGGTGTCATTGCAACATCAATCCTTGTATGGCTCACATTTCATCTAAACGCCAAATATGGCGAACATGGACTGATGAAACTGTCGGCGTCAAAGTATCATCCTCGATACATAATCAACCGTCTGCGCATAACCCGCTTAATAAAAGGAAGAAAATGAGGAATACACTTAAAGCAACGACCCTCGAAAGCAAGTTGCCCCTATTGGCGGTCGAACACGGTTGCATCATCTCAAAGGACGCGGACATTACCATGGCCTTTGAGGTGGGCCTCCCGGAACTGTTCACGGTAACGAGTCAGGAGTATGAGGCTATGCACGCCGCATGGTGCAAGGCGATAAAGGTGCTGCCGCATTTCTCCGTGGTGCATAAGCAGGACTGGTTCGTGGCTGAGAACTATAAGCCCGAATTGCAGAAAGACGATCTGAGTTTTCTTGACCGCTCTTTTGAACGCCATTTCAATGAGCGTCCATATCTCGCTCACAAGTGCTACCTGTTCCTGACAAAGACAACAAAGGAGCGTATGCGCCAGCAGAGCAATTTCTCCACTCTCTGCCGAGGACGTATTACTCCGAAGGAACTCAATCACGAGATGGTTGTCAAGTTCATGGAGTCGGTTGAACAGTTCGAGCGTATCATCAACGACACTGGCTACATCAAGCTGCGCCGATTGTCCGACGATGAGATTGTTGGCACTGAAACCACCTCCGGTATTATCGAAAGGTATATGTCGCTATCTATGGGCGATGTCAACTGTCTTGAAGATATTGACCTGTCGGCAAAGGAAATGCGCATCGGTGACAAGATGCTGTGCCTGCACACCCTCTCCGACACAGACGACCTCCCCGGCAAAGTCAGCACCGACAACCGATATGAGCGGTTATCGACCGACCGTTCCGACTGCCGCCTCTCTTTTGCCTCTCCCGTCGGCTTGCTGTTGCCTTGCAACCATATCTACAACCAGTATGTGCTGATTGACGACCACGATGAGAACCTTGCCCGTTTTGAGAAAACGGCACGCAACATGAACTCCCTTTCAAAGTACAGCCGCAGCAATGCTATCAACAAGGAGTGGATTGACCGCTATCTCAACGAGGCACATTCTTACAGTCTGACCTCTGTGCGTTGCCACTGCAACATCATGGCGTGGAGCGACGATACCGAGGAGCTGCGACGGATCAAGAACGATGTCGGCGGACAGCTCGCCACAATGGGCTGTATGCCGAGGCATAACACCATCGACTGCCCGACACTGTTCTGGGCGGCGATGCCCGGCAACGAGGCAGATTTTCCTGCCGAGGAAAGTTTCTACACCTTCATCGAACCTGCCGTGTGCTTCTTCACTGCCGAAACAAATTACCGCAGTAGCCTATCCCCATTCGGCATAAAGATGGTTGACCGCCTCACGGGTAAGCCCGTCCACTTGGATATTTCCGATGAGCCGATGAAGCGTGGCATTACCACCAACCGCAACAAGTTCATACTTGGCCCGTCGGGTAGCGGAAAATCATTCTTCACAAACCACTTGGTGCGCCAATACTACGAGCAAGGAACCCATGTGCTGCTGATTGACACCGGCAATTCATACGAAGGGCTGTGCAACCTTATCCACAACCGCACCCACGGCGAGGACGGCATATACTACACCTACACCGAGGAAAAGCCGATTTCATTCAATCCATTTTTCACTGACGACGGGGTGTTTGATGTAGAGAAAAAGGACAGCATAAAGACACTGTTGCTGACGCTGTGGAAGTCGGAGGACGATAGGGTGACAAAGACTGAAAGCGGTGAGTTAGGCTCGGCGTTGTCAATGTTCCTCGAAAAAATGGCTAAGGATAAAAACATTGTTCCCTGCTTCAACTCTTTCTATGAGTTCATGCGCGATGATTACCGTGCGGAAATGGCGAACCGTCCAATCCCGATTTACAAACAGGACTTCGACATCGACAATTTCCTGACGACACTGCGCCAGTATTACCACGGCGGACGCTTTGACTTCCTGCTCAACTCTAAGGAGAACATCGACCTGCTCAACAAGCGTTTTGTTGTGTTCGAGATTGACGCAATCCGCGACAATAAAGACCTTTTCCCCATTGTGACAATCATCATAATGGAAGCCTTCATCAACAAGATGCGCCGTCTGAAAGGTGTCCGAAAGATGCTTATATGCGAGGAGGCTTGGAAAGCGTTGTCAACGGCTAACATGGCTGAGTATATGCGCTATATGTTCAAGACCGTCCGCAAATATTTCGGAGAGGCAGTGGTTGTGACACAGGAGGTTGACGACATAATTTCGTCGCTGATTGTCAAGGAAACAATCATCAACAACTCTGACTGTAAGATACTGCTCGACCAGCGAAAGTACATGAACCGCTTCGACCAGATACAGGAGTTGCTCGGATTGACCGACAAAGAGAAAGCGCAGATACTCAGTATCAACATGGCGAATAATCCCAACCGACTTTACAAAGAGGTCTGGATCGGATTGGGCGGAACACAATCCGCCGTCTATGCCACCGAGGTATCGCCGGAGGAATACCTCTGCTACACAACCGAGGAAACGGAGAAGATTCAGGTGCTCAATCGCGCCGCCCAACTTGGCGGGGACATTGAGATGGCTATCCGGCAATTAGCATCTGAAAGGCGCGACCATTAAGAACCACAAATCAGATTATGTATGAAATTTTCAAGAGTCGCGGCAAATGTTGCGTCAGGAATTGTCATTGCCCTCGCGGGCCTCCTGATGATAGCTCTCAGACTACTGATATTTACCGCAAAACTAATCGTGGGCATGGCTCACAAAATCAGATAACCCACTAATCCAAAGTTATAGATGAAACAAATAAAAATTATAATCCCGCTTATCGCTCTTTGCCTGTTTCTCGGAACCGGTAGGGCGAAAGCCCAGTGGACAGTCATAGATCCGTCCAACATTGCCCAAAGTATTGTCAACTCGTCAAAGTCGCTGGTGCAGGAATCACAGACTGCCACTCACATGGTAAAATCGTTTCAGGAAACTGTGAAGATCTACCAGCAGGCGAAGAAATATTATGATGCACTGCAAGCGGTCAACAATCTCGTCCGTGATGCCCGCAAGGTGCAGCAGACAGTCCTGATGCTCGGCGACATATCCGGCTACTATGTCAACAACTACAAGAAGATGCTGACCGACCCGAACTACACATCGGCGGAACTGTCGGCAATCGCCTCCGGCTACACGAGGATACTCGAAGATGCAACCGGCGTGCTTAATGACCTCAAGCAAGTCGTGAACATCACAACACTATCTATGACCGACAAAGACAGAATGGATGTCGTAGATGATTGCTACAACGAGATGAAGCGGCTTAAAAGCCTGACCGCCTATTACACAAACAAGAACATTTCGGTGTCATATCTCCGTGCGAAGAAAAAGGCTGATACGCAGAGGGTAATCAACCTGTACGGCGACGGTTCTGAAAAATACTGGTAATGCCTATGCTTTGCTCCATTGATTTTTCAAACCTCCACACCATACTCCGGTCGCTCTACGATGAGATGATGCCATTGTGCGAGGACATGACGGGAGTAGCACAGGGCATTGCCGGACTTGGTGCGCTGTTCTACGTCGCCTACCGGATATGGCAGTCACTGGCAAGAGCCGAACCGATTGATGTGTTCCCGTTGCTCCGACCTTTCGTGATAGGCTTCTGTATAATGTTCTTCCCGACGGTCGTACTCGGCACAATCAACTCCGTTATGTCGCCGATAGTACAGGGCACAGCCGGGATGCTCGAAGGGCAGACGCTCGATATGCAGAAATACCGCGAGGAAAAAGACAGACTGGAATATGAACAGATGATGCGTGACCCGTCAACCGCCTACCTTGTTGATGATGCCGAATTTGACAGGCAGATTGATGAACTGGGAGTGACGGAGGTCGGCACAGCCGCCGGAATGTATATCGAGCGAGGGATGTACAAGATGAAGAAAGCGATTTCCAATTTCTTCCGTGAACTGTTGGAGATGCTCTTTCAGGCAGCCTCGCTGACGATAGACACGATAAGGACTTTTTTCCTTATTGTGCTGGCTATACTCGGCCCCATATCATTCGCGCTCTCCGTCTGGGATGGCTTCCAGAACACCCTCGTCCAATGGATATGCCGCTACATTCAGACATATCTATGGCTCCCGGTTGCCGACCTGTTCAGCACGATACTCGCCAAGATACAGGTGCTGATGCTCCAGAACGACATTTCTGAACTGACGAACAACCCCAATGCGGATCTGGACGGCTCAAATACTTGTTACATCGTCTTCATGATTATCGGCATAATCGGCTATTTCACAATACCTACCGTCGCCGGTTGGATAATTCAAGCGGGAGGCATGGGCAGTTATGGTCGCTCAATCAACAGCACGGCGATGAGCGGAGGCAGAATAGGCGGAAGCATAGCCGGAGGTGTCGCCGGCAATATTGTCGGACGGGCAGGCAAATTGCTCAAATAGCCGCATACCTGAGTCTATGGACAACGACGGCCTGACAGTGCTGTCGCTTTTCGACGGCATGTCATGCGGAGCCATCGCCCTGCGGGAAGCCGGAATAAAGGTCAAACAATATTTTGCGTCCGAGATTGACAAGACTGCAATGCGACAGACAGCGCATAATTTCCCCGACACCATACAACTGGGAAATGTAGTCAATATATCGGCAGCGGATTTGCCCCGCATTGACCTTCTTATAGGCGGTTCTCCGTGTCAGGGGTTCAGTTTCGCCGGCAAACAGATGAATTTCAAAGACCCGCGAAGCGTGCTGTTTTTTGAATACGTCCGCATCCTCAACGAAATCAGAGTCTATAACCCTGATGTGAAATTCCTTTTGGAAAATGTAAGAATGCGTGCCGAGTATGAAAATGTCATAAGCAGTCATCTGGGATTGCAGCCTATGGCGATAAATTCATCGCTTGTGTCCGCCCAGAACAGGCTCAGGCTTTACTGGACGAACATACTTACCTCGTCAACTCCCCATCTCTTTGGAGAAACTGTCCAGACGGCTGTTCCCCAGCCCGAAGACAAGGGTGTGTATCTGCGTGATATTCTCGATGATGAGGCTGATGCCCGGTTTTTCCTTTCGAGGAAAGATATAGATAAGCTAGAAAGGCAGATAGCCTATGAATCAGATAGCCATAGTTTCATACCGGAAGATAGTTTCATGGATCTGTTCCGCGATGATGATTTCTGCGAAACACATGCAACGGCGCCTGCATCTTGTTTCTGTCCTGAAAACTGGATTTCAAGCCATACTATACGTCCATCTCCTGACATAGAGCGGTTCCCGCTGTCCGCCGTACAAGGCAGCAAAGCAATAAGGGACTGCGCGTTGAAAACCGATTCTACCGTGATAATCTCCGGTGCCATCGTGTCGCCACAGTTTGGCGGAGGATTCAGACCGATATTGTCAGGGAAAGCGCCTTGTCTGCTTGCCACGTCGAGCAACTCAGCGGCGTGCCTGATTGTCAACGGCGATGACATAGTGCTGAGGCGGCTTACTCCAAAAGAGTGCTGCCGGCTTCAAACAATCCCGGACTGGTATGAATGGGTGTGCAGCGAAGCGCAGATATATAAAATGCTCGGCAACGGCTGGACGGTGGATGTTATACGCCACATACTCCAATTCTTATAAAAACATTCGCTAATTAAAATTATGGAATTTAAGTCATTAAAAAACATCGAAACATCCTTCAGGCAAATCCGTCTGTTCGGCATAATCGTCATATCGCTCTGCGCTCTGGTCGCGGTAGCCTCCGTGATGATGTCGCTCAGGTTCGCCGAAAAGCAGAGGGAGAAAATCTATGTCCTTGACAACGGCAAGAGCCTTATGCTCGCCTTGTCGCAGGACATGGAGCAGAACCGACCGGCGGAGGCGCGTGAACACGTCCGACGCTTCCATGAGCTGTTCTTCACGCTGTCGCCCGACAAGTCGGCGATTGAGCATAACATCAACCGCGCCATGTCACTGGCGGACAAAAGTGCCTACAACTATTACTCCGACTATGTGGAGAAAGGCTACTACAACCGCATAATCGCCGGGAATATATCTCAGGTGCTTCAGGTTGACAGCATCGTCTGTAATTTCAACGACTATCCCTACAATGTCAGGACTTATGCAAGGCAGATGATTATCCGCCAGAGCAATGTGACGGAAAGATCGCTTGTCACGGATTGCCGCCTTGTCAACACCGGACGCTCGGACGACAATCCCAACGGCTTCATGATTGAGGGACTGACGATACTTGAAAACAAAGATTTGATAACCACCAAACGTACTTTATCCCAATGAAACTAAAAATCAGAAACATCGTGTCGCCCTTATATAATAATGTGTGGCACACACCGAAGGGGCGACTTGCCGCCAAAATCAAAAAAGCGTGCGATGACCTGCCCCGTAACCAGAGGCTGATGGTCGTGACAATTCTCCTGTCGGCTTTCATACTCGCCGCTTTCTTCGTGTTCGGCAACGCCTGTTACAAGATGGGCGCGGGGCATGCCAGACAATCCATAGAGATTGAGCATATCCGACAACTCGATTTACCCACTAAAACATTGAGCCATGAAACTGATTGACGACCTCAGGAACCGGCTAACGCCAAAGACTCCGTCTGACCGTGAGCGGGTAAAGAAGATTGCAGTCTATACCGTGCTGTGCCTGTCGTGCCTCGTGTGCATCTGGCTGATATTCGCTCCAAGTGGAGATGATGAAACGGTGGTAGGCAAAGCAAACACCGAACTTCCCGACGGAACAACCAACGGTATGCCGGACAGTAAGATTGCCGCCTATGAGCAGGATGCGCAGAATAAGGAGAAGGAAACACGGCGGGCTCAACTCGAAAGCATATCGGCGACACTTGATACAGTTGCCGCTCAGCCAACGACCGATATGCCGGACGCTATCCAATCATCGGCTGACGCATATCAGCAGGCTCAGGCGTCTTTACAGGATTTCTATATCCCGGAGCCGTCGGGCGAGGCACAGCAGGTAGCCGAGTTGCAGGAGCGTATCGCTGAACTGGAAATGCGACAGTCAATGCCTGACTATTCGCAAAAGTCACCAAATGAGATGGAGTTGCTTGAACGCTCCTATCAGCTTGCAGCCCAATATATGGGCAATGGCAACGGGGGCAATTACCCGCCACCGCAACCGCAGGAGGAAGAAAAAGGGAAACGCAATGTCCAGCCGGTGGCACAGGTCAGCCGCAATGTCGTTTCATCGCTCGGATCATCTTCAAACCGTGGCTTCAACACCTCGGTCGGAGTGCAGCGGACATCAAGCAAGAACGCCATTTCAGCCGTGGTTGCCAACGACCAGACTATCGCCAACGGTCAGCCCGTCAGATTGAGGCTTACAGAGCCGATGTGGGTCGGAAACAGACTTGTGCCACGCAATACGATAATAACAGGCGAAAGCCGATTGCAGGGCGAGAGGCTGGAGATTGAGATTTCATCGGTCGAGTCGGAAGGCTCAGTGTATGAGGTGGAATTGCAGGTGTTTGACTCCGACGGACAGGAGGGTATCAACATTCCCAACTCAATGGAGTCTGACGCATTGAAAGAGATTGGAGCCAACATGGGCAGCACGGTCGGCAGTTCAATCAACATCTCCACCAATGCGGGAGCGCAGATAGTGTCAGATGTCGGGCGAGGCATACTCAACGGCGTCAGTTCCTATCTCACAAAAAAAGTCCGCGAGGTAAAAGTACACCTCAAAGCCGGCTATAAGGTCATGCTGCACCAGCCGGAACAAAACTAAATTCAAAACCACTAAAAATTTCCAAGTACAATGAAATTGAAAACATTTATTCTTTCCGCCATTGCTGTGATAAGCATGGCAACCCCGGCTTTTGCCAAAAACAAGACAGCCAAAAACACCGATAACAACGTGTCGTCAGACACTGAAACGGTAGTCGAACACGACATGAACGTGTACGGCGCGAACTACACCGACGGCGACAAATTCGACGGTCTTACCCGCAAAGTCGGCTTTGACCGCATGATTCCCCCTCATGCACTGGAGGTTTGTTACAACAAGACCACGCACATCATCTTCCCGGCAGAAATCACTTATGTGGATTTGGGAAATGAGAACCTTGTTGCCGGACTCGCTGATGGTGCAAAAAACGTGCTGCGTGTAAAATCGGCTTTCAAGTCGTTCAAGACTGAAACAAATCTTTCGGTAATTACCGAAGATGGCAGCTACTATTCATTCAACGTGAAATTCGCCAAAGAGCCGCTGTTGCTCAATATCGAGATGACTGACTTTCTCCATGATGGCGAGGCAGTGAACCGCCCTAACAATGCGCAGGAAATCTATCTGGAAAAGCTCGGTCAGGAGTCGCCGATGCTTGTAAAGCTGATTATGAAATCTATCTACAAGCAGAACAAGCGTGAAATCAAACACATAGGAAGCAAACGCTTCGGGGTGCAGTTCCTTCTCAAATCAATCTACACCAACAACGGGTTACTCTATTTCCACACCGAACTGAAGAACACATCAAATATCGCTTTCGACATTGATTTTGTGTCGTTCAAGATTGTGGACAAAAAAGTTATCAAGAGAACCGCCATGCAGGAACAGGTACTTGAACCACTCCGCGCCCAGAACTATGTGACTGTTGTTCACGGCAAATCATCTGAAAGAACCGTGTTTGCTCTGGAAAAATTCACTATCCCCGACGACAAACAACTCGTTATCGAGGTCGCCGAAAAGGAAGGCGGCCGCCATCAGTCTTTCGTAGTGGAGAACGAGGATATTGTGAGAGCCAACGTAATTGACGAACTTTCAATCCAGTAACCAATGAGAAAAGCGATAATTCTTTTCGCTGCCATGCTTGCCCTTTTCACAGGGCAGGCAATGGCCCAGCGATGCCTCCCCGGAATGTCAGCCGTGGAAATAAAGGCAAATATGGCAGACGGTTTTTATACCGGCAACTCCCGCAACTGTGGCTATTCTTTCGGAGTATATTACTCCGTGTTCAAGGGTAACGCCAACACATGGACTTTCGGCGGAGAGTATCTCCAGACTTACAAGCCCTACGGCGAAAAAGGGCGTATCCCTGTGGCGGAGTTCACAGGCGAGGTCGGCTACAACTTACATCTGTTGAGCGACTACTCGCAGACTTTCCACCTCTACGGTGGTGTGTCGGCTCTCGGCGGATATGAAACGGTAAACTGGGGTAAGTCAGTATTGTCCGACGGATCCACGCTCCACAACGGCGATGCCTTCATATATGGCGGCGCACTGACCGTTCAGGCAGACTTTTACCTATCCGATAAAATAGCCTTGACAGCCAATGTTAAGGAGCGGTTTGTGTTCGGCAACTCAACAGGCCATTTCCATACACAGTATAGTGTCGGTGTCAAATTCATAATCGAATGAGCCTATGGGAATGACAGTAATTGACCTCGACATAAAAAATCTTCCTCTTGAAGATTTTATGAAGGCTATGGGCTTTGAGCCGATAAACCGTGACAACAATCTTCTGATCTACGAGTCGCCATATTCGGCAAATGGCAATATCGTTGTGGATACAGATGCCAACAGCTGGTACGATAAGGCTCAACCCGAAAAAATGTATGGCGGCATATACGACCTCGCCTATGAGATTATCGGCAGTGCCAATAAGTCGGAACTAAACCTGTTCATCGCCTCGGAAATGAAAAAGATGCGTGATGTGAAAATGTATGATGTCACAGCAAACAATCCGGAAAGGAAACAGGAACAACCGCAACGCAAACGTGGTATGCGCCTATGAACATCGACGCTATCAGACAAATCCCGTTGGTGGATTTTCTCAACCACCTCGGCTATCAGCCGACAGGCCGCGACATCAAAGGACTGTGGTTCTACTCTCCATACCGCAACGAGCGAAAGCCCTCGTTCCATGTCAACCCGCGCAAAAATTTATGGTTCGATTTCGGCAGTGGTGCAGGTGGCGACATCTTCAACCTTGCCGGAGAGTTGACAGGCGAAACAGACTTCATCAAACGGGCGGAGTTCATCGCACAAAAGATGCAGTTGCCTGTTGAGGAGCCTTATAAACCCGTGCCATTCGTCGAGCAACCGACATTTGAGAATGTCGAGATTTCACGTCTGGAGTCGCCGATACTGCTGAACTACCTCGCTGACCGTGGCATACCGAGTAACATCGCCCAACGCTATTGCGTGCAGGTTGACTACACGCTTCATGGCAAAAGGTACTATGCCATCGGTTTTGAGAACAATGCCCACGGATATGAGTTGCGCAACCCGTTTTTCAAGGGAGCATATCCGCCGAAAAACATCACGCATATCGCCAACGGCAACACACGGTGCAACGTGTTTGAAGGCTTTATAGACTTTCTTTCAGCGGAAAGACTTGGCTATAATGACGGCAATGACAGTGTGGTTCTCAACTCCGTGTCAAATCTCAACAAGGCAATTCCTTATCTGCAACACTATCCACTGGTGCTATGCTATCTTGACAACGATGTGGCAGGTCGGGCGGCTCTCGCCAGACTCCAACGCGAGTTTGGCGACAAGGTGGCGGATAAATCCTCGCTCTATCCTCAATACAAGGACCTGAACGATTATTTAATGTCGCTCACTCCGAAAAAAAAACAAATCAACAAAATCAAAATTAAAACTCTGAAAAAATTATGACTACAATTCTCAATAAGATTGGCGCAATGCGCCTCACTCCCGCCCGGTTCTTCGGGTTCTGGGCAACACTCTTTGCCCTCGTGTTCACTCTCTCGTCCTGCTCTGACGACCTCGATGTGCAACAGTCCTATCCGTTCACTGTGGAGGTTATGCCCTTCGCCGAAAAGATAGTCAAGGGGCAGACAGTTGAGCTGCGCTTTGAGATCCAGCCGGAAGGCAACTACACCAACACCCTCTATACAATCCGCTATTTCCAGTATGACGGCGAGGGTACGCTTAAACTTGTTGACGGGCCGGTGCTGGTGAACAATGACCGTGTTTTACTCGAAAGCAAGACATTCCGCCTGAACTACACCGCCCAGTCTTCAGATGCTCACAAATTCCTTGTAGTGGTTGAAGATAACTTTGGCTCAACTCCGTGGGAACAGACATTCGAGTTCAATACCAAAGATGAAGATGACAGTGGTAGCACTGGCGGTTTGGTCGTGACTCCCATCAATCCCGGAACATTAACCCCGATCAGCCGATGAAAAAACTGCTGTTCTTCTTTGTGGCGTTGCTGACCCTTGCGGCAGCAACGCCCGCCCACGCCGCAAAGCGCAACATTATGGAGTTGCCGTTATTTGAACGTGCAGTATTGATAATCAAGAAATTTGAAACGATGCACCGCCCTAAACACTGGCCCTATGTGGGCTACGGTCATTGCGTCCAACCGGGAGAGCCATATCGCCGCGGCTGTCAACTGACCGAGGCACAGGCTGATGCACTACTGCGAAAAGACCTCCGCAAATTCTGCGCCCTATATTCCCAATACGGCAAAGACAGTGTGCTGTTAGGAGCATTAGCCTACAACTGCGGGCCCCAAGTTGTCAACAAATCCTCAATCCTGAAAAAACTCCGAGGGGGCGACCGAAACATATTCAAGGAATACACCGCCCACTGCCGCTACAAAGGCAAATTCCACAAACAACTCCACCAACGAAGGCTGACCGAGTTCGCCGCACTGTTTTCCAATTAGAATATATAAGGATAATAGCGTAGAGATGCAAGCATAAAATATGCTTGCATCTCTATGTTTTCTATAAATAAAATCGTATCTTTGCCGTTAATAAACAGCATATTATTCACATGAAACAGTCACAAAACTATCTTATAATTTTAATCTTTAGTGGAATACTTATTGGAATAGGACTATACTTTTCAGAATTTCACTATTCCTTATCCAAGGAGAGTTCAAAATGGGCTGATTTTGGAAGTTATCTGGCCGGTATTTCCACACTCGCTAATATGATCGTATTTGTTCTTTTGACTATTACCATTCAAAAAGCGAATAATTCTTCAAAAGAGCAAGACAGAAAACATCAAAAAAACTTAATCCTTACACAATTAAGGTATGACGAGGTAAAATCCTTATCTTCTGAATTGGATAATCCTGCACATACAGAATTAGGAACATATCAGCATCTTAAGTTTTATAATGCTAATAGTTCTTTATTGGCGTTTATGCGTTCTCAGGGAGAGCTATTCCCAATACTAAACAATGAAGATATGAATCAAAAAATTCTTAAGATTTCAAGTTTATTGGTAAATATTGGAAATTTAACAGCAGAATGTGCAGGTCTGGATAAAAATGGGATCCCGGTATCCGCACCCAAACTTATTCCAGATAAGTTTAAAATTATGATGTCAGAGTATTTAGATTTAAAAGCTTCGTTGATTGCTGATTTGGAAAAGTTCATAATTAACGATAATAATAGCGACTCGAAGTAACGCTCTTAAAAAATGGTTTGTAAGTTTCCCTCAGCAACGAAGAATAGGCTTATTGTAATCCAATTTTTAGATAATGACGAATGCCAAACTGGATATTCTTTATCTAAAAATGTCATGCAATCATCCCCATATATTGGTAGTGTTGATTTCTTTGCATCGTCTAATCGAGATGACATTCTTAATTATATCTATAATGACATCCCTAATATAATTGCTAAAGATGAAATAATTGCAGTGTACATTGATTCACACGGTTTTGACACAAACAATGGTATTGGACACAAAAATGGTTTCATTTCGTGGGAAGAATTGGTGGCAGCTATTAAGATTGCTTTTAACACACTTGAAACACGTCCCACAATAATTTTAACTGCATGTAATGGCATTAGCATTAAAAATACTATTGCGAAATTGGAGGAACCAATATGTTCAAAATTATATGCTGGGGATGGTGTAATGCTTAATGGTCCTGTGATGGGAGCTTTTGTTCGGTTATTTAATAATTACGGATTAGATTTTGGAATAAAAGAAGTAAACATCCTCAATCAAGAATTAGCTAATCGCAATAATCCTCCTTTTATTTATATTGATTATCAGTGATAACCATTCTTCATAGGCCGCCTTTTGGCGGCCGAAATTTTTAGCAAAATAAGCGGGTAACGCTATATCACATAGGGTTACTCGCTCTGCTTACGACTATGGCGTTGGTCGTTATTTCTTCTTGACGAGCCATTCATCACGCTTG
>OFGE01000650.1_pt1 | contig 36988 bp, 38 predicted proteins | sample 1521681 | NCBI WGS metagenome assembly OFGE01 (sample SAMEA3504093, study PRJEB24116) | mouse gut metagenome | biome: mouse gut; feature: mouse-associated habitat; material: faeces | place: Denmark | collected 2011
CATGAGTACATCATATCCGGTGAGAGAATCAGCCCGTACCTGCTGTTTTCTAATACCCACGATGGTTCCGGTGCGATTAAGGTCGCACTGACACCGATTCGGGTGGTATGCCAGAACACCTTAAATCTGGCGTTGGCAGGTGCAAAACGTTCATGGTCTATGATCCACACCGGGGATATCAGGGAGAAAATGCAGGAGGCAAAGGATACCCTTTTCTTGGCAGAAAAATATATGGACGAACTGGGCAAAGAGTTTGAAGCGCTCCGCATGAAGAAGCTGACGGACAAGCAGGTCATGGAATATATTGAGATCTTACTGCCGATTGAGGATGGTTCCACGCCTCAGCAGGAGAAGAATATGAAGCGTTTACGGGAGGATATGAAGATCCGTTACTTTGACGCGCCGGATTTACAGGGTGTGGGGAAAAATGCTTATCGGTTTGTCAATGCGGTATCTGATTTTGCGACACATGCGGAACCGCTGCGCAGGACGGCGAATTATAAGGAGAATCTGTTTTCCCGTACCGTAGATGGAAATCCAATGATTGACAAGGCATATCAGATGGTAAGTGCGGCGTAATAGGATGGGGAAAGGCTGAAAAATTCAGTTTTCAAAAGAGTTTATCTGATATATAATGGAAGCAACGGAAGAAGGTGATATTATGAGTACAGCGGCGCAGACACATCAACAGGATTTAGAGCGTCTGAAATCACTTCGGTATATGGATGATGATTTTATGACCGTCTGTTTGGCAGATAATTTTGAGGGCGTGGAACTGATACTTCGGATTGTCTTAGGACGGGCAGATATCACGGTCAAATCGGTTCGGACACAGGAACTAATGAAGAACCTGCAAGGACGTTCTGCTGTTTTAGACGTCCATGCGGTTGACAGTGCCAATCAAGAATTTGATGTAGAAATACAAAGGTCAGACGCAGGGGCAGGCGCAAAAAGGGCAAGGCATAACAGCAGCCTGTTAGATACGCATATATTAAAGCCTGGAGATGATACAGAGGATATTCCCGACAGTTATGTGATTTTTATTACAGAAAATGATGTCATGAAAGGAAACCAGCCCCTATATCCGGTAGAGAGATATGTTGTGATTGGGGAAGAAAAAGTATTATTTGGAGACGGTTCGCATATTTTATACGTGAATGGGAAATACAGGGGCAATGATGAAATCGGAAAGTTAATGCATGATTTTAGAAGTACCAATCCCGAAAACATGAATTATGAGGCGCTTGCTAAAAGAGCCAGGTATTTCAAACAGGACGAGAAAGGAGTTGCTGTCATGTGTAAAATTTTGGAAGATATGAGAAATGAAGCTGCATTAAACAATGCAAGAGAAACCGCCGAACGACTGATAAGAAAAGGGAAAATGACGCTTGAGGAGATTGCAGAGTGCATTCCAATGTTATCACTGGATGAACTAAAAGAGATTGAAACGAGAGTCATGCAGTTTGTATAATCAATCCTGTCAATGAAAATAAAATATAGTAACAGCGTCAGGGCATATAGAAACCGGAAATCTATATGCTCTGTTTTTTGCTATAAAGAGAGAGGTATGAGCGATAAGATTTAGGCTTATACCACAGGGCAGATACCATTTTGTTTACATCAGATGGTAAATGCGGTGTCACAGGATTGGGAAAGGCAGAGAAAGCAGGTATATGTATAGGAAACAGTTGGAACAAGCCTTCTGCCGGAAGATTAGCGGGGAATTGACAATCTTCCGGTATGAGGTTCTGCAGGGGGAAAAGGAAGCTATCTATGAGGCGGCTTACCAGATAGACAGTATCATCAGCATTTATGAACTTCTAGTAGAAATGAGCAGCAGGTTATCAACCGAAACTTTGGCGGCGGCGGTGATGTTTCCGAATATTCTGACCTTCCTTTATCGGGAATGGCTGGGATATGAGGATTCCTATACCGCAGATATTCAGTATTGTTTAGATAAGGAACTGGCAAAACTCAGGAGGGATTACAGGGGTATGAAGGAGGAGAACATCATATGAAGAAATTAGTATCCACATTGAATATGGAGAAAGCAGAATGGTTACAGTACCGGAAACAGGGCATTGGAGGCTCTGACGCAGGGGCGGTATGCGGGTTCAACCCCTACCGCACAGCCCTGCAGGTGTACCAGGACAAGACCACGGACGAAACCGAAGAAATCGACAATGAGGCAATGCGCCAAGGGCGGGAGTTTGAAGATTATGTGGCAAGGAGATTCACGGAGGCGACAGGGAAAAAGGTACGCAGAGCCAACGCCATGTTTTATGATGAAGCCAATCCCTTTATGCTGGCAGATGTAGACCGGATGGTAGTCGGGGAGAATGCAGGGCTGGAATGTAAGACCGCAAGCCCCTACATGGCAGATAAATGGAAGGATGGGAAAATTCCCTTATCTTACCAGATTCAGTGCTACCACTATATGTCCGTCTGCAATGCGCAGGCTTGGTATATCGCAGTTCTGATATATGGAAGGGATTTCAAGTTTTACCGCTTGGAGAGGGATGAAAAAATGCTTGCTGATTTGGTAAGGATTGAGGAGGATTTCTGGGAGAACCATGTATTGAAGCGTGTCCTGCCCGACCCCGACGGTTCCAAGCTGGCGGACAGCGTGATTGCGGAGTATTTCAAGAAATCCTCGGCTAAGACCATCCCCTTAAACGGTTTCAATGAGAAATTAGAACGTCGGCAGGAATTGGTGGACATCATGGCAGAGATGGAGACGGAGAAGAAGCAGATAGAGCAGGAGTTAAAGATGTATCTTGGGGAGGCAGAGCTGGCGGAGAATGAGAAGTACCGTGTATCATGGAAAGCGGTAGACAGCCAGAGGATAGACGAGAAACGTCTGAAAGCAGAGAAGCCGGAGGTATATGCAGAGTACCAGAAGATTGTCCGTAGCCGGAGGCTTACGGTGAAAGCAGCGTAGGGGAGATTGTGATTTTACAGATATAAAAAGTGTATAAACGGAATATGCAGGTATGGAAGGTATTTGGATGAGACTGAAATAAAGGAAGTTTCTAATAGAATGAAGGATTTCGTGAGGAGAGGCAGAAAAAGTCTCTCCTTATCTTATATTGTGGAGGTGAAGTATGCCAGATATCAAAGAAGAATTAGCAAAGAGAGCGTCAAGCCTCAGAAAGAAGGAGTCTGGGGATGAGCCGGAACGGGAAGAAACCGTTGGCGAGGTAGACTGTGAGAAAGCGTTTGTCCGGTTATTGAGGGCAGACGAAATCGAATGCCGGGTATCGACCATCAATGAAAGGGGCTTGAGCCTACTCTTATTCAAGGACGCACGGGTAGACCAGAAGATTCTGGATGAGACGTTTACGCCCTTTGGATGGAAGCGGACACATCAAATCATAGATGGGAATTTATATTGCACCGTGGAAATCTGGGACGGTGAGAAATGCCAGTGGATTGCCAAGCAGGACGTAGGGACAACCAGCTATTCGGAGAAGGAGAAAGGGCAGGCTTCGGATTCATTCAAACGGGCCTGCTTTAACTGGGGCGTGGGAAGGGAATTGTATACGGCGCCGTTTATCTGGATTGGTGCGGGAAATGCCACGATTCAGAAGAGAGACAACAAGTTTACAACCAGTGACAGGTTTTCGGTACAGTCCATTTCTTACAATGAACAGAGGGAGATAACTGCCCTTGTGATTGTAAATGGAAAAGGCGTTAAGGTGTTTGAATTAAAGCCGAGGCAGAAAAGCAGACAGGATACAGGAAACCAGCAGAATACCGGAGGTAAGCCAGATGAAGGACAAAAAGCAGAATGTAAGGAGAATACCAGCCAGGAGACGGGAAACAGGGAGAAAGCCGGACAGGAATTGGAAAATCGGCAGAATCCCAGTCAGAAGCCAGAGGAAAGCCGGATTACGGACATGCAGAAAACCGTTTTAGAGCAGGAGTTAAAGCGTACAGGGGTTCCGGTTGAGAATGTGTTAGCCAGATACAAGATACATAAGCTGGAACAGATGACGCCGGAGATTTATACGAAGGCATTAAGCGGGCTGAAAAAAACCAAAACAAAAGAAGCGGCATAATGCTGTATTTACAGAGGAAAGGATAGAGTCATGTTAATTAGAGATATCTATAATAGAATATTTGCAGAAACAAAAGAGATGGAGAAGAATGACCATGAGATAAGCGATGAATTGTCTGCGTTGTTCAAAAATGTGGATTTAAAGGAGATTACAGATGAAGAATTTACAAATCTGATGTGCCAGGCATGTGCCATCGGGGAACGGCAGGGATTTGTATCCGGATTCCGTGTTTTCGCAAAAATCATCTGCGAAGCCATCTCTTAGGAAGAATAAAGATTATTTATGTATGGAAAGGGAAAGAAAATGGAGAAAAAACGAATGAATTATGCGGAGTTTAAAGAAGCGTTAAAAGACGCCCTGCAAACACGTTTCCTTGGAAGGGCGGAAGTATATTTTCAGAGTGTGAAGAAAACAAATGATACGGCAAAAGAAGCAGTCGTTTTATGGAAGAACCAGAAAGAACCATGCCCGACCATCTATCTGGAGGAACTGTATCAAGGATACCAGCAGACAGGAGGTTTTGAAAAATATGTAGAAATGATTGTACAGATATGCGAGAATCCTTTGTTTTCCGTTAAAGAACAGATTCCAAAGAAGTGGGAGGAGGTAAAGCACCGGCTTCAAATGCGGGTCATAAATAAGAACTGGAATACAGAGCTTCTAAAGCAAGTACCTTATAAGGAATATCTGGATTTTGCAGTTGTATTTTATATTCTTGTGAAAGAAGAACAGGAAATGATAGCCTCAGTGCTTGTGAATTGGGAACAGATGGAAACTTGGAAGGTAGGGTTAGAGGGGCTGTGGAAAACAGCTCTGAGAAATCTAAAGAAAGAAAGTTTCCGAGTAGAATCCGTAATGGAATTTGTTAGGAAAAAGCTGCTTCGGGAAACGGCTGACCCAGGCATGGCAGAACTGCTTACGAAGCAGGTAGAAGCAGGAGAAATAGAGGCTTGCCTGGCAGGGCTTGAACAATTACATGTGGTGAAGAATCCAAGCGAGAGTTATGGAGGGAGGGCAATCTTACGGGAGGATTTGCTGCGGGAATTTGCGCAAGAGCAAGGTGGGGATTTCTACATCCTGCCTTGCTCGGTACATGAACTATTGTTACTGAAGGATACCGGACGAGTCACAGCAGAGGAATTGAAGAAGATGGTTTGTGAAATCAACCATGGTTTCGGTATGGTAGAGCCAGAGGCAAGGCTGTCGGATTCTGTTTATTATTACAACAAGGAGACGGAAAGAGTTGAGATAGTTGCATAACAGGGTAAAATGAAACGAACAGGGGAGGACGAAGCCATGCAGAGAGTCTTTGGATATGCAAGGGTCAGTTCAAAAGAGCAGAATCTTGACCGTCAGATTGGCCGTTTAAAGCAGTTTGTCTTACCTGAGAATATCCTGATGGACAAGGCAAGCGGAAAGGACTTGGACCGACCGGCATACCAGGCATTGAAGGGGACATTGGGATTACGTGCAGGGGATACGCTTATCATTACATCATTAGACCGCCTGAGCAGAAGCAAGGCGGATATACGGAAAGAATTACAGTGGTTCCAAGACCATCAGATACGGTTAAAAGTTTTGGATTTGCCTACATCACTGGTGGAAGTGCCGGAAGGCCAGGAGTGGATTGTGGAGATGATTCATAATATACTCATCGAAGTGCTTTCGTCTATGGCAGAGCAGGAAAGGCTTCTAATTAGAAAGAGACAGAGTGAGGGAATCGAGGCGGCGAAGAAGAAGGGAAAACATCTTGGACGACCCAGAATGCAGATTCCGGAGGAGTTCCCAGAGGTTTATGCCAAGTGGAAGGAGGGACAGCTCAGTGCGAAATCTGCCATGATAATGCTTCGGATGGCAAAAACCAGTTTTTATCGGCTGGTGAACCAGTATGAAGCATGTGTAGTTCCAAAAGGTGTAGATTGATTGGGACATGTTCCAAAAATAAAAATAGACTTTTGGGGAGGCCAATCCGAGGCGGGATTGGCCAGTCCCAAAAGGTAGAGGTTTTGGAATGGATATTTTAGTTTTATACCCTTCTATTTTTTCGGAGTTTATGATAATCTAAGATATAATAAAAATAGTTGTATGAGAAAAACAGACTCGGCGGTATCGTAATAGAAGAAGCATTTCAATATGAAATGGATAGGTTAATAAGGGAGAGTGAAGGGAATGGTAAGAGATAATAATCCGTTTTATATATTGGCAAAAAAGTTTGATGAAGAAGGATGTATTGCATATAAATGTAAGAATATGAATGAAGCAAGAAATGTTCCGAATACATTGGAAGCGCTCAGAGGTAAAGATGTGCAGATTGTGATATTAGATAACCCCGAAATATATTCAGAGTATGCGCCATATAAATATATTGACGACCTCAGAGAATTCATGAATCAGGCCGGAAATTTGAATCTGGTAGTATAGTTGGTTCTATTGATACGGGTTTTAGTGGTTAGATAAATGAATTATATTTTGGCAAAATACTCTAATAAAAAAAATTAGTGAAGATAGGCTCAAAAATAACCGTTATAATTGATAGGTGATAGATGATTTTTTTAAAGTGGAGTATTTTGTATTTACGAAAGAAGGTTAATAATATGGAACGGTATTGTTTTGCAGAGAAAGAATTAAGTGGAAGTAAGTTGGAAGTTTGTCCGTATATTAGAGTTGATATTTTTACGATGATGGAGTGTGCTAAAAATTATGCGCCATCTAATTTGGCAGGAAGTGAAGGAGTAGTGAAAGAAATCTTACCGCTATTTCCAGAATGTGAAGCAGAGATACAGAAATTGTTTTCTCCTAGAAATGATGAGGATTATGCAGAGTCAGATAAAGACATGTATTATGATATTTTGGATTCTAGCTTTTCTTCAAAATTAGTAGACTTAGATGTATATCTACATATTTATTATACATTATTATATAAACAAAATAGAGATTGTTATATACCATTCACAGAAACAAGATGGCCACCAGAGCAGATAAAGAAAATACGTGAAAAAAGAAAAGACTGTAAAAAATATATTAAGGACCATCCGGAAAAGGTTATACCTTTTATCATTAAAGAAGAAAATATAGAAACTTTTAAAGAGGCGAAAATACAGGATTTTGCGCCTAATGTTACTAGGCTATATTATCTATCTAGCAAATTTCGGTTGCTTTTTACGGATACAGAAAAAACAAATGCAGGAAAATATAGTTATGAAGAAATGAGAAGAATTTTTGATTCAGATGATATTTCAGTTAATAGAATAGAAGAAATTTGGCTATGTGAATATTTAGTGGGGATTAATCTAGCTATGATGTTTTATTCCTTTTTTAATCCAATATTGAAAGATATTGGTTTCCCGGTTATTGAAAAGGAACTTAGTGATATAATATGTAAAATTATCCGGGAAATTATGAAGGTGGACGGGATATATACTCGGTGCTTATTAGTACATAAACTGAAGATAGTATATGAAATAAAATTAAAGTCAGAGTTATTTAACAGTAAATTTAATTATAAGGAATTATTGTATTATATATATGAAGAAATATTGCATAAAAGAATGACTGTATATGTTGAAACAATGGAACAGTTAAAAAGAGAGGTACTCAGCTATGGAAATGGTGAGGAATTGGAAAAAACTTTTTTAAAAGAGTTGAAAGAAAGCAGTGAATCGTTAATTCAAGAATATTTAGGCTGTTCGGATGGATATTACTTGCTAAAAAAATTACCAAGGGTTACTGTTGGTGAAAAAGACAGAATGTATATGTTAATTCAAAAGATAATATTAAGTGAAAGAAAAGAATGGGTGCTGTCCTAGTGGGCAGCACTTTTTGTATGATTAGACAAATAATATTTAATATGAGCAAAAGTTTTTAATTGCTTCTTTTGTGTCAAGCTACGAGGGGAAAAAATAGATGGGGTGTTTTTAAAGTCCCCTTTTGTGAGTGGATTTTGTTTGGTCTATAATTGGGGTACAAACATTAAAGGAGGCAGACGAAATGGTATCAATTTTTGATGAAGTACCCAACCGGAATGATATGGCAGAGCTGATACATGAGGTCAGAGAAGGAAATGGGCTGGCTGTAGAGATGGCGCAAGCCTTGAATCAGCGTATAGACCAAGAAGCAAAAAAATACCGGAAAAAGAGGCGGAAGGAGGTGAGGTCATGGATGATAGCACAGGCTGATCGGTTTAGTATTGTCAAACATTATGATGATGATACACAAGATATCGAAGATTTAACGCTGAATATTATCCCGGATTGCGAAACATTTCATATCAAATTTCAAGGAATAGACGCTGAATTTCTCTATGTTGGCTTCTATTTTACATCCTCTGATTTTTGGATTTTTGGATTGAAGGGGAAAATTGATGGGAAGTTTCTGTATAATGCAATGATTGCAAATGGTGTTGTTTTCAATGCAAGAATTAGACAAGGTACTATTCAAGATTTACTATTTCAGTTTTTTAAACCGGAGATTGCAAAAAGTAAAAGAACACTTGAAATTCCGGCTTTGGGAGGCTGGTTCAACAAAGTTTTTTATTACAGGGAAATGTTTATGTTTCGGGAGGAAGAAGGGCTACCGAAGTTGCCGATACATAAGAAGAGTCTCAGCGAATATGAGAAAAATGAAGGGTGGGAAAAGAGATATTTCGATAAAATTAACCAAATTACGGACTGGGAAATTCGACTATTGGTGGTAACTTATTCGCTTGGTGGTATGCTTAGCAGCTTGTTGGAAGAGGGCGGATTATTCCTTGAAAAATTTTTAAATTTTGTTCTGTTATCTGATTTGAAAATTGGCGAATTGACAACTTTTTTTCAAATTTTTAATAGAAAAAAGTTAGAATTTAAGGCTCCCACCATAGAAAAAGCATTGGAAGCGAAAGATGAAATTTTCCTGTTGGATGCACGTTTGGATGATTCTCGAACACCATACAAACAGAAGCGGCAAGAAAATCAGTGCAAAGGAATTGCGGAAAAAATTGTGAAAAGAGAGTGCACTTCGGAGGATGGTTATGTGGTAAGTTGTCCGGTTGTTGTTTTTTCAGACCATTTATCCAGAAGCCGTTACGCCTGTAACATTTTCATTGATGAATTTATGATTCATAAATCTAATAGCAAGGATGAAAATGATGTAATCGGAGTCTTTTTCTATCAAATTGCAAAGTTCTGTGAAAAGAAATATGATGTCATCAAGGAATTATTCCAAAAAGCCGCAGTAGAGAATCACGAAAATGCGTGGTTTTATGCAGCCTTTAGAGTTTATAAAGAATTTTGGTTTTATTTAGGATTCGATGTCAGAGAGAGGTTAAATCTTCCGCAAGAGATTAACTTCGATGAGCTTTTACAGGATATGATGACCTTAAACGATGATTTTGTCGATGATTTTGTGACGGTTATTCGCCGGGGAATCTCAGATTTTCCAGTTAAGGAAAAACGGCGTGGCGAGAAAATCGAGGGGTATATATGCTATACGGAGGAAGATTTAATAATTCCGACCGATATATTAAACCAAATGCTGGAAACTTACGGCTTATTGCGTGAAAAAAAGAAGATGTTATCAGAATTGCGTGAAAAAAATTATCTTATTGCAGATGATGGAGGCTATTCTAAGCAAATTAAAAGCGGAGAGAAACGTATCGAAGTCGTGCAAATTAAGCGTCGAATCTTTGAGCGACAAGGGTTGGCAGATATTGTTGACTTAGGAAAGGAGGAAAAATACGATGATTAAGGACAAGGAGGGACATGAGGTTCATTTGATGGGGGAAGCGAACGGACATAAACTGATTTACGGCAATTCTGGTCAAGGGAAAACGTTCTTCCTTATGCGGGAGTTGGAAAGCTATTGTGAGCAAGGAAAGACAATCTTGATTCTGGATTATTCCGGAAGTTTTACGGAGAAAGAAATGGTGGAGAAGAAATTTTTATATCCAGATAAAGTTAAACGCTTCAACTTAGACGAGGAGGAGTCGTTTCAATGGACATTCTGCGCCGACAGCATAGAACTGTGCATAAAAAATGTCGCAGACGCTTTGGGGGAAGTTTTGAATTGCGGCAGCTATTATCAGAAAAAGTTACTGGAAGAAGCCGTTAGGCGTACTGTGGAATCTGGAAACGGTCTTTGTATTTCACGTTTGCTGAGGATTGTCGAGGAAATGCTTCTGGAACGGCAAATAAATGAGAACGCTGGCAGAACAGTGGAGAATCTACAGCATTTGTTGACGAGATTATTTCCCTATGAAGATATCGACAACTTTGTAATAAGAAATCAAGAGGCGCAAATAGATATGGATGACCCTCTTACTATCATTGATATTAGTTGTTATCCTGAAGGTCAGAGGCGGTTTTTGACAAGATTAATAGTATCGTTGTTATGGAGAGAAGCATACCGCCCCAAAGCGAAAAGCCGGTATGAGATTCTGGTGCTTGATGAAATGCAGTTTTTAGCTGTGAAAGAGGGCAGCACACTGAATTCCATGTTGCATGAAGGCAGGAAAAAAGGATTATCCCTTCTTCTCAGCACACAATACATCAGCCATTATGGTGAGGATGAGAAAAGTGCGCTTCACCAGGCGGATACGAAGATTATCTTCCGTCCGACCCCGGAGGACCGCAGATATTCGGCAAGGATAATCGCCCCAATGAATCCTCGGATATGGGAAAGGGAGATGGAGAGTTTGAAAAAAGGCGAGGCGCTATTAAAGGGGCATTACCGCTTGGATAACCGAAACAGAATTCTTGATACGCCGCTTATAATCAAAGCATTTCCGTAAAACAGTGCTAAAAAGCCATGAGATGGCATACGTTAGAGAAACCAGTTGAAAGAGATAGTAAGGGAGGCGGAGACAATCAGCAAAAAAAGTAAATTAAATTTTAGATTCCACAATCCAAACACCCCAGAGGCGACGGCAGATTACATAGTTCAGATTTTTATTGCTGCTAACACGGGGAGAGTGGAGAAGGTTTTAAATCAAAATGCCTCCAAGGGAGACAAAGAAGAAGAAAGAGGAGAAGGAGAGAACCGCTGCGTAAGTTAGCGGTTCTCTTACTTGTATGGAAAAAGCAAAGGTATCATAAAATAGCCTTGTCTTTTTTTCCGCTACATTATATAATGGAGTTGTAACAGAACGCTATTATTTAGTTAGAAAGGTCTAAGATATGAATATTGCTGCTTATTGCCGTGTTTCTACAGATAAATCCGACCAGCTCAATAGTTTAGAGGCACAAAAGAAATTTTTCACTGAATATACGCAGAAAAATGGTCATGACCTTGTAAAACTATATGCAGATGAAGGAATTTCCGGTACAAAGATTAAAAACCGCAAAGAATTTCTCCAGCTTATGAAGGATGCGAAACAAGGATTATTTGATATGGTGGTCGTAAAGGACATATCCCGTTTTGCGCGTAATACGGTAGACCTTTTACAGAGTATCAGGACTTTGAAAGCATTAGGTATTGAAACGACGTTCCTGACGGCGAATATGACCGTCTTGGGGCAGTCGGAGTTCGTTCTGACAATATTCGGCGCACTGGCGCAGGAAGAAAGTGCGAATACTTCCAAACGTGTGAAGTTTGGGAAAAAGATGAATGCCGAGAAAGGACGAGTGCCGAATATTGTATACGGTTATGATAAGACAAATGGCGACTATTTTAACTTGGCAATTAATAAAGAAGAAGCAAACATAATCCGCCAGATATTTACATGGTATATCGAGGAAGGATATGGGGCAGCTAAGATTGCGAATATGCTCAATGAGAGAGGATGTAAGACGAAGCGGGGCTATAGCTTTAGCCAGAATGCAATCTGTCGTATTTTAACGAATGAACTGTATACCGGAAAGATTATTAATGGGAAAGAAGAAGTAACGGATTTTTTGACTGGCACAAGAGCAGAAAAAGACCAGTCTGAATGGCTGGTAAAAGACCGCCCGGATTTGAGGATTATTGAGCCGGAACAATTTGATAAAGCACAGGAAGTATTGGCAGGACGCCATGGGGCATTTAATATGAAGCGAGAGAGACAAAGCAACAAATATCTTTTTAGTACACTGATAAAATGTAAGGAGTGCGGGTGGTCGTTCCGGCGGACAGTCCGTACCTATAAGAACACATATGTACGGTGGGTATGTTCCGGGCATAATGGAAAAGGTGCGGATAACTGTCCAAATGCAGTCACGATTGATGAAGAAGAATTGATACGGGCATTGGAAGAATATTTTGCAGAAATGCTGAAATCAAAAAAGAATGTCATTGCCCATGTAGTAAAAGAATTTGTCAAGATTTACAAAGCAAAAGATGAAAATGAGAATTATGAGAAGGAATTAAATGACAGCCTTGCAAGAATGAAAAAGACCCGGCAAAAATATATGGATATGTATACGGATGATTTAATCAGCAGGGAAGAACTGAATGAGAAGATTGGAGGGATGAAGGCAGAGATTGAGAAGTTGGAAAATAATCTGAAGCTGGTTCAGTATAATCTGGACAAAGGCGGCCAGTTAGAAGATGTGATAAGAATGACCTTCAAGCGTATAGAGGATATCGTGTCTGTCAGGGATATGACGAATGAGCAGTTAAAACAGATTGTCCAGAAGATAGAGGTAGACAAAGAAGGAAATGTTGATATTTACCTGCGTCTGTTTGGAGATTTGGGACTGGATGAAACCGTTCTAATTAGCAACAACCATACATAAAGATGTAACAGAACGTCTCCTCCAAGTCAATCCGTCCTTAGCGGCGGAAGCCCGTAAAATACTGGATCTCAACAAGTCCGAGCGTCACATCCGCGGTGGACTTGCTACCCGGGAGAAATATCTCCATCTGGAACACAGCTAAAGGAGGCTGCTGCAAAATGTAAAGGGTATCAGCAGCCCCGTCCCAACTGAAAAATCAATTCGCTACACGTATTGATAAAACAGCCCATGCTTCGTACAATACCATAGCAGTTTTCCATGTGCAAATGCAGGTATCCGCACCTGAAGATCCCATTCCGGATATTGTTTGCGAAGCATAATGCTGTCGCCCGTCAAGAGCGCCGTAAACGCAATATAGTGTTCCCGCGTCATCGGATGATTGCTTGTAATAAAATAGTTATCATCAATCATTTCTACATTCAGTTTCTCGTCCTCACCTGCTTTTATTGGCTGCTGAGGACTTAGCTTTTTGCCGCAGCAAGAAACGTTCGTATCTGTCATTGCGGTAATCATATTACCACAAGACGGACAGATATAAAAATTCATTTTCTTCATATTCCCTCCTAAAATCTCATTTTCATCCATCTCCCCGGAAAGCAGTTTTTCCAAATCCACATGAAATATATTCGACAAATCCGTAAGCAAAGAAACATCCGGACAGCCCATGCCCCGCTCCCATTTTGAAACCGCCTTGTCACTGACGCCCAATTGTTCTGCCAACTGCAATTGAGTCAGCCGATTCTCTTTCCGCAGCCTGTAAATGAGCTGCCCGATTTTTACATTATCCATCTTATTTTGCTCCTCCTCATACCATTATAATACAGAAACTTTTAATTTCAATAAACGTTCCGTAGAGAATGCTCAAAGATGTGCTTGATAATATGAATCGTAAGGAATATAATATGTTTACGTAGCAACCGTAAAGTTCTGTAAGCGTACACAGGAACGCGAATTTTGAAAGGAGAAGGCGCTTATGTTTTGGGATAAAGTATCTGGATTTTATGATTTTTTTGAAACAGTGTATAACCGTAAGGTGTACCGTGGATTAGGTAAAAAAGTGGCAGAGGAAATTATGCAAAACGACATTGTCTTGGAATGTGCCTGTGGGACAGGCGCAATCACCAGATATATTGCACCGAAATGTAAGCGAATGATTGCAACGGATTTATCCAAAGGAATGTTAAAGCAAACTTCAAAAAAATGCAGGAAATATCAAAATATTAAAATAAAATGTGCAGATATGACACGGCTCAACTGCCATGATAATAAATTTGATAAAGTAATCGCAGGAAATGTGATTCATTTGTTGGAAGACCCCTATCGAGCAGTCAAAGAGCTGGAGAGAGTATGTAAGCCGGGCGGTAAAATCATTATTCCCACATATATTAATATGTCTGACGGGGGAAATAAAAGAGCAGTGCGTCTGCTTGAGGCGGCGGGCGTAAATTTTAAGCGACAGTTTAACATCGATTCCTACCGAAAATTTTTTGGAGATGCAGGGTATAAAAATGTTGAATATTCTATCATTGACGGAAGAATACCTTGTGCCGTAGCCGTCATTACAAAGCAATAGGGGAGAAACTTCATGCAGATAGAATTATTTTCAAATCAATATAAAGTCCTAAGGCTTGCCGACCGGAACGTGGATGAAATATATGGGCTGCTCAGTAAAAATGTCTTATACTATGAATATTGCCCGCCCTTTGTTACGCGGGATTCCATTCGTGAAGACATGAGAACTTTGCCGCCCGGAAAGGACGGTAAGGACAAATATTATGTCGGATTTTATCAGAATGAAAAGTTGATTGCAGTTATGGATTTGATAGACGGATATCCTGAAAATGACATTGCGTATATCGGATTTTTCATGACAGATATTTTGCGGCAGAACGAAGGCGTCGGAACCGCAATCATTGAAGAGCTGTGCGGTTATCTTGCAGAACAAGGATATCGTTCTGTCCGTCTTGCATGGGTAAAGGGAAATCCGCAGTCGGAACATTTTTGGATGAAAAACGGTTTCATTCGGTTAAGGGAAACGACGAGTAATGCGGCAGACGAGGTGATTCTGGCTGAAAGAATTCTAGACACGAAATAACCTTAGGTTATACTTGTCTGTTTCCGCCAATGGTACATGCCGAAAAGCCTCAGCGTAGCCCGCTGCTTGGCTCAGCGGGCTGAATCCGTCGGCGGAAACTTACACAATCCAGCGCTGGATATCTTTTGCACCGGCATATTTTTCCAGATATTTCTTCCCGTATTCCATTGCCTGCTCCAAATCCTGATTCTCTGAGAAAGAATAGATAAGGGTTAAGACTTCGGCTGCCTCTTCCGTAATCATGGCGCGTTCAGAGTCGCTGGTAGAGCTTCCGATTGCCCCTTCGTCATCTGCCAGCACGGGAAGCCCGCCAATCTTGATTTCATCCTTTCCGATGCCCTTATAAGTCTCATTGTCCCTGCCCACACGGAAAATTAGCTCAGCCCCGATTTTGCCTGCGTCATACGAACCCACCGAGAACCCGGACTGAATAGAAATTAGGTTGTTGACGTCAACCACCGTATTTACCTCATAAAGCCCTTTCCCCTGTCCAATTCTGCGAATCAGAGCCTCGGAGGAAACGCGGTAACGGCTGGGGTCTTTCCCGAACGCCTTGTAAGCCTGGCGGGATTCCTTGATATTGGGAATCTCATTGACACCGTAGTCAAAAATTGCGTCCTTCACTTTTTTGAAAATTTCCTTCTTGAGGTATTTCCACATCTCTTCGTTCTTCTTCTCCACTTGAACGCTGTACTGAAAGCAGCCTACCCTTGTTGCAGGCCAGAGCGCTTTCATATTCGGATCAATCTGTAAATGTTTCATTGTATCGACTCCTTTTTTCGATTCTGTAATATCAGTGGCATTATCGGTATCTTTTGATATCATTTCTGCTTTTTCTATCATAAATCTTTTCCCTGTGTTTTGCAACTTTGCGGCTGTAAAAATATTGCGTTATGTTCTTTTGTTTTTTATAATAGATAGTGAAAGGTAAAGCGTATGGACGAAAATAAGGAGGAGAAATGAATCATTTAAACATGTATGCGGCAAAACAGGAACGTTATGAGAAAATGGAATATCACAGAGTAGGCAGGAGCGGATTAAAATTCCCGGCAGTTTCGCTGGGGCTTTGGCACAATTTTGGCTCTGGGGACTCCTATGATAATATGCGGGCAATGTGCAGGACTGCTTTTGACAACGGCATCACCCAGTTTGATTTGGCAAATAATTATGGGCCTGACAGCGGCAGCGCGGAGGAAAATTTGGGGAGGCTGATGGAGGACGATTTCAGGCTCTACAGGGACGAACTTTTGATTACCACAAAGGCAGGATATCATATGTGGGAAGGACCTTATGGAGATTTTGGGAGCAGAAAGTATCTGATGGCAAGCCTTGACCAGAGTTTGAGGCGGATGAAACTGGATTATGTGGATATTTTCTATCATCACCGGATGGACACGGAGACGCCGCTTGAGGAGACCATGACTGCGCTTGCGGATATCGTAAGGAGCGGGAAGGCGCTCTATGTGGGAGTGTCCAACTATGATAAGGAATATACGGAAAAAGCCTTGCATCTTTTGCGGGAACTGCATTGTCCCTTTATCGTGAACCAGAGGAGGTATTCCATATTCGACAGAAAAATCGAGGAGGACGGGGTGAAATCATTCTGTAAAGAGAATGGAGTCGGGATTATTGCGTTTAGTCCGTTGGCACAGGGACTTCTGACGGACAGATATCTCCATGGAATCCCAGCGGACAGCCGGATTGCCCGGGACGGCAGGTTTCTTCATGAAAGTGATTTGACAAAAGAACGGCTGAGCCAGATTAAAAGGCTCAATGAGCTGGCAGGACAGCGAGGGCAGACGTTGGCGCAGATGGCGCTGTCCTGGGTCTTGAAGGATGATGAAGTATGTTCGGTTCTGATCGGCGCATCGAAGCCGGAGCAGATTTTAGAAAATATTTCCGCTGCGTACAGGGCAGACTTTACGCAGGAAGAGTTGAGGGCAATAGAGGAGATTTGCGGCAGTATATCTGCGTGAAAAGCATTGTTTAAATGAGTTTCAGATGTTTTTTCCTGTAAAAATAATAGAGTATCAGCAGAACTGCCGTAGCTATCCATGACATGGGATAGCTGACGAGTATTGCCGACAGATCGTGCCACCGGGGAACAACCAGCAGAATCCAGGGAAGGCGCACACAGCATACGCCGCCCAGCGTAATCAGGGTTGGAAACAGCACGTCGCCGATTCCGCGCAGCGCCCCGGAAAGAATTTCGACGAATACGAAAACAATATAGCTGGGCGTTATATAGCGCAGCATATAGACTCCGATGTCAACCACATTTAAGTCCGTCGTAAATATATGGTACAGCGGTCTGCAGAAGACCATCAGGAATACCAGCAAAAGCCCGCATATGCCAAGGGACATGCCGAGACAGACGCGGACGCTCTTGAATACCCGGTCGTACCGCCTTGCTCCGTAATTCTGGCCGGAAAATGTGGTGATTGCGATACCGAAAGCCCCGCATACCGTCCAGAAAATGGCGTCCAGTTTGCCGTATGCCGCCCATGCCGCGGCGGTATCCGTCCCAAGTCCATTTACCGCTGCCTGAATAATGATATTAGTAATACCGTACATGCAGGATTGAAGCCCGCTGGGGAATCCAATGCGAAGCTCGGATTTCAGCATGACGGGAGCGATGCGGATAGCGGGAAGGGACAGTTTCAGCGCGTCGTAACTGGTCATCAATGCCCGCGTGACCAAAACAGCGCTGACTGATTGGGAGATTACGGTTGCAACTGCGACGCCGGCGATGCCGAGATGGAAGACCAGAACCATGACGATATCCAGAACAATGTTCAGCAGGCAGCAGATAATCAGGTAGTACAAGGGACGTCTGGAATCCCCGATTGCCCGCATGATTCCGGAACCCATATTGAAAATCAGCACAGAAATCATTCCCAGAAAATAAATCCTGAGATACAGGATGGAATCGGTCAGTACGTCTGCAGGTGTTTTCAGGGCAGTCAAAAGCCAGGGGGTCAAAAACCAGCCGAGAACAGCGATTGCCAGGCTTGCAATGATTGAAAATGCATAGGCTGTATGTAAGCTCTCGTGGAGGTTCCGTTCATTTTTGGCGCCGTAATGCTGGGAAATGATGACGGTCGCCCCGGCGGAAAGCCCGGTAAAAAATCCGATAATCAGATTGGACAGAACGGCGGCCGAACCGCCCACGCTCGCTAAGGCTTGTTTCCCTACGAACCTGCCCACAATGACGGCGTCTACCGTGTTGTATAGCTGTTGGAATAAAGTCCCTATTACGATTGGAAAAAAGAAGATTAATAATTGCCGCCAGATAACGCCTTCGGTAATCTGGTTTTTTGCTGTTGCTTCATTTGTCATGTTATACCCGCTCCTTTGTACCGACTATATCATATTTGGGAAAATAAGACAAGCTGTCTGGGAAGTTCATGTGTTGGTAGAGCAGCTCGCTTGCGTAAAAAGATTTCTTTTTTATGCCAAATATGTTAAAATACAAAGTACAAGCAAATAGAATGCTAAAAAAGTTTGTGAAGACGAGGTGCTTTTATGAACATATTAATTATTGACGCCCAGGGGGGCGGCATGGGAAGACAGCTTGTCACTTCTGTAAAAAAGGAATTCCCACAGGTGGAAGTTACGGCCGTAGGCACGAATGCCTTGGCGTCATCTAATATGCTGAAAGCAGGCGCAGATCATGCGGCGACAGGGGAGAATGCAGTGATTGTTGGATGCAGAAGGGCGGATTTGATTATCGGTCCCATTGGGATTGCTATTGCGGACTCTATGTATGGTGAGATTACTCCTGCGATGGCGGCGGCGGTCGGGCAGAGCAATGTCAAGAAGCTGCTGATTCCAATTAACCAATGCAATAATGTGATAGTCGGGGTAAAGGATATGTCCATGAGCGATATGCTGGAGGCTGTGATTGAACAGTTAAGGGAAATCATTGACATAAGAGGAATTAAGGTAGTATAGTATTTTTGATGTAAGAAATTGGCAAGCAGGTGAATCGGAAGGCAGAAGTCTTCCAAAGAACACAGAAGTGTTGAAGATATCGCGATGCAATTCAATCATTACATGAAAATAGAGTATGTCAGAAGGCATACGAATTCCCAGAAGGGAATTTGTGTGTCTTTTTTATTGTGCAGACCCGTGCAGAGGAAATATGTCCCTGAGGCGGAGCACGGGCCGCGCAGCGTGTAGAGGAAGATGGCTCTTCCCTACTCGGTTTTGGGATATATTTTCTGTGGAAGAAAAGGCATTTTAGGAGGGAGAAGAATGGAAGTAAAAGAAGTATTGGAGCAGGTAAGAACCGGCGAAATCTCAGTAAATGATGCGGAGGCCTATTTCCGCAGACAGCCATTAGAGGAATTAGGCTATGCAAAATTGGATACCCACAGAAAAATCCGTTCTGGCTATGCAGAGGTGGTATTTTGCAGTGGCAAAGCAGATGAACATCTGGTTCAGATCTATGAGAGAATCTATGCGGCGGAAGGAGAAGTGCTTGGAACAAGGGCATCCAAAGAACAGGCGGCATTGATACAAAAGAAATGGAAGGACGCGGAGTATGACCCTCTGTCAAGAATCTTGAAGATTGAGAAGAAAGATAAGGCAAGAGTAGGAAAGATTGCGGTATGCACGGCGGGTACAGCGGACATACCGGTAGCAGAGGAAGCGGCACAGACGGCGGAATTTTTCGGAAACCATGTGGAGCGTATCTATGACGTGGGTGTCAGCGGCATCCACAGGCTGCTTTCAAAGGTGGAAACGATTCAGAGCGCCATGTGTGTTGTGGCAGTGGCAGGAATGGAGGGAGCGCTTGCCAGCGTGATTGGAGGATTGGTGGATAAGCCGGTAATCGCAGTCCCGACTTCCATAGGGTACGGAGCCAGCCTGAATGGGCTGTCGGCACTTCTGACTATGATTAATTCCTGCGCAAATGGTATCGCAGTGGTCAATATTGATAATGGATATGGAGCCGGATACATGGCGGCGCAGATTAACAGGCTTGGTGTACACGCAAATGTGTAAGAGGAGATTTTGGTGAAGCAATATATCCAGATTTATTATAGTCTGAAATAGGGAGGAAAAAAGATATGCATATGGCGGACGCGCTGGTATCACCAGCAGTAGCAGGAACCATGTATGCAATGTCAGCAGCGGCAGCGGCGTACGCGGTAAAAAAAATAAGACTGGATGATTTGGAGCAGAAAGTGCCGATGATGGGAGTCATGGGAGCTTTCGTGTTTGCAGGACAGATGATTAATTTCACAATTCCAGGAACAGGCTCATCCGGGCATTTGTGCGGAGGAATGTTGTTAAGTGCGGTTATGGGACCCTACGCCGGTTTTTTGACAATGATTGCAATCCTGGCAATCCAATGCCTGTTGTTTGCAGACGGCGGTTTACTTGCATTGGGATGTAATGTATGGAATATGGCATTTTACGGATGTTTTGTCGGAGGCGCGATAATATGGCGCGTTATGACAGGCAAGAGGATGACGAAAGGAAGGATTGCGGCGGCATCCGTACTCGGGTGTGTACTCAGCTTGCAGTTAGGTGCATTTTCTGTTACGATAGAAACATTGATTTCTGGAATCACAGAACTGCCCTTTCCTGTGTTTTTAGGGATGATGCAGCCGATACATCTGGCAATCGGGCTGGTAGAAGGACTTATCACGGCGGCGGTGTTAGTGTTTGTCTACGAGGCACGTCCGGAAATCCTGTATGGTTATCGGCGTGAAATGGGTGCGAAAGGCCGTATGAGCAGGAAAAGAACGGCGATTGTGCTGGCAGTGCTGGCTTTGGTAATTGGAGGAGTCGTCTCTCTTTTTGCATCCGCAAGCCCAGACGGGCTGGAATGGTCGATGGAGAAGGTTGCGGGAACGACGGAACTGTTGGCAGACGGCAGGCTCTATGAACTGGCAGAGAAGGTGCAGGGACTAACTGCGCTTCTGCCGGATTATGGATTCCAGGCGTCAGAGAGCGCAGCCGGGACGTCATTTTCCGGAATTGTCGGGGGCGTGGCAGTGCTGGCCGTGTGCCTTTCTGTATGCCTGGCAATCAAACGGGCGAAACAAGCCGAATTAAAGAAAAGGAATGCAGTAAATGAATCGAATTAGAGAGGCAATTTCTGATTTATATAAGATGGATATGGAGGCGGGAAAAACCGGATGGCTGCAGGAAATCCATCCGGTTTCTAAGCTTCTTGTTACGGTTCTGTTCATTTTGCTTACGGTTTCCTGGGGAAAATATGATTTGCCTGGGCTTTTGAAAATGGGGAGTTATCTGGTCGTATGTTTCGTGCTTGGCGATATTTCCATAAAGCTTCTGTTGAAAAGGATGAAGCTGGTGCTGGTCGTAGTGTGTATGGTGGGGATTGCGAATCCGTTTTTTGACAGGGAAATTATGTTCAAGCTGGGGAGCCTGGGCGTCACAGGCGGAATGGTTTCGGCTGTGACGCTTATGATAAAGGGAGCCTGCGCGGTTTCTGCCTCATACCTGCTGATGGTAACAACTTCTATGGATGATCTGTGCTATGCCCTGAGGAAGCTTTGTGTGCCGAAAACAATTGTGACAGTCCTTATGCTGGTATATCGGTATATCATTGTTCTTCTCAAGGAGACGGAGCGGATGACGGACGCCTATATGCTCCGTTCGCCGGGGCAGAAAGGACTGCACTATAAGGTCTGGGGGACGATGGTCGGGCAGCTTCTTCTGCGCAGTATGGACCGGGCGCAGATAGTCTATGACAGTATGCGGCTTCGGGGATACTGTGGAGAGTTTCATCTGAGGTGCAAAAAGGCGGCGCAGATGGGAGATTATCTGTATGGACTTGGGTGGAGTGTAGTACTTACGGTAATCCGGTTTATTTAACTGGGGAGGATGCAGAAAATGAATATATTAGAAATAGAGAATCTTTCTTTCGGATATGGGAGTTTTCATCAAAGGTTGGGAGATAAGGTTTTAAAAGATATTAATTTTTGTATTGATGAGGGAGAGAGCGTAGGGCTGATTGGGGCAAATGGAGTCGGAAAATCTACGATGCTCAAACTTCTTTCGGGTCTGTTAGATATGCAGGAGGGCAGAATCCGGATTGCCGGGCTTGAGATGAAAAAGGAGAACTTGGCACAGATCCGCGCGGAGATTGGTTATGTCTTTCAAGATTCTGACAGCCAGCTTTTTATGTCAACCGTTTATGAGGATGTTGCGTTCGCTCCCCGCAATTACGGGAAGAGAGAGGAGACGGTGGAACGGTTGACGATGCGGGCGCTTGGGCAGGTGGGGATGGAAGGGAAAAAGGACCGTCAGATTTACCGTTTGTCCGGAGGTGAGAAGAAACTGGCGTCAATTGCCACCGTTCTTGCTATGGAGGCGAAGCTCATGCTGTTGGATGAACCGTCTGTGGCATTAGACCCTAAGAACCGCCGGAATCTGATACAGGTATTAAAGGGGCTGCCGGGAGCGAAGATTATCGCAAGCCATGACCTTGATTTTGTATATGATACCTGTGAGCGGGTTTTGCTGTTGTCCAATGGATGTATTGTAAAGGATGGGGATGCAAAAGAAATTCTGACCGACCGGATACTGTTGGAATCTCAGGGGCTAGAGCTTCCGTTATCATTTTCACGGCTTCCCTGATTCATTTATAATATATTTCTTATGGCAAATAGATGAATGTGTGCAAGACGAGAGAGGAGATAGATTATGATATTAATTGCAGCGGTAGACGATAATTATGGAATGATGTTCAACAACAGAAGGCAAAGCCAGGATCGAGTAATAAGGGAGCGGATTCTTGAATTGGCGGCCGACAGATGTCTCTGGATGGATTCGTATTCAAGGAAACTGTTTGGAGAGATACCTGATAAACCGAAAATAAAAACAGATGAAGATTTTCTTGAAAAAGCGCCGTCAGGAGATTATTGTTTTCTTGAGAATCATTCGGTTTCTACGTGTGAAAATAAGGTTGAAAAGATTATTTTGTTTAAATGGAACAGAAGATATCCGTCGGATTTTTATTTTGACCTCAATTTAAAGCAGGGATGGAGTCTTACTTCGTCTGAAGAATTTGCAGGATACTCACACGAAAAAATTACAATGGAGGTATACGTTAGATGAAGAAATTCAATAGAATTTTAGCGCCGTTTCTTCTCATTCTAAGTATGATGTTGTCGGGATGCGGAGGGGATGTGGGAGGTTCTCAGACGGAAGAACCTGCAAAGTCATCGGATATGCAGGAAGCATCTGCAGCACATCAGGATGTAAAAGAATCGGAAACAACTCCGCAGGAACCGGCGATAAGTTTGGCGGATATTCCGGATTACACAGGAGATGCCGCGTATGTAGTAATTAATGGAAATGTACCGGATTTTAAGGATTCAGATATGGTTACGGATTCTTTTGAGACCTATAGTGAGTTAGACAGTCTTGGGAGATGCGGCGTGGCATATGCCAATGTGGGGACAGATCTTATGCCAACCGAAAAACGGGGAAGCATAGGGCAGGTGAAGCCGACAGGCTGGCATACTGTAGAATATGATAATGTAGATGGGAATCATCTATATAACCGATGTCATTTAATCGGGTATCAGCTTACGGCGGAAAATGCCAATGAAAAGAATCTGATTACAGGAACCAGGTATATGAACGTAGATGGAATGCTTCCTTTTGAGAATATGGTGGCAGATTACGTCAAAGAAACGAATAACCATGTCTTGTACAGGGTAAGCCCGATTTTTGAAGGGGATAATCTGGTGGCATCCGGTGTGCAGATGGAAGCAATGTCTGTGGAAGATGGCGGAGAAGGGATTCTTTTTAATGTGTTTTGCTTCAATGTCCAACCGGATATTACGATTGACTATCGGACTGGTGAAAGCAGCCAGGGTAGTAAAGGAACGGAGAATGTTTTGCCTGCTGGACAGGCCCAGGATAATACAGGAAACGAAACGGGCATAGAGAGTACGGAGGAAACATATATTCTCAATACAAATACAATGAAATTTCATTACCCTGCATGTGGAGATGCTGAAAAAATGAAAGATGCAAATAAGAAAGAATATATAGGGAATCGGGAGGATTTAGTAAATCAGGGATATGCACCTTGTAAGCGTTGTAATCCATAGAGGAGTCGGCTTTTCAATAAATAAGTTGTATCATGAGAGATGATTTCGATGGTGATGTCAGAGAGATAAATGACCTTCTGTAACATTTCCCTCAGCAGTTCATCTTCTGCAAAGTCCTTGCTACAATTCAATAAAGGCTTAACACCACAATCACCGATTGATATAATAAAAGTATCAAAGTAAACGGCACTTATAGAAAGTAGGTGAAAAAAGATGTCAGACAAAGAAATGATGAAAGTATCGGTTGAAGAGTTTGCAAGGGTACAGAAATATATGATTTTAACTGATAATAAGGATTCGGCCGCTTATAAGGAAATGCGGGGACGTTATATTGAGTTAAAAGTTATCTTAACAGCTTTCGGTATTAATCTGGCAGAGCTTGATGTAATTAAAGAGTAGTAGTAATCAAGGTGTAAAGTCTTTATTGAATTATTATAGACTTCGCACCTTTTTCTTTACCTGTGGTGGTAAACTATTTAAATAGCGAACAGCAGGAGTTAGGGAATATTGGATTGTTGATCCAGCAAAAAAGTTAGTGATGGTATATCAGTTTGAAAAGGAGACGATAATAGACCAGTTCTAAGTTGTGGACTGGTTTTATTATGATAGACGCTCAAATGAACAAGTTGAAGAACAACTGGAAAATGCGTTTTGTATGAAAGGGATTAGTATATTTAACAAAGGAAAAAATAAAAGAACCCTTGAAAACCAAGGATTCTTATACTTATAAAGGATGCGGAGAAAGGGACTTGAACCCTCACAGGATTGCTCCCACTAGAACCTGAATCTAGCGCGTCTGCCATTCCGCCATCTCCGCTAACAAAAATTATTCTATCACAGAAACCCTCATTTGGCAAATACTTTTTGAAAAAATATTCTAAAAATTTTATAAAATTCATAAGATAAGATATCAAGTTGATAATATGAGAAAGATATGATAGTGTGTATATGCACAGTAAATACGTACATATTTTCAGAAGGAGGGTCATAATGTTTATTCAGGAAAAGCAGGCAGAAGCAGAGGCGGTAATCCAGACAGCAAAGTCAATGTGTCAGGCGGCAAGGACGGCACCTAAGGCGAAGGGAATGGATTTCGTACATACGGCAATCCTGACTGACGAGGAAAAAAAGAAACTTGCAGACGAGATGGATAGGCTTGCGGACGTATTTGGCTACCAATTCTTCCATAGAGACGCAGACAATCTCCGCAAAGCGCAGGCGGTAGTCCTGATTGGCCAGGAAAATGCAGTTCATGGATTGAATGAAGGATGTCAGTTCTGCGGGTTTAAGAACTGCAAGACATGTCTGGAAGCAGGCGGAAATTGCGCATACACGTCAATGGATCTGGGAATCGCCATCGGTTCGGCAGTCAGTGTGGCAACGGATGCACGGGTGGATAACCGTGTGATGTTCTCCATCGGACGGGCTGCTATGGAAATGAAACTGTTAGGGGACAGGGTATGCCAGATGGTGGGAATCCCGCTGAGCGTCTCCGGGAAATCCCCTTTCTTTGACCGTTGAAAGATGCGCACATAAGGGAAGAAAGCAAAATTGCGAACTACAGATTCCATACTATGGGCAGTATGAGAAATGCAGCTCGCAATTCTTCGTTCCTATTTGTGGATTTCGATTCCATTTACCTCCAGATGGTCGTCAATCGCGATGACCAGACAGCGTCTCCCGTCGATTTCCCTTGTCTCCACAAGGTCGGACCGTTCCGGATTCACCTTCACGATTACATCCGGCGTCTCAATCTGGAAGGTCTTGACGCTTGCGATATTCGATGCAAGCAGCGTATTCTTTTCCCCGACCGTCTCCTCGAATTCTTCATCAAAGGACGTAAGCCGCTCCTCAGGTACGCCGCTTTTGGCAAGGAGCCTGCGCACATCCGGCTTGGACAGCTTCAGCGGTTCCGGCTCTTCCTTCGTCTCTTCAATCATTTCATTCAGGTTATCGTGGATATTCCGGATAACTTCGTAATCACATTCTTCCCCAAGAGTATCGCTGATGATGGTCTGGAACGTCGTCTTCTGGTCGCCGGCAGTCAGCGGAATCGTGCTGCCGAGTACATTTGCAATCAGCTCCGGCTGGATGTCTTCCGGTTTCTTGGTGTAATACAGGATGCTATGGATGTCGCTTGAACGGTCCTGGAAGGCGGGAAACAGGAATCCTTTTACCGGAGCTTCCACAATCCAGTCCCGAATCCGGTCTTCAATATGATTGGTCTGTGCATTATATGTAAGCCCTGCCTTCGTCAGATTTACAGGACAAATGCTGCACAGGATATGCTCATATACCGTATCCGAAGCGTCGAACATCTCCATGCCGTCCGAGGATTTGCCCGGAACGTCATATACGGCATGAATCAGGATAATGTAATAATTTTCCGCGTAAATGTAATTATCAATCACCCTGTCATAGAATTCCTCAAGCAAGAGGTCGTCTTGCAGCTTGCTGTCCCGAAGCTTCAGGAGAAATTCCTGAGTGCCCCCCTCAAGCTCCTGATCGAGAGGGAAATCCATATTGATGAGGTTCTTCCCCAGGGAGCCGGACAGGGTATGTTTGAAAATGTCAAAGTATTTGAAAGCCTCTTCCTCCGGCAGGGACAGGAAGGCTTCCTTGAGTTCCGTTTTCTTTTCTTTTTCATGGTCCACATAACAGCCGCAGATACGTGTGATGGCACAGTTCTCCGGAGTAAATTGTTTGCGGATTTCAAGCACTTCTTTCTTATTCATATTATTTACACTCCCCTTTCAGAAACTTCTCCAATCTTAGCATATTTGGGGCAGTTTTACAAGAACCCTGTCGGGACATGGAAAACGGCGCACATTATTATGATTTTTTTATATATTATTTTATAAAAGAGTAGGAGAAGAATAAAAATGGAGGAAAAAAAGAAAACAATCGCGTGTAACTGTAATTTCGCCGGAATGCGTCCTGCTATGGCAGATTTGCCTTATCCGTCGATTCAGGTATGGGGAAGGAATCCGGCATACGCTAACCTGCTGACCATCGATTATTGCGGGCAGACATCCGAATTATCTGCAATCATGCAGTATATTAATAACGAAAACCGTCTCTCGTATGAGAATTGTTCTGTGGCGCGGACCTTGCTTAGCATCGCTATGGCGGAAATGATGCATTTGCAGAAGCTGGGAGAATTAATCGTACTCCTTGGCGGAAATGTGAATTATACGGCAAAGCACCGGAATGGGGCGAAACGGATGTGGACGCCTGAGTACCTGACGATTCCAGAGCATGCCGCCAAGATGATCCAGGCGGATATTGCGGCGGAAAAGGATGCAATCGAACAGTACCAGATGCATATCAAGATGATACAGGATGACTGTGTGGACGCTGTGCTGGCAAGGATTATCAAGGATGAGGAGTATCATATTATGCTGCTTCGGAACCTTCTGGAAGAATTGTAGAAGAATAGAGTGGGCTTTTGTACCTGCTATGATAATAACCGCTCAGAAAAAATCAGAAGAATCCCACAAGAGAAGGAAGACCCTAAGTTTCCTTTAATTCTTGTAGGATTCTTCTAATTTAATGTTCACATATCGCTTACAGATTCAGCTCGAAGGGACCGGACAAGACTTCCCGCGTTACATAAAGCGTCCGGTCCGGACGTGTTGCCAGCGTCCATTTCACCAGTTGGATTTTAAGACTTGCAATCTCAATGCAGGTGACGCATCTCGGATGCACGCAGCTTCCCGTATTACAGTAGGAAACTGACTCATCCAGCATGGGTCTGTGGGTATGCCCGGTAATAAGCACGCACCCAGTCTGCCCCGCCCAGTGGGACAAGGTCTGCTCCACTTTCTTCTTTTTCGTATTATTTTTTGCCGCGCTGGTAGGGTCCAGAAAACCGGCTGCTTCCAACGGTTTCCAGAGATATCTGACCAGAAAGCGGGAGGTGCGCCATAGGACGCTGTTGAAGAAATCCGCCTGATGACCGTGGGTCAGATACACTTCCTTTTGGCAGTTCGCATTTTTCAGAATCACACCGGGGTAAAAGACCATTCCCGGAAACAGCTCCTCCTCGTGGCATGTGCTGCAAGGATAGGAAGCACAGTTTTGGTCTGCGAACTTGGGGTTCCGTTTGACAATATCATGGTTCCCATACAGCATAATCAGGCGGCGTTCCTGATAGAACCGGGACAAAAGCCAGAACACATTGTTGTGGATAGACTTGATGGCGCCAAAGGAACGGTTCTCCCATAATTCATCACCGTCCCCCAGTTCGACATAAGTGAAACCACGTTTATAGTAATATTTCAGCGCCGCAAAATACAAGTTCTGGTTCTTCAGGAAGTTATCGTTATTCGTACCGCATCCTCTGTGGCAATCGCTGAACAGGACGTAGCGGGAGGAAGAAGTAAGGGGAAATACGGGCGCGTGGGCAAACGCAGCGTTAAGCCGTCTGTCAGCAGACATGTTTCTTTCTCCTTCTTCGTTTCTTCTTCTTGTGCCGGATGTGCATCATGTGCCGGAATGCAAACGGCAGATACTCATACAGGTACAGCAATTTGTCCATGGTAAAACAGAAATGTTTTGTGACATGACAGTAAATCTTCAGGAAAATGCGGTTTTTCCACATCGCAAATGCGTTGCGGATACCGTGTATGCACCTGGGCTGCCTGGTGTGTGGACGCGAGAAGCTAAATGCAACCTGTAAGTTCCATACATGAATGTCTTCTTGGGCATAACCGCAGTCAATCAGGCCTCGCACGAACGCATGCTGCATTTCGCAGGATGGGAAGGTAATCTCCGTCTTCATGAGCAGGCAGTCAGGACTTACATACTGTCCCATACGGAAACCGGTCAGCCACCAGTGGCGCTGGGCAATCCGGTACATTGCACAATTATCTTGGTACAAAGTATATTCAAAGAACGGCAGGTCGCTGTCTGGTACGGTGTGGAACATGGCGGCAGTGCGCTGATGCCTGGAAACAAGGCCGTCTGCCCGATAGATTCCAATCTCTGCGCCTGCGTTGATGCCGTATTGTCCTTTCCACAGCTCAATCATCCAAGTGCATCCTTCATAGTCGAAGTAAATGGGTTCACAGTCGAATACCATATTGAATAGGTCCGCACTTTTGTCATAGAGCCAGCAGTAGCCGAAATCTCTCTGCCAGGCATCCTTGCATGAAGTGAAAATGTCCTGGGAAAGCAGATATTCAAATCCGAACGGATTTACCAGTTCATTTAACCGGCAGAGCTTTTCCTGAACGGACATGCAGCATATTTTCTTGATGATACATTTTTTACGCCATACCATCAGAAGGGCGCAAAGCACCATGATGAACAGGATACATGGAAAAATAATATACATAATCGGCTCCTTTCTTTCATACTAATATTAGTTACTGCATTGTATGCCGGGAATGTGACGGATGTGCTATTGGCAATTATAGTTGTAGAGTGAATTGATGATTGTAAACGCCATTCGTTTCAAGTATAATAAAAGAAAAACATGTCAAAATAAGAAAGAAAGAGGAAGAAAAAATGGGAAGTATATTTGACATCTTAGGACCGGTCATGGTAGGGCCGTCAAGCTCCCACACAGCAGGAGCGGCAAGAATCGGGATGGTAGCCAGACAGCTCTTCGGGAGACAGCCCGAGAAGGCGGCGGTGTATCTGCATGGCTCATTCGCGGCGACAGGAAAGGGACATGGGACAGACCGGGCGCTGATTGCGGGACTGCTGGGCATGAAGCCGGACGACATGAGGATTCCGGACAGTTTTGAGGTCGCAAAAGAAGAAGGAATGGAGTTTACCATTGAGTCGAAGGAAATCAAAGAGGCTCACCCGAACACCGCGCTGGTCTGTATGGAGGCGGAGGGTGTGAAGCCCATGAAGATTCAGGCGTATTCCATTGGAGGAGGCCGCATCAGAGTATGTAAGCTGGACGGGCTGGACGTGAGTTTCAGCGGGGAGAGCAACACTTTGATTATCCGGAACGTGGACGAACCGGGACGGATTAAGGAGGTGGCGTCCGCGCTTGCCAATGCGGAGATTAACATTGCAACGATGCAGGTGTTCCGCGACAAGCGGGGCGGCTCTGCGATTATGGTAGTCGAGACGGATCAGATCGTACCTAAGGAGGCAATGGAGGAACTGGAAAGCAAGAAAGGAATTATCAGGGTGAAGTTCCTGATTGCGAATTAGTATTTGTGGAAAGAGAGGATAACAAGGAGTTATGTCTTATCAATCGATGGAAGAGGCACAGTTAAGGTGCGAGAAGGAAGGAATCGAATTCTGGAAGGCGGTTCAGTTAGAAGACGCCGATGAGCGGGGAGTCACGGAGGAAGATTCCTGGAAAGAAATGAAGCGTATGTGGCAGGCGATGTTAGACGGACTTGACGCCTATGACCCGGAACTGATGTCCAGGAGCCGGATGGTAGGAAGAGAAGGGGGACTGATGGACGCCTACCGGGAGGCGAAAGATACATTGTGCGGGGATTTCATGGCGAAGGTCATGAGCAATGCGCTGAAGATGGGATGCAACAATGCCTGTATGAAGCGGATTGTCGCCGCGCCGACAGCGGGGGCGTGCGGCGTGATGCCGGCGGTCCTGGTCACATATTACAGGGAGTATGACGTGCCGGAGGAGAAGATGATAGAGGCGATGTATGTGGCGGCGGGAATCGGACAGATTATCGCTAACCGCGCCTATCTTGCGGGGGCATCCGGCGGCTGTCAGGCGGAGATCGGTTCTGGTTCCGGTATGGCTGCATCCGCAATCTGCCATGTTAAGGGCGGAGATACGGCAAAGATTGGCCATGCCTGCGCAATGGCGCTCAAGAACCTGATGGGGCTTGTCTGCGACCCTGTGGGCGGATTGGTGGAAGTTCCGTGTGTGAAGAGGAATGTAGGAGGCGCTTTCAATGCGATTGCGGCGGCAGATATGGCGTTGGCAGGGATTGAGAGTCAGATTCCGGTGGATCAGGTGATTGACGCCATGAAGGAAGTGGGCGACAAGATGGACGTGAGCCTGCGGGAGACCGGTTACGGCGGCGTGGCAGGAAGCGCGAAGGCGGCAGAGATTGTTGAGAGGATGAATATGTAAACCTAGTGTGCTGACACATTTACTTTCAGTCAAATGACGCAGAATGAATTTTCAGTCTGCAAGGCGGAGGAGGGAGGCGATGCGGTGACGGATGGTCGCTGGCATGGCCAAACGATGTCAAAGAGATTTCACAGATGAATTCTGGAAAAAATAGAATATACGAGAAAAAGCCCTGCTGTCATGTAAGAAGCGTATATGATTGCAGGGCTTTTTATATTTGGGGCAATAACTCTGCAGCAGGAGGAATGAAATGGTGAAATAGAGATAAATTTAGAACAGAAGATTTATATCTTGTAAAAGTAAAGATTCTACATTATACTAATTCTATCGGAGATTACGCAGATGAAATCAGGCAGCACAACATCAGGCATGGCAAAGAGAGGGACAGAAGATGGAAAAAGGAACCGTGGTTTCGCCCAATACGAAGATTGATGCATTTCAGGGACTACGGACGGTTGCGTTGGCAGGAATCATTTTCTACCACTACAATAATCCGGGTCTGTCCACATATGCGGCATGGTCGGTCAGCCTGTTTTTCATGTTGAGCGGCTACCTGAACGGACTGTCCTGGGCAAATGGAAAGCGTCCGCAAAAAAGTTTCAAAAGCAGTATTATATATATGCTGCGCCATATAAAGAAACTGTATTTTTTACATGTAGCGACGACGCTTCTGTGCATCCCTGTTTCCGGGATTCCTGAGCAGATACGCCAAGGCGGTTCGTCGATTATCCTGTTCTGGGGGATTGTTTTCATCCTGAGCATTACTCTGACGAAATCATTGTATCCGAAATATTACTGGGGATTTAACGGAGTCTCATGGTTTTTGTCTTCTTATGCGGTAATCTGTCTCCTGACGCCGGTTTTGCTGCATAAGACGGCACAGTTTTTAGAAAATAAAAAGTTTCATACAGTGGTCAAAACCATACTTGCAATCATAATACTACAATTCTGTTACTGTTTCCTGATAGGAAGGACAGATTGGAATATAGAATACTGGATTTACATCTTCCCGTTATCCCGCTTGGGAGAGTATGTGACGGCTATGATTGTTGGAATGTATACCTTATCGGACGCCCGTTCGCCCGCCCCGGAAGGGGCATGCGTCACGGGATGCCCGGATGGGTATACCCAAGGGCAAACTTGCCGGGGTGTTGGGCGTCTGGGAAACCCTAAGGAGAATATCATTTTGCAAATCCCCGGGATTCTCGGATGGATAGCCGCTATTGGAATAGCCTTGCTGATTTTTTGTGTTCCCATGCCGGAATGGATTGTAAGGAGCGTTGTATGGATTGTTCCGAATTTGGTACTTTTATGGAGCATTCACTGGTCAAAAGGACTTCTGACGAGATTTTTGTCTCTAAGGCTTCTTGTGGTATTGGGAAATTATTCGGCATATATGTTTTTGATTCATCCGGTAATCTACGGATATTTTGGATATTTTGGGCTGACAGGGAACACTCCGGCAAATCGTATCCTTGTAATGATTTTGAATTATATGATTACATTTGCCCTGGCAGTAGGGTTCCATCGGCTGACAGCAAAAAAGAGCATTAAGGCACAATAAAGAGCGGACGCTCGTCCGATAAGATTAACAATAAAGAAAATGGAGGAAGAGAAAGATGTTATATGAAGAAGTATTAGCAAACGCAAGAACCTGCGTAGGAGAAATCTGCAAAGCATGTCCGGTCTGCAACGGAAAAGCCTGCGGCAGCAAAATCCCGGGCCCCGGCGCAAAAGGAATCGGGACGGTGGCCATCCGGAATTACAATAAATGGCAGGAAATCTTCGTGAACATGGACACGCTCTGCGAAAATAAACCGGTAGACACTTCCCTTCATCTGTTCGGGAGAACCTTTAAAGCGCCAATCTTCGCCGCGCCAATCGGTGCGATGAAGCTTCATTATGGTGACAAATACGACGATTTGGAATACAACGACATTCTGGTATCCGCCTGTGCGGACGCCGGTATAGCCGCATTTACGGGAGACGGGACGAACCCGGCAGTGATGGAGGCAGCGACCAATGCCATCGGGAAAAAGAACGGAACCGGAATCCCGACAGTGAAGCCGTGGGATATCAATACGTTAAAGGAGAAGCTTGCCCTAATCAAAGCCTGCGGTTCTTTTGCCGTGGCAATGGATATTGACGCCGCAGGGCTGCCATTCCTGAAGAATCTCACTCCGCCTGCGGGAAGCAAGTCTGTGGAAGACTTGAGAGAAATCGTAGAAGCCGCAGGAGTGCCGTTCGTGGTAAAAGGCGTAATGACCGTAAAAGGCGCTTTGAAAGCAAAAGAAGCCAATGCGTCCGCAATCGTCGTGTCCAACCATGGAGGACGTGTGCTTGACCAGTGTCCGGCAACAGCGGAAGTATTAGAAGAGATCGCCGATGCGGTGGGAAATGACATGAAGATTTTTGTGGATGGCGGAATCCGCTCCGGCGTGGACGCATTCAAGGCGCTCGCCCTTGGCGCGGATGCAGTCCTGATTGGACGTCCCTTCGTGACAGCGGTTTACGGGGCGGCTAAAGAAGGCGTTCAGGTTTACACGGCAAAACTGATTTCCGAATTGGAAGACGCCATGGCGATGTGCGGCGCACATTCCCTGGATGAGATTACGAGAGATATGGTAAGGTAGTCCATGAAAAGCCTGAATGAAGATATCAAATCCGGAAAATTTAAGAATGTTTATCTTCTTTACGGAGAAGAGGCATATTTGAAGAAACAGTACAAAGACCGGATGACAAAAGCGATAATCCCAGACGGGGATACCATGAATTACGCCTATTATGAAGGAAAAGGAATCAACCCGGCGGAGCTTGTGGATTTGGCGGAAACGATGCCCTTTTTCGCTGAGCGGCGGCTGATTGTGGCGGAGAATTCCGGTTTTTTCAAGAATGCAACGCCGGAACTGGCAGACTATATTAAGTCGATGCCGGACACCACATGTCTTCTCTTTATTGAAAATGAAGTGGACAAGCGGGGGAAGATGTACAAGGCTGTGAAGGACAGGGGGCGTATCGTGGAGATGGGGCGGCAGGATGAGAAGACGCTGCTCTACTGGATTGCAGGCAATGTGAAGAAAGAGGGGCGGCAGATTAAGGAATCTACCGCCCGTTATCTGGTGTCCAAGACCGGGACGGATATGGAGAATCTGGAAAAAGAGCTGGAGAAGCTATTTTCTTATACACTGGGAAAGGACGAGATTACTGCGGCGGACATCGACGATATCTGTACGACCCAGATTACCAATAAGATATTTGACATGATTGAGGCGGTGGCGGCAAAGCGGCAGAAGCAGGCTTTGGATTATTATTACGACCTGCTTGCCTTAAAAGAGCCGCCCATGCGGATTCTGTATCTTCTATCGCGTCAGTTCAAGCTGTTGCTGGAAGTGAAGGATTTGATGGGAAGAGGAAATGATAAGGCTCAGATTGCAAAGACCGCAAAGCTTCATCCCTTCGTGGCAGGCAAATACATGCAGCAATGCAGGACATTTTCCAAGGCAGAACTGCGGGATATCATGGAGGAGGCGGCAAGTACGGAAGAGATGGTGAAGACGGGGCGGATGAATGATGTGATGAGCGTGGAAATATTTATTGTAAAATTCAGCGCTTAAAGGGTAAAGTAGATGGTATTGATAGAAAGTGGGTGAGGATATGCCAAACACAGCCGAGACAATTGAAATTTTGGCAAGAAAACTTGAGAGAGCACGTATTTTAAACGATTTAAAAGAATGTCAGACGATAGAAGACTATCAGCAGCTCGTAAAAAAGTATGAAAAGTTATGTAATGATGATAAAGCATGAACTATCTTTACATTGAAAAGTAAGGGGAACGATAACAGTGGCAGGTATAGAGCAGAGTAAGATTCGTAATTTTTGTATCATCGCACATATAGATCACGGGAAATCCACACTGGCTGACCGCATCATAGAGATGACGGGGCTTCTGACCAGCCGGGAGATGCAGTCTCAGGTTTTGGACAACATGGAGCTTGAGCGGGAGAGAGGGATTACCATCAAGGCGCAGGCGGTACGCATCGTCTACCGTGCGAAGAATGGGGAGGAGTATATCTTCAACCTGATTGACACACCGGGGCATGTGGATTTCAATTATGAGGTGTCCAGAAGCCTTGCGGCGTGCGACGGGGCAATCCTTGTGGTGGATGCAGCCCAGGGTGTGGAGGCGCAGACGCTGGCGAATGTCTATCTGGCGTTAGACCATGACTTGGATGTAATGCCGGTAATCAACAAGATCGACCTTCCAAGTGCAGAACCGGAACGGGCAATCGAAGAGATTGAGGACGTCATCGGAATTGAGGCGATGGACGCCCCGCAGATTTCCGCAAAGACGGGACTGAATGTGGAGCAAGTATTAGAACAGATTGTGGAGAAGATCCCGGCGCCCGAGGGCGATCCGGCAGCGCCGCTGAAAGCGTTGATTTTCGACTCCCTGTATGACTCTTATAAGGGCGTCATTGTGTTCTGTAGGATTAAGGAGGGAACGGTCAGGAAAGGGACTCCGATCCTGATGATGGCTACCGGGGCGAAGGCAGAGGTGGTAGAGGTAGGATATTTTGGCGCGGGACAGTTCATCCCCTGCGAAGAATTGAGCGCGGGCATGGTGGGTTATATCACGGCCAGCCTCAAAAATGTGAAGGATACCCGGGTGGGCGATACGATTACAGATGCGTCGAACCCATGTACCGAACCTCTTCCGGGTTACAAGAAGGTCAACCCCATGGTGTACTGCGGCATGTATCCCGCAGATGGGGCAAAGTATCCCGATCTGCGGGATGCGCTGGAGAAACTGCAGCTAAATGACGCCTCCCTGCAGTTCGAGCCGGAGACTTCGATTGCGTTAGGTTTCGGGTATCGCTGCGGATTCCTGGGGCTTCTTCATCTGGAGATTATCCAGGAGCGTCTGGAGAGAGAGTATAACCTGGATCTGGTGACGACGGCTCCGGGAGTTATCTATAAGGTGCATAAGACGAACGGCGACGTGATCGAGCTGACGAATCCCTCTAATCTTCCGGATCCGTCGGAGATCGAATATATGGAAGAACCTATGGTGAAGGCCGAAATTATGGTTACCTCAGAATTTATTGGGGCAATTATGGATTTATGTCAGGAGAGAAGGGGCGTTTATCAGGGAATGGAGTATATAGAGGCGGCAACATCAATTAATGCGCGGGATTTCCGTATTATTTTCCGCCATGTTCTGCCTAATGCCATATCCCCTATTTTTGTGCAGGCAACCATGAGCGTGGCCACGGCAATTCTTACGTCGGCGAGTCTGAGCTTTATCGGGCTTGGCGTTCAGCCGCCTCAGGCGGAGTGGGGCGCGATGCTCTCAGCGGGAAGAAATTATATCAGAGGTTATTCCCATATCGTAATGTTTCCGGGGCTTACCATTGTGCTTGCGGTATTGTCTTTGAATATGCTGGGAGACGGACTGCGGGACGCCTTAGACCCCAGATTAAAGAATTAGAGGAGGGGCCAGATGGAAAATAATTATAAGGAAAAAGAACCTTTAATCACAGTCAGGGATTTGGAGGTTCAGTATACCTCGGGAAAAGAAGTTGTACAGGCGGTAAACCATGTATCCTTTCAGATTATGGAAAGTGAAACGCTTGGACTGGTGGGCGAGACGGGAGCCGGAAAAACAACAATTGCTAAGGCAATCATGTCAATTCTTCCCGACCCTCCCGCAAAGGTAAAAAAGGGAGAAATCCTTTTTGAGGGCCAGGATATTTTAAGAATGCATGAAAACGAAGTGAGGAAAATCAGAGGGAAAAGAATTTCCATGATTTTTCAGGACCCCATGACAGCGCTGAACCCTGTTTTTGTAGTGGGAGACCAGATTGCGGAGGTAATCAGAACCCATGAAAAGATTTCCAAAAAGGAAGCGGCTGGGAAAGCAATAGAAATGCTGGAGATGGTCGGGATTCCGGGAGAACGATACGGGG
>OFGE01000657.1_pt1 | contig 36752 bp, 30 predicted proteins | sample 1521681 | NCBI WGS metagenome assembly OFGE01 (sample SAMEA3504093, study PRJEB24116) | mouse gut metagenome | biome: mouse gut; feature: mouse-associated habitat; material: faeces | place: Denmark | collected 2011
ACCGGGTCTTTGCCCTATTAGAATCAAGATTTTGAACTTGTTTCGCAATTACCTATGTTTTGAGTTGCTTTCATCGTTGTAAGTGGTTTCAGTTAAAATCAGATGCTTCAGTCAGTCCAGTTCTCCCATCCAGTTCAGCGTTTCTTTGTCGATTTTTTTCAGATCCACTCCGAAGCCTGAATACCCGCTCTGCAGGAGAAGCTGTGCGTTTTTAATCTTTCCGATTCGCTGTACTCCGTCCATAAAGGGATAGATTTTCATGTCGAAAATATTCTGCTCGTTGCGCTTAAACCCTTCCGAATTCACCATGGAAGAGATCAGGGGCAGGAGAAAAGATTTGAAGGGTTTGTTCCTGGAGGCCTGGTCCTTCTCCCGGGATTCCTCGATGAGAATCTGCCTGGTGGCTTCATTTCCGGGCATTTCATCATTGCGCTTGAGCATGTGCATTCTGCGGAGGATCCGGACAATGGAAGAATAGGCGTATCTGTCTATCTGCAGGGGTTCTTCCTCGCCCATAAACTGTACCAGAACATTTTCCTGGAGCTGTCTGTTGAACATAATCTGCATCTGGGAAAAATCCAGGGTATCCCCAAACAGAATTTCCGTCTGGGCCTTGGTGAGTCCCCTCGCCAGCATGTAGAGAAAGAGCTCATAATCGGATATTTTGGTGTAATCCACGCCCAGTTCATCCAGCTGCCATTTCAGGTCTGCCCCTACGGAGCAGAGGGTGTGCACCATGCTGAAATACTCTTGTTCCCCGTACTCACATATGCTGCCCAGGGTGGGCTGGCGGATCAGGATGGAGCTGTTCACAGGCCAGTCCATGCCACGGTACAGTTTCAATTCGTCTTGATCATTCTTGTCCATACTCATCTCATTTCTCCTCTGCTCTTATCTTTTTCATTCTTTCTCTGGACTTTTCTTTGTTGGCCTGTTCCCCGCACTCCTTGCAGAAGCGCCTTCTGCCGTTTGTGTTTTTGACCAGGATACCGCAGCCTGCGCAGCGAATATAGTTTTCACCCTGGTACAGCCGCCACTCATAGCCCAGTTTCCGAAAGTCGGAGACAAAGAGCTTTTGTGTTCCCTCAGGGACTGTAAAAAGTGCCTGGACGCTGAGGTTGTCTATTTTTCTGGCGTGTTCAATGAGGCCCATCTCTCTCAGCCTGCCCAGCTTCAGGTCTTTTTCGGCGGCGGTGGTATTGATGCAGGCCATGGAATAGATCTCTCCGTTGCTGGAATTTACCCAGTTATTGTTGAGGGGATTTCTGAAATTGTTAAATTTTGCCAGGCACAGAAGGGTGAAGGCCAAACGCTCCAGCACCTTGTCGTGAATCCCGGATATGGTGTCCAGTTCCTCTTTTGCAAGCCATATTCCCCGGAACTGGCACAGGGGATATCGGGAGGCCTTTCCTGCATATTATTCCAGGTTCAGACCCCAGTCAACAGGATTATAGCGGGGATAATTTTCTTCCTTAAAGGCGTCCAGCGCTTTGATGATTTTTGTTTTTCGGAGCTCTTTTTCATGGTAGAGATACCGGGCATAAAGGCCCAGAAAAAGGTAGATACTGGAGGGATGCAGAGCGCCTTCCGAGAGAATTTTGTCCACATATTCTTTTTCATCTAAGATCAACGTGGTCATAAATACCTTCCTTTCTTAAGGAGAAAAGTGTTGCTTTTTACTGTTTTTACTGTGTGAAATCCTCCTCCGGATCCAATCTTCTGGCACAGAGGATAAACTGTTCTCCTCCGAAGGAGAATTCTCCCTGGGATTCAGTCCGCACAGGGTAATGGATCAGGCGGTCGTTTTTGTCCAACAGGTTTTCGATGATAATGTCCCCGCAGATATCCCAGGCGAACTGTCTTGATCTGGGAGAGGAGTAGCACAGATCCACCACAATATCACACAGCTCTTTTTCATTGGGGCATGCTTTCACGCATTCCTGCCGGAATCCTGCCAACATAAGGCTGCGGTTCAGGCTGGCCTCTTCTTTGTCCTGGCGCTGCTTACCTGCCGCCTGCCGGTAGCGTTTCACCGCCTCATCGTACTCTGCTTTGATCCCTGCAATTTTCTGGTAATCATTTTTGCTGTATGCCGCACCGGATTTTAAGATGGAGTGGTCAAAGCCGCTGTCCCCAGGGGGGCAGGAGGGGCCGGAACCGAAGGTATCCTCAAACAGATGGCAGATGCGGTTGACGGTGCAGGGGCTGTCTCCCACGGGCAGAGATCTCTCAAAGCAGTCCAGAAAATCCTGCTGAAGCGGTGTCCTGTCAGGTTTCCGGATCAGGTCCGCCAGGGAAATCTGAAACTCCCGAATGCACTTGCTGTTGGAATTTTTCAGGTATCTGTTGTACTCCGTCATCAGCTCCGGATAGATGTATCTCATAAAGTAAGGTTTGCGCTCGGCCACAATGCGCAGGCACAATTCTTTAAAGTGTTTTTCCTCAGGTGTATCCTCCGGGAGTCTGGCGCACTGGGCTCTGTTGTACCAGTACCTGGGCATGGGCCTGGAGAGGATTCCATTGGCTTTGTCTATGGCGCACTGCTGATAGTGCTGCCCGCATTTGATGCGGTAGTCCAGAACCCGGTATTCTTCGCTGTCTTTTGCAAAGGCCGCCTGTCTCTCAATCATGGCGGTGATGCGGTTGGTGGTGGTGCCGATTTCGTCCCCAAAGGCAAGTTTGTTGGCCTGCACCAGGTCCTCCGGGCCGGGGATAATCTTCTCCGCTTTTCTCTGCATGCACTCGATGGTGGTGGAGTTAAGGGTGTGTTCCACAATAATCCGGTTGTCCGTGGTAAAGAACATGTCCCCGTCCTTGTCACTGCCGTTGGCGGCGTCACAGGTGGTGTCCCAGGAGTTCAGAATGATGCCGGTGGTGTTGTACTGATACCAGAAATCCATCTCCGGGCTGTGAACCACTTTTCTGCGGCGGATATTGTTGTGGCAGGTCATGGGGGCCCGAAAAAGGGCGATATCCTCCACACCTTTGTCGATCCAGTACCTGTGGTATACCTCTCCTTTGCGCAGCAGGCCGGTAACAGGAAGGCCGAAGAGGGATTGGGCCAGAGAGTAGAGATCTCCGGATACCAGGGCGAAATTACCGCTCAGTTGGATGGAACCTTTTGCGGCCATCAGGATCCTTTTTCTGATCATGGAGTGCAGTTTTTCTATCATAAAAGGGTCCTTTATGGTGCGGGGATCGATCATCAGAGCCTTGACAAAATCGTTTTCCTGCAGTGCTGCGTTTTCCTCATTCAGGTACATTCCCTTGGCAAAAACCACCGCTCTGCGCCAGTCGCCCCCAAGCACATCCCGGATCTCTTCCATGGTGGGGCGGCACAGTTCCTCAAGCTCGCTGTCGGTGAGATCATAGGACTGGAGAAACTGATAATTGGCGTTCCGGACATTTTCCAGGGTGTGTGGCATAACCTTGGAGACGGAGAACTGATAATGGTTTTGCACACAGCAGGCGGCAAAGTGCTCCAGGCTCCGGTAGGAGTCCCAGAGCTTGACCATGGAGGATGTGAGGATCACGTCGTATTCCCTCACATCCCGCCATTGGCCCCAGGCATCCTGGATCTGATAGTTCTCCTGATTCTTTCTTCTGGCAAACTCCACAAAGTCAAAGGTGAAGAGCATTCCTTTGGTCCAGGCGTATCTGGTGTTCACGCCGGAAATAGTCTGTCCTGCGTATTTTTCTCCGCAGAGTTCCCTGTGAATGATCCGGGAATAGGCAGGGGACATAAGGCCGTATCCGTCGGAATCACAGTACCGGACAGGGTAGTTTTCCCGGTGCGCAAGCTGAGGTTCATCCTCCCCTTCGTCGCTGATTGTGATGACATTTTCCGTAAATTCAACCGTGCAGTCTTTTACAATCAGGATCCTGGGGATGGCGACGGGGATGGAGGCGCTGCAGATCAGGGCCTGGTAGGCCTCCAGTTTGGCGGGTATGATGGGTTTTGTCCTGTCCCTGCCGTTGTCCATGCGCTTTGCGATCTCCTGGAACACACTGTCCCCCAGGTAGACAATGGTGGATTTTTTGATCCCGCCATTGGTTCCCAGCAGACGGTGGTAGGGATAGCCGTTTACCCGAAAGCCTTTGTTGGCCCTGTCGTAATCACTGTTTGAGTTCATAATCATACAGAAGTAATCTCTCTGATACTGGAGGGAATACAGTGTTTCGTACAGGGCGGAAAGTTTCTCCCGGCCCTGTCTGCTGGGGGGGCATTTTCCTGATGCGGCCGATCTCCTTTTTGACCCTGGAGACCTCCTGGTCCAGGTGCTCACTGTGGTTGAGTTCACAGATCCATCGCAGTAGCTGACTGTCGCTGAGAGCCACCAGATCGTTCTGATTTTTCATGGCGCAGGAGAGGGGAAGTTCCAGATTCCATCCGGCGTCTTTTAGCCTTTTACTGGGCAGTTTATAGATGAATTTGTTTGCCATATTCTATCACCTTTCTGTTTTGAGTTTCCTGTCAGGAATGATGCTCATACTTTACTCTTCTGTTTTTTTCCCGCCTCCGGGACGGGTTTCGTCAATGGTAGGGTCAGAGAAGGAAAATCAGGGATAGAATTCTCATCTCTGAATAGCGGTGCAGAGACTTGCAGGGAAGAGACAGAGCGAAGTCGAGGTTTTGTTTGTGGTTGCGATTCACAGGGGGATCACTTATAATAAGAAATTGTTCAAAACAGGCAGGAGGTGCTGGTATGAAATATTTTATTGCAGATACGCATTTTACGGAGGAAAGCATCATTCGGTATGAGAGCAGACCTTTTCAGAGTGTTCAGGAGATGGATCGGATCCTTGTGGAGAGGTGGAACAGTGCGGTGGCAGAGGAGGACGAGGTGTTTATGCTGGGGGATTTCGGGGCCGTGGGCCGGGAGGCGGAGTTTCTGGGAAGGCTTCAGGGGAGAAAGTTCCTTGTGAAGGGAAATCATGACAGGAAGTCCAATCAGTACTATCGTCTTGCAGGATTTGAGGAGGTCTATGACCATCCTGTCATTATTGAGGGGTTTTGGATTCTGTCCCATGAGCCCCTGTATGTGAACAGCCATATGCCCTATGGGAATTTATTCGGGCATGTGCATAATTCTCCTATTTTCAGGACATTCAGCGCACAGCACTATTGTGTCTCGGTGGAAAGGACGGGGTATGCCCCTGTTTCCTTTGAGGAGATCCGGAGAAAGATTCAGTGCGGAATCCGGGAAGAGGCAGGAGAAATGCAGGAGAAAGTATGACCATAAAATATTCTTAAATTGGGTATTGACAAAAACAAACGTCTGTTCTATACTTAGATGCAACAGCTGAGTAAACAGCCGAATATGAAAAAGACCTTCCATGTCATACTGACGGTGTTGGCGCACCTCTGACTGGAAAGGCCTTTGATCATGCAGACAAATTCATGCTGTGCAGGCAGAATTTGAAACGGGAATACCGTTCTCTTCTATTTTACATAACATAATGTGGAGAGTCAAGGGTTTTTGAACGGTTCCTGCAGATCCCGGGGCAATGACCGGGGAGATTTCATGTGTATTTTACAGAAAGAAGCTTTTAGAGCGGAAAAAGGAGGACTTGGACAAGTGCGGAAGTCGGCATCAGGGACTGGGACAGGGGAGAACTGTTCCATAGGACAGCTTTTGGAAGCCTATTACGGAGACGGGGGAAAGAGGATCCGGGGACTGGTGAACCAGATTTTTTTCAGCAAATACGGGGGAACAGCCGGCAGGGACATGGATGAATTTTATTCTGTGGCCAATGAAGTGTTTGCGGATATTGTGAAAAACGGAAGGTATGATTCTTCCAAAGGGGAGTTTAACGCCTTTTTGTACAGGGCTCTGTGTTTTGCCCTCTGCGACGAGCTGAAAAAGCAGAAACGGGGCAGAAGAGCGGCGGAGGGCAATGTGTCCCTGGATGCTCATGTGGGAGAGGAGGAGACTCCGGCGGGGGATCTGATTCCCTCTGATTTTCATATGGAGGAGGCTCTGGAAGCGTATTTTGGACAGGAAGGAGACGAGAGGGTGGAACAGTATCTCGGCAGTCTTTCGGGGATCCAGAGACGGATTGTGGAGATGAAGATGGAGGAAGTACCCGTGGAGGAGATAAAAAGGAGGCTGCAGCTGACCCACAGGGAGTACAAAAGCTGTATAAGCAGTGCAAAAAGGAACGAAAATATTTCTCTTTTTACAAAGAGGGCCAGCAGGTATGCGGAGGGGTGTGGAATGAACGATATGATACCGATAGATTTAACAGATAATTACCGGATGGACAAGTGTCCTCTGGGGAGTCTTCTGGACGACATGAAGGATGGAAAACTCAACCGGAAACACATTCTGCAGCGGAAGCCCTATCAGTGGACCCAGCGGCAGAAGAATAAATTTCTGACCAGGGTGCTGAATGGGCAGCCGGTGCCGGAGATTGTGATCTGTGAGCAGATGGTGAACGGCAAGAAGAAATCCCATCTGATTGACGGGCTTCAGAGACTGTCCTATTCGGAGCTTTACAGAGGGGACGGGGATGTGATCCGGCCGGAGGGCGCGGAATTCTATGAGATACCCTACAGGGACTATGTCTATGATGAGAAGGGGAATGTGGTGTTGGACGAGGACGGCGACGCGAAGTCGGAGCTGAAGGTGTTCAATGTGCTGGGAAAGAAATTTTCCGAACTTCCGGATTATCTGAAGGCAAGATTTAATAAATTTAATGTCAATGTGACCACATTTTTTAACTGCTCCGATGAGCAGATCGCCTATCACATACGAAATTACAACAACCAGGAGGGGATGAACAAAAATCAGTATGAGTTCACCGGGATGAGTGTGGACATGGCAGAGAAGATCAAGAGTATCTCTGACATGCATCCCTTTTTTTACTGAAAACCTGGGCAGATATACCGAAAAAAACAGAGCCAAAGGAGATATAGACCGGATTGTGGTGGAGAGCATCATGACCATGTATTTCCTGGAGGACTGGAAAAAGAAGCCCCAGGACTCCTATGAGTATGTAAACCGGCATGCTTCCGGGGAGATGTTCCGGAACCTGCAGGACAGTCTGGACAGGCTCTGTGGTATTATGGACAGGGAGCTGAAAGAAGTGTTCACCACCACCAACTCTGCAGTCTGGTTTGCGGTGTTTGACCGTTTCAGGACCTTGGGAATGCCGGAGGGAAGGTTCCGGGAGTTTGTCCTTTACTTTAAGACATCTCTGGAAGAGCTGAAGGTGGGCGGCAGGCCCTTTGCGGAGGTGTACCGGAGCAAGAACACAAGGGACAGGGCAGTGGTGCAGAACAAGATCCGGGGACTTGTAACTTTGATGGTAGCATTCTTTCAGGTATCTCTGCCTTCAGGCAGGGGAGCCGGAGTAGAACCGGGGAAGGAATCTCCAGGCCAGAGCGCCAGAGATAAACTTGGAGAGCATGGACGCCGCAGCCCTTCTGCGCTGCTACGGGGGAGCGGAGGAGGTGGAAAAAGAGGATTTGGAGTTGTATGAGCTTATTGCGGAGGATGTGGAACAGGCAATCCGGGATCCGGCTTCTCCCCTGCGATCCCGGGAGTACAGGCCGGTGATGGTGGCCCTGGCAGGGTATGCCGTGAAGCAGGATGAGGATGACGCCTTAAAAAAGTGGCTGGGGAGCTTCCGCCGTAATCCTGGCGGAAGCTTGGGGGAGCACTTTGACAATAGAAGCGCTTTTTTGGAACTGAAAGCCGAGTTTGACTCATATCTGGAAAAGCAGGGAGAGCCCTCACGGGGAAATCCCTGACCCTGCATTGGTCTATTTCCGCTGGGCGGCGCGCTTGCGGAGGGTGGAGTCCAGGATTTTCTTGCGGATCCGAAGACTGGAAGGAGTAACTTCCAGAAGCTCGTCCGTGTCGATAAAGTCCAGTGCCTGCTCCATGGAAAGGATCCTGGGAGGCACCAGGCGCAGAGCCTCGTCAGCGCTGGAGGAACGGGTGTTGGTGAGCTGCTTTTTCTTGCACACATTCACCTCAATGTCTTCGCTGCGCCCTGTCTGCCCCACTACCATCCCGGCGTAGACCTTCTGGCCCGGGCTGATGAACAGGACTCCTCGTTCCTGGGCGTTGAACAGGCCGTAGGTGATGGCTTCGCCGGCCTCAAAGGCGATCAGGGAGCCCTGCCTTCTGTACTGGATATCCCCCTTGTAGGGAGCGTAACCGTCAAAGACAGTGTTCAGAATACCGTTGCCCCTGGTGTCCGTGAGGAATTCGCCCCGGTAGCCGATGAGTCCTCTGGCAGGGATGGAGAATTCCAGCCTGGTGCAGGTTCCGCCGGAGATGCTTCCCATGTTCCGAAGCTCCCCCTTCCGCTGGCCCAGTTTCTCGATGACGGCTCCGGCATACTCGTTGGGCACATCAATGTAAGCCAGTTCCATGGGCTCCAGCCTGTGTCCGGCCTCATCCGTCCGAAACAGCACTTCCGCCTTGCTCACGGCGAATTCAAATCCTTCCCGGCGCATGTTCTCGATGAGGACAGAAAGATGCAGCTCCCCGCGGCCGGACACTTTAAAGCTGTCGGTATTGTCGGATTCCTCAACCCGAAGGCTCACATCCGTGTTAAGCTCGCGGAACAGCCGGTCTCTTAAATGGCGGGAGGTTACATATTTTCCCTCTAATCCTGCAAAGGGACTGTCATTGACAATAAACTGCATGGCAATGGTAGGCTCAGATATTTTCTGGAAAGGAATAGCCTGCGGGTTTTCGAGGGAGCAGATGGTATCTCCGATGGAAATATCCGCAATGCCGGAAATGGCAACGATAGAGCCGATATTTGCTTCCTTTACATCTATTTTATTCAGGCCATCGAATTCGTAAAGCTTGCTGACTTTAATCTTCTTTTGTTTGCCCGGTTCGTGGTGGTTTACAAGTACGGCCTCCTGGTTTACTTTAAGGATGCCGTTGTCTACCTTTCCGACGCCGATACGGCCAACGTATTCATTATAGTCAATTGTGCTGATAAGCACCTGTGTGCCTGCGTCTGGATCACCCTGGGGCGCAGGGATATAGTCTAAAACTGTGTCAAACAAATCTGCCATATCCGTTTTGGGATCGTTTAAATCTTTCATTGCACAGCCGTTCCTGGCGGAAGCAAAAATAAACGGGCATTCCAGCTGTTCGTCGGATGCATCCAAATCCATTAATAATTCCAGCACTTCATCAATGACCTCATCTGGGCGTGCCTGGTCGCGGTCAATTTTGTTGATACAGGCAATGACCGGGAGATCTAAGGCAAGCGCTTTCATCAGTACAAATTTTGTCTGGGGCATAACGCCTTCAAATGCATCCACAACCAGGATAACGCCGTTGACCATCTTAAGGACACGTTCCACTTCGCCGCCGAAGTCCGCATGCCCAGGGGTGTCGATAATGTTGATTTTGGTGTTTTTATAAAATACGGCTGTATTTTTGGAAAGGATCGTAATACCGCGTTCCCGCTCAATATCACCGGAATCCATGACACGTTCTTTGACTTCCTGGTTTTCACGGAATACGCCGCTTTGCTTTAGGAGTTCGTCAACTAAGGTGGTCTTGCCGTGGTCAACGTGGGCAATAATGGCGATATTGCGGATGTCTTCTCGTTTTGTAATCATATTGGTGCCCTCTTTTCTGTTTTTCCAATTTACTTTGAAACCTGGATATTTATTTTATCATATTTTTTTAAATGATCAAGGTGTGATCGAAAAAAAGTAGTGGGAAACAAAATGATTGAAGATAGTGGATAGATGGATTATAATATAGGAAGTTCAGTAATAGTGGTAGTTTAATTTTTACCATTAAAAAGATCGATTAAACAAGGAGAATACCATGAAATCACTCGTAATTGCAGAAAAACCATCTGTAGCCAGGGATATCGCCCGCGTGCTTTGCTGCACTAAAAAGCTGCCCGGCGCTATTGAAGGAAAAGACTTTATTGTCACTTGGGCGCTTGGCCATTTGGTGACGCTTGCGGATCCGGAGGAATACGATAAAAAATATGCCCAGTGGAACTTACAAACCCTGCCTATGCTGCCCCCCAAAATGCAGCTTGTCGTAATCAAACAGACAGCTAAACAATACAAAGACGTCAAAACACAGCTCTACCGCAAGGATGTCGGCCAAATTGTGATTGCCACTGATGCAGGCCGGGAAGGAGAACTTGTGGCACGCTGGATTTTAGAAAAAGCCGGGTGCCATAAGCCGTTGAAGCGTCTGTGGATCTCTTCGGTGACCGATAAGGCGATCCGCGAAGGCTTTGCTAAGTTAAAGGACGGGCGTGAATATAATAACCTTTACGCTGCAGCCGTGGCACGCGCCGAGGCAGACTGGCTGGTCGGCATTAACGCTACACGCGCGCTGACCTGTAAATATAACGCGCAGCTCTCCTGTGGCCGCGTACAAACCCCTACTCTTGCAATGATTGCCAGGCGTGAAGAAGAAATCCGTAAATTTAAGCCCCAGGAATATTTTGGGATGACGCTTATGGCTGGCGGCGTAACCTGGGCCTGGCAGGAAAAAAAGACAAAAAGCAGCCGTACATTTCAAAAAGAGCGGATGCAAGAGCTTTACCAGGCGTTAAACGGCCAAAAAATAACGGTTGTATCCGTCGAAAAAACGGCCAAAAAAACATATGCACCCGGATTATACGATCTGACAGAGCTGCAGCGGGACGCCAATAAGCGCTTTGGCTATTCTGCAAAGGAAACCTTAAATATTATGCAGCGCCTGTATGAAAACCACAAGGTACTTACTTATCCAAGAACTGATTCACGCTATATCGGCACAGATGTGGCGGAAACTATAAAAGAACGCTTAAAAGCCTGTGCTGTAGGCCCTTATAAGAAAATGGCGGGCAGCCTTTCTATGAAGCCAGTCAAGACAAACGGCTCCTTTGTTGACAACAAAAAAGTCAGCGATCACCATGCCATTATTCCGACAGAGCAGTTTGTACAGTTAGAGCATATGACCGTGGATGAACGCCGCATTTACGATTTGGTAGTCCGGCGTTTTATGGCAGTACTGTATCCTCCGTTTGAGTATGAGCAGACGACAATGCGCGGCGAAGCTGCCGGGGAAACCTTTGTGGCAAGAGGTAAAATTATCAAAAACCAAGGATGGAAAGAAGCGTATGAAACGCCGCTAGATTTGGAAGATGATGAGGAAGAGGATATCGGTGTAAAAGAGCAGGCACTGCCAGATATTAAAAGGGGGGCGTCATTTCCTGCCGGGCAGGCAAAGCTGACAAGCGGCAAGACAAAGCCGCCTGCACCGTTTAATGAAGCGACGCTTCTGTCCGCTATGGAAAACCCGGTTAAATATATGGAAACGAAGGACGCGGCAGCAGCAAAGACGCTTGGTGAAACAGGAGGCCTTGGTACGGTTGCTACGCGTGCAGATATCATTGATAAGCTGTTTAATACCTTTTTAATGGAAAAAAGGGGAAAGGATATTTATATCACATCTAAGGCGAAACAGCTTTTGGAGCTGGTGCCCGCAGACTTAAAAAAACCAGAGCTGACGGCTGCATGGGAAATGAAGCTTTCCGGTATTGCAAAGGGCCAGATGAAAAAAGAGGATTTCTTAAGGAACATCCGGGAATATACTGTAGAAATTATCGGGGATATTAAAACCGGGCAAGGGACATTCCGCCACGACAACCTGACCAACAAAAAATGCCCGGTATGCGGCAAACGGATGCTTGCGGTTAACGGCAAAAACAGCAAAATGCTTATCTGCCAGGACAGGGAATGCGGCCACCGGGAAACGGTTTCTAAGGTGACAAACGCGCGCTGCCCCAAATGCCATAAAAAGATGGAAATGTATGTAAAAGGAGAGGAAGAGACTTTTATCTGTGCATGCGGCTATAAAGAGAAGCTGTCTGCATTTAAGGCGCGCCGTGAAAAAGAAGGCGCGGGCGTAGGCAAAAAAGATGTGCAGAGGTACATGGAAAAGCAGAAAAAGGAAGCAAAAGAGCCAATAAATAATGCATTTGCGCAAGCTTTTGCAAAACTGAATTTAAAATAACATAATTGGGTGGGAAATGAACATTTTTGTTAAAATAGGTATATTTATTTTTGCCGAACTGTTAATCAACAGGATTGTGAACCTGGTATTTAAGGCCATGTCCAAAAAGCACAATTCCGTGCATTTGCGTTTTATCAAAAGCATTGCCAATGTAATTGTTATGATTGTCGTACTATACAGCCTTGCGCAGCAGTTTGATGTCACAAAGGATATTAGTAAGACGCTTTTGCAGAGCAGTTCCCTGCTGGTTGCAATTGCGACGTTTGCTGCGCAGCAGGCGCTTTCCAATGTGATCAGCGGCATTTCCCTGTCAATGTCAAAGCCTTATAATGTAGATGAAAAAATCAGGGTTGTGCAGGGGGGAAGTGTGATTGCGGAGGGGATTGTAAAGGATATAACAATAAGGCATACGGTGATACGGCAGTTTAACGGGGAAAGCTGTATTGTGCCTAATTCCGTGATGGATGCCGCGGTAATTACAAACACGAATTTTACCGAAAATATTGGCAATTTTTTGGAAATTGAGATTGCGTATGATTCGGATATTAAAGGGGCCATGCAGTGTATGCAGAGGATTTGTATTGCACATGAATTGACATTGAATACCGAGGACAATAAGGTGTTTATTAAAGGGTATACACAAAATGGGGTTATTTTGAAAACGACGGTGTGGACGGAAACGCTGGACGACAGCTTTTCGGCGTGCAGCGATATACGCAAAGAGCTGGTGGAAGCGTTCCTAAAGAATGGGATCCGGATTCCCTATCAGACTGTGGCAGTTCAAAATATTGCAAACTATGATTGTAAGCTTTAGCCGCCGGAAGGACCGGCGGCTTTTTGTGGGCATTATGGGGAAAATATGGATATTTCTCCGTTTCCATTCAGAGGCATTTGGTAAATAACATTTTCAGAACCGACTTCACTAAAATATAAGTACTGTGATGCGGCATTAATATTGGTATAGTTGCCTTCTGCAATGACACGGTAATCGCTTCCATCCGTCTTGACACTGCAAAGGGCAGCGTCTTCTGCTAAGTTGTTCCGTTGAAAATAAACGGTATCGCCATATACATTATAATATTCAACACGATCACTGACAAGCTGTACCGGAGCCTGGGAACGCGCTAAACGGATAAGGGAATAGTTATTTTCACAGTCCAGATAGTAGATATTTTCATTATCTGCAGACGGCATCCAGAAATTGCCCAGGACAATGGCTTGTGATATGGAAGCAGTGGTATCATACTGGTAAATGTTATGATCGCTTTCAATTCCATTGTAATACAGGTATTGTCCGTTTGCAGAGCAGGTAAAATAAGGGTTGGTGTCTACCTGTTCCTGTTCGGTGCCGTCGATTTTTACCCGGTAAAGGTTGGAGGCGGTTTCCGTACTATAGCGGATATAGTAAATATAGTTACCGATTAAAGAGGCATAGATACATGGCTCTGTGTCTAATACCGTGACCTTGCCGGTGCGTAAATCATATCGGCAGAGGCTGTTAGTATTGACGTGCAGGAAAGAAAACTGCGTGTCTGCGCCGACATTATTGCGGACATAGTATACATAATGGTCGTCAGCATTGATAAATGAAGCTATATCCTCGTATAGTTTTTTGACCTCGCCGCCGCTTGTGTTCATGGAATAAAGGTAGTGGTTGTCATTGGGGTTGCTAAAATAAACGGTGCCGTTATGTTCGCAGAACAGGCCGTTGTTGTATAGGTTGCCAGCCGTGTTGCCGTTTATGTAGGAGTCATTCCAGCGTGTACGGTTGGAATAGTTGTAAAATACCACGCCTCCTATAATGGCCGCAATGATAATAAGAGGTATTAGGATCTTCAGTACTTTTTTCATTTCATGTGCCTCCTGTTTTGACATTTTCTGATTAGGTTTATTATAGCTTTTATAAAGAAAAGTTGCAAGCGCATCTTGTTATCTTAGGGTGATTTTTGTTCTTTGCGGACATGTTGCCTTTTCTCCTTCTGGGTGATATAATAAATTATAATTCTAAACAGGAAGGAAATCTCCAAATGGCTAATAAAATTATCCGCCGCATAACTGCGTTATCTATGGCAGCAATGCTACTGCTGCCCCTGTCTGCCTGCGCCCTGCCGAAAGCGGCATCTAAGGATACGGAAGCGTTAACCTGGGTCACATGGGACGGTTACAGCGGTTTTTTGGATTTACTGGGTAAAAACTGTCCGGACATTGATCTGGATTTTATTTCTTATACCGGCAGCAACCGTACCGGCTACAGCTGGGCTCAGATGCAGGGGGATGATATTTCTGATATCTTTATTACATCCCAGGTATTAGACGAAGGGCTGGCAGAAGAACGTCTGGCCGATCTTTCAGGATATGATTTTATAAATGGCTTCCCAACCTCTGTGTTGGATCAGATGTCTATTGACGGCGGGATTTATCTGCTGCCTGTCAACTATGCCATGCACGGGATTTTTTACAACAAAACCTTGATGGAAGATCACGGATGGGATGTCCCCCAGGATTTTGCCGAACTTAAGGCGCTGTGCGCTGAGATTAAAAAAGCAGGGCTGATACCGGGCGTCCTTGGTACGCAGCTTACCGGCAATACCTTTTCCGCCGTATTTAACCTGGCCAAGACAGACTGGCTTACCACCCCGGAAGGGACTGCCTGGGAGCAGGATTTTTTGGCAGGCAGCGCTGCGGCAAAAGGAATGTGGGAAGATACAATGGACTATGCCGGGCAGTATAAAGACATTGGGATGTTTTACACCGATCCGCAAGACAGGAATAACCCGCATTTGATATTAGACTATCTGGGGAACCGCAAGGCAGTGTTTTTTACGGCAGTGCTTACCGTCAATATCAAGGAATTTCCGGATAACGGGGATAAAATTGGCATGATGCCTTATATCAGCCGGGACGGCAGCAAAAATATCTATATGTATAACCCTACCAGTTATATTGGTATCAGCAGGCGTTTAACAGAGCCTGGCAATGAAAAAAAGCTGGAAAATGCCTTGCGGATCTTGTCTTTGCTTTATTCTCCAGAAGGGCAAAAGACATTTATTGGCGAAGATGCGCCCTGTGTTATGAGCGTATTAAACAATGCTTCTGTTCCGGAAGGCTCTATGATTTACGATGCGCAAAAATCATTACAGGATGGCAGGGCATTTAAGATGACGTACGCCCACTGGGAGAAGACCTTATCAGACATGGGGCAGGCATTTAAAGAATGGTTCAGGGGGGAAGGCGGCATGGATGCAGAAAAGTGCATTGCCCGGATGGATGAGCTGCAGCAGCACAGCCTGTCGTTTTCGGATCAGCTTTATTTCTGTGAAAGCATGGCTGATTTTACCCTGGAAGAAACAGCGGAATTAATTGGCAAGGCGCTGGGGAGCGCCGTGGATGTGGATGCGGTTATGGTTCCTGTTGGGGAATACCACAAAGGGAGCGAAGGGCTAAAAGCGGGCATTACAGGAAAATTATACGCCGGGAAAATCAATAACGATATAGCCAGTACCATCTGTCCGGCATACGACGGGGAATATGCCGTTATGGAAATGACTGGCGCACAGGTAAAAGGGCTGGCTCAAACAGGCTTTGATGCAAATGGGGACGGCAACCCCTATCCGTACCTTTTGGTCACCCGGGGTAAAAAAGAGCTGGCAGAGGAGGGGCTTTACCGTGTGGCTTTTTTGATGCAGGGCTATACAGAGGAAACGGCAGAGGCCTTTTCTGCCCAGGTACATACAGAATCGCTCAAAAATATCCTGATAAATTACTTACAGGAACAAAAAAAAGTTTCCCCTGATCAAAACCCCTGGGAATAAAAGGGGCGGGCGCCTTTGGGCCTGATAACAATGGCATGTTACAAAGAAAGAAGGTTCCGGTTTATGAAACCAAAGGAAAAGATACATAGAATAATTGTTCCGGCGGCATTTGCGGTTTGCCTGCTTTTGTTCTTGTTTGCAGGCTGCTTTTATTTTACAGGCTACCTACAGCAGCAGATTTTTTTAGAGCGGACGACGCAGCTCAATGAAATTACGTCTCAGGTACGGGCTAATATGGAGCATGCGTTTTCATCCTGCTGGAACCGCCTGTCTACAGCGGGCCGTCTGCTCCATACACAGGAAATTGGCGCAGAAGACGGGCTTATAAAATGCATAGGCATAACCGAAGGGCTGCTTGGTACGGACAATGGCAGCTCCATGCTAATGCTCTTAGACAGCCGCGGAAATTGTTATGACTCAGAAGGCAAACACGGCATATGGCAGGATGTCGGGCAGCTTTCAAATGGGGAAGACAGGCAGATCTTGATCACTGATTCCCACATTTATCAAGGCAGCTACTGGGCGTTTATACAAAAATTAGAAGAGACCCTTACGGTATCAGGGAACCGTTTTACCCATATAATCTTACTTGAAGATGTCAATACACTGTCCCAGTATTATGACAGTGACGCTTACGGGAGCCATAATGAGACATATATTTTAAAAAGCGATGGTACGCGTATGCATGATGAAACATCGGATGCAAACACGTTAAAGGCTTATAATATAATAAAAGTGCTAGAAGAGATGGAAGGGCAGGATTACCCGGATATCAGGGATGCCATCCGTCAGCAGGATACGATCAGCGCAAATTTTACCTACAGCGGCAGGGAATACTATTACTGCCTTACTTCTTTAGAGGAGCACGGTACGCTGCTTTTGTTTTTGATTCCGGCGGAGTTTGTGGCTTCTGGAACGGTAAAAATGGTAGAAGCGGTAATTAGGATGCTTTTGCTTTTAACAGTATCGCTCCTTGTTATGCTGGTGCTTGCAGCAGTATTTGCCACGCGGCAGCATAACAGCGCCAGGCTGTTCCGGCAGGAGCAGGAGAACCTGCGCCGCCAGGAGGAGTTAAATGCCAGGCTAGAGGAGTCCAATGAAATGCTTGCCCGGTCCAAGGAAACGGCAGAACAGGCATTTCAGATTGCAGAAGAGGCAAACCGCGCCAAGAGCTCGTTTTTATCCAATATGAGCCACGATATCCGTACCCCTATGAATGCCATTGTCGGCTTTGCCGCCCTTTTGGCACGGGATGCGGCAAATCCGGAGAAAGTGAGGGAGTACACCAGAAAAATTACGTCTTCCAGCCAGCATTTACTGGGGTTAATCAATGACATACTTGATATCAGCAAAATTGAAGCCGGAAAGACGACGTTAAACCTTTCGGATGAAAGTATTGTAGATCTGATCGAAAACATTGATTCCATTATCCGTCCGCAGATGAAAGAAAAAGGGCATGTTTTTGAGGTATACAGTAAAGATCTTAAGCATGAGCATGTGAGGATGGATAAGCTGCGTTTAAACCAGATCCTGTTAAACCTGTTGTCAAACGCAATGAAATATACACCTGAGGGCGGCTATATTACCCTGACGGTACGTGAGCTGCCCCAAACGGCCAAACAGCTGGCGCATTTTTGTTTTACCGTAACAGACAATGGCTATGGCATGAGCCCGGAATATGTCAAGAAGATTTTTAAGGCATTTACAAGGGAAGAGGACTGTGTTACTAATAAGATCCAGGGGACAGGGCTTGGGATGGCAATTACCAAAAACCTGCTGGATCTGATGGGCGGCGATATCACGGTAGAAAGCGAAAAAGGGAAAGGCTCTACGTTTACAACGGATTTGCAGCTGCATATCAGCGAACATTCTATTGACCAGGGTTTCTGGCAAAAAAACGGTATTACAAAGATTCTGGCCGTAGACGACGAAGAAGAGATCTGCCGGAATATAAAGGAGGCGCTTAAAGATGCCGGGGTAACTGCAGATTATGCGGTTGACGGCCAAACGGCAGTGGAAATGGCAAAGCGGGCATTTCAGGAAGGCTCCCCTTACCAGGTTATCCTGTTAGACCAGAAGATGCCTGGGCTAGGCGGTATAGAAACCGCACGGCGTATCAGGCAGAATTCAGAAAAAGATGATCCGATCCTTGTGCTCTTTGGTTATGATTTGGAGGAGTTTGAAGAAGAAGCCTTACTTGCAGGTATTGACACGTTCCTTCTAAAGCCCTTCTTCCTAACTAGCTTCCGCCAGAAAATCGACTCTGTAATCAATTATAAGCCACAGCAGGAGCCTGCTTGTGAGCAAAGCTCCCTCAAAGGGATGCATATTCTGGTAGCAGAGGATAATGAAATTAATGCGGAAATTTTAAGAGAGCTTCTTGATATGTGCGGTGCTACCTGCGAAATAGGTGAAAATGGGCGGCAAATAGTAGATATGTTTGACAAATCAGCCCCGGGGCAGTATCAGATGATTTTAATGGATGTACAGATGCCAGTGATGAATGGGTATGAAGCTACAAGGGCTATCCGGGATCTCGGCCATCCGCTGGCGCTTAGTATACCCATTATTGCTATGACTGCCAATGCATTTGCAGAGGATATCCGGGATGCACTAGAGGCTGGGATGAATGCCCATGTAGCCAAGCCAGTAGATATGAAGGTGCTGGAACAGACGGTGAAGGCAGTGATCGGGGTAAAATAGGTTATAGGGCGAAGGGGCGTATGGCTGTTAAGAGCATGATTGGACAAAAAGTAGCAGGAGGGACAAGATGGATTTAATAGAGAGGGGCCTTAAGCAAATCCACGCAGATATGCAGGCGATTGACGCACAAATTGTAGATTTATACCAAAAACGCATGCAGCTTACCAAAGAAGAGGCGCAGGGGAGACTTTCGCCAAAGGAGCAGTTATTTGGTTTTAATAAGATAGAATCGATTGATCTTGAGGATGGAAAAGTTGTATTTCAAGGCGTTAACGGTGCGTACAGCCAGCAGGCGCTTTTGGAGTTTTTTGGTAAAGGGACAAAAAGCTACCATGTCGAAACATGGCGGGATGCCATGGAAGCAATTGTGGGCGGTGAAGCGGCATATGCGGTGCTCCCGATTGAAAATTCCTCGACAGGAATTATTTCCGAAAATTTTGACTTGCTGGCAGAATATGATAATTGTATTATTGGGGAGCAGATTATACGGGCCAGCCATTGCCTGATTGGCCTTAGGGAGGCGGAGCTTTCTGATATAACGGATGTGTATTCCCATCCACAGGCGCTTTTGCAGTGCTCGAAATACCTGGATTCACATACAGGCTGGGAAAAGCACAGTACAAAAAATACGGCGGTTTCTGCTATGAAAGTGCAGAAAGAGGGCAGGAAGGATAAGGCGGCGATTGCAGGCAAGATTACGGCGGAGCTGTATGGCCTTAAGGTACTGGCAGAGGGAATACAGAATAATATTTCCAATTCGACCAGGTTTATTGTTGTGACGGGTAAAAAGGTGTTTTGCAGGGATGCTAAGAAGCTGAGCATTTGCTTTGAGATTCCACATGTGAGCGGATCTTTATACCATACGCTTTCACATTTGATTTATAATGGCTTAAATATGAATAGGATTGAGTCAAGGCCTATCCAGGGGAAGACATGGGAGTATCGTTTTTTTGTGGATATTGATGGAAATCTGGCGGACGGGGCGGTGCAGAATGCGCTGCAGGCGCTATTGGATGTGACGGTGAATTTGAAGGTTTTGGGGAATTATTGAGAAAGGGGTTCCTATGAAAAAGATATTAGTCGTAGTGGATATGCAGAATGATTTTATTGACGGAGCGCTTGGGACGAAGGAAGCTATGGGAATTGTGGATGCGGTGGCTGCTAAGATCCGGGGGTTTGAAGGGGAGGTTATTGCAACCTTAGATACGCACCCGCACAATTACCTGGAAACTGCAGAAGGCAAAAAGCTTCCGGTGCCGCATTGTATCCGTATGACAAATGGGTGGCTGCTGAATGAAAAGGTACTGCAGGCCTTGTCCCAAAAAGAATACAGGCTGATTGAAAAAGGTACCTTCGGTTCTGTTAAGCTGGCCGAAGAAATTGGCCATATGAAAGGGGAAGATGGGCTTGAGGTAGAGTTTGTTGGGCTTTGCACTGATATTTGCGTGGTGTCAAATGTGCTTTTGGTTAAGGCATTCTTTCCAGAAGCGGCGCTTAAGGTAGATGCCCGGTGCTGCGCAGGCGTTACAGTGCAGACGCATGAGGCTGCAATCGAAACGATGAAGATGTGCCAGGTAGATGTGGCAGGTGTTTAGCCGGGACGAATGGAAAGGATGGTAAAATCAATGGATAAGGCAGATATAACAGTGTTAATCCGGGAAGCATTTGAAGCGCAGAAATATTCTTATGCCCCTTATTCACATTTTTTTGTGGGCGCTGCGCTGCTTACCGCAGAGGGGCGGGTCTACCGGGGATGCAATATTGAAAATGCGGCATATTCGCCTACAAATTGTGCGGAGCGCACTGCATTTTTTAAAGCGGTATCAGAAGGGGAAAAGGATTTTACGGCAATTGCCATTGTAGGAAGCGGGGGCGGGTATGTGTCTCCCTGCGGCGTTTGCAGGCAGGTAATGCAGGAATTTTGCCGTAGTGGGGAATTTCAAATTATTCTTGCGAAATCCCCGGAAGATTACAGAGTATACGATTTGGGAGAATTGCTGCCGGAAGCGTTCATTTGCCCTTGTGCCGCCCCAAAACATCTCACCACCTGATTGACAAAGCCTAGGGAAAAAATTATAATGCTGTTAAATATACTAAGTAAAGGCGGGCGAACCATGAACAATTTCTTAAATAAACTGGAACGCAAATGGGGCCGTTATGCGGTGCCGAATTTGATAATGTACCTGTTGGGTGGCTATGCTGTCGGTTTTGTGCTGTTTTACCTTGCACCGGATGTGCTAAACCTGCTGGCGTTAGAGCCTTATTATATCCTGCACGGGCAAATCTGGCGCCTTGTTACCTGGCTGATTATGCCGCCGGATGTTAATTTGCTGTTCGCAGTGATTGTAATGATGCTCTATTACCAGCTGGGGCTTTCCCTGGAGAAGACATGGGGGGCGTTCCGGTTTAATATTTATATATTCGGCGGGATTATTTTTACGGTGCTTGGGGCATTTATATTATATGGCGTGTCTTATGCGCTGTATGGCATGCCAATGGTTGGGATGGGCGCCTTTTTTACGACGAATTATATCAACATGGGTATTTTCCTCGCTTTTGCGGTATGCTTCCCGGAGATGCAGGTGTTCATATATTTTATTATTCCTGTAAAAATGAAATGGATGGCGGCTATCTACGGCGTCTGGATTGTTTTCAGCCTGGTACAGTCGAACTGGGCTGGCAGGGTAGCAATTGTGATGTCGCTTTTGAACTTCCTTTTATTTTATGCTTCCACCAGGAATTACCGCCGGATTTCGCCATTTGAAATCCGCAGGAGGCAGGCGTTTAAGAGCCAGGTTCGGCGGTCGCGCCCTAATGCTGGTGTGACGAAACATAAATGCGCGATTTGTGGGCGTACAGAAGAAGACGATCCCACCTTGGAATTCAGGTTTTGTTCCAAATGCGAAGGGAACTATGAATACTGCCAGGATCATCTGTTTACGCACCAGCACATCCATAGGAGCTAGACATGGGCAGCACAGTTTTACTTTTTGAATCCAGGGATTTGTGCTATGAATCCAACCGGTATTTTATAGAATGTATGGCAGAAGCTTTTGAGGGGCAGGGGTATCCAGTGGAGATCTGTGATCTTTCTTTACGGATGCAGGAGCAGCTGTATGAGGTTTTAGAACGGCGGGGGCAGTTTTTGGCGGCGTTTGACTTTAATTCCCTTTTGCCCCGGCTTGAGCTTGATGACGGGACGCCGTACCTTACAGCGCTTGGGATCCCCTTTTTTAATTATCTGGTCGATCATCCCTTTTACCACCATATCGGAATCAAAAAGGGTTTTCGGGGCTATTCGGTAATCTGTATTGATGTCTGCCACCAAAAGTATATACAGGAATATTATCCTCAAATCGGACATGCATATTATTTGCCGCTTGGGGCGACAAGGGCAAGTGTGGAAAGGGGCTTGGGCCAAAAGAGGCTGGAGCTTCTTTTTTTGGGTACATATGAACCAGAATCAGAGCTTTATGAGCAGCTTTTGGAATATCCGCAAGGCCAAAGGCAGGAGATTGCCGCATTGATTGAGATGATGGATGCAGATCACGATCTGACACAGGAAGCGGCGCTGAAACGCTATCTGGCGGAGAAAGGGGATATGGTATGCCATGAGGAGTTTGTAAAGAAAATGAATTCGGATTACCTGGCGGATAAATATTTGCGGAATAAAAGGAGGAGGGAAGTAATCACTGCCGCTGCTGCTGCAAAGGTGCCGTTTACGGTAACGGGGCACGGCCTGGATGTGTTTGCAAATGATTTGGGAAGCCATGTCATGGTGCGGGACGGAGTTGGGTTTGCGGCTTCGGTACAGATGGCTGCAGATGCGAAGATGTTATTGAATGTAACGCCTGGATTTCATGGCGGGCTGCATGACAGGGTGTATTCTGCGATGCTAAACTGGGCGGTATGCTTTACGGAGGGAAGCGCTTTTGCCAGGAAAGCGCTTTTGGACGGGCAGGAAGCGGTGTTGTATGACAGCAGGGATTTGGGCACGCTCACGGAAGCGGTAGCGCGGCTTTCCGCAGATCCAGGATTAAGGGGGCAGATTGCGGAACGCGCATTTTTACGGGCGGTGCAGTATGAGACATGGGAGAAGCGGGTGGAGAGGATTATAGGGCAGTTTTTGTGAAGCGAGGACAATGTAAATGGGGACGGATCAGTAGTGCATAGTTTTCTGCAAAAAAGCCATAATAAAACAAAAAAGCAGGAGATAGATGCAATGTCAACCAAACAAAAATACGATATCGGGGAACAAAGCCTAATATTCCCCAATCCCGTTTACCTTATATCCGGCGCTTCTGTCGTGGGAAAGAAAGAAGGGGAAGGGCCGCTTGGATCGGCTTTTGATATGATATGCGACGATGATAAATTTGGCGAGGACACTTGGGAAATGGCGGAAAGCACATTACAGAAGGAAGCCCTGTCGCTTGCTATGGGAAAAGCGGGTTTAAAACCAGAGGATATCCGCTACCTGTTTGCCGGCGATCTGCTGGGGCAGAACATCGCGACATCGTTTGGGTTAATGGACTATGAAATTCCCCTTTTTGGCCTTTACGGCGCCTGTTCCACCGCGGGGGAATCCCTGTCCTTAGCGTCTATGTGCGTCGGGGCAGGTTACGCAAAAACCGTAGCGGCGCTGACTTCAAGCCACTTTGCCAGTGCGGAGAAGCAATTTCGCTTTCCCCTGGAGTATGCCAATCAAAGGCCCGTATCAGCTACCTGGACCGTTACCGGAAGCGGAGCCTTTTTATTGTCCGGCAAGAAGGGGGACATACGAATTACCGGAGTTACCACTGGTAAGATCATAGATATGGGAATTAAGGATTCTATGAATATGGGCGCTGCTATGGCGCCCGCGGCGGCAGATGTTATCGCACAGAATTTAGAAGATTTTGGACGAAAGCCTACTGATTATGACAAAATTATAACCGGAGACTTAGGATATATTGGCCAGGAAATTTTAATCAACCTTTTAAAACAGAAAAAAATTGACATTTCAGGCGTACATGAAGACTGCGGCATCCTTATTTACGACAGGGATAAGCAGGGGACAGGCTCCGGCGGCTCTGGCTGCGGCTGTTCTGCCGTTACGTTGTGTGCACATTATCTGCCCATGCTAAAAGGCGGCAGCTTAAAGCGCATACTGTTTGTCCCCACAGGGGCGCTTTTGTCCACCGTGAGCTTCAATGAAGGGCAAAATGTACCAGGGATAGCGCATGCGGTTGTTTTAGAATACGCAGGAGAGGAGTCATAAATATGGAATATTTAAACGCCTTTTGGGTAGGGGGCCTCATTTGTGCCCTAACTCAAATTTTAATGGAAAAAACCAAAATGCTGCCCGGACGTATTATGGTGCTTTTGGTATGCAGCGGGGCAGTCCTTGGCGCAATTGGCATTTACCAGCCATTAATCGACTATGCTGGCGCCGGTGCATCTGTACCGCTTCTTGGGTTTGGGAATACGCTTTGGAAGGGCGTCAAAGAAGCTGTAGATCAAAACGGGCTGCTTGGCGTCTTTATGGGTGGCTTAAAGTCCAGCGCCGTCGGAATCTGTGCCGCTTTAGTATTCGGGTATCTGGCAAGCCTGGTATTTGAGCCGAAAATGAAATCATAAAAAGCAAATGTGTTTTAATTTGTACGAATAAAAACTAAAAAACTGCACAGACTAGATGTGGATTCCAATGTGGAATTCCACTCGAGGAGAAAAAGGAGGCATCATTTCATAATGCGAAATTTAAGGAAGCTTCTTCTGTGCTGTATCCTGGGCACAGCGCTGCTGTCATTTGCTGCCTGCGGCAACCGGGACAAAAATATGGACAACAACGCCGATAATGCCAACCGGAACACAGAAACTAACAACACAGGCAATACGAATGGCAAGAATGATTCCAATGACAAAAACAACTCAGGTAACGGAGTTGTGGATGACATGGAAGATGCGGTGGAAAACACTGGGGACGCTATTGTAGACGGTGTAGAAGACATTGGGAATGATTTGGAGGATGCCGCTGACGGTGCAGATAGGAATGACAGCAACGATGCATCCGGTAACGGGGCTGGCAATACGAATGGCGAGGTTTCCAATGGGACAAATTCCGAAGGGGATACAACTACGGGAAACAACGCAACAGACAACGGGCCGGCCAACAAAAAAACAACCCAAACTGATGACGGAAAAAACAAAAACAAAACAAATGCACGGTAATTGTAAGGGGCACTTCATATTAAGAAAGTGCCCCTTATTTTCCGTTTTATTCCCTAATTGAAAAAAAAACCATTTTATGTTAGCATGGAGACATAAATATTACAGGAGGATGAATATGGAATTATTGTCATTAGAAAACCAGTTAAGCCAAAATGCATACCCAGGACGGGGAATTGTAATTGGGAAGAGCGCGGACGGCAAATATGCCGTCACGGCATATTTTATTATGGGCAGGAGCGAAAACAGCCGCAACCGCGTATTTGTGGAGGATGGGGAGGGCATCCGTACAAAAGCTTATGATCCGGCAAAATTAAGCGATCCCAGCCTGATTATCTATGCCCCGGTCCGGATTTTAGGGAATAAAACTATTGTTACAAACGGAGATCAGACTGACACTATTTACGAAGGGATGGACAGGCAGCAAACCTTTGAGCAGACGTTGCGCACCCGTGAATTTGAACCGGACGCGCCCAATTATACGCCGCGTATTTCGGGTATTATGCACATTGAAAACGGGACGTACAATTATGCAATGTCCATTTTAAAAAGCAGCGATGGAAATCCCGGTTCCTGCAGCCGTTATACGTTTGCATACGAACATCCGGCGGATGGGGAGGGGCGTTTTATCCATACTTATATGGGCGACGGCAATCCTCTGCCAAGCTTTGAGGGCGAACCAAAGAGGGTAAAAATCGAAGGAAGCATTGACGGGTTTACCAGCAGGGTATGGGGAAGCCTGAATGAAGAAAATAAGGTTTCTTTGTTTGTGAGGTTTATCCGCCTGTCTGACGGAAGCTACGAAACCAGGATTATTAATAAAAACCAATAGGGGGACAATCATGAAAGAATTAGAATTAAAATACGGATGCAACCCAAACCAGAAGCCGTCGCGTATCTATGTGGAAGGAAGGGATCTGCCGATTGAGGTCTTAAGCGGCAAACCGGGTTATATCAATTTTCTGGATGCGTTTAACGGCTGGCAGCTTGTGCGGGAATTAAAAGCGGCGACCGGGCTTGCGGCCGCGGCATCATTTAAGCATGTATCGCCTGCCGGGGCGGCGGTCGGGCTTGCGCTTACGGACACAGAGCGCAAGATTTACTGGGTAGACGACATGGATATAGAATTTACCCCGCTTGCCAATGCGTATGCGAGGGCGCGGGGCGCTGACCGTATGTCGTCGTTTGGTGATTTTATTTCGCTTTCCGATGTCTGCGACAAAGCGACGGCGCTGATTATCAAGCGCGAGGTGTCTGACGGCGTGATTGCGCCGGGCTACGAGCCGGAGGCATTAGAAATCCTGAAAGCTAAAAAGGGGGGCAATTACAACGTAATCCAAATCGATCCAGATTATGAGCCAGATCCGGTGGAGAAGAAGCAGGTATTTGGCATTACATTTGAGCAGGGGCGCAATGAATTAAAGATAGATGATGCGTTTTTTAATAATATTGTAACGGATAACAAAGAACTGACTGCACAGGCCAAAATTGATCTGGCTATTTCTATGATTACATTAAAATATACCCAGTCTAACTCTGTCTGCTACGTGAAGGACGGACAGGCAATCGGGATCGGGGCGGGGCAGCAGAGCCGCATCCACTGTACCAGGCTGGCAGGGCAGAAGGCGGATAACTGGTTCTTACGGCAGTCCCCGCAGGTGATGGGGCTTCCTTTTGTTGACGGTATCCGGCGTGCCGACAGAGACAATGCGATTGACCTTTATATCGGTGAGGATTATATGGACGTGCTTTCCGACGGCGCATGGGAGCATATTTTTAAGGAGAAGCCTTCCGTTTTTACAAGAGAGGAGAAGCGGGCATGGCTTGACAGGATGTCGGGTGTGACGCTTGGATCGGATGCGTTTTTCCCGTTTGGGGACAATATTGAGCGGGCGCACAAAAGCGGCGTGCAGTTTGTAGCACAGCCAGGCGGATCGATTCGCGACGATCATGTGATTGATACCTGCAACAAATATGGGATGGTGATGTGCTTTACTGGAATACGGCTGTTCCACCATTAGAGTGTGACAGAATTTTTGGATGTAGGGCATGTTGGGTGTATGGGAATTTTCCTGTATGGATATACTATGGATAAATGACAATCCAGGAGGAAATTGAGATGTTGGAAAATTCCATGCTATATCCAAGGACAACCGTATCCAGGCGGGCAGTTCCGTTAGATGGGATGTGGAAATTCTGGTTAGATGAAAACGGTACCGGAGAAAAAGACGGATTTGCGGATGGTATCCCGGGAAAGGATTTAATTCCGGTTCCGGCAAGTTTTCAGGATTTTTATACGCAAAAAAATATCCGTGAGTTTGCAGGCGATGTTTGGTATGAACGGGATTTGTTTGTGCCAGGGGAGTGGGAGGGAAGGCAGGTGTTCCTCCGCTTTGGCGCTGCTACGCACCGGGCGGCAGTTTATGTAAACGGCAGGAAGATAACAGAGCATGAAGGCGGTTTCCTGCCGTTTTGTGCAGATATTACCGGGGCAGTCCATTATGACGCAGACAATAAGGTCGTTGTTAAAGTTAACAATGAGCTGGCTGTGACGAATATCCCCTGCGGTGAAACGATTACATTGCCGGACGGGAGAAAAATGAATAAGCCTTATTTTGATTTTTTCAATTATTCTGGGCTGCAGCGTTCGGTGTTTTTGACGGCGCTTCCAAAAGAATATGTCTTTGATTTTGATTTGGATTATGAGATTGCGGGAAAAGATGCTTTTCTGCATTATCAGGTCAGAACAACCGGGGAACATGAAACGGTTTTATGGCTTTATGACGAGGAAGGCAGGCAGGTAGCAGCATCAGCAGGCAAAAGCGGCACGATGAAGGTGGAAAACGCGCGTTTGTGGCGTGTCCATGACGCGTACCTGTACCGCCTTGTCATCCGTATTCTGGACGGGGACGCACTGATTGACGAGTACGGGCAGGAAATCGGTATCAGGACTGTAGAGGTGAAGGGGACATCTATCCTGTTAAACGGAGAGCCAGTTTATTTAAAAGGGTTTGGAAAACATGAAGACAGCAGCATTGTAGGGCGGGGCTTTAATATCGGGGTAATGAAGCGTGATTTTGAGCTGATGAAATGGATTGGGGCCAATTCATTCCGCACCGCGCATTATCCGTATAGCGAAGAGATTTACCAGATGGCGGATCGTGAAGGTTTTTTGGTTATTGATGAAGTGGCGGCGGTCGGCCTTTTTGAAAGCCTGATGAATTTTATGGAAGCAAGCAGCGGTAAAAAGACGGCTTTTTTCAAAAAGGAAACGACGCCGATTTTATTAAAAGCACATAAAAAAGCAATTGAAGAGATGATAACGAGGGATAAAAACCACCCGTGTGTTATTGCGTGGAGCCTTTTAAATGAGCCCGAAACAACAGATGAGGCAGCTGTCCCGTATTTTAAGGAGGTATTTGATCTGGCGCATGAGCTGGATGTGCAGAAGCGCCCGCGGACCTTTGCGATGATTATGAATTCTCTGCCGGATACTTGTAAATGCTATCCTTTTAGCGATATAATTGCATTAAACCGCTATTACGGCTGGTATGTAAGTGGGGGATACGAAATTTCACAGGCGGAGGTTTTGTTCCGGAAGGAAATGGACGCGTGGAAGGCATTGGATTTAAATAAACCGTTTCTGTTTACCGAATATGGTGCAGATACGCTTGGGACGGAGCATAAGCTGCCTTCTGTGATGTGGAGCCAGGAGTATCAGGAAGAGTATTTGAAAATGACACATGATGTGTTTGATTCATATGATTTCATCAAAGGGGAGCAGATCTGGAATTTTGCAGATTTTCAGACGACAGAAGGGATTCTGCGGGTAAATGGGAATAAAAAAGGCGTGTTTACCCGGGACAGGCAGCCGAAGGATGCGGCTTATCTTCTGCGCAGGCGCTGGAAGGGGCTTCTGGAAGGGTTCAAAGGGTAAGCGGCGGCCCGGAAGGCAATCCGGCTTTTTGGATTGGCTTGCGGGCTTTTTGGATCGGCTGTCAAACAATTCTTGAAGCCTGGCCTCAACTATGTTATACTAAACTTAGCAAAAAGATATCGGAGGAATCATATGAAAAAGCTGAACAAACTACTTGCAATCCTTCTTCTGGCAGCGATATTCGCCTCATCTGCTGCATCGCCTGTCCATGCGGCGCAGCGTGTAGAAACGGCATCCCCCATACAGCAGTTTTTCTCTTCTGTCTTCCGGAATTTAGGGAAAAGCAGGCAGAAAGCGTCCAAAGATACAGAACTGGCTATTGTCTTAGACGCGGGGCATGGCGGCTCAGATTACGGCGCATCAGCCAATAAGCTATACGAAAAAGCGCTTACATTAAAGATTGCAAGGTATTGTAAAGCCGAACTGGAAAAGTACAATGGCGTAAAGGTATACCTGACACGTTCGGATGATACCTATATTGGCTTAGACCAGCGGATTAAAGATGCGACTGGCGTTGGGGCAGACGCGTTTATCAGCATACATATTAACTCGGATGCCAGCAAAACAGCTTATGGCGCAGAAGTGTATTATCCGAATTCCAATTATAAGCCGCAGGTCTCAGAAGAAGGCAGGAAGCTTGCAGGCGCAATCCAAAAGAACCTAACGTCATTAGGATTATATGACAGGGGGATTAAAACCTTAAATTCCGCGTCTAAGACAACGTACCCGGACGGATCACAGACAGATTATTATGCGGTAATCCGCGGGGCGAAGCAGTCGGGCTATCCAGGTGTAATTGTAGAGCATGCGTTTATTTCCAATTTGTCAGATGCCCAAACATATCTTAGTACGGATTCGGCTTTAAAGAAGCTAGGCATAGCAGACGCTAAGGGGATTGCCGCCTGCTATGGTTTAAAGAAAAAAGATGAGGACTTAGGGGAACTCCATAAAACCAATATTACAAAACTTTCTGGAAAGTCTTCGTCAAGGGTGCGCGTGGAATGGGAACAGGTAAAAGGCGCGACGGGTTATGAAATCTACCGCAGCCCTTTAGAGAATGGAAAGTATAAGCGTGTGGGTATGGTAGAGAAATCCACTTCCACTTCATATACAGATAAAAAGGTAGAGTGCGGAAATATTTACTATTACAAAGTCCGCCCATACAAGATGGCAGGGGACAAGAAAGATACGGCGGGATTTTCCAATGCCCAGAAGGTAAAGCTTTTAAAAACCCCAGCCATTTCCGTTAAAGCCCAGGACGCCAGAATAAAAATCAGCTGGCAGAATGTTAAAGGGGCGGATAAATACGAGATTTACCGTTCAACATTAAAAAAAGGAAATTATCAGAAAATTGCAACAGTAGAAGAGACAGCTTCTTTTACAGATGTCAACCGCAAGCCTGGCAAAACGTACTATTATAAGGTCCGGGCTGTGTGTAATGGTATCCGTTCGTATACTTATAGCTCTTATAGTAAGATAAAATGGCAGTAGGCTGTGTTGCAGCGGAATGTGTGGAGTGGATGGCAAAAGGGATCAATGTAGCAGAATACAGTTTTTAAGCGGTGAGGATTTGCGATAACACTTTTAAAAGCACATCTACATCAATTGGTTTTGTAATATGCCCATCCATTCCGCATGCTATCGCATCCTTTTTATCCTCTTCAAATGCATTTGCCGTCATCGCAATAATCGCGATATCTGCATAAGGCGAGCCCTTTAGCGCCCGGATTTTGCGGGTGGCTGTATACCCGTCCATAACCGGCATCTGTACATCCATTAAAACCAAGTCAAATTTGCCAGGTTTTGCGTGTTCTAACACAGCAAGTGCAGCTGCCCCATTTTCAGCAGTTTCGGTTATAAATCCAAACTGGGATAAAATCTCACAGGCGATTTCCTGGTTTAGCTCATTGTCTTCGACAAGAAGGATACGTTTTCCTCTAAAATCAGGCTTTTCAATGTCCGGCTGCTGCTGGGCCGTTTCTTGTCCTGCCCCGCCTTCCCATATCTTAAATTCAATTTGGATGATAAATTCTGTGCCTTTGTGCAGTTCGGTTTCAACGCATATCGTGCCTCCCATTAGCCCGATTAAGTTCTTGGTAATTGCCATGCCAAGCCCTGTGCCCTGTATTCCGCTGACTGTAGAGGAGCGTTCCCGCTCAAATGGTTCGAATACTTTTTTTGCAAATTCCGGCGTCATGCCAATACCGTTGTCTTTGATATGGAACTCATAGGAACCGTATCCTTCTTTGCCGCAGTCGTTTTGGAGGGCGTATACTTTGATACAGCCCCCTTGCGGCGTAAATTTGACTGCATTGCCTAAAAGGTTTAACATGACTTGGTTGAAATGCAGCATGTCACAGTAAACATCCCCGTTTTGCAGGCCGGAAGTGTCAAACTGCAATGTCTGCTGCTTTTCCTGGATCTGGCCTTGCAGGATGTCTTGAATGTCCTGTAAAATAGAAAAAAGGCTGCACGGGGCGGTTTCGATCTGCATTTTACCGCTTTCAATCCGGCTCATATCCAGTACATCATTGATAAGGCGCAGCAGATGGGCGCCTGCAGAGCGGATTTTTAACAGGTAATCATGTATACGGCTCCGATCCGGATCGGAGTCGTATTGGATGGCGAGGTTTGTAAAGCCGATAATCGCATTCATTGGAGTGCGGATATCGTGGGACATATTGGAGAGGAACAGGCTTTTCGCCCTGCTGTTTTCTTCTGCCTGTATTTTTTCAAGATGTAAAATTTCATTGCGCTGCCGCTGCCAAAAGTATACAAATGATACTGCGGTTACAACAGCAAGCATTAGTAAAAGCTGGATCATGCTGTTTTTTGTAATGGTGGTGCGTACGGTTTCGATATTTGCGCTGACAGTGCCGTAGTGTATCGTCGTAGTCAGATACCAGCCAGTTTCTTCTGCCGGGGCATAATACGTGTAATGCTGGCTTCCCTGCAGGTAATAGGAGAGGATTCCGCTTTTGCCTTCGCTGATATTTTTTTGCATCTGCTGTACGGAAGAGCCTTCTTGGAAATTGGCCTGTGTTTGAAGCGCGGTAAATACGTTGTCCATTTCATCCAAATGGTAATGAGGGGTTTTTACGATATATGAGCCGTCTTTTAAGATGACATTGGAGAAAATCTGGTTTTCGTCATTTTTTAGGGATAGCTTATCGGAGATAGTATCAGTATAGATACCGATCACGCCTCCGGTAAGCGCTTTTCCCAAAAACTGTAACCCTTGGATAGGGACTGCAATTAGGATGACGTTCTGTGTGCCTAAAGTCTGGTTGACGGAAATTTGCGGGCTGGTAAAATTCTCATCAGACAAAAAGCTGAACTCTGACTGGCCCAAAAAAGCCTGATTTTTTGTATATACCATGCCGCTTTCGTCTGCGATTGCATAAAAATTAAAGCCATAGACATCGGACATCGATGAAATATAGCTTTGCAAGGATGCTGTATCTGCCAGATCGTTTTGTTTGAGCGCCTGGGTGGCGGCTTTTAGGCTATGTATCTGGTAATCTAGATTGTCCTGCATCTGGCGCCCGGTCTGGGCGGACAATTCTTCTAAATAAAATTTACTCACATTATGTACGGATCTTTCTGTGGCATTCTGGGAAGAACCCATAAACCAGCTGGTAGAAACGATTAAGACCAACAAAACAACCACCATCAGCATGGAAACAGGCACAAGGGTTTTTCTATGGCGTATACTGCCTGTTCCTTTGTGGAATAACGATTTCATAGTAAGGATCCTCCTCTTCCCATTATGAGCTCCATCGCTTTTTGTGTTTTGCATAAAAAGACTATATTTTATTATAAGCATTTCATTTCATACCGTCAAGCGGGTTTTAAATCGTCTGCTTTGGTATAGTATTTCCTTTGGCGGTGCAGACTATGGGTATGGGAAAACATAAATTTGAAAAAAACTTTGCCCTCTGCGGAATGGCAGGATGGTGCATGGAAATTATCTTTACTTCTTTGGGGGCTTTTCGGAAAAATGACTTTACTCTGACAGGAAATACGTCTATCTGGATGTTTCCGATATACGGCATGGCCTCAGTGATAGGGGAAGCGTACCCCCTTTTGAAAAGATGGCCGGTAGCTTTACGCGGCGGGCTTTATGGGATGGGGATACTGTCGTTTGAATATTTGAGCGGAAGCCTGTTGAAAAAACACAAGGCGTGCCCGTGGGATTACAGCGGCGCGAAGATGAATGTGAATGGGCTGATAAGGCTGGATTATTTTCCGCTTTGGGTGGGTGCGGGGCTTGTTTTTGAACGGATATGCAGGGGGAAGTGAAATGGCAGGAGGTATAATTTTATAAAAATTGGAAATCCTAACAAAAAACAGAAAAGAGGATTTTAATATGGAGCGAAAACAGGCAACGATGGATGGTAACCATGCGGCGGCCCATGTGGCGTACGCCTATACGGACGTGGCGGCAATTTACCCTATTACGCCCTCCTCGGTGATGGCAGAGGTAGCGGAGGTATGGGCCACAGAAGGCAAAAAAAATATCTTTGGTAACGTAGTGGAAATATCAGAAATGCAGTCGGAAGCGGGGGCTGCCGGGGCAGTGCACGGCGCGCTTGCAGCGGGGGCGCTCTCTTCGACCTTTACGGCGTCCCAGGGGCTGCTTCTTATGATCCCAAACCTTTATAAAATCGCAGGCGAGGGCCTTCCGGGTGTATTCCATGTGGCGGCGCGCAGCATTGCCACACATGCTTTAAGTATTTTTGGCGATCATTCGGATGTCTATGCCTGCAGGCAGGCCGGGGCGGCGATTATGTGCGCGTCTTCCGTCCAGGAGGTAATGGATCTTTCCCCAGCGGCGCACGGCGCGGCATTAGAAGGCAGGATTCCGTTTATCAGCTTTTTTGACGGGTTCCGCACGTCGCATGAAATCCAGAAAATTTCGGTCTGGAGCGATGAGGATCTGCGAGATTTGTTTCCGATGGACTCATTAAAAAAATTCCGGGAAAACTCCTTAAACCCGGAGCATCCGTTCCAGTGGGGGCAGGCGCAGAACCCGGATACTTTTTTCCAGATACGGGAAGCGGCAAACAGGCATTATGCTGAGGTTCCGGGTATTGTAGAAGCATACTTTAATAAGATAAACGAAAAAATAGGGACAGATTACCATTTGTTTGATTACTATGGCGACAAAGATGCAGTGCATGTGATTGTAGCAATGGGATCTGTCTGTGAAACGGTGGAGGAAACGATAGATTACCTGATTTCCAAAGGGGAAAAGGTGGGGCTTATCAAAGTAAGGCTGTACCGCCCGTTTGCCGCAGAGGCATTCTTATCGTGTATTCCAAATGCCGTACAGCAAATCTCCGTACTTGACCGGACTAAGGAACCTGGTGCGCCAGGCGAACCGCTGTATTTAGACGTGGCGTCGGTTTTAAAAGATTCTAGATTTAAAGATGTAAAAATCGTAAGGGGGCGGTATGGTTTAAGCTCGAAGGATACGACGCCCGGGCAGATTTTGGCGGTTTATGCGAATGCCCAAAAAAGCGAATTTACCATCGGTATCCGTGATGATGTTACAGAACTGTCCCTTGATCCGTTAAAAGCGCCGCAGGTAATTGCAGGTGATGTCTATAGCTGCAAATTCTGGGGACTCGGGGCGGACGGTACGGTTGGCGCAAATAAAAATTCCATTAAAATCATTGGCGACCATACAGATTTGTACGCACAGGCTTATTTTGATTATGACTCCAAAAAATCCGGTGGCCTGACCGTTTCGCACCTGCGATTTGGCAAAACGCCAATCCGATCCACTTATCTGGTACAGAAGGCGGATTTTGTGGCCTGCCATAACCCGTCTTATGTCTGGAAATATAATATGGTGCAGGATTTGGTTCCAGGAGGCACATTTTTGCTGAACTGCCCATGGGAGCCTCAGGAGGTGGAGAAGCACCTGCCTGGCCAGGTTAAGCGGTTTATTGCTGAAAATAATATCCGTTTTTATGTAATTGACGGTGTAAAAATCGGAATGGAAACCGGAATGGGCCCGACTAGGATTAATACCATATTGCAGGCGGCATTTTTTAAGCTGACTGCTATACTGCCGGAATCGGAGATCGTAACACTGTTAAAGGATGCTGTCAAAAAAACGTACGGAAAAAAAGGCGATGATGTTGTTGCCAAAAACTGCGCGGCGATTGACGCTGGAATGCAGGGTGTAAGGCAGGTAGAGCCTGCGCCGGGATGGAAGGATTGTGAGAGTGAAAATATATTTGGGCAGGATGTATCGGCCAGGAGCCAGTATGTAACGGATTATGTCAATGGCATCCAGCGCGCCGTCAACGCTTTTGAAGGGGATAAGCTTCCGGTTTCTGCCTTTATGGATTATGCCAGCGGGGCTGTGCCGTCCGGTACGGCAGCTTATGAAAAGAGGAATGTAGCAGTACGCGTGCCAAACTGGATCCCGGAAAACTGTATCCAGTGTAATATCTGTTCTTATGTGTGCCCACATGCGGTAATCCGTCCGGCAGTTTTGGATCGGGCCGAACGGCAGAACGCCCCTGCCGGAATGGCAAGTAAGGATATGCCTAAGCTTGCGGAATACCAGTTTTCGATTACCGTTTCGGTGTTTGACTGTACTGGGTGCGGCACCTGCGCCGCCTGCTGCCCGGCAAAGAATAAGGCGCTTGTAATGGAGCCGACAGAAAAGCACTACGATATGCAAGAATATTTTGAGTATGGGCGTACGTTACGGGAGAAGGAAGAACTGGTGGAGACGTTTGGCCCTGCGAGCGTAAAAGGCAGCCAGTTTAAGCAGCCGCTTTTGGAGTTTCACGGGGCATGCGCGGGCTGCGGTGAAACAGCGTATGCAAAGCTTGTGACACAGCTGTTTGGCGACCGTATGTATATTGCAAATGCAACCGGATGTTCTTCTATCTGGGGCAATTCTTCCCCTGCTACACCTTACACCGTAAATGCAAAAGGGAGAGGGCCTGCCTGGTCCAATTCATTATTTGAAGATGCGGCGGAGTTTGGCTATGGGATGCTCCTGAGTGAAGAATCTATCCGGGCCAATTTAAAGCGGAAGGTAGAAGAGCTGGCTGCAAATGCCAAAGTCGAAGCAGTCAAAGAAGCGGCAGGCGTATGGCTTTCTTCTTATTCAAATGGAAGGGAAAACCAAAAAGCTACGGAAGCCCTTATTGGCAGGCTGATGGAATGTGATTGCGCGTTATCATCTGAGATTTTAGGGAAAAAGGAATTCCTCTCTAAAAAATCCAAATGGATTTTCGGTGGAGATGGCTGGGCATATGATATTGGGTTTGGAGGGCTCGACCATGTGCTTGCAAGCGGCAGGGATATTAACATCCTGGTGTTTGATACGGAAGTGTATTCCAACACCGGTGGCCAGGCTTCTAAATCGACGCCGCTTGGCGCTGTGGCACAGTTTGCAGCAGGTGGGAAGGATATCCGTAAGAAGGATTTGGCGTCTATGGCGATGAGCTATGGTTATGTGTTTGTGGCGCAGGTAGCCATGGGCGCGGATTATAACCAGTGTGTGCGCGCTTTTACGGAAGCGGAGGCTTATCCGGGGCCGTCGATAATCCTGGCGTATGCGCCTTGTATTAACCAGGGGTTAAAGTCGGGGATGCAGATGGCGCAGGAGGAAGAAAAGCTTGCAGTAAAAGCAGGGTATTTCCATCTGTTCCGGTTCCAGCCTGCCATTGGTGAAATGCAAAAGCCGACGTTCCATTTGGACAGCAGAAGACCAGATGGGGATTTCTATGGATTTTTGAATGGGGAAGTGCGGTTTAATGCGCTGGCAAGAAGTAACCCGACACGGGCACGGGAGCTGTTTGAACGGGCAAAGAAGGATGCTGCGGAGAGGTATGAAAAATTGAAGAAGCTGGCAGAGTAAAATTCTAGGATTGGCGGTCGTATTGGCCGCCAGTTTTATGTATGTATGTGGGGATGCAGATGGAATAGTATTACAGCGAACTATAGGGAGTGGATGGCAAAGGGGCCGTCAGGCAGAGGGCAGGGCATTACTGCGGATTGGACGGGATACTTAAGAGCCCTTAACCCCCATCACAAGGCCCCAGCCGCATACCC
>OFGE01000661.1_pt1 | contig 36539 bp, 38 predicted proteins | sample 1521681 | NCBI WGS metagenome assembly OFGE01 (sample SAMEA3504093, study PRJEB24116) | mouse gut metagenome | biome: mouse gut; feature: mouse-associated habitat; material: faeces | place: Denmark | collected 2011
TAATTTATGTTTCTGATATTTGTAATTGTAATCACAGTATTCCCTCCCATGTATGCTTTCAATTTTATACTTTCACTCGTTTTTCTGCTTGCAGAAAAAATTTGATTTATGATTGATATACATACTTAAAACCGTAGAAAAATCTGAATTACAAATAGTATCTATCTTCTTAGAAGTACAGTTTTCTAATAGTATAATAATGGTATTAAAATGGTTTAATAATATTTTTATACTATTATAAAACTATTGTTTTTGGAAAGAAATAAAAAAATGTTTTAAAGAACACTTCCTTGTTCTTCAAAACATTTTTAAATACGTTTTACAATGGTAAAATACCATTGTAAAACGTATTTGTAGATCTATTTTTGATATATCAACAACTAAAATTTTTCTCCAGAATCTTTCAGAACAAAATTATATTCTAAGTCGCAATTAAGAGCATTTGCTATTTTATGCAATTCTTTTTCTGTCCAATTATCACGTTTGAACTTATTATACAAGTTGCTTGGACTGCTGTTTAAAGCTTCTGCCAAAGCAGATTTTGACATTTTTCTTTTTACAAGCACAAGCTCAATCTTTTCTGACATCATAACTACAATCTCCTTATATAATAGTATAATAATGGTTTTATAACCGTATTAAAATGGTATTATAATGGTATTAAACCATTTTAATACCATTATTTATTTTTACTTTTCTTTTTATCTTGCTTTACTCTATATGCTTCTAAAATTCCTGGATCAACCTTGATTTTATCTAATTTTATTTTATTTTCATCACAATAAGATTTTATAGCAATATCAACTAAAGCTGAAAAATTTCCACCAGTTTGTTCTTGTGCGACTATGCGTAATTTTTCGTATAGTTCCGGATTCATAGTAAGAGAAAATTGCTCATTTTTTAATCCTTTTTTGGGTGGACGACCACCCAAATTTTTACTCTTTTTTTTATCCTCTGTTTTTCCGATTATGTCCGTTTTTTCTTCTGTCTTATTTTCCTGATCCTTTTTATCAGATACAGGAGTTGAAAAAAATCCATCGGCAGGATTAATTTTCCTTGTTAAGTCAACGTCTTTTGGCAACTTTCTTTTTGCCATGATAAAAATTCCTTTCTATGTATATTTCTAAATGCCTTAATTATGAAATTCCTATATATTTTTATAATGGTTAAATACTATTATAAAACATTAATTTAACGATGTCTCAAGGTCTTTAACAAATTCAAGATAATCCAATACTGCAGAACAAGAAGAATCCCAGTCAAGCAACGGTTCTTGCTGACTCTGAGCCTCCTTTACTTTGACGGTTTCCCTGATTTTATCTTTAAATACCTGTACCTGCATTTTGTCTGCCATTTTTTCAAGACCACGCAAAACAGCATTATTTATATTTGTTCTTGAATTGTATTTAATCAAAAGAATTCCTAAAATTTCCAATTCTTTATTAGAATGTCTTCTTACACTTGCGATAGTATCTGACAACTGCTCCAGTCCTACCATAGCCAGATAGCTACACTCAGTTGGAATTATAATTTTTGTGCTTGCAGTCAGACTCATAATATTAAGTAGACCGAGAGATGGTGGAGTATCAATTAAAATGATATCATAATCAGCATCCTCAATACATTCTTTCAACAAATATTCTCTTCCCAGCTGATTAAATTCCGTATCCGCATAAGCAAGTAAAATAGAGCCTGGAATCAAATCATAGTATGTAGATTTTACAATACAGTCTTGCAACCTACTAGACTTTTTCAGGAGAGTATAAAGATTATGTTCCTGGCATTCCGCGGGATCAATTCCGGATACCGTTGTAAGATTACACTGTGGATCAGTATCAATGCATAGCACTTTTTTTTCACTTTTCTTTCCAATAATTTCACCAAGCATCTGAACAGTAGTAGTTTTACCGCAACCTCCCTTAGTAATATTTACAGATATAATTTCCATAAAGCACCTCCATAATTATGTTTTATAATAGTATAATACCACTTTTAAACCCGTATAATACCGTTTTTATACTAGTATTATACCATTAAATAATTATAAAAGATAGTGCAATAATAAAAAAAAATAACTTTTTAGTGAAATTAGGCTTGATTTTTTATATATGATAATATAAAATAGAAAACACATTTATTTATTGAATTAAATTTACATAAATTTTCTATTATAGACAAAATAAATAAAAAAAGCCAATCCCACTAAAGGAAAGGCTTTTCATATAGGACCTTTTCTGAAACCGCAAATTTCAGAAAAATCCGAATGATATGCACCAACCATATCGCTCAGAATGTTTAAAACACGTCCAATTTGTAGGTTTTATTATATCAAAAATATTTTTAATTTGCAAGTGGAAGTTTTATACATATTTCTAAATAAATGAGCAGCGTATGGTAAAAACAATCATACACTGCCTTTTTTTATCTTTTTTCCAAACCCGCGGATTTGAGACTGGAAAACGGCAGTAGTCCAGGAAAAGAGGTATATTGCCATATGGAATTAAGTAATTTTGCCCGTATCGGGAAAGGCGTAATCACAAAGTCGATCGGCCTGCAGGAAAACTATATAGATATCTTTGAAGTAGCTGAATCAAAGCTGGACGAGGAAAAATCCGGATGCGCCGGCTGCCCGCTCTGCCAGGCCAAGTGCCAGATGCGTGACCTGGGCGCAGGGGAAGCCGTGGAAATACTGGAATCCAAATGCAGGGAATGCCCGCAGGCTGTCTACACGGAAACTTATACCGAAAAGAAAAAGTACATCAACGAAAAGAACCAGTACGGCTACCAGGAGACCTTAAAAAGCAACGCCATCAAGCTTCTGATGGTCTACCATTTCTTACAGCCGAACGCCAGCGGCATGGTCACGGACATCAGCATAAAAGGGCTGGCGGAAATGGTCGGATGCACCACGGCAACTGTCCGTGCCTGCAACAAGACCCTTTCCGGCTACGGCTACTGCCATACCTGTGAGTCCGGGATTTATGACGGCTGCATCAATATCATTCTTCCGGAATACAGGGATTACCATAAAACCGCCGCAGAAGGCGGCAGGGGCTATATTACGATGTCATCCGGCATGATGCACAAAATCCTCGGATTACAAGGCGTGAATACGCTGCGGCTGAATTTAAAAGGAATCCTGGAAATTGACAGCAGCTCCGCCAGCAGCACGGAAGACCCTGAGCTTGCATCCGCCACGGCCACCTACAAAAAACTGCGCGGCTTTCTTCCGGATTACTGCAAGCGCAACGTGATTGTCCGGGCACTGCAGCAGGACAGCTCCATTTTCAAGTGTGATTTTTATGAAAGGGCCGTGACATTCCATACAAGCAGGGAGTTTGTGCAGAAAAACATGCGCAGCGAAATGTTAAAAAGCGAAGAAGCTGAAATGAAATCTTACATAGATACCCTCAACCAGACGCTCTCCCAGGCAGGCAGAACCTATCTAAACGGCGCTGATCCGCTGGCCGATGCCCGCCTGGAAGATTACCATATCGCTATGGCTGGCGGATACGAACTGCTCAGCCTCTCCGAAAAAGATTATAAAGATCTGGCGTCCATGTGCGTACAGTACAGCCGCGACATGGTCCGGAAAGCTGTCATCTCTGTTTATAATGATTACACCCTGCATGGGACGGAAATCCGGAATTTCGGCGGCATCGTGCGCACCATCATACGCGCCATGCTGTCAGCCGACAGGGCTGCGGCATAACATCCAGACAGGGTACGCATGGCACCATGCCGCGCTGCTTTACATGGGGGATAAAAAGAACACCTGTTTTTTTTGAATATCCCGCATGGCTTCAGGGATTTTATGCCCTTTTTTAATTGATTAAAATCTTCGTTCATTTCTATTATTCTGAATATTCTGTTTATTTCAGTTATTTTCCAATTATTAAAAACAAATATATAAATTTTCTGAATATTTAAGTTATCCACACTATCAGTTTTTCATCCTTTGAAAAAGAATTTCATCAAATCAGATAGAATTACATCCATTTTTTAAGAAATTCATCTGCATTTTCTATTTTTCATCCACCGCTAAAAGGACGTAATCTGTAATTATATATAAAATTCCCTTATCCGCCGCGGCTTTCCGGATTTCCATTTTAGCAATGTCTGTATGAATGTCTGTTATAATATCTTTTTAATATATGTAAATAAATGATATGTAAGGCCATATTCATTTATACATGTAAAACATATTTATATTATAAATATAAAATAAAATTTCATATATACCTGTATCTGTTTATGTAATGACACATATAAATCTATATTCATGCATCCAGCAGTTTTTACTGTACCAAAATAAAAGCCCGCGAAAAAGTACCAGACTATTGACAACTCTTTCATCCGGTCGTACACTATTTATATACCATTTTAGACGAACAAAAATTTTATGATGTAAACTTGGTTTTTTATAGCAGATTATAAGGTCTCTTTTTGTTTATTAATATCAAAAAAGTATATAGGTTAATAATAATCCGTGCCTTTTTAACACAAAAACAGGAGTCTCTACCAACTCCTGTAAAAATGATGAAAAAGCATATGCTATGTAATTTATTGTATACTTTCTATTTGTTACAACTAATCATTTAAACTATTGTTCATGCTTAATTTCACTTACTTTTTTATAACTTAGTTTTTTGATTCATTATACGTATTACTCTCTTTTACAAGTCCTCTCATCATCTATTTCACATCTTTACTTTAACTGATAGTGATATCCTGGCTTAGTACACAGCTTATATCTATTTAAATCTGGATATTCGCTTATATTAGCTTTTCCATTTGCATAAACTAATACCTGTACTATTTCTTTTGTCAAATCAAAATTAAACTGTCGATAATAATAATACTCATCTTCACTTAAAAGACGTTCCTGTAACTCCCAAACAAATGAACATAGTAATGCCTTATTTCCACCTTTACCATTAAAATATTCCTTAAAATAATAATTTTTTTCTTTTATCAAGTCTACTTCTTCAACTAATTTATGATATAAATTTTTATATATATGATCTCGAACAGAATTATTAGAAAATATAAAATCCAGTTTACCATAAGCTGCTGTTAACGTTTTTGTACGTATATCTTGGAATCTTAAAAAAGATTTCATAGCATTTTCTAATTGGTTCCTGTATTTTTCTATTTTCTTTCGGCATTCTTTGTCCAAATATTCTTTTATTTGAAAAGGTTCTGTATATATTTTCTTTATACGCTTATTCGTATTTTCCCATACATAATCTCTAAATGCATTCTGTGCATCAAAACTTAACTTTTTCCAATTAATTCTATAAAATTCATCAGCTTTTTGTTGATCTTTAAACCGCAGAATGTCTTCTTCCAATTGTTTATTGAATCTAATATTAGTTTCATTATTATCTAATTCGCCCAAAACATTCTGTACAAGTTCTTTAGGTTCATCTGGGAGAAAATAATTTATTTTTAGAAACTCTCGTTCTAAATCTTCTGCCGCTAAATATATATTTTCTAACGCTTCTAACCGCTCATTTCTATATTCACTTGCAGAAATTATAAATGTGACTAACGCACTTGTAAATAAGCCGCTTGATACAACTATTCCAAATTGCCTAAGATTAGACAAAAAAATTGTTCCTCCATAAAAACCAAGAAGCTCATACCACCGAAATTGCAAAATAGCAAACCAAATTATTCCTGCTATAAAAATCACAAACGTAATAATAATTGTATACTTTTTATTTTTCAAGAGAACTCCTTCCTAAACAAAAAGGGAAATTTATCTTTTACTAATCAGTTCGGACAAATATATTTTATAAAAGATGAATTGTCTTACATATTTTTTCTGCAATCTTATATAAAATTCTGTACAGTTTTGTTTTTTGCACGGATGAGCGTGGATTTTGAAATTCCGGTCAGTTCTGTTACCTGCCTGTAGGAATGGTCTTGCAAAAGGCCAAGCGCGTGCTGTATTTGTTTTCTGCCATATAGGCGGGGACGGCCTTCTTTAAAATCTGGCTGCCTTTTTGCGATTGCCTTGCCCTCCTGGGTACGTTCTATAATCATGTCACGCTCAAATTCTGCGAACGCCAGCATGATGTTCCGGATCAGTTTCCCGGTCGGCGTGTTGTCCAGCAGCCCCATGTTTAATACATGGACAGTAATCCCCTTGTCCAGCAGTGACTGAACCAGTTCTATTCCCTGTGATGCACTCCGCGCTATCCGGTCCAGTTTGGTAATGACCAGTTTGTCCCCTGTCTGCAACTTATTCAAAAGCCGGTCGAGTTCCGGCCTGTGAGCCTTAGTTCCTGTAAAAGCGTCTGAATAAATCTCTTCCGCTCCGTTTTCCTGCAACAATTTCTCCTGTGCCTCCAGGCTGTTCCCATCCCTGGCCTGCATCTGGGTTGACACCCTGCAGTATCCATAAACCATAAAAATCCCCCATACTTATGACACTAAATTATGACACTTATGTACCTATTGATTTTACTACATCCTGTTTTTGGTGTCAATACTTTTAAGTTATGATACTTTTAGGTAAAGTTTTTATTTTGTAACAGTTCAATGGGGTATTTGAATTATTACCTTATTTTCAGTAACCAATTTTAATTTTAATAATATTCTTTATTGTATATTGATTTTCTAACCATTTCATTCACTTTATTTGTTGTTCAGATAAAACAGTTTTTTCGTGATTACATCTGCTATTTGCACTACATCTGGATGTTCACTGGTAAGTTCCTCAAGATGTTTTTGGATATTCTCCACACCTGGTTCATCCTGTTTTATTATCAGATTGAGCTGACCGTTTACATATTCAACTATTATTTCAAGCATATACACTTGTTCGTTGGAAAGCTTTTCAAGGAGGTTTGCAGTACTCTCTGTATTCTGTTCAATGATCAGATTGAGCATAACGCCAGCATATACAGCTGCTATCTGCGTTACATTTGGGTGTTCGTTAGAAAGTTTTTTAAGGCATCTCATGGTATTCACCACATCCTGCTCATTTTGTTTAATGCTCAGATTAAACAGCCCTTTTGCTAAAAGTATAGCCATTTCGTCTACGCCCAAATGTTCGGTGTATAGCTTCTCAAGTCGATTTACAGTACTTTTCATACCCTGTTCATCCTGTCTGCGACTCAGATTGTACAGGCATTTTGCGAGTTCAGTAGCAATTTCAGTTATATTAGGGTGCTCGTTGTAGAGGTTCTCCAAACGCCAAGCGGTTTTTTCTGCATCTTGAACATTCTGTTCACAACTCAGATTGAATAAACCTTTTGCGAAAAGAATGGCTATTTCCACCGCATCCGAATGCTTAATGTAGAGCTTCTCCAAACATCCGATTGTTTTCTCAGCATCCTTTCCATCCTGTTTGTTGCTTAGATTGAACAAACCTTTTGCAAGCTCAGCAGTAACTTCGGTGATATCTGAGTGATCGGCGTAGAACTTTTCCAGACGCTTTACGGTTCCTTCAGCATCTTGCCTATCCTGTTTGTTGCTCAAATTAAACAGACTTCCTGCGAATGCAATTGCAATTTCTGGATTATTCGGGTATCTGGTAACAAATTTATCCAATAAGCTAACCAGTTTCTCACATTGTTCAACTGCATTACAGTAGTACGTTGCATTTAGTACATATTGCGGGTAATATAATGAGGCATTTTTAAATGAAAGAATGCTGTCCGTAAATAAAATATCCCATCGTTCAGGAAATTCGTTTAATAAATGACCAAAATCTTGGATTAGTCGTTCAAAAAATATAGCAGCAGGAACTGGGTACTTCCATATAGTTAAAATAAAATCATGGATTGTTTTTGCACGTTTTTCAAATAACCAATCAAATACAAAATACTCCCCAACTATATCGGGGCGAAGTGCTGGAAGGTTGCCATTAACTATAAGTCCTATCTGATACAGGAAATCCTCAGGGGATTCAAAATAATCAGATTTGTCTTCAATAATCTTCCATATATCTGGCAAAAGTTCTGTCAGTTTCTCTACAGGTACGCCTTGAAGCGCAGTAGCTGTACATTGTAGTTGTATACATGCATTGTATAGTTTCTGATCCAATAAATCTGTGTGCATTACATTTTTGATAGTAAATTGGATTCTCTTTTTTTCCCGGCTGATTACATAATTAAGAATATCTGTCCGTTTCCATTGTTCAACGTCATTACTTTCGATGTAGGCATCAGTCAACAACATTGCATACAATGGGCGACACATACTTGGATCAATGGTTTTCAGTTTCTGTAATAACATTTGACTTGATTTGTTTTCCAATACCATGCCTGATTTCGTTTTATCCTCTTGCAGGGCTAATGCATAATTTTCCATAATACTCACAAGATCTTGATCTGTTAATGGGGTCAAGTTTAAAAATTTCTTTCGATAACAAGCCTCCTTTAATTTGATTTCATTATGGACGTTACTATATAATTGATTCGTCCATGCAAATTCTTCTGGAACTTTGTATGAACCCCTTTCTGCTGGAAGAAGTTGTATTGATAGATCTCGTAGCTGCTCGTTCAATGAATCTATCCATTTTCCAGATGCCATTGCGTGTTCCCGCATATAATCCGTGTTCAATAATATCTTTTGTGTGATATGTTCAATAATCGCGGGAAGATTGTGATAATTACTATACTCTAATTGATTTGTCCATAAAGAATCCTCTGGACTTGTTACAGGTTCTCTTTCTACTAGCAAAAGCCGTATCGGCAAGCTGCGTAGCTGTTCGTTTAATGATTCCATCCATTCCCCAAGTTCTCTTGCGTGTTCCTGTACATCATCCGCAATCAGCAGCGTTTTATGTGTAAGATTAGAGGACATCCCATTAAGATTCGCATAATCACTTGATTTTAAATAATGAGAATGCCAGCCAAGGGGTAATTGATTTTGAAATTCATATGCCAGCCTGCTTTTCCCACAACCGCCTGGCCCTGTGATAGCCCACCATTGAAAAGGTATGTCAGGAGTCTGGAGAAATTTGTTTAGTTCCTCAAGCTCTTTTTTACGTCCGGATAACGGCACAATTCCCGCATCATAGGAAAATCGGTTTGAAAGGCTGCTTGATTTCAATGCACCAACAGGACGGATTTTCTGGTATATATCAGGCTTTGTTTCCGCCAGAAGATGTTCCAGTATTACACGTACAGCTTCATGGCGTCCCTGTTCATATAAAATTACACGTATATATTTTTCGCCAAGTTTTCTGACCTTTTCATCTTTCTCAGATTTCTTGCAACCGATGATAGCATAATGGTTTACACCTTTTATTATGGCATTTATGATGATATCCATAGTACGGTCTTTTTCAAGGCTGCATCCCAAAAAGAGCATGAGCCTTTTCTCAAAACAAGATTTTAAGTCATGGATCAACGGCGAACTTTTCCCATAATGGCAGTCATATTGTTCAGAAGTAAAGACAATATTTTCATATTCTATCAGGTTACCAGTAACAGTCCCATGCATCTTAAATAAGCCACAATGATTTTGATTCCTTATGAATTGTTCCAGTATCGGATGCCCCGGATGGGAAACTGTTCGAAATGGATACCCACATTCCCTGTAGACAGTTTCTAAAGTTTCATCAAAATTTGTCGTCAGCACAAGTCCCTGAAACAGCCAGGGCAGCAGGGAGATTGCTTCTTTCGGAAAATCGACCATTTTATTAGTCAAATGGTTTGATGAAAACAAATGTGCAATGTCTCTTGCCAGGTTTGACGGTGTCCGTAAATTTTCTAACTGTTGGGCTGCATCCATATAATGTCCATCCCTGATCAGTTTCTTAACCTGTTTAGAATCAGATTTGTTTGTGATTTTATCAGCTAATTCTGTGAGTGCCTGCTTCCAGGAAGGATATGCAAACTGTGTAAGCCCAGCACCAACAAAAGGTACTAAATTTGACAGGTTTTCTTTAATCTCACTATACACATCTTTATTATCAGGATGGTAAGCCATAATTTCTTCAAAAGTATATGCCAAGTACATCACCACTTTCGTATTTTTTTCTATTATATAATATTATACATATAATTTGCAATGAACGCCATTAATTTTTAAAATAGGATTGTATCAACAACCCATAATCACGTCATTATACTTTTAGGACAAAAGTATTTATTTAGATGAACGTATAAAATGGTACTTATATAGATTTTTGATTAGGGGGACACATCATGGGGAAAGAATATGCTTATGCACGTATATCTCGGAAGACACAAAAAATAGAGAGGCAGATTGAAAATCTTACAAAAGCTTATCCGGATGCATGGATTTATCAAGAGGCTTACACTGGTACAAAGACAGAAGGGCGCAAGGAGTTTAAACGAATGCTGGCTGCTGTTAAGTCAGGAGATACAATCATATTTGACAGTGTATCCCGAATGAGCCGTAATGCGGATGATGGGATTAAGTTGTACATGGAGCTGTATGACAAAGATGTAAGTCTCGTGTTTTTGAAAGAAAGCTACATCAATACGGATGTCTACAAAGATTCTATCCAGCAGACGATAGCGGCTACAGGGAATGAAATAGCTGATATTTACATCGAAGCTACTAATAAAGTAATTAAGCTGCTGGCAGAGCAACAGATCAGGAAAGCTTTTGAACAGGCGGAAAAAGAAGTACAGGATTTACATGAGAGGACGAGAGAGGGTATTAGAGAGGCAAAACGCAAGGGAAAACAGGTGGGCCGGGTTACAGGAATGACGGTAACTACTAAAAAAAGCCTGGAGGCCAAGCGGCTGATGCAGGAATACAGCAGGGATTTTGACGGGACTTTGAACGACATTGATACGATGACGCAGATCAGGGCCAGGGTTGGCACATTGAGTCGAAATAGCTATTACAAATACAAAAAAGAACTGTTTGAGCGGATGGCATAGCCAGAGAAACGCAGATAGACATTAAAACCATTATGAAATATTGATTATATGAAAAAATATAATCGGATGCATCAGGTTACTGACTGACATCCCGAAAGTGTAAATAAATCTGTGTAAATCATCCTAACTGTAATTATAATTTTATCGGATTGTCAAAATGCTGTAAAGGATGAAACCATTGCCTTGACAGCATTCCGACAATCCGAATTACGACAATTAAGCAGTCAGTAAGAATATTCAGACAATTTACTGACACAGTTTATCTGGCAAAGCCGGCATCCCTGTTTTTTTAATCATCTTCTTTTTCAGTTTTAACAGCCCGGTACTCTGAAAGGAGCATATTACGTTTACGGTCATTGCCTTTCATTAGGATATTAGGGTTTACAATCCAAACGCCTGCCTGTATCTTCCTCATAAAATCCTTATCCTTCAGTTTATTCAGTGTAGCCGCCACTGTCTGCCTGCAGCACCCTATGTCCTTCATAATGTCCTGGTAAGTGGCAATAAACCGGTTGTCACTTGGCCTGGTATGCTCCATGATATAAATAAAGACTTTGTATTGCTTATCGCTAAGATTCTTTAAGACTGCAATAAATTCCCTCATATAGCATTTCCAGAAATTTTTTTGGCCATAAGCCAGCCTGGTATCCTGCTTAAGCTTAAACATTTCTCCTGTGTCCGCATCAATTACTGTTCTCATCCGCTGCCCAATCAGTGTACTGTTTTGCTCTAGGTATTCTATGGTGCGTTCATTTTTATTCATCCCTGCGTTTTCTCCTCTGGCAGGATGGGCATCCCATCCTTTTTGATAACTATACCATTTACGAGACATATAAACAAGTCTGTTTATTTAGACTCAAAGTCTATCTAAACAGACTTTAAAAATACGCTTTAACCTGTATAAATACTGGGATTTTTGGCGTTTTTTTATTACAAAGCTCTCTTCTATCATACAGAAAATTTCTCTATATATAATAAAATACACTGTTTTAGAAACAGACCGCGTATTTTCTAGGCACTTCACAGAATCATATGGTGACAGAACACAAAGCGGGAATTGGTATATATAATTTCAAAAATCAAAAAATCTTTTTTACAAAAATACAGAAATCAAAAAATCTTTTTTACAAAAATACAAAAACAACGAGAGTTCTGATGAGCAGGAATTCCTGCAAAATCAATTTTTAGAAAGGAGAATTACAATGAAATTTTTATTCAAAAAAAATTTTGGAAAGGAGGAAAACAATAATGAATGATGCAAATCAGAATAAAAAGGAAAAAACTTCTTTTGATTTCACTAGCAATGCAATGAAAAACATATATTTAAAAGCAACATCTGCTTTTACAGACAGTGTCAATATGGATATAAGCAACTATGGCGTGCATTTGATGATATTCTGTGCTTATCCGAAACAATCCGAAATTTCTCAGTTTGAAGAAAATAAGCCTTTTGAAATGAAGCTTATTCAAATGAATGGTCTTTTATTTGGGCTTTTCAAAGTCGGAAACCTCAATTGGATGGATGCACCATATAACGCACATCTAAGCCAGTTTCTAACCAAACTGCCAATTCCGGCAGATGGGACAGGGATTATGCTGAAAATCATGCTGGTTGACAGAATTACTGGAAAAACCTGTATATCCAAAGATATTCTGCTGTCAAATAAAATAAGTATGGAACTAATGGAAATTGCGGAAAACCAGCTTAAAAGACCATTTTCACCTGGGAAAGAGCATTTTATGAAAATTATAGATGTTTATAACAGGTACACAACAAAACAGTTAGTTGCCATGGCACCAAGTACATCCCATTTCCGTATTGGTTAATCCGTCATATTGCCCAGCAGATAAACACAGAAATATACTTCTTGTGTTTATCTGCATAAAGGCATATTGATAATAAGCACATAACAAAAAATACCACAAATATATAAAATCCAATAAGTGATTATTAAGAAAGGACAAAAATTATGCAAAAGGTACTAGAATTTGAAGAAGTTAATGAAGAATTGTCTAAATTAAGCACACAAGAAAGGTTTAAACTGTTCCAGGATATGCAAAAAGAGTGGCAAGAGTTTTTGAATCGTATAGGTTGTGTAGATTCTGGCACACTTACCCGTCCAACCAAAGAAGAAGCAATCGCGGAAGCCGTCAGAAGAATGGAACTTCTCTGTTTTAAACCAGATGAAATTGCAAGTTTCAAGAAAAATGGAAAGATAAGAAAAATTATGGAAAATGGACAGTACGTGCCAATAGACGAGACCGCACAGAAGCATATCCGCATGCTGGAGGAAAAAGGGATGTTATGCTATGCAGCAATTCGCAATGAAACTCCTTATGGCAGAATGACGGCTTATATCATTATTAGCGGCTATAAAGAAGAATGGCCATCCGAATATGAAAATGTAAAGTTTTGCACTCTGATGTCTTATGTCTACAACCATGATGCTCCATACTTATCAGAATATGGTCTTATATCAGTCACATGCCTTTCTAACGGCATACTTATGAGAACATACTGAAATTATCACAATTTTATTCCAGAGTAGAACTGACAGGGGATGCACTACAAACATGCATCCCCTGTCAGTTAGTATAATTTACGACAAATAGGAGGGTTTTATACGGTACAAAACCATTTTTTCCGGTTAATGGATGTCCTCATGCATATACATCAGATCATCAAGCATATCTTCCTCGATCTTGGAACCGTTCTGCCAGTTAATAGTATAATACTCAATCATATGACTGAGGATTTCATCTGCGATTTTCTTTGCAGTCCAGTCCAGCTTCGGATTATGCCATGCAGCTACGTTATATTCGCGCACAAGATTTGTAAAAACAATATCTGCAGCGGGAACCCGGCTGTCACGGTCTGTCAGCCAGTCCATTCCGTAGCGTCTCTCATGATCTTCGCACCATGCCTTAAAACATTTTATTGATGCACCAAATAACTGATCAATATCCCTGGTCTTTCTTTTCTCTGCCCAGTTTTTGTTACAGGACATATCAACAAACAGGTTTCTCAGGCCGAGGTAGTGCGGCGGCAGGGTTTCGCATCCATTCTTCTGGAACATTGTGATATATTCTACCTTTAAAGCGCTTGTTTCGATGTTTTCTTCCTGACTCATTTTCTTTACGTCATTTAATACTGACTCCCGGAAATAATTACTGGCCGGGTCCATTCTCAGATTATGTACAAAATTTAACATGATTCATATTCCTTTCTATTTCACAGATACATCATCTGTATCTTAACTATGTTTTTGGGGCAAATATCAAATTTTTTGATGAAAGGTTTCCTTGCTGAAACAGCGATTTTTTATGGAAAAAATAACCATTTCTTCTTGTAATAGTGTATCATAAATCCGCTATCAGATCAAATTTCGGGCGTTTTTGCAGTGCTCAAAAATGCTTGCATACGTGGAATAAATAAAGTTCATAAAAATTTAACAATTAAAAAAATAAATCTGTTTGGATCTGGCCAAATCAGAGGCAGGCGGTAATATAATTTGTATTGCCGTAAGCAGAAAATTTTTTGCAAGTGGCGTCAGGATCTTAAAAATATGGTTACTGGGGCGCAGATTTTAACATTGATAACTACAGGGTTTTTTGATGCATGGTTACTATCGGTAACCGGATTGCTGCCCAGTAATCGCATGATTAGTAGATGTTTCTTTTTGGGGAAAAAAGGAAAAGAGCATAAGAGGAGCTGACGCCAGGAAATGAGCCATTTTACAGATAATTTTTTGCAAAATACAGATAAACCAAATAAATACAAGGATTGCTGCTCCCGGCGCCGCAGGCGCACTGGGGTTGTAGGGGTGTCCCCTGCCATTTAAAGCGGCTCTGCCGCGGTACTTTGCTTGCAAAGTATTAAATGCAATACTTTCGCCGGGAAGTAACTGGCGGATAACGGATCAAATTATATTTCGGAAACGTACAAAAATGCAGCCAAAAAAATAAAAAAAAATTAGCATCTTGCATTCTGTCAAACTCATGTTACGATCGTAGGTGAGAGGATGTGAGGTTATGGCAAGTGTGAATTATAAGAAACTGAAGCTGCCGCAGGAAGTCAAGGCGATGCTGTATCATTGTGATAAAGAGAAAAGGTTAGAGACCAGTCATTCAAATATTGATATTGATAAATCTGCTACGCCTGATAACATGCAGGGTGATCTGGATTATTATGCTGCTTGTAAGCGGTATGATGGACGGATTGCCGAGCTTGACGCAGAACCGGGGGCAAACAGACGGAAAGACCGGGTGACATGTTTTGGATTAAATATTCCGGCACCAAAAGATTTAAAATCAGATGATGAACAGGAATTTTTTGTCGAAGTCTTAAAATTAATTGCAGAGCAGTACGGTTTTGAAAATATCATCCAGTATTATATGCACCTGGATGAGAAACACGACTATATCAACGCCGAGACCGGAGAACGGTGTATGTCAAGGTCACATATGCAGTGTTATGTAGTTCCGGAACATAATGGCAAATTAAATGGCAAATGGTTTTCTAACCGCTCTAACATGGTTAAGCTGAATAATTCTATTCACCTGATGGCACAGGAACAGTTTGGCGTAACGTTTATGGACGGTTCAAAACGAAAATCACGCAAAACGGTGGAACAGCTTAAAAATGAGAGTACATACTTGGAAGCGCAAAAAGAACTGGATAAGCAGAGAGCTGATCTGAATGCCCGCCAGACAGCCGTATATGCCCAGGAAAACGCTTTAAAGAGAAAATCCGGAGAATTACAGGCAGAAGAACAAATGCTTCTCAAAACACAGATTACGCTGCGGGAGAAAGAATCTGATCTGGACACACGTGAGGATGATTTAAAAGAAAAAGAGGATGATTCCCGTGCTGCACTACAGAATGCTGTCGAATTGCGGAATGCCGCATTGCAAGTGCTTCTGCAGCTGCAGAAGATCGAAGATGAAGATAAACAACTGATTGAGCTTGGGCGGCAGCAGCGGCGTGGGCAGCTGGTATCCATGTTAGATACTGATGATGTGTTTAAAGCGTATCACGAGCTTAATGAGCGGATTAATGACCTTACGCCGCAGATGTAGGGACAGCAAAAAAGAAACTGCTTACAGACAGCGTTTCAACAAACATACGGGATGTGCCGGCTGTTTTCCGGTACATCCCTGTATTTGCAGTGTATTTATACGGCAATTTTAAGTTCATGCGTTCTGGAATCGTAATGGTAAATATTGTCAGACAGGACTTCTTCCTCCGGAACCTCAGCGGCATTGATTTCTTTCACCATCTGCTTTATGTATTTTGCATTGCCAAACGTATCCGGGATAAACATAAACTCATGCACCGAGCTTGGAAGTGCGTAAAAGCTGCCGAGTTTTTCTGCAGCTGCATCCAGAAGGCCGGCATAAAGGATAACCGAAGCTCCGTAAGTCTTATTTGTATTTGTAGCTACATACATTGGCAGGATGTGTGTTTCTGAACATGTGAAATCAAAGTGATCGTAAGTTTTGGTTTGTGAATTCACGGATTTATCCAGTACATTATCCATAGTTAACACAATGCCTCTGCAGAGCAGCGGCGTATTGCTGCTGGCAAGCGAAAACAGTGTTTCTTCGTCAACACCCCAGGTATGTGCCAGGCTGTCAGTAACATTGAGCGTTGCCAGTCCGTTATCTGTCTGTGCCAGGCGGATATAATAGACGATGGACAAATCCAGATAATCCCGATGCGGGACTGTGGTCAGCAATGCGCTGTTCATGTGTTTGTTTACCAGCTTATAGCAGATCTTGTCCTTTATACGTGTAAAATCTTTAATATTATTGGTGTCAATCCCCTTTTCAGCACAGGACAAAGCAGCCATACAGGTGTTGACAATCTGGCCGATAATTGTTTCCAGCGGCTGTCCGGACTGGAAAGCATCGAAATACATATCTGTATAGATTGTTGGTGCAATTATTTTATTGCTGCTTGGACAAATGGTAAGCCCAGTACGGTGTACATCGTTGTTTTTGGTTACATTGACAGGTTCGATACTACACGCCGGAAAGGCTGCTGAGAGCGCAGTATGTACAGCGATTGTAAAGTCATTGATTGTTTTGATTGTTGGCATATCTGATCCTCCTTTTGGCTGTTTTACTTTTGATATAATCAGATATGCACCCGTCGCCGGCAGGCGTTTTTTGCTTGGTAAAAAAGAGGATATACTGGGAATCAAATCCCCAGTACATCCTGCTGTTTACGATTCAATCGGACATATGTTTTGTTCGTAGTATTCCTCGCCCTGGAGGTGCCGGTCGTCCAGATATTGCTGGTAGCTTTCGTCTACTGTGTCGCCATACAGCAGTTTCGCCCATTCAAATAAAGCGTCTGCGTCAAACTGGGTAATAAGCAGTACCGGATCTTCGTATTCAAAGTATTCGCTCTCATTTTCAAATCGCTGCAATCCGGCTCTTAATTTTACTTTTCAACTTAAACAGCGTCTCAGACATCTATTCCCTCCTAAGGGACAGTTTCAAGGACATCCTGCAGGAACTCATGGAGACAGAACTGGATGCCACCTTCGGCTATGAGAAAAACTGTAAGGGGAATGTGCAGACGGATAACAAACGCAACGGGCATTCCCCAAAAAAACTAAAGATCCAGAATGGGGAATTCCAGATTGATGTGTCAAGGAATCACAATGGGGAATTTGAACCAAAACTGATCCCCAAATACCAGCGGGATATATCCGGCATTGAGGATAAGGTGATCTCCCTCTATGCCCGTGGAATGAGTACCCGGGACATCCACGACCAGCTGAAAGACCTGTATGACATTGATCTGTCTGCGAAGATGGTCAGTAAGATCACAGATAAGATCCTCCCTCAGGTGAAAGAATGACAGTCCCATCCCCTGAACCCGATATACCCGTTCGCCTTCATGGACTGCATCCATTACAAAGTCCTAGAAGAAGGGCGGATCGTAAGCCGGGCGGCCTACGTGGTCCTGGGTGTTACGGCAGACGGTTACAAGGAAATACTGAGTATTACCATTGTGAAAGATATCCTGTTCTTCTGCGTGGATGGCCTGCCTGGATTTAAGGAGGCCATACGGGCAGTATTCCCAAAAGTAGAGGTATAAAGGTGTGTCATCCACATGCTCTGCAACTCTTTCAAATATGTGAGTTACAAAGACCTAAAAAAGTTTGTCTCCGACTTCAAGTCCGTCTACAATGCCCCAAACGAAACGTCAGTCCTCTCAGAATTGGAAAATATAAAAGAAACATGGGGAAGAAAATACCCTTACACGATCAGCAACTGGGAAAGCAGCTGGGAAGATGTCAGTTCCTTCTTCCAGTTTCCGGATGATATCTACCGGATCATGTATACAACGAATATTATAGAAGGAATGAACCGCCAGTACTGGAAAATGACCAAGACAAAAAGCGTATTCCCAAGAGACATATCCCTGGAAAAGATGCTGTATCTGGCAAACCGGAATATAACAAAGAAATGGACACAGAGATACCGGAACTGGGATCAGGTGCTGAACCAGCTGGTTGTCCTGTACAGAGAGCGGCTTACGGATTATTTATAAAAAGATCGGGATGGCAGCAACCCAAAAATCTGTCATCCCGGCCTTATTCCATTGGCATTTATAGTATTGCCAGAATATCCCAGACTTATTCCTGAGGCTGGGTGTGGGCAGAACCCATAAAAAGGCAATAAGATAACATGCCTGTTTGTCATACAAAAAAATCAGAAAAGATGTATAGACTTCATCCAACTGGTTATGCTATAAAATAGAAGAACGAATTCGACAACGTAATATACGTAAAACCGACAAAAATCTGTATATATTTTATTCTTATCAGAAAATTCTAACTTCTATAGACACAAGATTTTTTACAGTCTCAACTGAAATAATAAAATCCTTCCATACCTGTCGCAGCGAATGGATGAAATGGCTAAACGCACTAGCGCCCCGTACAGAAAACGCAATGTATGCCTTTGCGTAGACCTACTAACTCAAATTTTTCATTCCGTATCCTTACTGTTGCCTGTGATCTTAGATTTTCCGCACTTTCTGACACCAACTGGCAAAAGCGTTTTTCCAAAGCCGCGCCTTTCCTACCCTGGACTGTACGTTACTACGGTTCGGGGATTCGTTTCTTCGTTTATATTGGAACGTTATAATTTTTTTGCCTATGGCAATTATATGCGGATTTTCTTTGCAATATGTAATTTCCCTGGCATCTGATCCCCCGTAGGACGCAATGTATTTTTAATGCTTGTCAAAAGTGCATTTATGTACTTCCGGCAAAGTAACAACGGCTATTCTTCTGGACTCCAATGTGCCATATCATGTGATACTTGGTTTTGTATGTCAAGGTTGAATTGCTCTGGGGCATTGTACAGTATGGTAAGCATATATGATGTAGGATTCTTGATTCGCTCCGTTTGCTCTGAGAATTTATCAAGTGCATACATGATCGATTCATTATGCAGCTTCATTAGTTTACTAATAACTACCATGGTAGGCTTATTATCTCCGGCGATTCTGATCGTGGCTCTGGTCGTGTTCATGGTCGTATAGAGTATATTCATCACCGAATCAATCTCCTGCTGTCGGTATGGGTTATCCTGAATCATTATATTATAGTCAAATAGTTGTTTTATTTGGTCTAATGTGTATCTCTCCAGGTCTTGACTTTCTCCGGAATTTATTGTAATATCAGATTGATTAAATTGTTTAAATTGCGGTGCTTGATAGTGTGCTTTGGTCGGTTCATTATCAAGCCCTTTTTCTTTTATCTGTATTATGTAACCCATGCGTTCCAGCTCTGCAATGTGTTGTTCAGGTGTTAAAAGATTTACGCCTTGATTATTTGCGACTGTTACCACATCTTCCACATTTTCACAAGTCCATATTGTGGCGTAATCTGATAGTGTATAAAGATTTGTTTTTGTTAATCCTCTTTGTACTTTTTTTATAATTCCCTTTTTGATTAAATTCTTTATTGTTTTTATTGTCCTTGGCTTTGACATTTTAGCCCTTTTACATAAAGTGGCAATGCTTGGAAATATTTCACCGCTATCTTCTTTGAAGTTTACATATGATTTTAATACAATAAAGATCATCTGTTCTTCTACCGACAAAAAAGAATTATCAAGAAAGTCATGGTAAACTTTCACATACTTTCTTTCAGGGCTAGTAAGCTGGACTATGATTTTTTCATTTGCCATACTTTATACTCTCCCTTTTAGTTTTCTTTGCTCCAATTCTTCATTGATTAGCTTAACGATCATATCTTTTATACTAGTCTTTTGTTCTGCACAGTGAATCTTTAAACGCTGGTGCAATTCTTCATCAATGGTTACAACTAAATTCTTTTTACCCTCGACCACAAAATCAGCTCCTTTCTACTAAAAATATATATAAAATAGTATATCACTTGTAAAGGAATAAATCAACCTTTATTTTTGGGTGTGTCTTGTCAGTCAGTCTGTTCTTCGATGAGAAAGATAGATAGATTGAATATAATAAAATGGCTTTATTTCAATGACTTTATTTAATGTAACAAATCATTACTTCTTGAAGTAACAAATCATTACTTCAGAAAGTAACAAATCATTACTTCCTGAAGTAACAAATTGTTACTTCAGTGATAAAATAAGGCTTTGCGGCGTGTATATAACTCAAATTATGGGTATCGGCAGCGGTTCTGGGGCTGGATGAACGGTTTCAATCGCTGTATCCAAACAGATTGATTATCATTCAAATAATTTTAGTTCATTAGATATAGTTTATGGATTTGTGGGGACTATACTATAATTCTGTCAGGTCTATGGGTAAACATATATTTGATACTAAGATCTGGATTTTTATTTTGCGTAAAGAAGCGTATATAGGCGATTTTCAGACGTTTTTACCTCAGGGCATATAAAACTACCCTAAAGTCATTTCAAGCCGAATTTGGGGCAAATAACACTTAATAACCATAGTATTAAATATCCCCTACGGCGAAGAGTTTCGGTTGATAAATGATGTGTTTAATTGTAATATATGCGTATTATAATTAATTGCATCCTGATGGTGCTGTTGTGTCATATTTTTATTCAAACTAAGAGCCTATAGTTTTATTTTTTCCGACAAGATAATTATACCTAAACCAGACGTTTTCATGTAGTTTTATTTCCAGTTTTTATTGAATTTACAAGGTGTATCTGCACTTATTTAAGTATGAAGTTTGAATTACTAATATTTATTTTTATATTTCGTTTACAATTCCGTTTTTTCTTCCTTTCTTTCATTATGTAGCAGCTACAAAATGAAAGAAAGGAGAAATATATGGCAGTAAATACTTATTCTCTCGCTAAGGATGGGGAGAAAAATCTAACAACAAACTTTAAGGTAAAGGAATTCAGGTGTAAGGATGGAAGTGACACAATTCTAATTGACAGCACACTGGTAAATTATCTCCAGAAAATACGCAATTGGGCTGGAGCTGCCGTTACGATCAACAGCGGGTACAGAACAGCAAGTTATAACGCTAGTGTCGGAGGAGCTAAGAATTCATATCATATTAAAGGACAGGCAGCGGATATTGTTGTATCTGGAAAAACACCTCTGGAAGTGGCCAGAAAAGCTGAAGCGCTTGGCATGAAAGGGATTATTAAATATAATAATTTTGTACATGTGGATACCAGAACTACAAAATATTATTCTAAAGACGGCGGTTCTACATCCTGTACTACATTTCAGTAATAAGGATAAACGTGTAAAACTCAAAGGGCTGGCATTATATACCAGCCCTTCTTTTTATTTTAATTATTTACAAAATGAATGGAACGGATTAGTTGATTCACAAGATCATCTTCTGGATCAATGAAATAAAAATCAAAAAAAGCATACTCAGAAACCATCAGGTATTCTACAATTTTTTGATCTTTTTTCTTGTCAGAAATATGAAAAACGATTTCCAGCATGTTTATTCCATTTATATTTTTTACTGTATAACGATCTAACCGAACATTATTGTATTTTTCTTCTAATTGCTTTTTATAAGCACCTTGATCCTGCTCCAAATCTACACGCCATTTTTCACCTTGTTCATACCAAAAAATCAGATTACCATCTTTATCCAGAAATTTCTTTTGGCTTCCATCTTCACCTGAACTTTTTTTCAAATTAAAGTTAGAAGGGTAATCAAATTCTATCCCAGCATCCGAATATTTTACTAATGCTTTTGGATTTTTCGTAATTTTAATTTTGCATTCTGCGTGGTATGTAGTACCATTAATTGAAGCAATTATTTTTACAGTCCCATACTTCTTTGCTTTAACAACTCCTTTTTTATTTACAGAAGCTATTTTAGAATTACTGCTTTTCCATGTTACTTCATACTGTACGTCATCTGTAAAATTTGCTGTAAGTTTGATTTTATCTCCAACCATCATATTTTTCTTTGTTTCATTCAGAGTAAAATCAGCTTTTTTTTCTGCATAAACTGGAATGAAAAAATAAAATACAATTAAGACAATACATAAAGTTTGAATGATGTAGGTTAGAAATTGTAAAAATTTCTTAGAGCGATTCATCATATTGTTACCTCTTTTCTTAATATATTTTGAATATTCATATGATCTGATCAGAATTTCTCTATAAGTATAACTGTTAATTTATCTATTGTACAGTGACAAAAGAGTGACAGTATCAATATCATTGTATTTTAGTTATTAGTAAGCTTTAAATCCGGGATCTGCAGAACCGGATAAAATTCTTTAATATTATAAATAGTTTGTCATTCAGACGGATGTATTTATAATATGTTTTTTGATTCGGTTTATATATTGTCTACTGCATCCCATTTCCAGACTAATTTCTTTATCCGAATATCCTAAAATGACCAACTTTAGTATTTTGCGTTCAGAATCTGACTTTTTTGATAGTTCATTATTTAAATCTATTTTTGTATTACAATTTTCTGTTTCACTATAATGAAATAGTTCATTTTGCTTATGATCGATACAGATCCTGCAGCTTTGTATTTTTTGTTCTCGGATACTTTCGTGGTAAAGTTTTGTAAACTTATGGATGACCGAATTTCGAATATAAGAAATACATGCATATTCATCGTCAGTATATTTCATTTTTGTTACTGCTTCAAATAATGCAATGCTCAGTTCCTGCTTACAATCTTCATAATCAAGATAATACAGCTTATATGCATATGTATGGATTAACGGCATAAATTTTTTCAATAGTTTTTCAAAATAAAGTTCGTCCTTTGTCTCCAAAAAGTTTTTAATTAACACTGATATTTTCTCTTCCATGTTTTGCTCCTTTTTTTTGACAAAAAGGAGCAAAAATGAAAATCAGAAACTAAAAGATTCAATTTTTATATCAATGCATCTAAATTTAATATATACTTATATACATAATCTGATAAGTGACAAGTTCAGGACAATACTATGCCATTGTGTAGAAGTCAATTTTATAAGGTGTTTAATAAATGATAAAAGGCAGAAGGTGCAAACTCGAAAAATGAATGTAAATCAGTTGAAATAATGCTTGGAAATTTTTATACAATGCAAATGAAAATCAAATTTAAGAAAAAATGCAATCAAACAGAAAAATATAACATAGTACAAAATTTGAAAATAAAAGAATTGTTAAATTGATCAAAGATGTATATTCGGAACATCTGTCTATGTGTAGAGAATATAAGAAATTTAAGAAGTAGTTTTATATGCAATAGAAATATTAGGATGGAAGTGACATCATTCTGGTCACCAACATGTTGTCTGATGGTCTGAAAATGGTCAAATCTAATTTTATATAGTGTCACTTTTTTGTCACTTTACAACTTTATTATATTGACTATACTTAAAGGAAATTCAAAGTATAAACACAAATCAGAAATTTAAAAGAGGTGGATCATTATGTATGTTAAGTACGATCTTAAGAAAGAAAAATTATTAGTAAAATCAATAATTATATTTTTATGTTTATTTTTTGCCATTTTTATTACATACTTACGTAGCTATATAAATGTGCGTGCAGGTGAAAAAACTGCGATCATATTGAGTTCATCCAGAAAAAACATGATCGTTGGAGAATATGATACTCTTGAGGCGACTATTCCAAAAGAGATCGCTAAGAATCGTAAGATACAATGGAAAAGTAGTAAGAGCAGTGTTGCTTCTGTCAATCAGAAAGGCACCGTGAAAGCAAAGAAAAAAGGGACTACTAAAATTACAGTAACAATCAAAGGAACTACGCACAAGGCAACTTGTACTGTAAAGGTTACAAATATTTATAGTGAAAGAAAATTTACTGCGGATTTGAATGGTGACGGAAAATCAGAGAATCTGAAAGTAACAGATATTAGAAATGATAATAATGCTTATGTATTATTGACAGCATATATAGATGGAAAATCGATTTCCAAAAAATATAGCGGATATTATAGTTCTAACTGTGTAATTGGAGATTTATCCGGAAATGGCGCTGATGATGTAATCCTTCTAAATTATAATACAGTTAGCATGCATGGAGAGACAGACATACATGTATTGTATTTTTCTGACGGAGAATGGATTGAATATCCTGATAGATTTATCCAGAATCCATCAATTTCGGAAAATCAGCCAGATGGTTTTTCTGGGCGTTCTAAAGATGAACGAAAAAATTCATGGGTAGAAGCAACAATACTGCATCAGTATGATAGGAATTATCTGCGGTGTATTCTTTTAGATACAGAAGACCCGAAATTTGACACGGTAATGTGTATCGATGCGTCTTTTCATCAGGATGGATGGTATATTGAAAACATACAGATTATAAAAAATTATTATTCAGCCAAAAGAGTAATTGGAATAAACAACATTTATAAAAATATTTAATGTATTATAACATTTTACAAAATTTGATAACATTACATAGCAAAATATAGAAAGGAATTTTAACAATGAAACGAAAAATAATACAAGTTGCAATATTATTATGTGTGACACTGGAAATAGGAGGATGTTCTTCTCAAGCACAAACATCCATGGAAGAATCGTCGCAATCTGATTCTATACAACAAATAAACGATACTATTGCGACAGAAGTTCTGGATGATTCTGATTCCAGTGAGAAAGAAAATGATACTTCTTCTGATTCCAATATAGAAGAAAACATAGAAATTCATACAGATGAGGATGTAAGTGAAGCAGAAACTTCCAAAAAACAGATGAAAGAATTGATTCATATAATATTCACAGCGTATTTTGCAGGAGATCTTAATACAATAAAACAATATGAAGATTTGCAAGCAGATACAGATTTACAAACCTATCCTGATAAAACAGATGTAGATATGGTACCTCAATATAAGATTAAAGGTTTAGAAGAATTAGAAACGATAGAGGATGATAAAATATATACCGTTTGGTGTGAATTTAAATTGCATACAGATGATGATTATTATCAGTATCTTAGTATAAATACAATAAGAAGAAGTAATGAGTGGAAAATACAGTCCTTGGGATTGGAAATGTAAAGAAATAAGGCCAGGGCTCTGGTTAAAATAATATCAGAGCCCTGGTTATTACGATTTATTACGAAAATTAGAATGCATTAATGCCATTAGCAATGGCCTTGCCAATCTTAGACATATTTCCAATGATCCAGTTAACATCCGTCTGTCTGTCATGGAAGGCTACTTCGATCAGGGCACAAGGAGCAGTTGTGCCTCTTACTTCTTTCAGTGTAGTCGTTGCCTTAATACCTCTGGAACCAGGACATCCGGAGACAGCAGTGACATTATTAAGCAGATTTGTAGCCAGCCGTTTGCCATTTGTGGAAGACTGATAATACCATACTTCTGTACCAGTGCCACCACCTGCATTAGAATGAAGTGCAACATGACAATCAACACGGGCGCTATTGGAAGCTGCAATTCTCTGATCAAGATTTAACCCGTTATTACCACCATATACAGTATGTCCCATTTCTTTTAAAGCTGCAACGACATAGTTTGATAATTGCTGCATACGATCGGCTTCTGTACCGTAGCTTCCAACACCAACGTTAGATTTTTGATCTGATGGGGAAATATAAATTTTCATAAAAGTTACTCCTTTCATTGATAAATGTATTTGTTTAATCGGTTATGTATATTAATAAGAAATTTACAGAAGATTTGTAAACAAAATTTATAAATTCAGTTAGGGTAAATCATTATTTTCTTCGTTTACAATTCAGTCTATGATTCCTTTCTATAATTATGTAGCAGCTACAAATGAAAGAAAGGAGAATGAAAAATGGGATACGGCGATCCATTAAATAGTTCAAGTGAATTACATGGAAGAAGCAGCATTGATTTATTAGCACGTATGATTTATGGCGAAGCAGAAGGTGAATCTGAAAAAGGAAAAAGAGGATGTGCATTTGTTGCGAAAAACAGAAAACAGAGAAATTCTTCTGAATTTGGTGGCGGTACATGGGAAGGTGTTCTTTTTAAAGGATTTAGTGGATTTACATCATCTCGGGCACTTAAACCGGATATCAATTCGCAAGCTTGGAAAGACAGCCTGAATATTGCACAAAATCTGTCCAGTAAAACCAATCCGATCGGAAATTGTTTGTTTTTTAACACAAATTCACTTTATGCGCGGAAGACAAGGACAAGTAATGGAAAGGAACAATATACCTTTAATGGCAGCGATTATAGAAATGTTACGGAAAAACACGTAATCGGAAATCATACATTCTTTCTTGTCAGCGGTTATTAATTCTTGAAAAAATAGAGGTGATAATTTGACGCAAATGAATGATACGTTATAAAATACCAACCAGGATAGAGTATTTTTTCCGTCCTGGTTGGTATTTTTAGCTATTTTTATATAATTTCCTAAATCTAAGAAGATGTATTGCCGGAACCTTTATGCCAGGAAGGAGGTAGTAAATATTTGGAAGAAATCATGACACAGTTAATCCAGTCTCAGGGAATATGGGCGGTTCTTTTTGTTTTTTTGCTTTTATATACAATAAAGAAAAATGATAAGCTGGATGAATTGCAGAACATCAGAGAAAAAGATTACCAAAAATTACTGTTAGAACTTACAGATAAGTTTTCCGTTGTCAATCATATAGATCAAAAGCTGGATCACATGATCCGACAACTAAATATTAAAAGCAAGGATTCTGATCATATAAACTAACAAGATTTTAAACTAAAAATGTTTATCCTAAAAAAGCGGCAGTCCGGATTATATGGAATCCGGACTGTACATAATTGGATCGTCTTCCAAGAAAGATCAATTTCAGAATCGAGAGTTCAGGATTAGCCTTTGTTGACAGTCTGTTCTATACACGGACACTTGCATAATATAGTTATGTAAATTAAAGTGACAAATTCATGACAATAATATGCCATTTTGTAGGAACTCCTTTATAGATCGTGTTTATAAATAATATAAAAGGCTGAAAGGGGCAGACTGAAAAAATGAATGCAAATCAATTAAAATATTTGCTTCGGAATTTTTATACCATGCAAATGAAGATCGAATTTATAGAAAAATATGCAAATAAAAATAATGAATCAATTATAAAAAATACTTATTATGAAAATAAAAGAATCGTTGAAATGATCAAAGATGTATGCAACATCTTAGAAGATGAAGAAAAATTTATTATACAGACACACTTAATTTGTCATCATACTTGGACAGAAACAACGGAAATGTTCTCAAAAAAGTTCGGCTACGAAAAAGAACGGTCAGAACGAACCTTAAAAAGATTTCAGAATAAAGCAATCCAAAAAATGTTAGTGTTGATTAACACCACGAAAGAATTTTCCTGAAAACAGCTCGAATCATTCAGTATTTGATCCTGCATTCTGCTGAATAAGCAATATAATTGCTTCAACAGAATGCAGGATCAAAATACTAAGGAATAACTATTTAAACTAAAAATTTTGTACTATCATTGATTTTTTCTGATTCACCATTAGCGTAGGCAAAGCCACTAAATGAAATTTTATATTCTCCCTTTCCATTTAACTGAAAATAACTATTATAGGAGTAGAATAGAAACGGGCCTTGAAGATTGATTTTCTCTGTGTCAGTTTTCATGTAGTTCCCAGATGTGTTCTTTTTATAAAGGGATACGGTTCCAGATAGGGAATCTGCATTTATGCCATCTACTAAAAGCTTGTATGTTACTTGTGAAGTTCCTGGTAGAGCATTGATACCAATCGTACAAATCGATTGGTATCTGGGTGTTCGTCCAGTTTCATCCATAAACTGTCCTGCATAAACTGTTTGGGATGGGAATGTAACTGTCAATGCCAATACCGTTGCGGTTCCAATTGTAAGTAATTTTTTGAAAATCATAAATTCTCCTTTCAAAATGTTTTTCTTATATATACACATTTTGAATAAGATGTTCTACTGAAAATAAATATTTTCTGCAATTTTTTTCATTTCTTCTAATTTTAAATTAGAAGACAGCAGAAAGAAAATGTCATTACTATTCCATAAAATATAATCACGCATATTTTTGTCTTGTGATTTAAAGTACTTTCCTTTTTCGCCATTGATTAGAATATGACGGACTTGGTAGTGTTCATTGTCCATTTGAATGGTGGATTCTGATTTAAAACATGCCAGTGCTATAACATAGCCTTTGGCATTTTCATATATAAGTATATCCATTCCATCATCCAATTCTGATCTTGATAATTGAAATCCTTGTGGAAGATAACCGAATACTATTTTATCAGTTTTATTTCTTTCATCCGGATTAAAATCAAATTCTATATATTTTTCAAATATATTCATCAGAACATGATTACACGCAGATCTTACTTCTTCAAACTGCATAAAAAAAACAGAACTTATTCCTGCAAAAACAATTAATATTATAGCTATCTGGTAACCATATTTTAAAATAGAACGCTGTTTTATCTGTCTTCTGCTGCGTCTGATTATTTTATTCATTTTCAGATCATATCGTTTTGGTACGTTCGTATTATTATATTCCGGATCAGTCATTATTTTTTCTGTCTCGGACAAGCTATTCTTTATAACGGCTGTTTTCAAACAGGATTCCCAAACTGCATTTTCAAATTCATGTTCCATATACCTGCTCCTTTCAGCGTATTTAAATCCATATTTGTGAGATTTTAATGTTACACAGATATGGCTTTTGTTCCAAAATAAATCATCACTTTATTGGATTGCATATTTTTTGACATATTTCAAAGAGCATTTCTCACAACCAATTTAGTTGTCTGCCTTATTACAAATTTCGCTTATACTATACAATTGATTGTAACAGAAAATCTACGATGTGGCAATTGTTAGCTTTGTGTCTTATGTAAATTGTAATATATTATAACACCACATTGCATCTCTTTTACTATGCATGATTTTACGAAAAGATGATTCCTCCAAACTTATGAACGGCACAGCCTGCATGGCATGAAAATCATACCAGAAAAATTGTTCTCACATTCTGTTTCTTTCGTTCAGCTGAAAAGAAGAATGTCATTGTCACTTGTGACAGCTGGAGATCTTCTTCGCATCGCAGAAAAAGTCCCCGCAGAAGTAGCTGTAAAGGGATTAAATACTGGTGAATCTGATCAACATTTCATACTGAACCATAAAATTATTACCGTAGCAGGATGAGGAATTTTACAAATTTTTTGCCATTTTGTGGAAGAAGTCAAAATCCATATACAATCAAGTGCCTTAATATAGTTAATTCATAAACAAGGTATCATCTATAATGTTGTACAGTGGTGTATCATAATTATATCTTTTTATTTATTTTCAGTACAGTGACAAATTAATGTCAATAGCATTCTAGTTTTATACCTGTATCCAGAAATCTTTATATTCTGCAATGATATAAAAACCACTTGTGATTTCCTGGAAAGATCCGGAAAGCTTTTATATCACGGTTGTCTGGATAGATGACCGTTTTTCTTCTAGTATATTCAGTAATATTCCCTGTCGGTTTCTTTATTATGCTCTCAGTAAACTGGTTCCGCTACATCAGCACCATTACGTAATAGCTGAATACAGGTGGGTTCTTAATATTATGTAATAGCAAAAAATGGAATCCCTAAAAGACTGTAATACATAATTATAAAATAGTAAACTACAAAATATATAGTTGCTTTAAAGCGGATAATTTGCTACAATTTACATGCAGATTAACGTTTGTAATAGCACACAGATATGGTCATTGGAGATATTCTGCATCATACATGAATATATAAAATAAAACAACCTTACCTGAAGGAGAAAATCAAACGGTGCTGACTTTATTTTCAAAAGAACGGGATAAATTTACAGTTTTATATGAAACATATGGAAAAATTATTTATTTTACCATTAAACGGTTTCATTTTGATGAATATACAATTGAAGATTTATCACAGGAAATATATATGATACTTGTCAGCCATCTGGATGATATTGACTTGGATGATCCAGTTAGAACACGTAATTATATTATTACAGTTACAAGAAATTATTGTATTAATTATATGCAGAGAAAATATTCAAAAATGGAAGAACCAATCAATGACCTGACATTTTCGTCGGACTGTTTCAATGAGTCAGATCATATACTTCAAAAAATGATCCAGAAAGAACAGATCAATAAGCTTGCAGAGGAAATAAATAAACTAGATTATAAATACAAGGCAGTGATGGAATTAAAATATGTTAATGGTTTTAGTAACCAGGAAATAGCAGATATCCTAAAAATAAAAAAGAAAACAGTAGACATGCGGCTTTATCGTGCAAAAAAATTGTTGTTGAAAAAAATGGAAGAATAACTTTTAAGAAACTACATATATAGACTATAGTATTGTTCCTATTGGTATTATTCATACTGGTCATGTAGTCGGTAGATTCTATCATTATTTCTGCTATTAAATAAACAACGGCTTAACCACAGTAAACTGCAACTAAGTCGTATCAATTATCATAGAAGGTCTGAATTTACAGAAAAAATTTCACACCGTCGAATGGTTTTAAAAAACTGTCATGATTCGTCTTTTGAATCTCAGAACATATCCGTGTTTTGTAAGACTTCGTCAAGCATATCTGCAGTTGACCGGCCGACTGGTATGTAGGCGTCTTTTAAGGTCTCATGCATTACATTAGGATCTATCATACCGGTATCCCCTTGTAATATGCGTAATTTGTATTTTCGTTTTTTATCCCGGCACGCCTTGCGTGCTATTTTACATACCGCCATCTCAAAAATAAAGTTTCTTTGTTGCAGGATAATTATAATCAAAAAAACAGTCTATCTCATTTAGACTGTTTTTTGACATTTTGGATATCAGTGCGTTTAGCCATTTCATCCATTTGCTGCGATAGGTATGGAAGGATTTTATTATTTCAGTTTTTTTTACGAATTCATAACAGACACTCCTTCGTGTAAAATAATTTCGCAAAATCATTTTACACGAAGGAGTGTCTGTCATGAATTTTTTATTTTATAAATCTTCTGCAATATTCACTTTTTGTATAGTTTTTCATTAAGTTCGCGTCTATGGGACTCAATCCCACGGAGTACCAGATACTGACCTTCGTACCTGGTATTGGATCTGTCTACGCCAGCGGCATCCTTACTGAGCTTGGCACCATCAAATGCTTTAAGAGCAATGATGCCGGAAGCGTGATACAGCGTTTCCTGGAATACAAAGCCTTTTAATAAGATTTTTCACAAAATTGCTTTTATAAAAAATTCAGTCATTTTATCTTTTAGTACACAACTATGCTGTTTTAGTAGTTTATTTTTACTTTATTACTCTGTCCTTTGTTTTTCAGAAGCTTCTTATATACAAATAGGCATTTCGATGGAACTATGATTTTTGCTGTTTTACTGATGCCTTTGAATGCATCCTTGCCTATAGATTTTAGTTTTGTGGACCGTATAGTTATTGTTGATAATTTCCTACATCCTCTATAAGCATTTGCCCCAATTATTTCTACATTAGAATTAATTACTACTTTCTGTACCTTTGTTCCTGCAAATGCCTTGTTTGCAATAGAAACTACCTTGAAGTTCTTTCCACCAATTTTTACAGTTTTTGGAATTTTAACAGATTTCATCGTTTTGTCTTCTAATCCTGCAAATGCGGCTTTTTTTGGCCTTTAATTTTATAACGGTATGCGCCAATCGTTACGATAATCCCCTTTTTTGCATGGATGTTAAAGTTCTTTGTAACATTTCCTGTATAATTTCCTTTTCCAGCTACTATAACAGATGCCGTACCAATATTGCGGTTATCTTTATAAACAACCGTATAGTCTGTGCCATTTTCTAAGGAAGTAGCACCAAGACTTACCGATATCACAGTTGGCATTTTCTCATAACCGTCATAGGCATATTCAGATTGTGAAAGTATTACTGTTGCCTGGTCAATGGGTTGTTGATTTTGAACGTCTTGATCAGATGGTATGCCTGTCGGTATAGTTGCTTCTGATGGATCTATTGTTGCAGTCGTTTCTGGTTTTTTTGAATCAGTTGGACTAGTATTCGCTTCTTTTTGATCTGTTGGTTCAGTTTCTGATTTACTTGAATCAGTCGGCTTGGTTTCTGGTTTCCTTGAATCAACCGGCTTGGTTTCTGGTTTCCTTGAATCAACCGGCTTGGTTTCTGATTTCTCTGAGGGTGCTGGACTCGTTTCCGGTTTCTTTAAATCCGTTGAATCGTCTTCGGAAATCTTCGGATTTGTTGGACTAACCGTTGCTTTCTCTGGATCTGTCAGGTTGGTCTCTGTTGTAGTTTGATGATTGGCTCCAGTTGAATGATCCAATGGTATTTTTGAATTACGTTCTCCCTTATTGACAACCTGAAATGTATATTCGCGTTTTATGCTTGGATCATATTTTGCAGATATTGTCACTGTCACATTCCCGCTTTTAGCCATAGTAAGCAGGCCATTAAAAACCATTGATTTTGATAAAACCACAACAGAAGGGTCGGAAACTTCGATTATAAATTCATCGTTATCAACTTCATTTGGATTATGTAATACATGAATTTCTGCATATTCACCCACCTCATAAATTTCTGGATTATAGTTGACAATATCTGTTTCCTTCCAAATCCATTTGATTTCATCAATACCAGAAGGAATAGTTATATCCTTTGTAAAACCACATTTCGTACATGTTTTGGTTGTTTTACCTGAACCTGGTACAGCAGTCTGTTTTATTACATAATTATGTCCACCTGCGTCTTCTACAGATACCGTATAAGTCTTTGCAATGGATGGATTATCCGCTGGATAGATTTTTACAGTTGTTTCCCCAGCTGCATTCATATGAATGTTTCCGGAATAATTCGTTTGTGGTTTGTAAGACAGTATTTTAGGATCTGCAATATCAATGATGAACTTGTCATCCTTCATATTCTTGGATGCAGTTTTATAATTAATAATAATGACTGCGTCTTGTCCCACTTCATACGACTGATAAAATTCATCATTTTCGGGTTTTCCAACCATCGTCCAGCTCACAGAGTCAATTCCTTTCGGACCAGTCTTTTTGCATCTTAAGCAAATTCCGTCCTGGAAATTATGACCAAGGGCATCTGACGTATAGTCTATTTTTACATATCCACATTTTGAACAAGTATACTGCATTCCAGAGCCATGCAAACATGTTTCATTTACAATCTTTTCGTTTCCAAAGGTATGTCCTGGACAATTCTGATAATATAGGTCTTTCAATTTTTCTATTTTTTCTATTTTTTCTTTGACAGCATCTACTTTCTCCTGAAGCTTGTCAGGTCCTACCGTGGCGTAATATTCATCAAATAAAGCTTTAAATTCATCTATAGTATAAATTGCAGATGAGTCTGTAGAATCTATGTTAAGCTTGGAAGTATTGAAACTGCTCATGCCTGCCATAGAAGAATAAGAAGAATGTCCTGCACCCATAATCTGGTCAGTTGATAAAAACATGCATGTATAATGTCCAACCTCCCAGCCTTTTTTATCGACAAGGTTTTCGATTCTCTCTATGTCATCTTCACTTACAGGCACATCCAGACCAAGCTCCTTTTTCACTTCATTAAACGCCGCTATCTCGTCATGCAAGCTCTTGGTGACCAGTTTGACAGGCACTCAGCTTGAGATAATAAAACGGAATGCCTCAAAAGCCCCGCCGCTCTGTCTGCACTGGTTTGTGCAATCGCCATATAATAGAAATTTGTCATCCCCTCATTTCTTTTCAGCGAAGCAACATAATTTGTATCCGTAGACCGCCAGTAATTTACCTGGCTTAAGATGGAAAGCCCTATCTCTAAGTTATCCAGAGATATTGCATCTTTAAGATCTCCCATGCAGGTAACCATATTGTTGCGGCTTGCAGGCAACCACGCAGGAGTTAATCTCCACTTTGAGAAACTTTCTTCACATGCCTTAGTAATACATTCTTTGGCATTTGTCAGGTCTTTTTTTTGTGCTTCTGTGAGATTTGTTTTTGCAAGCATCCATTCAATAAATCCTAATGATCCACGGTTATATTCTGCTACAGCGGCAACCTGCCGATCTTCTGCTTCCTCTAATTCTACTTTGGCTGCATCGATCTGTCTCATTATTTCGTCCTGTTTTTCTGTCGCATAACAAATATTTTCTGGCATAGTCATTCCAATAAACATTATTGTAATAATCAGCATTTGGGTCAATTTTAGTAGTATTCCTTCTTTTCTCATTGTTTTCTCCTTGTCTAATTTTTTAAGGTTCTTCATTATCTGAAGTTTTTGTTAATGGGTTTCCACAATATACACAGAATTTGGCTCTGAACCTGCTTTTTTCACCGCATTTTTCGCATATTTTCAAAGGTTCCTGAAATTCGCTTTGCTGTTCTTGTTTCCACAGATCTTCTTTTTTTCTTTGTATCCGTTCTTGCTCTTCTTTTAATTTTTTCTGCCTTTCTTGTTCAGCTCTTATCCATTGTAGTTTTTCCTGTTCTTCTTTCAACTGTTGTAATCGTTCCTGTTCCTCTTTCATATGTTGCAATTCATCCAGGATCGACGAGTTTTTCGCCTGTAGCCTTTTAATTTCCTGAAATATTTCCACATATTCTGAATCTTTATCATCTAAGTGCTGGCTTACAAACTGACGTCCAACTTCAAAAGTAAGTTTGTCAATCTCTTTCTCATTCATTTTTTTCTGGTTCTTTAATTTCAAAGCTGTTGTAGTCCCAGAAATTTTTTGCGAAACGGCTGTTACAGAAACATTATCTTTTAACCTGTCAAAAAATTCCATTGCATGTCCCTCCTCTCAACTAAAAACTTTTACTGTTCGTTTTGTATTTTTCATTGATGCTTAACATTTTAGCGATTGCAGATGCTGCAAGGATTATGATTCCGCTGATTAAAAATAACAAGTATCCAAGACCAGTAGCAAGTGTTTTATTATTTTGAAGAACGCTGATTGCAGAATTTATAATATTATTAGAATAATCATAAAACGTATAACTTGTGTATGCCACTATAGCCATATTTAAAACAGAAGTTATAATTAAAGAATTCGTTTCTATTCGAATGCAGCTATAGATCAGGTTAACAAAATAAACTATTATAATAATATTTGAATAAATTAGTATGTACTCATTGTCTAGTTCTTCGATTGATTCAAATAAATTCCTTAAAATTTGCTGGACAAGCATTTTCAAATAGTCCAGCATAGTTATGCCATCCATCTTTAACAGATCTGTCTTGTTTGGCAAAAATAATGATAAAAGTTCCAATGCTGCTCCAATAAATGCTAAAAAATGTCCCCAATTATAATTGTATCCATAAATGGAAGCTGTTGCTTCATTTTCTACCCTTTTTAGGTAAATACCTGTCTTTCTCTGTTTGTCATTTTGCAAATTTTTTAGATTAAAACAGGGGATACGAATTTCTGCTCCACATTCAGAGCAAAAACGAATGTCACTGATTATCTCTTTGCCACAATTTTCACAAAACACTCCTGTGTCTCCTTTCCGTTCTTATTACAGAACATTTTTGAGGTTTTTGGTACTGAATTGGAATCAAACGCGAATTTGCAGCCGGAAATTTAGATGTGAAGTTTCCGAATCTGTATAAAATACGAAATTTCTGTAGTATTTTATTCTATGTTCAATATTTAGTAATTCAGTATCTGTTTGCCCGGCTCCTGGCTGCATTGGCCCAGTTCTGGGAACGGTATCCATCATAAGTGCCACTGTTTAAATCAGCGTAATGCTGGTGGAACATGGCTTCGCTTTGTGCCTTTGTCCGGTTGAAAACCCTCTGGTCCGCCTCGCGTTTATTATGCTGCGCACTGTATCCTGTTCCCATACTGAACCATGAGTTCATGGAATTTTCAATATTTTTGGTAAAAGTTCTGCTGCATCTTGTTGTATCCGCAGAGTTCATTAGCCAGCAGAACAGCCCTCCGGAAGACCTTATGTCATTTTTCAGAAACGCGAAAAATGCTCTGAATGCCAGGTACATTGCAAAGAAGTAAAACAGTGCAGTGAACATTTCATGAAAGCTGTGTGCTTCCATGCCGATTTTTATGGACATAATCACTGCAGCACATTTGTATAGTTTTCTAATCATATATTCAGTCCCTTTCTATTTTTATGACCGCATCCATGAAATTTTGGAAACTTTTCCATTTTTCAACGTAAAAG
>OFGE01000664.1_pt1 | contig 36472 bp, 28 predicted proteins | sample 1521681 | NCBI WGS metagenome assembly OFGE01 (sample SAMEA3504093, study PRJEB24116) | mouse gut metagenome | biome: mouse gut; feature: mouse-associated habitat; material: faeces | place: Denmark | collected 2011
GCTGGGGAACGAACGGAATACTTAAGAGCCCCTAAACCCCATCACAAGGCCCCAGGCGCATACCCTGCCCTCTGGCTGACTACGGTGTTGGCATGCTTACGTTTGCGTGGCTGGCGGGGGCTTTTTTGAAAGCTTGGGCTGTTGTGTGTATGTTGGACGTTTTTTGTTTATGCGGAACGGAATTGAGAGGTAGATAGGTTGAGTTTGTTGTTTGGTTGGCAGAGAAAAGAGTGCGCAAGGGAGTTTAAGAATTCCTGAATTTTGTTGCAATGCGTTGAATGTCTGGGGATGTGCATACTTATATCCGGCATTGCAATTCATGTAGAAACCAGGGAAGCAAAGTATATATTTGAGTTTTTATATTTTTGGGGGAGTATAAAAATATCCACAGTAACTTTAGCACACTATAACGCTGTGGCAAAAAGCGTATGTAAAAGGGTGCCGAAAACGTAGCCAGGGGAAGGATGGGGCAAGAGGGGATGGATTCCGGGCATTGTGAGTGGATTTAGATATTCTTAACGGTCCCGGGCACAGCCAGGAATTGGCGGACAGGACGTCCGCCAAAGCCCCTTAGTGCCATGGATGGCACATCAAGGGGCGGTTCCGTCCGCGTGAGAAAAGCGTTTGGGGGCTGTTTAGAATATCTTAATCCGGGAACACAGCCCGGAATCCATCCCCTCTTGCCCCATCCTTCCCCTGGCGGCAGCTTCATCCCCCCCTCTATTATCAATATACAAAAACATTCATTTATCAAGGAGGAAGTATAAATGGAAGGATTATTTTTATACCTGATTCTTTTTCCTGTTGCGGGCGCTTTTGTGGTTTGGGCGTCGGATCGGCAGGCGGTTTGTTCTGGGCATGGCCGGTGGAAGGATGCCAGGGATTATCTCGCGATGGGGACGGGTGTTCTGGAATTTGCCGTGATGCTTGTTTTTGCCGCAAGAGGTATGGGAAGTTGGATGCGTGTGCCGGGGATCTGTGGTTTGGGGATTTCGTTTTGCCTGGACGGGTTCCGCAGTGTGTACGGGATTGTTGCGGCGTTTATGTGGATGATGACGCTTTTGTTTTCCAGGGAGTATTTGGCGCGGGAGCGCCGCCTGGGACGGTATTATTTCTTTCAGCTTGTGACGCTTTCGGCGACTATGGGGGTTTTTTTGTCGGCGGATTTGTTTACAACGTTTATTTTCTTTGAGATTATGTCGTTTACATCGTATGTCTGGGTTGCGCAGGAGGAGACGGACGGGGCGCTGCGTGCGGCGGAGACGTATCTGGCGGTTGCGGTGATTGGGGGGATGACGCTTTTGATGGGGCTGTTTTTGCTGTACCGCGCGCTGGGGACGCTGGAATTGTCGGAGCTTGCGGCTGCTGCTGCGGCTTGCGCGGATAAGCGTTTGCTTTATATTGCGGGCGGCTGTACGTTTGTCGGGTTTGGGGCGAAGGCGGGCGCGTTTCCGCTGCATATCTGGCTTCCGAAGGCGCATCCGGTCGCGCCTGCCCCGGCGAGCGCGCTTCTTTCTGGTATTTTGACAAAGGCGGGGATTTTTGGGGTGCTTGCGGTAGGCTGCAATGTTTTTTTGTATGATGTAGAGTGGGGGCTGTTTGTTTTTTCGATTGGGCTGGTTACGATGTTTGGCGGTGCGCTGCTTGCGGTGTTTTCGGTCGATTTTAAACGGACTTTGGCGTGTTCCTCTATGTCGCAGATTGGGTTTATTTTGCTTGGGATTGGGATGCAGGGGATTTTAGGGGAAGAAAATGCCCTTGCTGTCCGGGGGACGCTTTTGCATATGGTTAACCATTCGCTGATTAAACTGGTATTGTTTATGGTTGCGGGTGTGGTTGTGATGAATGTGCATAAGTTGAATTTGAATGATATTCGTGGGTTTGGGAGGAAAAAACCGTTTTTGAAGTTTTGTTTTCTGGCGGGGGCTTTGGGGATTTCTGGCCTTCCACTTTTTAATGGGTATATTAGTAAGACGCTTTTGCATGAGTGTATTGTGGAAGGGATTGGGCATGCCAGTGGGCTTTCCGGATTTTTGGGGATGGCGGAGTGGATTTTTTTGATTAGCGGCGGGATGACGCTTGCGTATATGACGAAGCTTTTTGTGGCGGTTTTTGTGGAGGAAAACCAGGATATAAAGGAACAGGAGCGCTTTGACGGTATGAAACGGTATTTAAGCCCGGTCAGTGCGGCTGCGATTGGGGCGAGTGCAGCAGTGCTTCCGGTGCTGGGGCTTCTGCCGCACTTGACAAGCGACGCTGTGGCGGATTTGGGGCAGGGGTTTATGCATTTGGACGGGCAAGTGCACCCTGTTGCTTATTTTAGTTCGATTAACCTGCGTGGGGCGGTTATTTCGATTTGCATTGGGATTGGGGTATATGCGCTGGCCTGCAGGCGTTTGATGATGGATAAGGGGAGTAACCGGGCGTATAAGGATTGTTGGCCTAAGTGGCTGGATTTGGAAAATTTGCTTTACCGTCCGGTGCTGCTTGCGGTTTTGCCGTTTGTGGCCAGGGTGGCCTGCAGGGTGTTGGACAGTTTGGCGGACTGGGTGATATTGCTGCTGCGCAAAACGGTATTTGCGGATCGGAAAATACCGCATGAATTGCCAGAAGGTTCAGGGTTTACGCATCTGCTGGGGGCGGCGTTAGACTGGCTTAGGGTGATGAAACGCAAGGTGTTGAAACAGCCTGCGCCAGAACGGGAGGTTTCATTTGAACATAGGCTGGCGGTGCAGAGGGAGAAGATTCTGGAAACGAATATGATTATACAGAGGAGTTTGTCGTTTGGGCTGCTGCTGTTTTATGTGGGATTGGTATTTACGCTGATTTATCTGTTGTATTTAGGAAATATTTAGGATATGATAGAGATATAAGGAGTGAAGAAGCCATTAAGTAGTGTTTCTGGTAGGTGTTCCATTATTATGTGTAAAATAGCGGATGGAGTACTAGTAAGATAGTGAACTATGGGGATTGGGTGGCAAGCATCCAGTAACATAGTCAGAGGGGTATGGCTGTTAAAGGTTTGTTACAGAGCGTATTTTAACAATCATTTCTGCCATATGCATGAGTTTAGCTGGTGTAGCCCAGTGAGTTTTTGGGTATATCCTTCCATAAATTGCGCCGTACATTTGGCAGAAAGCAGCTTTTAAGTGCGCTTTGACATTCCTTTGATAATTTTTTTGAAATGAAGAAGGAGGACTATGTTATGAAAAAAGGCAAACGTTATCTGTCAATTGCGATGGCGGCTATTATGGCTGTGTCTTCTGCTGTAGTACCACAGCAGATAAAAGCGGCTGCCAGGATGCTTTCTGACTCGGATTTAAGTAATGCAAAGGCAAGTGAACCGGAAAGCTGGGGGGCGCTGCCTAATGATGAGCAGCTTCACTATATGAAGTCCGGGCTTGCCGCATTCTGCCATTTTGGGCCAAACACATTTAATAATGTGGAATGGGGTGAAAATTATGGGACAAGGGAGCCGTCAGATATTTTTAAGCTCGATCAGAAATTTGACGCAGAGGGATTGGTTTCTGCGGTTAAGGATGCCGGCTTTAGCCGTATTATGCTAACGGTCAAGCATCATGACGGCTTTGGATTGTGGGACAGCGAATTGACGGATTATGATATTGGGAGTACGCCATATGACGGGGATATTCTGGAAGAGCTGTCAGATGCGTGTACGAAATACAATCTGGATATGGGCTGCTATTTGTCCCCATGGGATATCCATGAGGATAAATACGGTTGTTTTGGCGATAACAATAACCGGGAAAATTACGCAGGGTATACGGATTATAATAAGCTGTACCAGGATGAGATTAAAGAAATCTGTACTGCGAAGAAAGAGGACGGAAGCTATAAATATGGAAATAACAACCCGGACAGGCGTTCCGACCGCTTTATTGAGTGGTGGATGGACGGCGCACAGGGGAGTGCAAGCAATATACAGACGTATGACTGGCCGGGTATTTTTGAGGCAATCCGCGGCGAGAACCCAAGCTGCCAGATTTTCGGGACGCACAAGGCAGGTGCGGAACTGGGCAGTACGGGGGGCGTACACTGGATTGGAAATGAAGCCGGTACTGCTTCGGACAATACGTGGGCGAAAGTAAACCGCGGTGAGAATTATGAAACTTATTCAACAGCAGGAGGCGGCAATAACGGTATTTACAATGGAGATAAGTGGTCGGTGCCGGAAGCGGACGTAAGGATTTTGCCCGGCTGGTTCTGGAGGGATGCCGCGCCAGACAGTACGGTGAAATCGGCAAGCCAGCTCGGAGATATCTATTTTAATACAGTAGGGCATGGAGCAGTGCTGCTTTTAAACCTTTCCCCTAATAAAACTGGCGTGGTTGGGGAAGAACAGATGGACCGTTTTAGGGAGTTTGGAGAAAATATTAAAGAAACCTTTGATGAGGATTTTACCAAAGCAGCAGGGGTAACGGCTTTGGCGACCTCTGTCTGGGGCAATTCAAAGGCATTTTCCCCAAGCAATGTATTGGATGAAATACCGGATGGAGAAGTGTATGACAATACTTATTGGGCCCCACAAGAGGGCGAAACGACGGGGACGCTTGAGATTGACCTGGGCGGGATAAGGACATTTGACGTGGTATCTATTGAGGAATATATACAGAAAGGACAGGCAATTTCCTCGTTCTCCGTAGAATACAAGGATGTAACAGGCAGCTGGGAGCCATTTGGCGAAGGAAAAACAATTTCTTCCAAACGCCTTTGCCGCACTGCGCCGGTATCCGGGACAGCGGTACGCATTAATATCCTTTCGTCATATGCGACGCCGATGATCAATAACGTAGGCGTATTTAAGGCTGCAGAGGGGTTTGAACTGGAAGGCAGCGGGGCTGTGAAGCTTCCAAATAACCTGGTGCCTATCCCTATTACAGAGTTTGATCTTGACAGCAGCTGGACCTTGGAAAATAACAATACATCTGCGTGGTCAAATGCCACAAAGAAGGGCGAGGCTTCCTTTACCTTTACAGGGACCCAGGCATGGATTTTGGGGACAAAAGATCCTAATCACGGTACAATGGATGTTTATATTGACGGTGAAAAGGAGGCAACGGTTAATACCGCGGCAGAAAGCAGGGCGTTAGGGCAGCTTTTATATGTCACGCCAGAGCTTTCTTATGGGGCGCATACAGTCCGCATGGTATGTACCAATAAAGCAATTGGCCTCTCGGAAGCGCAGTATACAGACGGTTCGGGAATTTTTGAAATGAAACAGACAGAATGCAGCCTTTTGTATGGAGCTACTACGGAGGTAGAGATTGTCAGAAGGGCAGGTTCAAGAGGGGCCGTATCTGTTTCTTATTCTACCCAGTCTGCAGGGGCGGAACAGGGCGTTAATTATGTTAACCTAACAGATACCGTGACCTTTAAAGAAGGGGAAACTTCTAAGAAGATTACGCTGACAGGGCTTGATAATGACAGGAGTACGGACGGGAAGGATTTTTATTTCACATTGATGAAGACAGGGGATGCTTCTATCGGCACGCTTTCAAGTACCCATGTGACGCTTTATACGGTCAACGCAGACAAAATTTTGGCGGATTGTGAAGCAATCAATATAGATCAGTATAAAAATGCCGGTGCAGATGCATTTTTAGAAGCGCTTGCAGTACTTAAGGCTTATAAAGCCAGCGGCATTGCATCAGAGCAGGTAATAAAGCAGGCGGCTTTGGATTTGTTCAATGCGAAAAACGCGTTAGAGGAACGGGATGGTTTTACGGCAGAAGATCCTTATGTATTTCCGAGTGGGGTAAATGAGGATAAGGTTATTGAGGCAGAGGAGTTTATCTTGGATGCATCGGGCGCTGTAAATCCGGATAATTACGTCCGCATCACTACAAAGGACTATGGGACGATTGTAGACTGGTTTGAAGAAGGGAATAAAATTAAGCTTCCATTTTATGCGGCGGGCGCGGGCACGTACCGGATTAGTGCGTCTTACCGGAGCGGAAGGACACAAGGGGGCCCAAACCCCAATGCGTTTAACTGGAGCGGCACAAATGTAGAGGCTGGTTCATTGGATGTCTATGGGGAAGAAAACGCCACGGAAGACCATATTGCAGAGATGCTTGTGAAGGTAACGGCAGCCGGGGCAGGGGAGCTGGTATTTACAGCAGATTCAAAAGGAGGCCCCAATATTGACAAATTTGAAATCCGTTATATGGATGCGGCAGCAAATCCTGTCACGGTACAGAGTATCCGGTTAAACAAGGCTGAAATGAAGCTTACAGCAGAAAAGCCATATGATGTTTTGGTGGCGACGGTCCTTCCGGTAAACGCTGCAGAAAAGTCGGTGGCATTTAAAAGCTCGGATCCTTCTGTTGCCCAAGTAGACAGCAATGGGGTAGTAAGGGGATTAAAAGACGGGACGGCAGTCATTACCGCAGTCTCAAAAGACGGTTCAAAGACGGCAGAGTGTACCGTGACAGTTGATATTGAACGTGCAGCAAAGCTTTTGGAACTGGATGCAGCCGTTGCGGCAGCAAAGGCAGTAAGAGACGCTGGGCAGGGCAGCTATACGAAAGAAAGCTGGGATGCTTTTGTGGCTGCATACGACCGTGCGGCGGCAAGGCAGGCGGATGCGTCTTTACAGGTATTGTCGGCGCTTCTTGCGGGCTTAAACCAGGCGAAGGCAGCGCTTTCGGTCCAGGCGCCAGTTGTAAATCCACCTGCGCCAATTGCTTTAGCCGCACCTGCATCTGTGAAAGTGGCCAGCAAGGCCAACGGCGTTGAAATTACGTTTGCAAAGTCAGAGGGGGCTTCTTCCTATGATATTTACCGTAAAGCTGGTAAAAGCGCGGCTAAGAAGATTGCTTCAGTGACAAAGAATTCTTATTTAGATACGAAAGCATTGGGAGGAAAGAAACTGACTTATACGGTAGTTGCAGTTTCAGGAAGCAGCGCATATACCAATAGCGCAGCCAGCAAGGGCGTGTCTGTAACATTGCCCAAGGCGGTTACAGGCGTGAAAGCGAAGGCTGTTAAGGGCGGAATTAAGATCAGCTTTAAGAAAATAAAGGGTGCAAAGGGCTATACGGTTTTCCGTTCGGCAAAAAAGGATGGTATTTATAAGAAAGTGGCGTCTTTAAGTGCGAAGAAGAACAGCTATACAGATAAGAAGGCCAAAAAAGGCAAAAATTTTTATAAGGTTGTTGTAAAAAAAGGCAAGCTGTACGGGCCGGCAAGCAAGCCTGTCCAGGCGGGCTTTAAGAAATAGGGAATCAGGGAGGGTCTCCGGTTTTGGATCGGGGGCCCTTTTGTTAAATTATCTTTATTTTACTTATGTTTTTGCAAAAAGTAGTCGATATAAAAAATAATTCAAAAAAATTTCAATGATAAATAGGGTGTAGGAGGTAACGTTATGAAAGTATGGCAGCAGGACAGGGCATTATTTATGCAGAACCCTTTGTTTGGAAACCAGGAGATGGATGTGCGGGATAAAGTTGCTATGAAGAAGGCGCTTTATATGAAAGAAGGCATGCATATTGTTACAACCGCTAATAAAGCCGAAAAAGGCATAGATAAGCATGTAGAGGATATCCGTGACCGTGTGCGCCGGCTTCAGGCAGACAGTGATGAAGCCAATGTGCAATTACAGGAAATTAACCAGAGGATGGCGCAGGTGAAGGATGAGTTCCAGATAGAGGATGACAGCCAGGAAGAAAAGGATTTGGCCCTTTTAAAGAAGAATTATGATATTACAAATCACGGTTCTACGCAGCTTTTAACGGATGAAGAAAAGAAGCAGCTGGCAGAAATGGGGGAGATGACAGAGTACCAGAAGCTTTCGATGGAGCTTTATGCCCAGGCGGATTTCTGGAAAACAAAGATTTCGGATAACCAGGATCTGATGGCAGGAATGGGAAGGGCTGTCCGCAATATACAGACAGACCGGCTCAGATCGCACGCCTTGATTGACGCCCAGAAGGCAAAGGATGAGATAATGGAGGCCGCGTCTAAGGAAGCGATTGGCATTTTAAAAGACGATGCTATGGATAAGATGGAAGAGAAGGCAGAAGAAATAGAAGAAGCTGCCGAAAACCAAAAGGAGAAAGAAGAAGAAAAAGAAGAGCGTATCGAAGCGGCGAAGGAAGACAGGGCAGAAGCAGAAGCTGCGGTGGAAGAGACACGCGAGCATATTACCGAGATGACAGAAAACATGCTGGAGGGAGAAAAGCTTGTCCAGGAAGTAGATGAAGATATTAAGAAGATTTTAGCAGAGCAAAAGCTTTTGGTGGAGGATTTAAAAGGCCTGACCATTAACGCGGAAGCATAAAAAGGAAAAGGGGGGGCAGGCGTGTGAGGATTGAGAATCAGGGCAAAGCCTTATTTATGGGAGATTCTTTTTATTTTAAAAAGGCTCCTAAGATCCAGGATAAGGCTGCTATGAAGAAGGGGATTTACTGGAAACAGGCAATGCATGGCGTTACAAGCGTCAACCAGGCGGAAAAGCGCATGGATGCAAGCATTGCAGATATAAAAGAGAATGTACGCCTGTTACAAAAGGAGAGGGAAGAGGCAGATGCTGCGCTGAATGATATGGAAAGGAAGATGCAGCAGGCAAAAGTGGACTATGATGTGGCAGACGGCAGCCAGGAAGAAAAGGATCTGGAGCTTCTAAAGAAGCAATTTGACATAGCACATCACAGGATAAGCGGAACGCTGACAAAGGAAGAGCAAAAGCGTTTGGAGGAAATGGAACGGACGGATTACCATAATCTTTCTATGGAATTCTATGAGCAGGCGGACTACTGGAAAGAAAAGTTGGGCGATATCAGTAAGCAGATGGATGCCGCCAGTTATGTAATCCGCAGGGTGAGGATCATGCGTTTGGAATCGGATGCCATGGAAGAGGCCAAAAGGGCTAAGGAGGAGCTGTTAGAAGCAGCTTCAAAAGAGACGGTTGGTATTTTAAAGGACGAAGCGGTTGATGCACTTGACGAAAAGGCAGAGGAGATCAAAGAAGCCGCTGAGGCAGGAAAAGAAGAAAAAGCCCAGAAAGACGAACAAATCCAGAAGGCAAAAGAAAAGAAGGAGGAGGCCGAAGCAAAAACAGATGCAATACGTGATAATGCATCTAAGCTGGCAGAAGGGGTATCTTTGGATGGCAAGGCAGTGCGCGAGCTGGACATGGAGATTAAAAAGGTCTTGGAAGAAGAGAAGCTTCTGGAAGAAGAACTAAAAGGTATGAGGGTGAACTTAAAGATATAGGCTAAAGGGGCTGTCAGAAAATGACGTTTTAGGAACAAGTCATTTTCCGGCAGCCCCTTTGAGCTTATTTAGCGGCTACTGCATCGATTTCACAAAGTACGCCTTTGGGCAGTTCTTTGACAGCGACGCAGCTTCTGGCCGGTTTGGATATGAAGTATCCGGCGTAGATTTCGTTGAATACGGCAAAATCGGCCATATCGGATAAGAAGCAAGTGGTCTTTATGACGTTTTCATAGCCGCATCCTGCAGCAGTAAGGATTGCGCCTATGTTTTTGCAGCATTGGTGTGCCTGCGAACGGATCCCTTCCGCAATTTCCCCGGTTTCTGGAATAATTGCAATCTGGCCGGAGGTAAAGATTAGGCCATTTGCTTCATAGCCCTGGGAATAAGGTCCGATTGCGCCGGGTGCGTTTGTTGTACTGATTGGATTCATGGTAGTTTCCCCTTTCGTATTTGTGTTGAGTTCCTATGGCGATTATAGCAGATAGGGTGCAAAAAGGGAAGGGGGCCTTAGAGCCCAGTGATTTGACACAGCCATGACTTTGTACTAAACTTAGCTTAAATAAAAGCGCAGTTTTTACAACGGGAAGGAGGCACAATGCAGGCCAAAAGCAGGGTTCCAAAAGACTTTTATAAGCTGTTTGCAAGTAAATATACAGAATGCTACCAGTTAGCCCTTATATCTATCTATGAAGAGTCTGGCGCTTCCTATTCCCTCATGGGCTTGACAGAGGAAGACTGCCAGAATATCCTCTGTGAAAAAGCGCCATCTTTTTTGGCGGATGAAGCGGACGATAGCCCCGAAGAAGACGTTATGCCTTCTGGTATACTTCGCCGCCTTGTCTCCTGGGGCTGGCTGAAACGGGATTTTGATGAAGCGTTGAACCAGTATGTTATTTCTATCCCCGATTATAGCCAGATGTTCATAGATGTGTTCAGGCGCCTGTTTGATACAGCCGGAAATCAGGAACAGGGCAGTATCCTGGCTGTTTACAGCCATTTATTTACTTACCATTCTGATACAGAAAAAAATAATGCCTTATTGAACGGCGCCCTGCATGCGTCTAAATCATTACGGCAGATGCTGTCCGATATGCAGGAGGGTATGCGCGGCTATTTTGAAGAGCTCGCAGGGCAGAAAACGTTTCTCGGCGTCCAAAAAGTCCTGATAGGTGAAATCAATAACAGCGATAGCGAGAAGTATGCTATTTTAACGACGACAGACAGCTTTTACCGCTATAAAGAAGAAATCAGGGAGCTGCTGGATCAAAATATTGCCCAGGCTACGGTAAAAAAACAAGCACTTGTGGAAGCGGCTGCAGGATTGAAGCAAGATTGTGCCTCTGCACAGCAGAATAAAAAAGACATTTTATCCTGCGAAGAAGCCATTGGGCTTTTGTTTGGGATTGCCCGCGAGTTCGAGGGGATAGAAAAACGGTATAACCAGCTTATTGACCAGAAGCGTATGTTTGCGAAGCGGGCGGCGGCGCGTATCCGTTATATTTTAGCAGAAGGAGATGCGCAGGACGACCGCGGCAAGGCGTTCGTAAGGCTTTTGGATCGCAGCCAGCATAAGGATCAGATATTAGAGGACTTTGCAAACCGTCTCGGGCTGACGGAACCATTCCAAATCATAAAAGAAAAAAGCTTTCCGCGGCCAAGGAACACTGCTAAGCGCAGCTTCTGCCCTCAGGAAGTACAGCAGCTCCAGGAGGGGGCGCCTGCAGGTTTTGGGGATTTTGTTGTTAAGCCGCTTTACACACAGGCGCAGATTGCAAAATTCAGGGAGGAAAACGAAAGGGACGGCGTATTTTTAGCGACAGCGCAGACAGTACGGAGTGTGGAGGATTTGGAAAAGCTTTTGTTTGTCTGGCAGGAAGCAACTGAAATGGCGGGCAGCGGTGTGGAAGTAGAAACAGGGGAAGAGTTTACCACACCGGAAGGCTTCCGTTATTCCGGTTTTTTGGTGAGGAGGAAAAAAGAAGATGTTTGATTATCTGGAAGGGCTGTCCGTTACAGAGACGGGGAAATTACAAAAAACAATTGCCGCCTTATTCCGGCAGACTTGTATTTTGCAGGAAAAATACGATCCCGTTACGCTTGCCCCAAGTGACAATGAGCAGTATGGGATTTGCGTGAAGCACCGCCCGTTCCTGGAAGCTTACCTGCAGGTACTGGGATGTGAGCTTGTGCACGATGCCACAGAGCATATTTTCCGGCTGGCAGGCGAAGGCGTTTTGGCAAGGCAGATTCCAAAATCTGCTGCGATACTGATTCTGCTGGTAAAAATGATTTACCGGGATAAGATTATGGGGGACGGGCTTTCGGCGACTGCTACAAACCTGGCTGAAATCCGGGAATACGGTAAAAATACCAATTTACTGTGTGCAAAATTGCCGGACTTGGAGTGGAACGAGGCGCTTAGCTTAATGAAACGGCATCAGATTATAGAGTATCCAGGGGCTCTTCGGGATATGGATGATACAACGCCCATTTATATTTACAGTACCGTCAATCTGTATGTGAGCTCTGCTATGTTAAATGAGCTGATGGAGCAATACAAAGAGGAGGATGTTTTCAGTGCAACAGTCGAAGAAGATTTTTACCAGGATGCTTTTAAATAACTGGGGCGGGATTTCACACCAGGTTATTTGTTTTCATGAATATGTTAACCTATTCAGCGGGAAAAGCGGTTCGGGCAAGTCTACGGTGATGGACGCCATGCAGGTTGTACTGTACGGGAGTATCCGTAATGATTTTTTAAACAGGGCTGCAGACGATACCAAAAATAAACGGAGCGTACTAAGCTATCTGCGTGGGGCGCAGAAGGACGGTACGGCAAACCGGGATAATATGGATTTCGGCGCGCAGGTAGTGTTGGAGCTGAAAGATACAGGGACTGGGGAAACAGCCTGTATCGGCGTGTCATTTGAAGTGGCCGGAAATGACCAGGAGATTGGCAAATATTGGTTTTTCAGCCATACTGGGGCATTTCCTGATGATAATTACCTGTCCGCCGGGACGCTTCCTTATACATATATTGGCCTTAAGCAGCTGATTGAAGCACGCAGTACGAATGCGGCAAGCATGGCGGGCGTAAATATTAACCGTATTTATCCGACCAGGGAAGCTTATTTAAATACTTTAAATGATACGATTTTCGGATATGTAGACGCAGGGCGGTTTAAGACCATGGAAAAGAGCGCTATTGCGCTGCGTATGGCAAACGGCACCGGGCAGTTTATCAAAGATTATATGTTCCCAAGGAGCAAGGAGGATACAGTTTCGGCTATTAGCGATCAGCTTGCGGCATACCGTGAAATAAAAGAGCAGGTGGAGTCGTTAGAGCACCAGATAGAACTGCTTGAGCGGATAAAAAGGCATGATGAGGCGCTTACAGGTGCGCGCAAGCAGCAGGCGGATGTGCGCAGCCTCCTTAAAATTCTGGAAATAGAAGATAAAAAGGCACATCTTGCCGCAAAGAGGGCGGCAAGGGAGGATATTAAGGTACAGCTTAATTCGTATGAAGAAAGGATAGGGCAGCTTTCGGGCGGGCTGGCCGAGAAACGGGAGTCACTGGCAAAGCTTAAGGCAGAGCTGCTGGGAGGGGATTTTGGAAAAAAACAAGAGCAGCTTGCCCAGTTGCAGGAGACGGTACGGCTATGCAGCCATGAAGCGGCGGATTGGGACGCACTCACGGCCCGCCTCAAACAGTGGGACGAAGCGGAGGGCATATGCGATTATGTCAGCAACCCGGCCAGAAACCAGTTAGTGCAGTTTGTTGGGGGCGCCATAACAGGGGATTTGGCAGACAGCTTAAAAAAGGGGTTAAAAGAAGCCTTTGATTCGGTAACAGACGAGATAAACGATTTACGGGACAGCCTTCGTGTCATAACAGGGCAGTGCCAGGAAAAAAAAGCGGTTTTAGACGATTTGAAGAGGGATAAGAAGCATTACGGCAAAGAACTAAAAGAAGTAAGGCGTAAGCTAAAGGAAGAATTGTCGATCCGGTATGGGCATAGTGTCCAGGTGGAAGTTTTTGCAGATTTGTTTGATGTTACGGATGAAGCCTGGAGAGACGCGGTAGAGGGAAGCCTTGGGCGGATTAAATTTGGGCTGGTTGTAGAACCGCAGTACGCTCTGGATGCGGCAGAGCTCTTCCGTAAGATGCACAAAAGGGAGTATGAAGCTGTCGATATCATTCAGACGGCGGCGGTTGTAAAGGAAAGCCCGCAGATACCGCCAGGTACTTTATATGATACGGTGACTACAGATATCCCATATGTGGATGCGTGCTTAAAGCGGTTTTTGGGGCATATCCGGAAATGCGCTACAGTAGAAGAGCTGCAGTCCGCCGGGCGCGGAGTGACGCAGGACTGCTATTCATACGGCAATTATATGTTCCGCCATTTAAAAGTCCAGGATTACCGCTATCCGAGCATTGGGCGGAAGGTCTCCCTAAAGCAGGTGCGGGAGCTGGAAGAAGATGTATATCAGTTAAATGGAAAGATGATTGCACTACAGCAGGAAATTGCCACATTAAGCCAGGTAAACGATTTGGAGCGCCTGCAGTCTTATGGAGCGGAAAAGCTAATGCAGCTTAAGGATTCTGCATCAAAGCTAAAAGCATATGAGAAAAAGGCAAAAGAGCTAAAGCAGGAGATCTTAGAACTGGAAAGCGGTACGCTTGTTGCAGGGCAAATGGAACAGGAAAAGAAGCTGAAAGAAGAAATACGGATGATGGAGGCGGCAAAAGAGGGCCTGCAAAAAGACAGTGTCCGTTATGCCGCCCTAAAAGGGGAGCTCGACAAGGAAATATCAGACAGGCAAGAAGCGCTGGAGCGGCTTAATGAAGGTTTTTTGCCGGACGAAAAGCTTGTAGGGGAAGCAGCCCGCGCCATAGAAGGGGGAAGGGCGGCTAATTTTAAAAAAGAAAAATTACAGCTTTTGGAACAGCTCACAGAGACGGCAGAGGCACAGGAGGAGCTGCGAAGCCGTGCCAGGATGCAGTTTATGAAAGCGTTTCCAACGTATGATTTTGGCGGCATGGAAAAAGACAATACCGTTTACGACGAATTGCTTAAGCGCTGTAAAAGTGATTTTGAGCCAAAATACAAAGCAGAGTTTGACAGGCAGTACAGCTTTATTTACCGGATGCTGCGTGAAAATGTAATTGCGGCAATCCATGGGGAAATTAAAGCTGCAAAGCGCCATCGCCGCGAGATTAACGCCATGCTTGCCCAGATCCGGTTTTCCGACAGTATTTACCAGATTGATATTCTTCCGGCGGAAGATGAAAACCGCCAGTTTTATGAAATGCTGACGGCAGAAGAGCTCGACTTAAAAACGCCTGGCCCTGATATAGACGGGCAAGTCAGCTTAGGGGATGATGTATTTTACCAGAAGTACGAAAAGCAGTTAAAACACCTGACGGATAAATTTATGCCGCCAAGGGAAGCGGATCCTGCGGCACGTGCAAGCCATAAAAAGGATATGGCCAAATATGCGGACTACAGGACGTACCTGAAATTCTGTATGTATGAGCAGGTACGGGACGGTAACGGCAATATCCGCAAGAATTATGTAGACGATATGGCAGGGCGCGATTCTGGCGGGGAAGGGCAGAACCCCAAATACGTCGCATTGTTCGCCGGATTTGCAATGCTTTATATGCAGCAGGGCAGCAGGGATACGAAAATCCGGCTTGTGCTTCTTGACGAGGCATTTTCTAAAATGGACAAGGAACGCAGCGAGGTTTGCCTGAGGTATGCAAGGCAGCTGGATTTGCAGCTTGTGGTCTGCGTGCCGGACGAGCGGCTTGCGTCACTGATACGGAATGTGGATTGTGTGTATGCGTTCCGGAGGGCGGGCAACCAGATTTCTATGATTTGCATTGATAAAGGGAAATATATGGAGATGGTAGAAGGGCATGAATAATCATGCCCTTTTTATAGAAAATCCCTTGACATATATCGGGTTTCGATATAAACTATAGATGATCGATATATAGAATATCTATATAAAAGGAGGGAATAACATGGCGGCAGATAAAACAATGCTGTCGGGAAGCACAATGATGCTATTGCTAAAGCTGCTTTCCGAAAAGGATATGTATGGTTATGAAATGATTGAAACGCTGCGGAACCGTTCACAAAATGTCTTTGAATTAAAAGCAGGGACGCTCTATCCGCTTTTACACCAGATGGAGGAAAAATCATTCCTCACGTCGTACGAGGACGAAGCAGCCGGCAAGGTACGCAAATATTACAGTATTACCAAAGAAGGGAAAAAACAGTTAAACCAGAAAAAGGCCGAATGGAAGGAATATGCTGATGCAGTTGCAAAAATATTAACAATGGAGGTGCAGGCATGGAGGATTATATAAAAACATTACTGGAACAGGTACGCTGCCAGAAGGCGCACCCTGCTATTGAGCGGGAATTGCGCGGCCATATAGAAGAACAGGCAATGGCGAATATGGAGTCTGGTATGCAAAAGGAGGAGGCAATGCGCCAGGCAATAAGGGATATGGGAGATCCCGTTAAGGCAGGCGTGGATTTGGATCGGATACACCGGCCGCAGATGGCATGGGATGTGGTGGGCGTGATGTTTCTGATTGCACTGGCAAGCATTTTTATCCATATTGTAATCGGCATGGGGGCAGAAGAAATTAACAGCCAGCCGCAGGGGGAGTATATTGGATTGGCCATAGGGTATACCGCAGCTGGTTTTGCGGCTATGATGCTTATTTACCGTGTGGATTACAGTATCTTTGCAAAACGGGGCAAATTGTGTGCTGGGATTTTTTTGGTGTTTATGACAACGGCAGCCCTTATATACAGAATAAAGCTGCCTGGGGCGCCGTTGTTTTTTCAAAATGGCGGAATTAGGTTTTGGGCGGCATATGTTATGTTTTTGTATATACCGTTATACGGGGCCGTTTTGTACCAGTATTATGGGAGCGGCTGGGGCGGGCTTATAAAATCTGTGCTTTTCCTTTTATACCCGGTATGGCTGGCTTATAAGATGCCCCGGATGAGCCTGGCGCTATTGTTATTGCTTATTATGTCTGTGATGCTTTCTGCCGCAGTGGTAAAAGGATGGTTTGATATTCCAAAGAAAAGTTTTCTGGCAGTATATTGGGCAGCGCTTGCGGCTATGCCTGCGGCATGGGTGTATTGGGTGTTAAATGGGGCTTTAGGATACCAAAAGGCCAGGGTAATGGCATTTTTAGGACTTAGCCCGCACGAGGGCAGCTATGTAACGGAGCTTTTAACAGGGTATTTAAAAGGGGGGCGGCTCTTTGGCGGGAGCGGTGAAGCGGTGCCGGGCATTTTGCCGGATTATTACAGCGACTATATTTTGACATTTCTGGTTACAAGCTTTGGGATAGCAGCGGCTTGTGCAGTATGCCTTTTAGTGGCGGTTGTTGCGGTTAAGGCATTTCGGATTTCACTTGGGCTTAGGAACAGGCTTGGTATGATGATGGGGCTTGGAAGCGGGCTGGTGCTGTTTGCAAATACAACATTGAATGTTTTGGAAAATTTGGGCGCATTGCCGGCGACAACGTCATTTTTGCCCTTTTTTTCTTATACTGGAACTGGGATTTTAGTAAGCTATGTACTAATGGGGATTGTACTGAGCGTGTACCGGTATAAGAATGTGCCTTTGCTTTGCAGCGCTGAGAAGGGGTACGGAGTAATGTAGGAGAAAGCTTTATATTTGGAGTAGCAGACAGGCTTGCCTTGTATGGGCAAGCTTTTTTTGTATAAATTCCTATTGACAAAACAATATTATATATCATATAATATAAAATACAAAATAATATTATACTGATAAGGGGTGATGGAATGGCATTTGGCACAGGGGCAGCTCTATTGGACGCAATAGTCCTTGCAGTTGTTTCCAAGGAAGAAGAAGGGACTTACGGCTATAAAATCACACAGGATGTCCGTAAGGCCATTGATGTATCAGAATCCACCTTATATCCGGTTTTAAGGCGCTTGCAGAAGAACCAGAACCTAATCGTGTATGATGTGGAATGCGGCGGCAGAAACCGCAGGTATTACAAGCTTACGGATATCGGCGCGGGAAAGCTGAGCGAGTACCGCGAAGAATGGGCAGACTATTCATCCAAGATAACAAAACTATTTTCGGGAGAGGAGTAAACATGAATCGAATTGGATTTTTACGGCAGTTGGAAGAACTGCTCCGGGACATACCGGACAATGAACGCCGGGAAGCCATGGAATATTACCGGAATTATTTTGACGACGCGGGCCCGGAGAACGAGCAAAAGATCATCGAAGAACTGGGTTCTCCCGCGAAGGTGGCTGAAAGTATCAAAAAGGATTTGTTTAAAGATGCATATCAGTCAGGGGATTTTGTTAAGCCAGATCCTGCGCCGCAGCCAGACAAAACATCACGGAATGTGATTATTGCGGTATTGCTGGTTATTACGTTTCCGTTCTGGTTTGCTGTGCTCGCTACGGCATTCGGCCTTATGATGGGTTTGATTGGCGTATTGATTGGATTTTCCGTATGTATCATTGCACTGGTGGGCGTCTTTTTTGTAGCGGGCGTGGTACTTGCAGTAACAGGGATGTTTAAGGTATTTACCGGGTTTCCTGCTGTCGGTCTTGTCGTATGCGGAGTTGGAATGCTGTTTTTGGCGTTTGGCACGCTTGGGCTTTTGGCCATGGTATGGGCAGTCGGCAAGGTGCTGCCGTGGGCAGTACGGGGGATCGTATCCTTGTGCAGAAGGATATTTCAAAGAAAGGGGGCGGCCATATGAAAAAATTTACAAAAATCTGCCTGTGTATCAGCCTGGCGTTTATTGGGCTTGCTGTAATCTGTTTAGGGGCAGGCGCAGCGCTTGGCAGCAGTTTACAGGAAGTACGCCAGATGGCGAATAACGGGGAATTTGACATAGGAGATCTGCATATTGGGCGGTGGGGGGTGTTTTATAACCCAGATTACCATAATATAAAGGCTGCCAGGACACAGCCTGGCGTAGTATCAGAAACATTTGCGGCAGATGAGGTTTCCAAGCTTTCTGTTGATATCAAATTCGGCAAAGTAGAGGTCACGGACAGCGGTTCGGATCAGATAGAGATTACAGTGGACGCGCCGAAGCGCTACCAGTACGAATGCAGGCTAGAAGACGGCCAGGCCAGGCTGTCCGACCAGACGGCACATTCTATATGGAATAACGGTATGCTGGCAGAGGAAAAAATAAAAGTTACCATAGCGATACCAGAAGGAAAAGCTTTTGAAGAGGTGGCATTTGCGACAAATGCTGGTAAGATAGAAATATCGCATGCCATTTTTGCGGATGAAGTAGAATTTGAGGTTGACGCCGGAGAGCTTACGGCAGAACAGGTTACGGCTGGGGATGAGTTTTTAGCAACCGTAGATGCAGGGCGTATTGAAATTGAAAGGTTTGATGCCTGTACTCTGGAGGTAGGCTGCGGGCTTGGTGAAGTAGAGCTGTGCGGGAAGGTTTTAGAGGGCCTTGATGCGGACTGCGGTATGGGCAGGATTGCCCTTAAGCTTTTGGGCCGGAGAGGGGATTATGATTATACTATATCCTGCGGCCTTGGTATGGTAACATTAAACGGAACGAATTACTCTGCCCTTGGAACGGACAAAGAGATTGACAATGGCGCCGGCAATGAGGTGAATTTGAAATGTGGCATAGGTGAAATAACAGTAGAAGTAGAGGAGGAATAAAAATGGAAAAAAGATTATATAAATCATCGTCCAACCGGGTGTTATGCGGTGTCTGCGGAGGGATCGGAGAATACTTTAATATAGATCCCACACTTGTACGGCTGATTTGCATCGCGCTGATTTTCGGCTGGGGAAGCGGGCTTATAGCGTATATTGTGGCAGCAGTCATTATGCCAGAAATGCCGAAGTATTAATAGGGATCTATAAATGGCAGGGAGGGAAGAGGATGTTTCTGTTAACATTGATACTGTTTGTACTGTTTGCCCTGCTTATGGCATTGTTCTTTATGCTGGGTATGGCGGTGTTTAAAATTATATATCTTTGCTGTATCGGGGTTCCGTTTGCTATTTGCTTTGGCGTATTGGGGGCGGTATTCTGCCTGACCATAATCGGTATCCCGTTTGGCAAGTTATTTTTCAGGGCGGCAGGGTTTGTACTTTCACCATTTGGCTAAACAGAATATAAGGCGGCATGGGAAGCTTTGCGTTTTACTTTTTCGGCTTCCTGCGCCGTCTTTTTTAAATACCGGATTGTTTCTGCCGGATATTTCCCGACAGCCGTTTCGTTTGTAACCATAACGGCTGCTGCGCCATCCATGACCGCGTGAAAGATATAGGATACCTCTGCCCGTGTCGGAAAGGGGCTGTGTTCCATTGATGCTAACAGCTGTGTTACGACAAGGAAAGGCTTGCCCTCGTGGCGGCATAGATCGGACAGTGTTTTCTGCGGTAAAGTTTGGGCTTTTAGGGAAAATATAATTTCTTCGGATTCATTTAAGGTAAGGGGCGCAGGCAATGCCCCAATCCGTATCTCCGGCCCTTGCAGGTCAATTAATAGCTGTGGATTGACGCCAGCCCGCTGTGCGGCTTTCCAGAAGGAGCCAATGAGCGGTTCGCTTTCTTTTAACCCGGTGTGCGAGAGGTTGAGCCGCATTCCAGTCATTCCTTCTAAAAACATTTTTTCTAAGATATTAACCTGAGCGCAGGCCGGGCCTAGCGTTCCGAAAATTTCTGTCATTGTCTCCTCCATTTTTATTTTGATGGGTTTTTCATGATTTTACTATATCTTAAGGGCGGTTGTAAAGCGTATTGACGCATATAAAGGGTTTATGGCTTTTACTTTAAAATTGACAGCCGCCCCTGTATCATGTAAAATATTCCACAGCAATGTAATTGTCAACAACATAAATGGAGGTATGCTTGTGCCAAAAAGAGCAGATATAAACAAAGTTTTAATCATAGGTTCCGGCCCCATTATTATCGGACAGGCGTGTGAGTTTGATTATTCCGGGACGCAGGCGTGTAAAGCATTGAAAAAATTAGGCTATGAAATAGTGCTGGTTAATTCTAACCCGGCTACAATCATGACTGATCCTGAAACAGCGGATGTGACCTATATTGAACCGTTAAATGTTGAGCGGTTAGCTCAGATTATTGCAAAAGAGCGCCCTGACGCACTTTTGCCAAACTTAGGCGGGCAGTCCGGGCTAAACCTGTGCGCCGAATTAAACAAGGCCGGGGTTTTAGATAAGTACGGCGTCAAAGTCATTGGCGTGCAGGTGGATGCGATTGAGCGCGGCGAAGACAGGATTGAATTCAAAAAAACAATGGACAGGCTGGGGATAGAAATGGCGCGCAGCGAGGTGGCATATTCGGTAGACGAAGCGCTGGCAATTGCCGATAAGCTTGGTTATCCTGTCGTTCTGCGGCCGGCCTATACCATGGGCGGTGCAGGAGGGGGCCTGGTATACAACCGCGAAGAGCTAAAAACCGTCTGTACAAGGGGGCTGCAGGCCAGCCTGGTCGGGCAGGTTTTGGTAGAGGAGTCAGTGCTTGGCTGGGAAGAGCTGGAGCTTGAGGTCGTGCGTGATGCGGATAATAATATTATTACCGTGTGTTTTATCGAAAACATCGATCCGCTTGGGGTCCATACGGGGGATTCGTTTTGTTCTGCGCCGATGCTTACGATTTCGGAGGAGTGCCAGAAACGCCTTCAGGAGCAGGCATACAAAATTGTCGAGTCGGTACAGGTAATTGGGGGGACGAATGTGCAGTTTGCCCATGACCCAGTGACGGATCGTATTATTGTAATCGAAATTAACCCACGGACGTCGCGTTCTTCTGCACTTGCTTCAAAGGCCACTGGCTTCCCAATTGCGCTGGTGTCTGCAATGCTTGCGGCAGGGCTTACATTAAAGGATATCCCCTGCGGAAAATATGGAACGCTTGATAAATACGTGCCGGACGGGGATTATGTGGTAATCAAGTTTGCCCGCTGGGCATTTGAAAAATTTAAAGGCGTACAGGATCAGCTAGGTACGCAGATGCGCGCGGTAGGCGAGGTTATGAGCATAGGTAAAACCTACAAAGAGGCATTCCAGAAAGCAATCCGTTCTTTAGAGACAGGCCGTTATGGTTTAGGCCATGCAAAGGATTTTGATACGCTAAGCAAGGAGGAGCTGTTAAAGCTGTTAAAAACAGCTTCCAGTGAGCGCCATTTCCAGATGTACGAAGCGCTGCGCAAGGGGGCGTCGGTAGATGAAATCCATCAGATCACCAAAGTCAAGGCGTACTTTATCGGGCAGATGAAGGAGCTTGTTGAGGAGGAAGAAGCGCTGCTGGCGTACAAAGGGGGCTTCCCTCCAGATGAAATGCTGGTTTCTGCAAAGAAAAACGGTTTTGCCGATAAATACTTAAGCCAGATTTTGGACATCCCGGAAACGGATATCCGCAATCAGCGTTCTAAGCTTGGCTTACAGGAAGCATGGGAGGGTGTGCATGTCAGCGGTACAAAAGACAGCGCCTACTACTATTCGACATATTGCGCGCCGGATAAGAACCCAGTCGATACCACTAAGCCTAAGATTATGATATTGGGCGGAGGGCCTAACCGGATTGGGCAGGGCATTGAGTTTGACTATTGCTGCGTTCATGCGTCCATGGCCCTTAAAAAGCTTGGGTTTGAGACTATTATTGTCAACTGCAACCCGGAGACGGTTTCCACGGATTACGATACGTCTGATAAGCTTTATTTTGAGCCGCTGACCCTGGAGGATGTCTTAAGTATTTACGAAAAAGAAAAGCCGCTTGGCGTGATTGCGCAGTTTGGCGGGCAGACACCGCTCAACCTGGCATCGGAGCTGGAGAAAAACGGGGTAAAAATACTTGGTACATCCCCGTCAGTCATTGATCTTGCGGAAGATCGCGATCTATTCCGTGAAATGATGGAAAAATTAGAAATTCCCATGCCTGAATCGGGGATGGCTACATCGGTAGAGGGCGCCATTTCTATTGCGAACAGGATTGGGTACCCGGTTATGGTACGCCCGTCATATGTACTGGGCGGACGGGGTATGGAGGTTGTATATGATGACGAAAGTATGGCCGAGTATATGAATGCCGCAGTCGGCGTTACGCCAGACCGTCCGATTTTAATTGACCGTTTCCTAAACCATGCACTGGAATGCGAAGCGGACGCCATCAGTGACGGCACACATGCATTTGTGCCTGCTGTTATGGAGCATATTGAGCTGGCGGGTATCCATTCCGGCGATTCTGCCTGCATTATCCCGTCCGTGCATATTTCTGAGGAAAACGTGGTGACGATCCAGGAATATACCAGGAAGATTGCAGAGGAAATGCATGTAAAAGGCCTTATGAATATGCAGTATGCGATAGAAAACGGCAAGGTATATGTATTGGAAGCCAACCCCAGGGCATCCCGTACGGTGCCATTAGTGTCAAAAGTCTGCAACATCCGCATGGTGCCGCTTGCGACCGAGATTATTACATCGGAGCTGACCGGGCGCCCGTCGCCAGTGCCGGGCTTAAAGGAGCAAATCATCCCCAATTACGGCGTAAAAGAAGCTGTATTTCCGTTTAATATGTTCCCGGAGGTGGATCCAGTGCTGGGGCCGGAAATGCGTTCGACTGGGGAGGTGCTTGGGCTTTCCGTTTCTTATGGCGAGGCCTTCTACAAAGCGCAGGAAGCATGCCAGTCAAAGCTGCCGCTTGAGGGGACCGTGCTGATATCGGTCAGCGATAAAGATAAGGGAGAAGTGGAAGAGGTAGCCAGAAGCCTGTATGCAGACGGCTTCCGGATTATAGCTACAGGCGGAACCTACGACCTGATTACGGCTTCCGGCATCCCGGCGTCGCGTGTGAACAAAGTTTATGAAGGGCGCCCGAATATTGTGGATTTGATGACAAATGGCGATATACAGCTGATTATCAATTCCCCAGCGGGTAAGGATGCGGTGTTTGATGACAGCTATCTGCGGAAATCGGCGATCAAAAACTGGATCCCATACCTGACGACTCTTGCGGCTGCAAAAGCGTCGGCCGAAGGGATCCATTACGTGAAATCACATCGTGACAGTGAGCTGAAATCCTTACAGGAGCTGCATGGAGAGATTCATGATAAATAAAGGGTAAGCTTTTTTACGGTTAGTAAATGCCCTGCCACATGTGGCAGGGCATTCTTTGCCGCTTGATGCATGGTATATCTGTTTGCCTACTGTTCCATTTGCCTTCCTAGAAATCCGGCGGCTGTAATTGCCAGCTTATGTTCTGTATCTCCCATCTGCCGCTGCTCATTTTTGTCTGATATTACAACGGCGCCAATTGCGTCCCCCTGGCAGATAATGGTAGCAACTGCCTGGGAGCATTGTTCCCCGGTGTCGTCCAGGGTGATTTTGACAAAGGATGCATCGTCCTTATTTGCTACAAAATCCTCCCTGTTTTCAATAATGCCTTCCATCTGTTTGCTTAACGGCTTTCCATCAAAATCTTTCTTCCCGCTGCCTGCAACGGCAACAACGTGATCCCGGTCGGTAATGCATACCAGGTTGCCTGTAGTCTGTGAAAGGCTTTCGGCATATTGCCCTGCAAACTGGCTGAGTTCTCCGATAGGGGAATATTTTTTTAGGATAATTTCCCCTTGGCGGTCGGTAAATATTTCCAACGGATCCCCTTCGCGGATCCGTAATGTCCTTCTAATTTCTTTTGGGACTACAACTCTTCCCAAATCGTCTATTCTACGCACAATTCCTGTTGCTTTCATATTCAAGATTCCTCCATTTATGTTTTCTATTGTATGGTAGTAGTATCTGTAAGCGAAGGAATTTTATACCTCAAAATCTTTGTTTTTAAAGAAGGCCAGCCGAAGTGCGCGCCAGATCCACGACCTCCATCATCATTAGGCTATGCTCAAGCATTTTTAGGCAGGACGCCAAATCCTGTTCCCGGAACTGGCGCTCAAATTCTATGATTTCTTCCGTTAACTGCCCGTTGTCTTCAAATTGTGCAAGGCAGGTTTCTGTTCCATTTATTACCAGACAGGCCTTCTTTGCCGAGCTGACAGGGCCATCTATCTGGATATAGCCGTCTTCCCCCTGGATGACGGCGCCGCAGGGGCTGCTGGAATCTTTGGCGCCGCAGCAGACGGCGTGGAAACCGTCATATTCTAATATTCCAACACCAGAGGTGTCAACCCCGTTGAAGCCTTTGTTGGCATGGTAGGCAACTTTTTTTGGCTTTCCAAATAACCCTGTTACAAAGTGCAGGTTGTACAGGTTAATGTCATACAGGCACCCCCCTGCTGTCTTTGGGTCAAACGCCGGAAGTACCTGGCCTGATTTGTACTGCCCATAACGGCTGGATACCCTGGAATAATTGCATTGTACCAGTTTTATCCGGCCGATTTTAGGGAGGTGTTCTTTTACCGCATTAAAAATCGGGGAGTATGGGATTTTAAAGGCTTCCCACAAAAACAGCCCTTTCTTTCGGGCAAGCAAAGCCAGCTTCTTTGCTTCGTCTGCATACACGGTGAAAGGCTTTTCGCAGATAACATGCCTGCCAGCTTCTAAAGCAGCTTTTGCATATGGGTAATGGACATGGTTGCTAATCCCCAGGTATACGGCATCTATCCCTTCCTGTAAAAGAAATGCTGGATAGCTGGTTTCTACCTGTGGGATGCCGTAAGTAGCGGCAAGTGCCGCGCCTTTTTGGCGGCTGTTTTCCCTCACGCAGATAGAAGGGATTTGAATAGTTTCCAATTCGGCTGCATCTTTTAAAAAACGTTCTACAATCATGCCGTTTCCGACTACGCCTATTTTCATTAGAATACCTCGCTTTCATTGTATTATGTGTGGTAAAAATTACTATAGCAGTTTTGCCCCTATTCGTCAAAATCAATTTCTTCTGCTTCATCGCCAAGCGCATCCTTGCGTATTTTTTCATATAAATCCATTTCTACATAGGGTAAAAATGGCGCGGACGCAAGACCCTGGTGGCAGTTTTCCATAAATGCATGCCAAATCTGCCCGGGGTAAGTAGATCCGGAGAGCCCCGGCAGCTCGGCGGGCATGTCGTATCCGACCCAGACACTTGCCGTATAATAGCGCGTATACCCGGCAAACCAGCCGTCCTTGTTATCATTCGTTGTCCCGGTTTTTCCGGCGGAAGGGGTGCCTGTTACCGCAAGTCCTTTGCCTGTGCCTTCGGTGATGGCTGTTACGAGCATATCTGTTACCATCCGGGCTGCAGTAGTCTTATATATTTTTTCTTCTTCCTGCACAGTAGAAAGGATTTCGTGGCCGTCGGCATCTGTGATCCGCATAATACAGGTTGGCGGGCGGTAATCCCCGTCGTTTTCAAGCGCTGCATAGGCCGCTGTCATTTCAACCGGGGAAACGCCGTTTGTCAGCCCGCCCAAAGCGGAAGTCAGCCGTTCATCTTCCCTGGAAATGCGCGCAAAATGCATGGCTTTTAAGTAAGACAGCCCTATTTTGGGGGTCAGCTCGTCAAGCAGCTGCCAGGCAATGGTATTTTTAGAGCGGGACAGTGCGCTGCGCAGGGTCATTTCTCCACTGTAGCTGCCGTCGGCATTGGACGGGCCGTCTTCAATATACTGGTCGTTTACAATGGAATCCGGCGTATAATTCCGTTCGAGTGCCGGGGCATAGGCGATTAAAGGCTTAATGGCGCTGCCGGGCTGCCGGTAGCTCTGGTAGGCCCGGTTTAAGGTATATCCGGCAAAATCCTGGCTTCTGCCCCCTACAACCGCGCGGACATATCCGGTTTCATTGTCAATGCAGACGCCTGCGCCCTGCAATTTGTATACGCCTTCTTCATTCACATCTGTAAATTCTGCAAGGCTTTCGTCAATTGCCTGCTGCAGCATCTGCTGCATGGAAAGATCGAATGAGGTATAAATGCGGTAGCCTGCCGTATACAGTTTTTTCTGGAACTCAGTATATATTTCGTTGTAGCGTTCATAATAGGCTTCTTTTTCATTTTCCGTCTTAAAATCTGTTTGGAACTGGAAGCCATCCTGTTCCATCAATAGGCGGATAGCGCAGTAGTAAGTGTAGGTTTCCACATAATTGTTTTTGGTGTGTTCCGGTCGGTTTAACGTAATCTCTTCTGATTTTGCCATCAGGGCTGCGCTTTCGGAAATCTGCCCGTCCTCAAGCATGTTTTGTAATATACGATCCCTGCGCCCTAATGTTTCTTCCATATTGGTAAGCGGATCGTAGAGCGAAGGGTTGTTTGGTATGGCACATAAAAATGCGATCTGGGATAAATCCAGATCGGAGGCTTCAAGGCTAAAATAACCAATGCTTGCGGCTTGTATACCGTAGTAGCCATTTCCAAAATATATGTTGTTTAAGTAAAATTCCAGAATTTGCGTTTTGTCGTATTTTTTTTCAAGTTCTGTTGCAATGAACATTTCTTCTACCTTACGCTGCCAGGTTTTTTCCTGTGTTAGAAAAATATTTCTTGCAAGCTGCTGGGTAATGGTGCTTCCGCCCTGGGTGACTTTCCCGTTCTCTAACATGGCCTTTGCGGCGCGGATAATAGCCTTTAGGTCTATCCCGCTGTGCTGGTAGAATTTTTTATCTTCAATGCTCACGATAGCAGCGCGGGCGTCTGCCGGGATCTGGTCAAAGCTTAAGTAGTAGACGTCCTTTTCTCCTTTTAATGTGGAGATAGTATTGCGGTTTTTATCGAAAACTACGCTGGTTTGTGCGGCGCAGAATGTGGCGGGGGTAGATTCACGGACATATCTTATGGCTTCGGCCTGCATTTTTTGGACTTGCGTGGCATAGCCGCCGTAGTAATAGTAGCCAAGGGCGCCTAACAGGACGATCATCAGCAAAAATTGAAGCTTTACAAAAAACCAGAACAGACGGTATTTTTTCTTTTTTTTCTTTTTCTGTTTCATTTGTCTCCTTTATGCAGGTGTATGTTTTTTTGTTTATTTTACACGTTTTGGAAAAAGAAAGCAACTGGGAGAGATCGCATTGACAGCCGCCGTATTTTTTTCTATACTAAAAAAAGGAACCTCCAATGGTTTAAAGAAATAGATAAGGAGAAGATAAGAATGAAAAAATACGGATTTGGTGTAGACATCGGGGGCACGACCTGTAAAATCGGGCTGTTTGAAACAACAGGCGCTTTAATTGAGAAATGGGAAATCCAAACGAGACGCGAAAATAACGGGGAAAATATACTTCCAGACGTAGCGGCTTCTATTGCGAAAAAGATGGTAGACCGGGAAATTTCAAAAACTGATATCCAGGGGATCGGGATAGGCGTACCGGGGCCTGTTACCTCCGAAGGGGTTGTAATGCGGTGTGTGAACCTGGGATGGGACGTAATCAATGTAGCAAAGGATATGACAGAGCGTACGGGATTTCATGTAAAAGTCGGCAATGACGCTAACGTGGCCGCGCTCGGGGAAATGTGGCAAGGCGGAGCGAAGGGGCATAAAGATGTAGTTATGGTTACACTTGGCACAGGCGTAGGAGGCGGCGTTATTGTGGACGGCAAAATCGTAACAGGATGCAAAGGCGCCGGGGGTGAAATTGGCCATATCATTATTAACCAGGAGGAGGAAGAATGCTGCGGCTGTGGCAGAAAAGGGTGCCTGGAGCAATACGCATCTGCAACCGGAATTGTACGTATGGCAAAGCAAAGGCTGGCAGGCACGGCAGATGAAACGGCGCTGCGCACGGCAGAGCCTTTGACAGCAAAGGATATTTTTGACGCAGCAAAAGCAGGCGATGCCGTAGCAGACGAGATTGTAGAGGAGATGACCAAAATCCTGGGAGGCGCCCTTGCGGATATAGCATGTATTGTAAATCCAGAAGTATTTGTTATTGGCGGCGGCGTGTCGAAGGCGGGCAGTATAATTACAGACCGCGTCAAAAAATACTTCAATGATAAAACGTTCCATGCGTGCCGGGATGCGTATTTTGAGCTGGCAACACTCGGCAATGACGCCGGGATGTACGGCTGTGTACAGATGGTACTGGAGTAATTAAAGATAAAAACAGCCTGTTTTCGCAGCAAGGCAGGCTGTTTTTAGGGTTAATAAGCTGGAGCAGCTGCACATTTCAAATGCTTATAAAAGGAGAAAGCCCCTATGGACATACAAATTATTATATCTCAGATGCTTATGCTTTTTGCCATGATGCTTATTGGCTATATTGTCTGGGCGCTTGGATGGTTTGATGAACCTGCATACCAAAAGCTGTCCAAAATCGTAGTCAATATCTTTAACCCGATCCTGGTTTTAAATGGTGTTATGGGAAAAGACGCTTCCGGAGATATATCCCTGATCCTGCAAAATCTGGGATTTGTGCTGTTTTTTTATGTGATTTTAATGGCAAGCGGATTTGTATTTGTTTTTTTACTGCGCCCCGCAAGATCCGAAAGGAGATTGTACCGCCTGATGACGGTTTTCCCCAATGTGGCATTTATGGGTATCCCGGTCATTACAGGGATATATGGGACAGGATGCATGATTTATATTGTATTTTATGTCTTAGGGTATAACCTGCTTTTGTACACATATGGGATTGGCCTGGCGAAAAAAGCTGCCGAAGATGCTGGCAGCAGGAACGGATCGGGCAGCGGCGGGGCATGGAAGCGGATGCTAAACCCAGGGGTAATTTGTGCGGTAGCCGCAATCTTTGTATTTGTGCTGCGTCTTTCAGTTCCTGCCCCAGTTGTAACTTTCTGCGGTTACATGGGCAATGCCACAATCCCCCTTTCTATGATGCTGATTGGGATGTCGATTGCACAGGCGGATTTTAAAACAATTTTTGCCAATGTACGGGTCTATTTATATACGGGAATGAAAATGCTGCTGCTCCCGGCCGTAATGATTCTCCTCTTAAAACCACTTCCGGCGGATTCGGTTGTATTTGGTGTATTCGCGCTGCAGCTTGCGATGCCGGTTGGGAGTATTGTGACGTTAATTGCAAAGGAGAACGGCGCAGATGAGATATGCTGTACCAACGGGATTGTGCTTAGTACTCTCGCATCCCTGGTAACGATCCCCCTTGTATGTATGCTTTTATAAAAGTCAGACTGTTGTATTTACCCCGTTAATCGCGGCATGCTCGTCCTCCTCCATTGGGATTACCAGGCACTTCTGGCCGGCAATAACCTGGGATTTAATCTGCTCCGCTTTTTCTGGTTTCACGCGTAAAATTACGTCATACGTCTTAATGTCTCCAGTGGGCGCGTCCTCGTCTTCTGGTGCGCGGACAAGCATTTGGGCATCCTCAAGCTGTTGTTGTAAAGAAGCAACCTTTTGCACCAGCTCCTTATTCTGCCGCATTTTGCTGCCTGCTTCTACTGCTTTAGCATCAATCAGGTTTTCCAAAAACGGCGCTTCGTCTTCAAATTCCTTCTGATACGAGTCCTCAATCATAGCGGCCGCATTTTCCGGCACATTTGATTCTGCCATAATTTCTCCAATATGTTCGTGGCTTAAGCGTATTTTTTCTTCATTATCTTCCTCATCGCCCGCATCCTGTGCCATATCTGAAAGCCCCTGCTGGATTTCATAAAAAACATCCCGGGAGGCCTCTTCATCCCCGCCGAACGCTTTTTTTACAATGGATGCAAATGCCAATTTTTGTTCGGTTGCCGTGCGCCTTGCCGTGCATCCTAAAATATTCTCCATTAATTCCGTATGGGGCGCTTTTGCATTTTTGTGGTAAGTCATAACAGAATGGATATCAGCGCTTCGGTCCGTAAATGCAGGAAACACAAAACCGCTTTCAGGCATGCCCACAACCCAGTCGCGTACGCGTGGCCCGATCCGGTTTTCATCTGCCCGGTATCCAAGGCCTGGTTTGCTCAGGCTGACTGGGCAAATGGCGCAGACCAGGTACTCATAGACCTCTTCAGATTCGTCCAGCTTGCTGTTATCGCTGGTTTTGGTAATCACATCGTAAGCATCATGGAAAATAAGAATCAGGTAATTTCCAGCATAATCATAGTTATCAATTACCAAATCGTAAAAACGTTCCAGCAGCTCTTCATTTTGCAATGCGCTGCCCCGCAGCGCCATCAGAAACTGCTGCTTCCCTAAAGGCGCTTCCTCTTCCATTGGAAACTCCAGCTCCAGCAGGTTATTTCCGATTGTACCGGAGAGGGCCTTTTTAGCAATATCCAGGTATTTAAAAAATTCTTCTTCATCTAAATTTAAAAATGTCTCACCCAGTTTAACCACACGGTTACGTTCACTATCCACATAACAGCCGCACATACGGGTAATTGTACATGAATCTTTTTTAAAGCGGCGTTTTAATTCTGAGATGTCTTTCTTATTCATATAAATCTCCTTTACTTTATTTTTAAATGTTATGCGTCAACATACTACAATGCCAAAGACTATTATAATGAAAAACGCCAATTTCTGCAACAAATATGCTATACTGAATAAATACCCCATCTTTGGAACATAATAGCAAAAATAAACTATTTATGTGAAGGAGATTTTCAGCTATGAAGAAAAAAGCAGTTTCCCTGATCTTAATTACGGCCATGCTTACCACAGCCCTCACAGCCTGCGGGCGCAACAATACGGAAAACAACAAAGAAAATGATACAGGCATGGCAAATACAGAAGGAACCATCGATCATACAGGGACAGAGTCCCAGGACTCCACGGAATTTCAGGCAGGTACAGAAAACGGGACCAGCCAGCTCTCACTAGGCAGCGCAGTCGAAATCCCTGAGAGTTTTGACGGACAGCTTGCGGAAACAGACGCCCACGAACGCTTAGAACAAGTTATTGCCGCGTACTGCAATGTACCAGAGGAAGAATACGCCAATGTGCGGTATTACTATAATTATGTAGACTTAAACGGCGACAGCAAAGATGAAATCTTAGCCCTGGTGCTTGGACAAGAGGTAGAAGGTATCCGTGGAAACGTTTTGCTCTGGCTGGATGCCGAAAATCAGGAAACAGGCGCAGATGCCGTGTGGCAGGCTTTTAAGCAGGTTGGCTCGCCGATCTATATCAGCAACCATGTTACGAACGGCCACCGGGATTTAATTATTCCAGAAAATATCAATATCGTTGCAGGTACAGAGGGTTCTGGAATGGATACTGTTGGCGGGGAGTCTGGCAATGAAATGGTCAACGAGGTAACAGCTATCGGGGTGACAGGGGTCGGTATTACAGATGAAGGCGAAGGGGGAGGCACGGGCAATACCGATGCTGATACAAACAGCCAGACGACTACAGTTGGTACAGACAGCCAGGCAGGCGAAGCATCCAGTGAATTAGGGATTCCGTTAATCCCCACGGATCAGCAATACCGCCTGTTAGTCTGGGACGGGGAACGATACCAGCTCCCCGAGGAAGGGACGGCTTTATATTCCCTGGTAGGATACGAGGGCATAGCTATTTTGACCAATAATATAGAAAGCGACTATGTCAATGACAATTACCATTTTCTTGGTGAAGCTATGAGGTAAATAAACAGGATCTGCCGGAATCCCTCACTGCCTGTTTGGGGATTCCGGGTATACAGCAAGTGAAAGGAGAGGAGTATATGTTAAAAAACTATCAAATCCGCAGGTATCAAATGCCAAAAGAAGAGGTTAAGTCTTTCGTAAAAGAAAAAAGGCAGGAACTTAAGTCACAGCAGCAGTGCATTAAAGCAGCCAGCCTCCCAGTGCTTGTACAGATAGAAGGCTGGGGTGCAGCAGGAAAAGGCACGTTAATCGGAAACCTGATTAAGGAATTAGATCCCCGTTTTTTTACAGTTATCAACATGGATACGCCGGGAGGGCAAAAACAGCGAAGGCCGTTTCTATGGCGGTATATGGAGCAGATACCAGAGGCAGGCAAGTTTGTATTTTGGGATTCTGGCTGGGTTGATGAGCTTGCAGAAGGGTTTTTAAATAGAGAAATTGACGAAGAGACGTTGGAAAGGCAGATGCGCCAGATCCGTACATTTGACCGCCAGCTAAAGGATAACGGCTATCTCGTAGTAAAACTATTTTTACAGATACCACGATCCGAGCAAAAGCGCAGGCAGAGCCGGCTTTCAGCTAAAAAAGACACTAAATGGCGCGTGTCAGTAAAGGATCGTATGCAGTTAAAAAAACGGGATGAATACGAGCAGATATATGACCGGATACTGGAAGCGACCAATACCGGCTATGTGCCATGGCACATTGTGGATGCCGTGGACAAGCAGCAGGCACTCCTTTTGGCGCTCCATATTCTGACAAATCAGATTAACCAGGCAGTGGAAAATGTAAAAATCCTGCCGGAAATCCTACATAGGGATTACCCGCTGCTGTGCATGCCCCTGCTTTCCCAGGTGCCCTTGGATCAGGAAATGACAAAAGAGGAATATAAGATCCGGTTAAAGGCGATGCAGAAAAAATTAAGAAAACTGCATAACCGCATATACCGTATGCGGATTCCGGTTATCATCGCATATGAGGGGTGGGACGCCGCAGGCAAAGGGGGGAATATCAGGAGGCTTTCCGGCGCACTCGACCCCCGCGGGTTTGAAGTACACCCGATTGCATCGCCCGAGCCACATGAAAAGGCGCGGCACTATCTGTGGCGGTTTTACCATAGGCTGCCCAAAGACGGGCATATAGCCATTTTTGACCGGAGCTGGTATGGCAGAGTTATGGTCGAGCGCTTGGAAGGCTTTTGCTCGGAAAACGACTGGAAACGCGCATATAATGAAATCAATGAATTTGAAAAAGAACTGTCGGACTGGGGAGCAGTAGTTATAAAGTTTTGGGTGCATATTGATAAGGAAACGCAGCTTGCAAGGTTTACAGAACGCGAAAATACGCCAGAAAAGCAGTGGAAGATAACAGAGGAAGATTGGCGGAACCGTGAAAAATGGGATGCGTATGAGCAGGCTGTGGATGAAATGATCGCGAGGACATCGACGGAAAACGCGCCGTGGTTTATTATACAGTCCAACAACAAATACTATGCCAGGATACAGGCGATTGAGCTTGTAATCCGGGAAATTGAAAAACGGATTGAAAGGGGGCGCTGATTTGCGCCCCTGCCTTTTTAGAGTATTTTTTTAATGCGATTTAGTACTACAGGGAATTATAGGGGGTAGGTGGCAAAGGGGCCCTCTGACTGACTACGGTTATGGCTGGCCTATAGGGAGGGCCTATTTATACTGGATGGTAGAAATTAGGCAGAAAAATAGACCAGCTGAAAAACTGGCCTTTTTACACTACCAATTGCCTGACAGTGATGCCAACATATGACACTTACCTGGATAACGGCACTGGCGCAGGACTTACTGTTGATAGTGCAATCATAGCATATGCAAGGGGCGGTGTCAAGATTCCAGTAAAATAATTCTTTTTATGTGTTAGAGTGGGTCACCCAAGTTATTCCGACATCTGTCCCCCTATTTGGCGTGATATTTGTACCATTAGATTGAACGTTAGTAGTTCAATCTGCATAAATTCGGTAAACGTAGCCCGTTACGATTCCTTCATTTGGTATAAATCTCCCTATTATGCCTTGGGGGCTAAGCGTGGAATATGTCTTGCGAAAAGCATTTTGGGGGACACGCTAAAATGAAGCAGGAATTTCCAAAATATAACGCAGTATGCCGCTGTTTTTCAATGCATTAAATTCTTTTGTATACCGTCCAGTCTGCAGCTGGGAATAATAAAGGTTTGCCAATACATCTGCAATCTGGATCAATTTATTACATGCGGAATCAAAATACCTCACGAAGAAATGCCCGGAAGCCGTACCGTTTAAAACCAGCTCTGTGTTAAGGTAATTTTCCAGAAAAGCCCTGTTTTCAATTTTTTCATTCCGTTCATCCGGCTGGAGCACACAGTCCTCATTTGGCAGGTAGCCGTTTTGAATTAACATCTGTAGGGAAAAACGGACGGCATAATTAAAAGTACGCGCGGGGGCGCTGCGGAATGCATCGGGCAATTTATTGTTTTCAAGTTTTATATAGTAGACATCAAAGAGATGTTTCTGGGAAAAGAAGGAAAGGAATGTTTTTTTCATATCGGGATCAAACTGTGCGCCTTTTAATTCTTTGAATTTGCCGTTTATAAACATTTTAGAACCGGATTTACATGGTTTGGCGTTTTTCTTGGAGTCGAGTTCTAAAAGGCGGGCGTAGTTGGAGGATACGAAGCGTTTATAGGCACGTTCTAAGGCGCTCTTGTTGTAAACATGTATTAGGGCAATAACAAAAAAGTTATTATTGGCAAAATGAGGGCTGATTGCGCCGGATTCATCTATGTATATGTTCATTTGTCCTCCTTAAGGGTGGGGTGTATGGGGTTATTATACATGGTTTGGCGGAAAATGTCACTACAGTAACTTTTTTGCAATGTTATAGGGTTTGGAATATATTTGTTGGAAAGGATTCCTAATAAAGTTCTAAAATAATAAAAATAGTCCGTACAATTTTAACATCTTAGGCAGCATTGATAAGCTGAAAGATGAAATGGGAGTGCTTTTGAGCGAGATAGGCAGTATATAATTTAGAAGCAGGAAAAATGGCAGCTTTAGAAAATGACCTGACTAGAGCGTGTTTGAAAAATAAATATTGCACTAATATACAAGTTGCGATGAACTGAAACCATTCAAAAACAGTCGTGTTTTAAATGATTTCATAAAAAAATCATTTTGGATAAAAAACAATTTTCTAATCATCCATTGCATTTTTAGGCATATTGTCCAATTACATGGAATTTTCAAACACGCTCTAGTACTCCATCCGGACTTCAATTTCTGTCCGGATGGAGTACTAGAGGGAAAATTCTCCAAAAAAATCTATACATCGCTTATAGTAGAGTGTTATAATAAAACAAACATAAAAAGATAAGGAGAACATGATCTATGAAACAAGACTTGATCGTAATTTTAGATTTAGGAAGTACACAAAACACCGTAGTTGCCCGGCAAATCCGTGAACTTGGTGTATATAGTGAGATTCACCCTCATGATATCACGGCAGACGAATTAAAATCATTTGAAAATTTAAAAGGCCTTATATTAAACGGCGGCGAAAACCGTATTGTAGGAGGCAAGCCAGTAGAGGTTTCGCCAGAACTTTATAATATTGGCTGCCCAGTAATTGCTATTGACTATCCGCAAGCGGAGTGTGAAAAGCAGTACAATACGCTTCCGGATCCGGCTGTGTTACAAAAATTCATTTTTGAAGACTGTGGTGCGGCGGCAAACTGGAATATGAAAAATTTTATTGAAGACCAGACAGAATTAATCCGGCAGCAGGTTGGAGATAAAAAAGTGCTGCTTGCATTGTCTGGCGGGGTAGATTCTTCTGTGGTAGCTGCAATGCTGATAAAAGCAATCGGTCAGCAGCTAATATGTGTACATGTCAACCATGGGTTAATGCGGAAAAATGAATCGGAAAGTGTAGTAAAAGTTTTCCGCGACGAGCTTAATGCCAATTTGATTTATGTAGATGCATCCGATCGTTTTTTGGGCAAACTGGAAAGGGTAGCAGATCCGGAGCAGAAGCGTAAAATTATAGGCAGTGAATTTATCCGGGTGTTTGAAGAAGAGGCAAGGAAGCTGGAAGGAATCGATTTTTTGGGTCAGGGTACAATTTATCCGGACATTATTGAAAGTGGGACGAAAACGGCTAAAATGGTAAAGTCGCATCACAATGTTGGCGGTTTGCCTGAGGATTTAAAGTTTGAACTGGTAGAGCCGTTAAAGCAGCTTTTTAAAGACGAAGTGCGTGCCTGCGGTGTGGAACTGGGCCTGCCGCATGACATGGTGTACCGTCAGCCATTCCCAGGGCCGGGTCTTGGTGTAAGGTGCCTGGGGGCGATTACAAGGGACAGGCTGGAAGCAGTCCGCGAATCAGATGCAATTTTGCGGGAAGAATTTGCAAAGGCCGGGCTGGATAAGAAAGTATGGCAATATTTTACGGTAGCGCCCGATTTTAAATCGGTTGGCATGAAAAACAATGCGCGTGTGCTTGAGTATATGATTATTATCCGTGCGATTAATACGATAGATGCAATGACGGCGTCAGTTGAAAAGGTGGACTGGGATGTGCTTGAGAGGATAACGGAACGGATATTGGCAGAGGTTAAGAATGTGAACCGGGTGTGCTATGATATGAGTCCGAAGCCACCGGCTACGATTGAGTTCGAGTAACGGATATAATCCCGGAAATGCTGATAAAATG
>OFGE01000674.1_pt1 | contig 36181 bp, 30 predicted proteins | sample 1521681 | NCBI WGS metagenome assembly OFGE01 (sample SAMEA3504093, study PRJEB24116) | mouse gut metagenome | biome: mouse gut; feature: mouse-associated habitat; material: faeces | place: Denmark | collected 2011
ATACGGGAAAACCATGACCTATGGGGAAATAGCAGAAATAATTGCAAAACAGAAGGGGCTTCCCCACATGTCGGCCCAGGCTGTGGGAGGGGCCGTGGGGCATAACAGGATTTCTATTATTGTTCCGTGCCACAGGGTGGTGGGGGCGAACGGAAGCCTGACCGGATATGCAGGAGGTCTGGACAAAAAAATCCGGCTCCTTCAGATGGAGGGCGTGAATATGGAAGAAGGAGTGAAGATATGAAAAAACTGCTGGAGATTGCGGAGGATTACGCCAGGGTGAAGAGGTATATCTATGCCCGCTATGGCGGAATCGGAGGGCTTTCCAAAATCTACCCTGGATATACTGTACAGAATGAAATGATAGCCAGCGGGCTGCGGGGAGAGCTGGGGATGCCTTCGGTCTACTTCTATCTGGCTGTGTTCGACGCATTGGGCGATATCAAGGGCCAGTGGGAGAGAACAAAGGCAAAGGTTTTACAGCTGATCGGGAGGAATGAGAACCTGACGGAAGAAGAAAAGCACTATCTCCGTTTTTTGCTGAAGGTCAACAATGCATTTGAAGCCGTACTGAACCGGAAAGACATGGAGTTACCGGAGAATATTCGGAAACAGTATGACAAGCTGAAAGGAAAAACAGACGCGGACAAGCTGAACCGTTATCTGTGCAGGCAGGTGAGGAAGCATCATGTGAAGCTTCACACGGACAGAGCGGATGGTTTTGCCATAGCAGAGCGGGCATACCGTTATGCAGACCATGGGATCTATATTTCGATAAAAGAAAAGCGGAAGCGGGTTTTTGTGCTGCTGACGGATAATAACCGGTATAAGAGCCAGCTCTATATCAAGCTGTATCCGAAGGAGCATAGTATCAGGATCAAAGCGCCGGTAAATGTAGCGGTCCGTGATCATGCCGATTATCAGAAGCAGATAGGGATTTCTACAGGGGTTTATACGATGCTGACGACGGATGAAGGGCATCGGTACGGTGATGATCTGGGCAGATATCAGATCGAATACGCAGACTGGATCCGTGAACAGACAAGGATTTATAACCGAAACAGGAGTGAGAATCCCGGCAGGAAGAAGTATAGAGCGAAGAAGAAACGTATGGAAGAACAGCTGCATAGTTACATCAACCAGGAATTGAACCGTTTCTTAAGAGAAGAGAAGCCGAAGGTGATCTATATTGTAAAACTGCCCAAACCGCAGGCAGGCGGGATGAATAAGAAGATCAATCATTCCATGGCGCAGTGGCAGAGAGGCTATATCCGAAAGCGGATGCTGCAGAAGTGTAAGGAGCAGACGGTAGAGGTTGTGGAAGTGCTCGGGAAGGATATCAGTAAGGAGTGCAGCAACTGCGGAGCGATCGGGAAGAAAGAAAAGGGAGAATTCATATGTTCCCAATGCGGGTATCGGAGTGAGGAGAAGACCAATACCGCCCGCAATGTGAAGAAACGCGGGCAGGGAGACGGGGTGCTGAACCGAGGGGGAACATATCCTTAAAGATTGTAAGATTTTTAAAGATCATAAGAACAGCCATTTTAGATAAATGCCGGCGATGAGCCGGGATTTTACCGCAAGGACTAGGAAGGCGTTCATGATATAAAAAAGACGAACGGCATTAGAAGCTGGATTGCTTTAGGTGTATTCAGAGGGAATATGCAGGGAGCGTAAGATCCGGGTATTGGGTATGCCAGGACCTTGTGAACATGAAGAAGCGGCGGACCAGAGGATATGCTCTGGCGCATGCGGGGCATCAGCCTTAAGGCGGCAGCTGCAAAAAAGTGTGCTAAGTCACACGTAAGTCATCGGTATTTGCCCGGTGATGGTGCATGATGTAGCAGGGAGCGAAGCGGAGAGATGATATCGACCCGCATCATCCGTATGAAAAGTATGTTGTGCCGGAAACGGCATAGCAGGTAAGCGGATGACCAATGTGCCTTATTTTAAATCAGATAACAAAGACAGGAATGATCCTGAACCGTAGATCCAAAGCGCCTAAGACAGAGAGATGTCTGAAAAGCGTATGGGAAAGAGGACGAAAGTCTTCCTGTGAAGGGGAGCGATAAGTGGATCTAGGGGAAGCAGGTGAAATATAGAAATCTAAAAATATCTGCCTTATGGCAAAAAAAGTGGCAGAGCCGTATAAAGGAACAGGGAAAATGAGAAAAGCGCAGAAAAGACAAATCGAAGAATTTACAACGCTGCTTAAACAGGCGCATAAGGAAATAAAAAGATGTATAGAAACCCACAATACTGCGGCAGCCATGGATCTATTGGCGCAATGCCAGGAAGGCGCCGTCCGTACAGGGGAACTGATAGAGAAGACGGAAGGGGAGGACTGTCCCGCGATCCTTTTGTTAGAAAATTATTGCGAACTGGTCTACCAGATCTACGGGGAGCTTAATCGGGGAGAGGATGGGAAGGCAAACAATGTGCATAAAAGGCTGCACAGGCTGTTGATCCAGGTCGAGAACAGTATCAGGAATGACGTAAAAGTACGTTTGGAGATGGTGTTCCTTCCCTATAAGGCATCCATGTGGGATTCCCTGGAAAGTGTATGGCAGGCTGCGGATGCAGACCCGGCATGTGACGCCTATGTGGTCCCGATCCCTTATTATGACAGGAATCCGGACGGGTCGCTTGGTACATACCACTATGAAGGGAACGATCTGCCTTCTTATGTGCCGACAGTGCATTATGACAGGTATTCATTTGAAGACAGAAAGCCGGATGCCGTGTTCATACACACGCCTTATGACAATGCCAATTATGTCACAAGCATAGACCCCAGGTTCTATTCGGGGCAGTTGAAGAAGCACACGGAATGTCTGGTCTATATTCCTTACTATGCTACGGCAGGAGGGATGTCGGAAGCACAGGCACAGTGTCCGGCTTATTATAACGCAGATTATATCATCATCCAGGCGCCGAAATACTGTAAATTTTTTGACCAGTCAGTGCCCAGGGAAAAGCTGATACCGCTAGGGTCTCCCAAGTTTGACCGGGTGATCCGTATGTGCGGCGATCCACCGGAACTACCTGAGGGATGGAAAGAAAAGTCGGCGGGGAAGAAAGTGTATTTCTATAATACGAGTCTCCAGGGGATGCTGGGGGATACAGAGGCTTTCCTTAAAAAGATGGAATATGTGTTCCAGTGTTCCCGGGGAAGGGAGGACCCTTGTCTATTGTGGCGGCCGCATCCGCTTCTGGAATCCACTTTCCGTTCAATGAGACCCATGTATAAGCCGATTTATGATGCCCTGAGAGATGAATTTGTCAATGAAGGTGCAGGGATCTACGATGATACGCCGGATATAGAGACGGCGATCGCGCATTCGGATGCTTATATCGGAGATGCGGGAACAAGCGTTACTTCGCTTTTCGGTGTCGCCGGGAAGCCGCTTTTTATCCTGAATAATTATATCAATACGCCGCCGGGGGAAGAAGACTGGCGGGGCGAAGCAGTGAACCCTGTGTTTGATATATGGGGAGACGACAGGTATCAGATCACGAAGAACAATCAGTTATGGTTTTCTGAAAATAATGATTATCATTATAAGTTTTATATGGATCTGGGGACCGGTTATTCTTCCGGCGGTTATTACTTAAAGGCAGTGGAGATCAGAGATAAGATCTATGTTCTCCCGGGCAATGCCCAGGATTTCCTGATCATCCAGGATAAGAAGATCAGGAAGATCAATCTGCCGTATAAGACGACACAGGCAGGAGCTTTCTGGAGTTACCGGTATAATGAGAGATATATCTTTCTGCTCCCCAACCAGTATCCATGGCTGGTCCGGATCGATACCATAACGGAAAAGATCAGCTATGTGGATGGCATAAACCAGTTCAATGTGAGGAATGTAGAAGGGGAGCGGCGCGTGGGCGGCGTATGTCCTTATGGAAATGAACTGGTATTTGCCTCACCGGAAGATGATCATTTCCTTTTCCTTGATATGGATACTCTGGAGGGAAGGGGGCTTACCAGTGGTTCCAAGTGTGGTCTGGGAACCCAGGGGATCGTGCCGGAGGGGGATAACTTGTGGTTGCTGCCCCTGAACGGGATGGTCCTTACCTGCTGGAATCCCAAGACGGGAGAAGCAAGAGAATACGGTGATCTACCGGAAGGGTTCAGGTCTGTTCAGTGGCCTCACAACCTGGAGTGTGAAGAGAGACCCTTTGGGGCGATGGTATTTTCCAAAGAAAATGGAAAGGAAAACATTGTAATCTCGCCGTCCTGGGGCAATATGTATGTCTCACTTGACAGAGAAACAGGGAAGATGGAGGAATGGGAGACACCGCTGCCTTTCCAAAGCCGCGGCAGGAACGGATACTTTACAGCAGGAGGCATGGGCGGATTCGTTGTAGGATATTCCGAATGCGGGAAGGCAAATTACCGGATCTGGTATGCGCCGGAGCGAAAGCTATATGATGTAAACATTAACACAAAGGAATACAGAGAGATTCCTATAGAGTTTGACCCTGATGAGCTTAAGTCACATGAGCCTGGGTTCATGGAGGAATCAGAATGGATGCAGTACTGTCTGAACGAAGGTGCGTTTAATTCTCTGGGGGACTTTCTGGATGGCAGCGTGACCGGTAACCAGTTTGACCGGGACAGGCAGATAAAAGCATTTTCAAAGGTCAATGCAGACACGGAAGGTGTGTGCGGGGAAAATGTATATCAGTTTGTGAGAGAAAAAATCGGGAATCTGGCATGAAAAGAATCGTTTTATGCCCTGGAATAAATTTTAATGGGAAGAAGGAGTTCGATGGAAAAAAAGATCACCAAAGTAATCACATACGGCACATTCGACCTTTTCCATGAAGGGCATTACCGGCTGCTCCAGAGAGCGAAGGCGCTTGGGGATCATCTGATTGTGGGCGTAACGACAGAGTCATATGACAAAGCGAGAGGGAAGCTGAGTGTAGTGGATTCCCTGATGACGCGTATTGAAAATGTGAAGAAAACGGGTTTTGCCGATGAGATCATCGTGGAAGAGACGCAGGGACAGAAGTTTAATGACATCAAAAAATACGATATAGATATTTTTACAGTCGGATCCGACTGGACAGGATGTTTTGATTATCTGAGAGATTATTGTGAAGTTGTCTATCTGGAACGGACGAAGAATATCTCCAGTACTATGCTTAGAGAACAGAAACAGCAGATCCAGAGGATCGGGATCATAGGATCGGGCAGGATTGCCGGCAGGTTCATCGAGGAGGCGAAGCTTGTCAGCGGCGTCAGTGTGCAGGGGGTGTATAACCCCCATACGGAGAGTGCGGCAAAGTTTGCGGACAAATGGAAAATAGACGCATATCTGGATATGGAAAATTTCTTCCGGGCGGTGGATGTGGTCTATATCGCCTCGCCCCATGAGACACATTACGGCTATATCAAGGCGGCGCTTGAGCATGGAAAGCATGTCATCTGTGAAAAGCCTATGGTTCTGAAAAAGGCACAGGCAGAGGAGATGTTTGGGTATGCAAAAGAGCGGGGACTGGTACTGCTTGAAGGGATCAAGACAGCATACTGTCCAGGATTCACGAAGTTTCTGGGGATTGCATGCAGCGGGATCATCGGAAGCATACGCAATGTGGAGGCGTGCTTTACGAAGCTGGAGGATCCGAAAGCAAGGGAACTGACAGACCGGGTATACGGCGGCAGCTTCACAGAGTTAGGAAGCTATTGCATACTGCCGATATTGAAGCTTTTGGGGAAGGATTATGAAAGTCTGCAATTTGACACGATCAGGGGAGAGAACGGGATTGACTTGTTTACGAAGGTTTCCATGCATTATCCTGCGGGCGTTGCCACAGCCACCTGCGGGCTTGGAGTAAAATCAGAAGGCAGGCTTCTGGTTGCCGGGACGAAAGGGTATATCGTGGCAGAGGCGCCATGGTGGAAGACCACCTACTTTGAGGTGCATTATGAAGATTGCGGACGGGTGGATAAATACTCAGAGGGGTTCCTTGGGGACGGGCTGCGTTATGAGATCAGCGATTTCCTCTCTATGTTAAGCGTTGGAGGCGATAATGGATTTAAACTGACCAGAGGGGAGTCAGCGGCGTTGGCAGGTATAATGGAGGAATTTTTGAAGGCGGAGGGACGGAGGATCTGTGACTGATCACGGATGCCGCAGAAAGGAAATGAGGGCGATGAAAATATGGGCGCATCGGGGATGCAGTCAGAGGTATCCGGAAAATACACTCCTGGCATTTGAAAGAGCGGCAGAGATTAAAGGTCTTGAAGGGATTGAACTGGATATTCAGCTTACTAAGGATGGACATATGGTGGTCATCCATGACGAGAGAGTGGACAGAACGACAGACAGTATTGGGGAAGTAAGACAGTATACTTTAGCTGAACTTAAGAAGTTAAGAATTGATGCTGGGAATGGAAAATATGAGCAGATACCTACGATGGAAGAAGTGTTGGATCTGCTTGGAGATAAATTGAAAAGCGGGCTGAGACTTAATGTAGAGTTGAAGAATAGTGTGTTTCCGTATGAAGGGATGGAAGAGAAGATTGTAGATTTGATACATCGAAGAGATCTTGAAAAGCAGATCGTATTCTCTACATTTTATGCGAAATCCCTCCAAAGAATACGGAAACTTGATCCGAATGTAGAACTGGGGATTTTAGATAGAAAAGTGTCAGATTGCTTATATAAATTAAAAGGCGGTTGTGGGGCAGATGCGTTACATCCATATTGGCAGACATTAGATCTATCGTTAGAAGAAATGGAAAATTATACTGTACGGGTATGGATGAGCGGGCATCTCTATCCGGAGAAACCGACTGGAACGAGATTGGATATGGATGCGTTAGAGCGGCAAGGGATTACAGATATTATTTTGAACGAGCCAGAAGTGTATTTGTAAATAGGAGAGGGGTTCATTTTGAATAATAGGGAAACAAATGAAGGATATAATTTGTCCTGTGAAGAGTTAAAGAGACTTCAAGATGTCCAAAAAGAATTAATAAGCGAGGTAAAAAGGATCTGCCTCAAAAATAATATCCATTTCAATATGGTTGGTGGAACTATGTTAGGGGCGATCCGGCATGGTGGATATATTCCATGGGATGATGATGCGGATATTGGATTTCTTAGAACGGAGTATGAGAAATTCAGAAAGGCATGTAAAACAGACTTAAATCACGAGAAATATTATATGCAGGATTTAAGAGATACAGAGGGGTATCGTTGGGGATACGGGAAACTTAGGAAAAAAGGCACTGAGTTTATTAGACTTAATCAGGAATTCATGCCGTATGAACAGGGGATTTTTATTGATTTGATGCCATTTGATAACGTGCCTGACGGATGGCTGTCAAGAAGAGTACATTTTATTCAATGCTTTTTGTACCGTAAGTTTTTCTGGTCAGAAGTAGGAAGTAAGACAGAAAAAAATCCGTGGAAACGGACTGCTTATAAATTAATGAGACGGATACCAATGAAGTTTGTAATAAAGAGTTACCAGCGTTTCATTGATGCCGGACAAAGAAAAAAGACACGATTGGTTCGGATCCTTACATTTCCTACACCAAAAGGTGTATATGGATATGAGAGGAAATGGTATACACATTTGTCAAAGTATCAGTTTGGAAATATGCTGCTTCCCGGCGCAAGGGATTATGACGGTTATCTCCGGGTGAAATACGGAAACTATATGGAATTACCGCCTGCCGAGAAACGTAAGACGCATCCGGTCTCTAAATTAAAATTACCTGAGGAGTGATATGGGTTTGGACACAGAGAAGAAATATAAGATTGGATATACGGATGGGGTATATGATCTGTTCCATATCGGACATCTGAATATGATTCAAACAGCAAAGGAACATTGTGAGTATCTGATCGTAGGGGTACATGGGGATGACGTGGTGGAAGGATATAAAAATCATAAACCCATTATCAACGAGAACGACAGAAAACGGATTATCGAGTCTGTCAAGGGTGTTGACAGAGCGGAAATTAACAGGTTCCGTGACAAATTAAAATTGTGGGAGTTGTATCACTTTGACGTGATTTTCATCGGGGATGACTGGAAGGGTACAGAGCGCTGGAATAATTTTGAAAAAGTATTAGCTGAGATTAATGTAGATGTCGTATATGTGCCGTATACGCAAGGCATATCAACAACGGATATAAAGAAGCGGATATTGAGAAATTAAATGCATTTAGGAGAGGGAAATTTTGGAACAAAAAAGAATTGCAATAACGATGGGAGATCCGGCAGGAATAGGTCCGGAAGTAGTAGTAAAAGCATTGGCAAACAAAGAAATATATGAAAAATGTATTCCTGTTGTGATCGGTGATTATGAGGCGTTGCAGGATGCTATCCGTTTTTCAGGATTGGAGTTGACACTATCGGAGATTCATTCACCTGCGGATGCAGAAGGTACATACGGCGTAGTAGAATTTATCAATTTAAAATATTTGAAAGCAGGAAGTTGGGTATATAAAGAAAATTCAGCCCTTTGTGGAGAAGCGGCTTTTCAGTATGTGATTTATGCAATTCGCCTGGCGATGGAGGGGAAGGTTGAGGCTGTGATTACCGCACCGATCAGCAAAGATTCTATCAATATGGCGGGACACCATTATAGCGGGCACACGGAAATATTTGCAGAGTATACGGGGACAAAGGATTATGCGATGCTTTTGGCAAGCGAGAATCTCCGGGTGATACATGTCACAACACATTGCGCGTTAATAGAAGCGTGCAGGCTGATCCGAAAAGAAAGAGTGCTTACGGTCATAAAGCTTGCAGAGTTAGGATGCAGGATGTTAGGGATTGATAATCCGCGGATCGGTGTGGCAGGATTAAATCCGCATTGCTCCGAAGACGGGTTGTTCGGTACAGAAGAAATAAGCGAAATTATTCCGGCGGTTCAAGAGGCGAAACAGCTCGGAATAAATGTGGAGGGACCAGTACCGCCAGATACTGTCTTTGTAAAGTGTAAAGCGGGTTTCTATGATATTGTAGTTGCCATGTACCATGATCAGGGGCATATCCCTTTGAAATTGAATGCATTTCGATGGGATGAAGAAAACAAACAGTATGGATCAGTCCGAGGTATCAATTGTACGATAGGATTGCCGGTTATACGGGTTTCTGTGGATCATGGAACTGCGTTTGGAAAAGCCGGGGAGGGCAGGGCGAATGCAGACAGTATGATAGAGGCAATTGAGGTAGGGCTCATTATGGTGGAAAATACTGTTCTTTAGAAAATAATGAACAAGATAAAAGGAGAATTACGATGTATATGGAAGCGAAATATGAAGATGAAAGAGTATTAATCCAACGATTCTGTCAGGTGATGGCAGAAACTATAGGAGTGAATAAGGAAATAAGAAGAAATATAGAGTATGGAATTTTCCCGTATGGATATCAAGGAGAAATTGCTGACAGATTATTGCAACATAAATTTGGAATCAAACCCCAATATATAATTGATAATAAATGGGCCAAGTTTAATCCGGATATTATTTCATTAGAAGAATTAAAAAAGATAGATAATGAAAATTTGATAATTTTTGTTTCCAGTGATAGAAATGATATATATGATGTGATTCGCGAGGAAATCAATAGATATATAACGAAAGGAATTGTGGTAGATTTATTCCCGATGGTCAATGAAGATAATGATAGGAAAGTAGAGGCAGTACGTTTGTTAGCAAATCATTTTACTTCTATAAAGCTTCCAGGTTCCGTAGCTGAAGCGGGTGTACGTGAAGGAGCCTTTGCTCGGTATATAAATAAATATTTTTCGTCTAAAAAACTTTATTTGTTTGATACATTTGAAGGGTTTTATAATGAACAGGTAAAGAGCAATATGATATTAGAGGAAAAAGTGTTTGAAGTTAATATGGATTATGGGGAATACTATCATGAATTAGGGGTGGGTGGCATATTGCCTATGCCTAATCCAGAGAATATCATCATTAAAAAAGGTTTTTTTCCGGATACAGCGGTAGATATAGAAGATACTTTTTGTTTTGTTCATTTAGATATGGATATCTACCAATCTACTATGGACGGATTACATTTTTTCTGGTCCAAAATGGTAGAACAGGGAGTTATCATGTTGGATGATTACCATAACGATCATTGCCCAGGAGTAAAAAAAGCTGTTGATGAATTTTGCGCTGCAAACGGTGTTGGAGTATGTTTTCTTCCAGAAGGGCGTGGAACAGCCGTGTTGATTAAAAATAGATAATATGAAGGAGATATTAATTTATGTTGGAATGTTTTTATAAGTTTAGAAAAGCATTGGATGAAATTATGATAAATGCATTCGGGCATCGAATCATATTATATGGTTACGGAAGAACAGGACGTTTTCTTGAGTGGTATGCAGATTATTATCACAGTGTAAAACCGGATTTCATTATTACGAGCGATTGGTCTAATGCAATGCCATACTCATTGCCGTATTTTAGAGATAGCTTATTTGAGTTTAATTATGCAGACGTTAAGGACGCTATTGTGTGGTTGGCCCTTCCGGGGGATGAAGAAGCAAAGGAAAAATGTGAAAAGTATAAATTTGAATATTATGATTTTGCAGATGTTATTTATGGGGAAAGATTAATTGCCGAAGAAAACGATTCGGAAAATATTTTTACGAAGAAAAAGACGGGTATACATGATGTACAATTTATGGAATATTTAGAATGTTTTTATGGATGTAATTTTCTTACCTCTGTCAGTAAAGAATATTTGACGAAAGGTGCGCATAATTATGCTATTTCTACACAAAGAGAGATTTTTCCAATATTAGATAAATGTCATATAATTTTATCAAAGGATGATGCTATTTTTGACTTTGGTTGTGGAAAAGGTGGAGCCATGATTACTTTTATGGACTATGGCTTTTCAAAAGTTGGAGGAGTTGAATTTAGCGAGCAGTTGTATAATGAGGCAAAAGATAATTTGAAAAAACTTGGTCTGGATTCTTGTAAAGAAAAGCAAGTGGAACTTTATCATAATGATGCATCTAAGGTTACACACGAATTAGATATTTATAATTGGTTTTATTTTTTTGACCCATTTGAAAGGCAAATATTTGAACCGGTTATATCAAACATATATGATAGTTATTTGAGAAAACCACGAAAATTAAATCTTATTTCTATTAATCCACGTTACCATGATGTAATTGAGAAATGTGAGATTTTTGTTATGATAAATCAATTTTGTGCTGCTACACGACAGAAGGTTGTAAATATTTATACAACAAAAGAGTAACGGTTAAAGAGGGGGAAGAAGTGGAAGAAATTTTTAAATTATCAGACGATTGGGGCGATTTGACTGAACATGGCACAATTGTCCCTTTTGGAGTTGGAAGGATAGGACGAAGAGTAATTCCATCTTTGATGGAAGAGTTTGATATTCCATTCTTAATTGATAATGGATATTATAAAGAGAATGTATATGGTTTGAATGTTTTGAACTTAAAACAGGCTGTTACACATTTAAGAGAAAAAGATATGAAGGTTGTAGTTACAACAGTTTTCTATTCTTATAAAGAAATTAAGCAGGAAATGGAATCATTTGGATTTATAGAAAACATAGATTTCTGTATATTAGAACGTTTTGCAGAAGAATGGAATTTGCGTTGGAGAAATAAATGCGTTTTGTCAAAAATAGACACTGTAATAACATCCAGATGTACTTTGAGATGTAAGAATTGTAATTTGTTTATTAGTTATGCGCCTGAGCAGTGTGATATTGATTTAAACAGATTAAAAAATAATTTTGATATTTTTTTTGAAAGTGTAGATTATGTTTATGAGTATACTCTTTTAGGCGGAGAGCCTTTTTTACATAAAAACATTGCTGAAATCATTTCATATTTAGGTAATTGCTATGGAGAGAAAATTGGTAGGATTAATTTGATTTCAAATGGTACTGTAATACCAGGTAATGAAGTAATTGATATATTGAAGAAATATCATGTTACGATACATATCAGTGATTATACTTGTTCTGTTGATTATAAAAAAATTTTGGTAAAACTACAAAAGAAGTTTTTGGTGAACGGTATTGAATATTATGTAATACCCAATAATACATGGAAAGATGTGGTATATCCGAGAAAAGGATATCAGAGCGATAATCCAAGACGTCATATGCTCTTATGTGGACATAGCACACATTCTGTTGCGGACGGACGACTTTATTGGTGTGATCCTGCTTTTGCAGCAGAATGTTTTATGGGATTTGTATCGAAAGAAGATGATTCTTTTGATATGGTAGTTAATAAAAGAAATTATTCAAAGTATGAGGCAACATTAAATATTATGAAGTATCTTTTAGGAGATGTGAATGTAAGAGGTTATATGAGTTTATGTGAAAAATGTGCAGGAGTAGGAAACGATAATAATATGATAGTTTTAGCTGGAGAACAAGTAGAAAGAGAGGTATATATCCATGACTTATAATTTTTCTTCAGGACCGGCAATGATGCCAAGTGAGGTAATGAAAGAAGCGAACCAAGAATTTCTTGATTTTTCAGGAAGTGGAATGTCGGTTATGGAATTGAACCATAGGTCTATATTGTTTAATAAAATCGTTGATGAGGCAAAGGCCGATTTAAAAGAGTTATTGGAAATACCAGATAATTATAAGGTTTTGTTTCTTCAAGGAGGGGCTTCATTACAATTTGCAGCAATTCCAATGAACCTTATGAAAAATCGTAAAGCAGGTTTTATTATGACTGGGCATTGGGCGAAGAGAGCTTATGAAGAAGCACAGAAGTATGGTGAAGTTAATGAGCTTGCTTCGAGTGCAGACAAAAATTATACATATATTCCGAATTGCAGTAATCTCCTAATTTCTGACGATTTGGACTATATTCATATCTGTGAAAATAATACAATCTATGGAACTAGATTCATGCAGCTGCCGAATACTTTAGGAAAAGATATTGTTTCTGATATGTCATCCTGTATTTTGTCAGAGCCCATTGATGTAGCAAGATATGGCTTAATATTTGCTGGCGCACAGAAGAATATGGGACCAGCAGGAGTAACAATAGTAATCATACGAGAAGATCTGATAAGAGATGATATTATGCCATGTACGCCGTCTGTAATGAAATATAAAAATCAGTTTGATAATAATAGTAGATTTAATACGCCTCCTTGTTATGGTATCTATATGTGTGGGAAAGTATTTAAGTGGTTAAAAAGAATAGGCGGACTTTCTGCTATGAAAGAAATTAATAAAAAAAAGGCGGAGCTTATTTATAATTATCTTGATGAAAGTAAATTGTTCCATGGAACTGTTGATAGAGAGTTTCGTTCAAGAACAAATATTACTTTTACTACAGGTAAAAATGAATTAGATATGGAGTTTGTAGAGGCTTCAAAAAAAGTAGGATTTGTTGGGTTGAAAGGTCATCGATTTGTAGGTGGTTTGAGGGCATCTTTGTATAATGCAATACCGTACGAAAATGTAGAGAAGTTGGTAAAATACATGAAAGGGTATGAAGTTGAATATATGAGGAGAACTCTAAAAAAATAGTGATTTGGACATTAGAAATCCAGAGCCACAAAACTAAGCCTGATGTATCGTGGAAGCTGTAGGAAAGATGAAAGTTTATTATTTATAGATCCTCTGATGAAAGATGGAATATCCTTCGGTATTTATACAAATATAATGAGATTAGATTTTATAACTATTAATTAGTAGATAATCTTGACTACGCTATTATTACGGGAGGAAGGAATATGAAAAAATTGTATATTTGGGGTGCTGGGGAGATTGGGACGCGTGTTTACAATCATTTGGATGATACGTGGGAAATTATGTTTGTTGATTCAAATACACAATTATCGGAGTCGTATAGATGTGGGAAAAAAATTATTGATATTGCTGAATATTTAGAAAAGCATTCTGATGAGTTTGTACTGATAGCACATTTATGTGAACACGAGAGCATAAAAACTTTGAAAGATAATAACATAATAAATTTTTTTACTCATTGTGATTTGCCAGGAGAGTTTAAAGAACCGAATATTCGTGATGATTTCAAAAAGTATATTATTAATTATTTAAATAGTAGAACTAATTATATTTTATACGGACTAAATATATATAGTATTATAGTGCAAGACTGGATTTATAAAAAGTATGGGCATCATCCATATATTTTGATACAAGATTATATTACGAAAGAATATGTTGATAGAATAAAGCAACAATATAAGGGGTTAAAGCTAGTAACTAATATTAAGGAATTAGATGATATTGATGAAGTTTGTATTTCTACTAATGAGTATAGTGAGTTGAAATCATCAAATATTTTTTCGGGATATTATGTATCTGATATTTATGATTGTTCTGATAAGATAGATAGTTATTATAATCCTGCAATTGAGAAATTTCATAATCTACATAAAGGACAACGATGTTTTATTGTTGCGACAGGACCAAGTCTAAAAATAGAAGATTTAGATTTATTAAAAAATAATAATGAAGTATGTTTTAGTATGAATACTATTTTTTATGCATTTGATAAGACAGACTGGAGACCAGATTATTATGTAGTGTCTGATTATAGAGGAATTGATGAATATAGTAGACTATTGGATAACCTGCCAGTGAGATATCAATTTTTGGGTGATGGTTCAGAAACATTCTGGAAAGTTCCGCATAGAGAAAATTTACTTCGTTTTCATCAGCATTATGAATTTTCTTTTAATAGGTTGCCTAAATTTTCGGATAATTTTTCTCTAAGAAGCTACATGGGAGGAACAGTAACCTATACATGTATGCAATTAGCAGTTTATATGGGATTTACAGAGATTTATCTATTAGGAGTTGATTTTTCGTATGGTGGAAACAAATCAGGGGAAAAATATGCCCATTTTCATGAGGAAAAAGAATTAGAGGCAACAGGTTTTGCTCAATACGATGGGTCAGCATATAAAGCGGCAGAAGTATACACAAAAAAACATGGTATTAAAATATATAATGCTACCCGTGGGGGAAAATTAGAAGTTTTTGAAAGAGTAAATTTTGTAAACTTATTTAACAAATTATAAATAGATTCTTTTTTTGAAACGAAAAGTCTGTTGTTATATATGGAAAAAGTTTATATTCTGTAATATTAAGTCAATAGATAAAGTGGTAAAAGGGAGATGTGCTAATATAATTATTCCATTGGGGATGGACAGACTTTGATGGGATAATAAATGCATTTAATTTGGCAAAGGATAAAAATAAATCTTTACTCCAGATTTATAATTAAAAATATCCATGAAGGGAATACATGATTTACTATCGGTTTGGAACCAAGTTTAAAGGCAGATGACTTATCTTTGTTACATCAGAATTATATAATTTCATTTAGTGTAAATGACATAGCAAAGATTTATGAAGATACAGGATGGAGACCAGAATATTACGTAATGACGGAAAAATACATTTTTAATCCCAGCTTAACATATCCAGAGTAATTTTGCAAAAATATGTTTTTGACAAAAGTACAAGAAGAGTTTTGGAGTAAAGATCTTTATTATTTGGAGGAAGAGGATGAGAGTTTTATCGTATGCATGGTATATTTATGCTCCAAGCTTAGAACCATTCAATAAGAATTATACAGGAGGAGGATTGGTTGTAAGAAATTTATGTAATTATATAGGGAAGCATCACGAATCCTATTTGTTTTTGGGGCAAGTGATTGAACCGGAGCTTATGGTTGACAATATAAACATTGTGAAAACAGATTACGATATCACACAAAAAAATGTGAAAGGTGATAATAAAGAATATATTGCTTATATGACAGATATATTTGAGATGTCTGTAAAAAAAATTCAGCCAGATATCATTAATTTTCACGATTATGGAGATTTAGCGGAATCAATTGTCGGGCATGTATGTTCCAAGATGCAAATTCCTTATGTTGTCACGTGTCATTTATATGAAGCAAAGAGTGTGGAATATGGCGGGTATAAAGATGCACAGGAAGTTTCAAAAAGGTTGTTAGAATTGTCAGATATAAAAATCATTACAGTAAGTAATGGAATGAAAAGAAAAATATTGGAAGATTATAGGGATTATGATGAAAAGCGGTTGGTTCCGATATTAAATGGCACAGATTTTAAGGCGGACCGCCGCAGTGATACTTTAAAGAAGGAACTTGGTATTGGTAATAAAAAGGTCTTATTATGTGTCGGAAGCATAGGAAACAGAAAAAATCAGATCCAGTTATTACGGGTTTTTAAACAGGATGCCATCCTTAGAGAAAAGGTATGTGTCATATTTTGCGGAAAACAAGCGGTGCGTTCTACATATAATATTATAAATGAAATTGAAAAAGCAGATTTAATGTCTTGTATGTTATATGCAGGTGCGTTGCAGAATGAGGAGATGAAAGATTTTTATTCAATAGCCGATGCGTTGATTATGCCAAGTTATGCGGAAGGTTTTAGCATAGCTGCGTTAGAGGCGATTGCCTATGGTTTGCCGGTCATTATGTATGCAGACTCTGAATGTGCTGATGATCTAAATGACCCAAGAGTAACTTGTTTTGCGGATTCTCACAGTGATGCATCTATGGGGAAAGCAATCCATGAGTGGTATGAAAAAACGTGGGATAGTGAATATATAAAAAGATATTCAAAACGTTTTACGATGGATGAAATGGCGGAAAATTATTTGAAATTCTATGAAAAAATATTATTAGAAGCGTAGAATGCCGGTTTTTATAGCAGGGAGGATATTATGCTGAATGGTAAAGCAGTGTTGATCACGGGAGGTACAGGTTCTTTTGGAAATTATTTTACGGAATATGTGCTGAAACATTATAAACCAAAGAAGATCATTATTTATTCCAGGGATGAATTTAAGCAGTTCAATATGGAAAATAAATTTAAACAGTATGAAGACATTATGCGTTTTTTTATCGGAGATGTTCGCGATAAGGAGCGTCTGCTTCGGGCTCTGGACGGTGTAGATTATGTCATTCATGCGGCGGCGTTAAAACAGGTTACTGCCTGTGAATATAACCCGATTGAGGCAGTAAGGACAAATATAGACGGTGCTATTAATGTAGTGAATGCTGTTCTAGATACACCAAGTGTAAAGAGAGTAGTTGCGTTATCTACCGATAAGTCAGTTAATCCGATCAATCTGTACGGTGGCACAAAACTGGTATCGGACAAGCTTTTTATTGCGGCAAATGCGTATTCGGGTGCAAAGGATGTCCGATTCGCAGTTGTCCGTTACGGAAATGTCGCAGGAAGCAGGGGGTCTGTGATTCCGTTTTTTAAGCAGATTATCGAAAACGGTGGAAAAAAATTACCGATTACGGATTATCGCATGACCAGATTCTGGATCAGCTTGGAACAGGGAGTAGAGCTAGTTATTAAAGCACTGGAAGAAGCAAGAGGCGGTGAGACGTTTATTTCAAAGATACCATCCTTCAAGATTACAGATTTGGCACAGGCAATGCTACCGGGTTGTGAAATGCCGGAAGTTGGGATTCGTGAGGGGGAAAAGCTGCATGAGGTTATGGTGACGCGGGAAGATTCTGCAACGACATATGAGTATGAGAAGCATTATATTATCTATCCTCATTATAATTGGTGGGGCGAAGAAAAACTAATCCTGGGCGGAAAGAAAGTGGAAGAAGGGTTTGAGTATAATTCAGGAAATAATTTGGTGTGGCTGAGTGCTAAGGAGATCTCGTCATTACTTAATAAGATGTGATGAGACAATGTAGGGTTATTTATTGCATTTATTGGAATATATTTATCAACTAAAGATTTATAGAAGTGTTAAGAACGTTGAAAGAAGAAAAGATTCATACATAGTTCGCTAACGAACAAAGAATGAAATTCGAGGATATTAAGGATTAATTTTCAAGGACTTAGGAGATCACCAATAGAATTTGAGATAGAGAATATATAGAAACTATATGGACAGAGCATAAAATTGGATGGAAGAGAATAGTTGATTAATATGAGCTGTCTGTCGGAATTGGTGAAATTGATTTTTATGCTTCTTTTGTCCATTCTGAGGAAGTTATTGACGCGTATTTAGAAGTGCTTCGAAATGTGCTTTTGAAGATTCAATCAATACGGGTCAAAGATGATGATATCAAAAGTTATCTGACAGGATTGGTTTGCTTAGTTTGTTTTCAAAAATTGAATTAGGTTGGCATAAAGTGATCCGATGCATTGAGTTCTTTTTTTCTGGGAAGGAGGTAAGAATGGATAGAATTAGTAATCTTGAAAGAGCATATGTAAATGAAGTGTTGGATCATGGTTTCTCAAGTAAAAAAAATTACAGCTTTGTAACACGTTTGGAAAAGGAATTTGCAGAGAAGTTTCATACAAAATATGCTGTTGCAATGGTCAATGGCACAGTAACATTGCACGCTGCACTAGAGGTTGCCGGAGTCGGCGAGGGAGATGAGGTGATTGTTCCGGCATTGACGATGAGCAGTACAAATATGTGTGTACTATTTTCTAATGCAATCCCGGTATTTGCGGATATAAATCCAGATACCTGGACCATTTCCGTCGAAGATATTCAAAGGAAGATTACGCCGAGAACAAAAGCAATTATTCCAGTATCTCTTTATGGTCTCTCTCCGGATATTGACGCTATTATGGAAATTGCGAATGAGCATGATATAACGGTAATTGAAGATGATGCACAGTGTTTCCTTGGATATTACAAAGGGAGAATTGTAGGTTCCACGGCACACATGTCGTCATTCAGTTTTCAGGCTGGTAAGCACATGACATCCGGGGAAGGCGGCATGGTTACCACCAACGACCCTGAATTGGCTGTGATGCTTCGGAGATTTTCCGGGCTTGGGTACGGGAGTATAGGACTTGATAAAGGGAGGATCAATAAAGATGATATTCAAAGTCCGACATACGAACGGCACATTATGATGGGATGGAATTATCGTCCGTCGGATTTGTGCGGAGCTGTGGCACTTGCACAATTGCAAAGACTGGACGAATTGGTTGATGCAAGGAAAAAGGCGGCAAAGCATTTCATGAACGCTGTAGCTAGGTATGAGTGGCTTATTCCACAGGCAATTCCCGAGGGTTATACGAATTCATATTGGGCTATGGTACTTAAATTAGACAACGATAAAATAACATGGCAGGAATTTCGCAATAAATTCAGGGAATTTGGCGGCGACGGAATATATGGCGCATGGATGCTAGGTTATCTTGAGCCTATGTACAGAACACAGAATTTCATGGGGAGAGAAAAGATGATTGCCCGATACGGTAATTATAAGTATGAGCATGGTCTTTGTCCTGTAGCGGAAGAAATACAGCCAAGGCTTTTACAATTTAAGACGAATTACTGGGATGAAGCAGAGGCTGTAAAACAAGCAGAAATTCTTTGCAAGACAGCAGATTACTTTAATTGATATGGGGAATAGCGATTCTAACAACTATAAGAAAAGGAGTAGGGATGAAGTATTTAGTGATTATTCAGGCAAGGTGTGGTTCGACCCGTTTGCCGTCGAAGGTTTTGAAAAATGTGGAAGGGAAGACTGTCCTTGAGCAGATGCTGAATCGCGTATCACGGTCTACAAAAGTAGATGAGATTATGGTAGCAACAACTATAAATCCAGAAGATCTTCCAATTGTAAATCTGGTTTCTGGACTTGGCTATCGAGTGTTCGCTGGAGACAGTGGAGATGTGCTTGATAGATATTATCAGGCAGCGAAACTGATCCGACCCGAGTATGTCATTAGACTTACCGCAGATTGCCCGCTGTTTGACTGGCGGCTTCTTGATGAAGCGATTGATGAACTGAATGAAGAATCCGATGATCTATGTTCCTACACAGAGACTTTCCCGGATGGGGAGGATCTAGAGATTTTCCGCTTTAGTGTTTTGGAGGAGATGTGGAAGAATGCACATCTCGCGTCAGAACGTGAGCATGTTACGCTTTATGTGAAAAATCATCCTGAGAATTATAAACTTCAGAATTATGAATGCAAACTTGGAAATTTAAAAGATGAACGGTGGACGCTTGATGAACCAGAAGATTTAGAGGTGATTCGGGCAGTCTATAGCCATTTTGCGCCGCGAACAGATTTTTCAATGGAAGAGATTTATAGTTTCCTGCAGAAACATCCTGAGATTCGGGAATTGAATCAAATACATATCAGAAACGAGGGGCTTCTGATATCCCTTGCAGAAGATAAGGTTATTGAGTAAAGAAAAGGGAGGTTGAAATCATGTTAAAGTTCAACAGGGAAATTAAATTAGGAAATCATATGGTAGGTTCGGATTACCCTACTTATTTTATTGCTGAAATAGGTGGTAATTTCGATGGGGATATAGACAAAGCAAAACGTCTCATCGATGCTGCAAAAAAAGCTGGGGCTGATTGTGCGAAGTTTCAGACATTTACGGCAGAAACCATTGTTTCAGAAGGCGGTTTTTCCAAGATGAAACTTCATGGTATACATGGTTCGTGGGGGAGAACAGTTTCAGAAGTTTTCAGAGATGTTGAGTTCCCTATGGAGTGGCATCAGGAAATTGCTGATTATTGTAAAAATACAGGTATTGATTTTTCAACAGCGCCATACTTTAAGGAGGCTGTTGACCTGTGTGCGGAGATGAATCTCCCATTCATCAAGATAGGATCAGGTGAAATTACATGGTTGGAAATGATTGATTATATTGCCAGTAAAGGCATTCCTGTTATGTTGGCGACTGGTGATGCAACTATGTCTGAAATAGATGAAGCTGTTCGTACCATTAAAAGGGCAGGAAATAAGGACTTAGTTTTGATGCAGTGTATTACAAACTATCCTTCCCAAATTGAAAGTGCAAATGTGAATGTGTTGAAAACATATCAGAATGCGTTTGGATGCCTTACCGGATATTCGGATCATTCGCCAGGACATGTCGTGGCTCTTGCATCAGTGGTTCTTGGTGGTCGGGTGATTGAAAAGCATTTTACTCTTGATAAAACGGATAAGGGACCGGATCATCCACACTCAATGGAACCAAAAGAATTTAAATTTATGGTTGATTCTATTCGGGAAGCAGAGCGTGCAATGGGAAGTACCTGTAAGGAAGTAGTTGCAGAAGAGAGTGAAACTGTATTTGTGCAGCGACGCTGTCTCTATGCAAAAAGAAGCCTAAAAAAGGGACAGGTAATTACATCAGATGACTTGGACGTATTACGCCCCGCGCTTGGAATTCCACCAAAGTTTAAGGACACGCTTATCGGCAAGATGGTCAATAAGGATATTCCGGCAAGAGATCCTATTTACTGGGAGGATTTGTGATTTGATTACTGACAGAGAGATTATCATGGCTATTGTCGATAATGATTGCCTGACAAAATCTGCTGCAGCTATTTTGTTAGAAGGAGATGGTTTTTTTCGTTTTCAGAAAGCTGTGGATCTCTATAATAAAGGCGCTGTGGATAAGATTGTTTTTAGCGGCAATATTATCGACAAGGACTATGGCAGCTTCCCTTTTGAGGAAGTAAAACCTTTTTTAGTAAAAGGTGGTGTCCCAGAGAAAGACTTGATTCATGAGGACAAATCATTAAATACTAGGCAGCAGGCTGTCGAGATTATTAAAATGGCTATAAAAAATGAATGGAGAAAGCTCGCACTCGTTGCATCTCATGAGCACCAATATAGAGCATATCTGACATTTCTGCGTGAAGTTTTGGATACTAAAAGTGGACTTATCCTCTATAATGCTCCTGCCCGCAATCTGAACTGGTTTATAGACGATGGATGGGGAACACGATTTGAACGTCTCTCAGCTGAATTTGATAGAATGGAAAAGTATTCTGCCATGGGACATCTGGCGAATGTGCAGGAGGTAATTGAGTATCAAAAATGGAAGGAATCCTTATTAAATGAAAGCAGATATAGATGAAAAAACAGCAAGAGATATTATGGGATCAAGTGTTGTTGGATCAAGGGAATTACGTATGATTGGCATTATGAAGCTTGCCATTGGTAATAATGTTCTGAAGATTCCATATTCAGTTGAGGAACTGAATTCAAAAAAGGATGATTATATTCTTATTCTTGGCGTAAGTAAGTTTACGGATGGTTCATCCGTAACAATTCGTGCTTTAAAGGAGATTTTTGGTTGGAATCCTGATGAAAAAGAACCCTGTTTCTATAATCAGGATTGGTATGAGAAAGAAACATTTATTGATGTGCCTATGGATGATGGATGGTATCTCATTCGAAAGAATGTATACGAAGAGAGCAGAGGAATACAACCATCAGAACTAAGCAAAAGGTTCGAATTTCCTTTGGCAATTCGTTGTGTGTATTCTTTTTATACGGTTTGGTTAACTCTTGGCATGAAACTGTGGTTTCATGATTTTGTATGGTGCATTGACACGGATCATAATGGTGATCGTATATATGTTGGCAAATATCATGACATAGATGGAATAAATAAAAATGGTTTTAGTATACATCGACACTTAGCGTTAAGGTCATGCTATGCTTGCATTGATTGACTCGTGGCTTTGTATTCTCTTATCATTATTATACATTACAGCTAATGTTCCATCCGGTTAGAAATTAAACTAATAAATTGTCAGGTCGTTCTAGTGATAGACAAAAGTTCGACAGCGATGTGGGCACATCAATTAGAACTTTTAATGATGTAATGGTACGAATTAGACAATTTGGTAGTTTGATTTCTGACTGGATGGAACGCTAGATAAAGGAGCAAAAGAAAATAGATCATTAATTTTGGGGAGGGTGAGAAATGAAAGAATTAATTAGTATTGTAGTTCCAGTTTATAATATTGAACGCTATATAGAACAATGTGTATTAAGTATTTGCGGTCAGACATACAAGAATATAGAAATTATACTTATAGATGATGGATCAACAGATGGAAGTGGCAATATTTGCGATAACCTAGCGGAACGAGATCAAAGGATCAAGGTTATTCATAAGAAACATGGAGGACTTGCGACTGCCAGAAGAGACGGAGTAAATAGTGCAAAAGGAAAATATATCGGATTCGTGGATGGGGATGACTGGATTGAATCGAATATGTATGAAAGTCTTTATAATTTTGCAGTAGAGAATGATGCACAGATGGTTACGTCAGCTGGATATCGCGAATATCCGAGCGGAAGGGGGGGTATTTTAAAAGACGGTTTGCCGCAAGGTTTATATGATATGGCAGATGCAGACAATCTATTAATCAGAAATATATTCCCGATGGGCTTTGCAAAGAAATATTATTTGAATGGCGCTGTTTGGAATAAATTGTATGAAAAAAATATTATTACTGAAGTGATTAATAATATGGAGGACAATTTTATTTTTTTTGAAGATAATGTTCTGAATATCGGCGCCGTTGCAAAGGCAAAACGTATTTATATACAGCATGATGTATATTATCATCATCGTGAGAGAACTGATTCTATAACATATCGCTCAGATGTACATAGTTTTGAACATATGACAAAAGCCTATTTCTATTTTCAAAAGATTATCAACGAAAGCAATTATAAAAAAATATGGCAAAAACAATTGGATGAATATATTATTTGCAGTAATTTTGAATGTTTACAGACATTTTTAGGAGATAAATATATTGTATCCAAATATGTATTTCCTATGAATTTAATTCCGACAGGCTCTAAAGTAATAATTTATGGAGCAGGAATTGTAGGGAAAGGATATAAATCATGGGCTGATGAGACCGGATTTTGCAAAGTGGTGAAATGGGTAGACAAATATGTTTCCAGCGAGAACCATGGTGTTTGTGGTGTGGAATCCGTAGAAAGCATTCCATTGGTAGATTTTGATTATATTGTAATTGCTGTTAAAAATAAGGGCGTTGCCCAGGAGATTATAGAGGATTTGAAACAATATCAGATTGACAGAGAAAAAATAGTATGGGAGTATCCGAGCAGCATTGCGGAATTTTTTGTACGGGAGAATAAGGTGGGAAATAAAGAGCTATTTGATTAAATTTCGAAAGGATGAGCATGGGAACGTCTGATTTGACAAATCGTCTGGGCATTTTCATATATTATGATGAACTGCCGGGAATAGAAAATTATGTTATATATATATTAAAAGAAATTAAAACAGTAGTTAATGAGTTGATTATTGTTGTAAATGGAAAAATTGCAGAAGTTGATCTACAGTTACTGGAAAAATACACACCCTATATATATAGAAGGGGAAATAGGGGATTTGATGGTGGAGCATACCAGTATGTAATTTGCGAAGTTCTTGGACAAGAAAAATTATGTAGATATTCGCAAGTTGTATTAGTTAATAATAGTTTTTATGGTCCGTTTGTACCAATGGTAAAAATTTTTGGTGAGATGGAAATGCAAAAATTAGATTTTTGGGGCATAAATTCATATTTTTGTGAAGGAATTCGTCCATTTATTGAGAGTTATTTTCTAGTTATTGAAAGAAAAATGCTACATAGTTTAAATTTTTGGAATTTTTGGGTTGAGTTAGAATCAGATGTTGAGGTAATAACAGAAACAATCCATAATTTTGAATGGAGATTTACCTGGTATTTTGAAGATATAGGGTATTGTTGGAATGTTTATACGGACAAAACAGACGAAAGACGAAAAGGCGAAGCATTAGATATTTATAAAAATCCTTACAGTGCATTACAGAAGATTCAGTTGCCCGTTTTGAAAAGGAAGGCTTTTGAATGGAGTGAAGCAAGAAAGTATATTTTTAATGAGACAGCGAGAGCTTTAGATTATATATATTATGAAACAAACTATAATATTGATTACGTTTTACATGATATACGGAAAAGATATGGCAGGGAATCAAACTTGAATTTCGATTATGTATTAGATGCCAGGGGAAATATGAGTGGACATGAAAAAGATGCAGCGGTTATTTTCATTGTGTACGAGGAGAATATCTCTTATATACAGAAAAAGTTATCCGAGGGTTCAATAGATTTTAACTGTTATTTTCTGATATATAATGATGTACGGACACATCTAGATGCTATGAATGTTTATACATTTAAAAGCACGAATTCTTGTATAGAATTAATGAATAATATCAGCAAAAAGTATAAATATATTTGTTGTGTGCAGGACAAGATATATCGCTTGGATATGTCTATGTTTATACCACAGATGGAGATAGATTATATATTTGCAAACCTAATAAATAATAATACATATATGAATAAAATTATTGAGATTTTGGAACGGAAAAAGTATCTGAAGGCACTTTTTTGGAGACAGGGAAAAAGCATGTTTTGGATCGGATCTCAATTGCTATGCGATGTTTTAGTAACAGTCAAAACCTGTCAAAATTGGATGAACGATATAGGTGAATGTGCGGTTACATATATGGAGAAAATTGGAGGTTTATGGGGAACCGTAATGTGTGCAGAAAGTGCTGCAATTGAGATGAATAAGCAGGCTTATGAAGTGAATTGTATATGCAGGAGATTTGGATTCAACAGTGCAGAAGGATTGATGGCGAGAGAATATAAATTAAATGAGGTGATAAAATTTTGTGAGTTAAATGATTTGGTTTATGTATATGGAGCCGGTATTTATGCAAGACATATCGTTGAAGAATTATTTTTTAGAGGCATTGCCATTAAGGGAATAATTGTTTCAGATGGGCAGCCAAAAAAGGATTGTTTGTATATTTATCCAGTTTATTATTTGTCGGAGATTGAAATAACTTCAGAAGTAGGAGTTGTTATTGCAGTAAAGTTGAGAAAAGAGATAAGAAAAAAACTGCAGGAAAAGGGATGTAAGAAAATGCTGGCAGTTACTTAAATAGAAAAGTGCCTGAACAAAGCGGGTGATTAATTACGAAAAGGAGTAAATGTGATTATGGTTGATGTTTCTATAATAATTCCTCTTTATAAAGGGGGAAAGTATCTTGCCTATTGGGTGGAAATTTTATCCGAGAATTTGAAAAAATATCAAAGAGAGTACAAATCACTTTGTGAAGCAATTTTTGTAAATGACTACCCGGAAGAAAAATTAGAGTTGCCGGATTGCAAATTCGATGTAACAATTTATAACTTAAAAGAAAATAGAGGAATACATGGAGCACGTGTTTATGGATATCATAGAGCGAAGGGCGCCTATGTGATTTTTTTGGATCAAGATGATAAAATTTCAGAAGAATATCTTGTAAGTCAAAGAAACAGCGTCGGGTTGTCAGATGCAGTCGTGTGTAATGGATATAAGGAACGATTATGGATGCAGGGTAGAAGAGCAATATATACCCAAGATAAGCAGTTGCAAAGTGTAAAAAATGGGGATAATTTTTTTATAGAAGGAAATGAAATATGTTCGCCAGGACAGGTATTGATAAAGAAGAATTCTATTCCTGATTTGTGGCTAACACAGATTATGAACAAGAATGGAGCCGATGATTATTTATTATGGATATTAATGAGAAAAGAAGGACGTGTTTTTGAAGTTAATCGTCAGAAGCTTTATATACATAGAGAGTATGGGAGCAATACATCAAGTCAGAATGAGGGGATGAAGAACTCTTTTTGCGAAATGATTTCTATTTTAGATAAAAACCATATTCTGGAAAGTGAAGAATTAGAGACTCTTCGAAAAAATGGTGAAATTGGTGATGAAGCAAACCGCTATTTTAAGATGGTAAAAGTGTATGATTATTGGATGTACTTAAATATCAGGAATAAAAGAGTCGATCATTATTTGCGGGATTGTAACTATAAGAAAATTGCGATCTATGGAATGAATTATTTGGGAAATCGTCTATATGACGCTTTGTATAGAAGTTCGGTTGAGGTCGTATTTGGTATAGACATTGGTGCAGATGGTATTGAACATGATATACCGATATACAGAATGGACAGCTTAGAGTTGGCGGAGAAACTAACACATGTAGATGCTATTGTTGTTACGGCAATATCTTCTTACCAAAATATTTTAAATGATTTAAAAAAATTATGCGATAAACCGATCATGTCTATTGAGGACATTTTTTTGGAAATGATGAAGTTAGATTTTATGGGATACCAAGTGAATAGATGAAACGGGAGAATTAGATCAAAGATGTTAGTATCAGTAATCGTTCCGGTATACAATACGAGACAATATCTATCTGTTTGTCTGGACAGTATCTTAAATCAGACATATAAAAATATCGAAGTCATTCTTGTGGATGACGGTTCGACAGACGGAAGTCTGGAGATATGTATGGATTATGCCAAAACAGATTCAAGAATTATTGTTGTGCAGCAAGAGCATGGAGGATTGGTTGAGGCAAGAAAATCTGGAGTAAAAACATCAAAAGGGGAATACTGTATATTTGTGGACAGCGACGATTGGATTGCGGAGGATTTGTTGGAAACAGTTCTTACATTAACGGATCGCGGAAGCGTTGATATTGTAAATTATAATATGAGAAGTGTGGGAAACGGGTGCTCGGATTGGACATATACGGTTCCGGAAGGAATATATGAACATGTAGAATTAGAGGACATCTACAAAAAGATGATGTTTGATTTTGAAAATGAATGTCCCGGTATTATTCAGTCATTATGTACTAAGTTCATGAGAAGAGAACTTTTATGGTCAAGTATTGAAAGCGAGGATCCCAGGATCACAATGGGTGAAGATGCTGCCGTGGTATATAAAGCGATGCTGATGGCAAGGAAAATTGCAGTTACCCATAAGGTATTTTACTTTTATAGAATACATGAGAAGTCTATGTGCCGGAAAAAGGAAAATGATATGGTGATAAAAGTATATCATTTTCAGCAGTATATGCAAGGTGTTTTTTCGGAGTATAGCAAATCATATGAATTAGATAGGCAGTTAAAGAGGTATATAGTACCTTTTATAAGAAAAGGCATATCAGACCTGTTTTCGTTGGAAATACACAGTTTATATCGCATACCATTTTGTATATTGGCAGATTGTATAAACAGAAGAATCGTATTGTACGGCGCCGGTGTGGTTGGGAAGTCTTATTACAGACAGTTGATAAGTATACAGGATATGAGGCTTGCAGCGTGGGTAGATCGGAAACTAGGGGGACAAAAAATATATGATTGTGAGATTGAGTTTCCGGAAGCGTTAAAAGATATTGATTTTGACAGAATAATCATTGCTGTGAAAAATCAGGATATTGCGGCAGAGATTAAGAAGAATTTAGAAAAAGATTTTGGAGAAGATCGAGTTATGTGTATAGATGCGGAGACAGATTGGCGGGAATGGGAACTCGATATATATTGATGAGGAAAATGATGTGCAATGAGTTTAAGAATGATTTAACTATATATGTGTCTGTCGTTATTCCTTCCTTAAATGTTGCAGAGTACATGGAGGAATGTCTGGAGAGCGTAACACGTCAGACATTAAAGGAAATAGAGATATTATGTATTGATGCCGGTTCAACAGACGGCACACTGCGGGTTATAGAAAAGTATGCGTCAGGAGATCCTCGGATCCGGCTTATAGGATCAGATAAAAAAAGCTACGGTTATCAGGTGAATCTTGGGATCCGGGAAGCGAGAGGGAAGTATATCGGGATTGTAGAGCCGGACGATTATATAGATAAAACAATGTATCAGAGCCTTTATTCCCATACAAATAATTATTTTCCTGATTTTATTAAGGGCGGATACATAGAATTCGCAAGCATAAAAGGCAGGAGAGTATGTGCAGAGGTTAGCCGCAGTCATCTGGCAGACGTATTTGATCAGCTGATCTTTTTTGACAATGCAAGGGAAATGGGCATCATGGAGATCAATCATATATGGGCTGGGATTTACAGGAGAGATTTTTTAATCGAGAAAAACATATGGCTTAATGAAACTGCGGGGGCGTCCTATCAGGATATCAGTTTTTCGATCTTGGTTGGCTTATTAGCAGACACCGGAATATATGTAAATGAACATTATTATTTTTATCGTATAGATAATGAGAATTCTTCTGTAAAATCAAGTTTCAAGTGGCGGTGTGTCATGGATGAGTATGAATACATAACAAAAGAATTGACACAACGGGAAATGTATACTTCTGATATACGAAAGCTGGTGTGTCTGCAAAAACTCGTATCCTATCAGTGGAATGTCGTGCGGCTGTCAGAAAAGGAGCGGGAAGCGTTTCTCTTGGCGGTGCAGCCGGAATTACAGGACTTTTCTGAGGAGTGCTCCTTGTATGCCGATTTGACGGATAGTCAGAAGGAGTCGGCGGAACTATTAAGAAACAGGATTGCATTAAGGGATCATCTGAACGAAAAGCAGGAGCGGAGCAGACAATTGGGTAAATTATTCGCCAGAATAGAGCAGGGCGAAAAGTTTGTCCTTGTCAGTGCAGGACGCTATGGCGAACGGATGCTGTTATTACAAGAGATGTCAGGAAGAAAATGTATGAAAGCGGTAGCGGATAACAATCTCATGCTTCAGGGGAAAATATGGAATGGATATTCCATAATCAGTGTTTCAGAAGCTGTGCAGAAATACAAAAGTGATACATTTATTATTGCGAATAGAAATCATTCGGATAAGATCCAGAAACAGTTGGAAAATATGGGTATAAGCAGTGATAAAATCTTTGCGGTAAGTAACATGTTATCTTTTGAAGAAATGCTAGGTTTAGTTTTTCCGTAGGTGTAACAGGAGATATGAAGAGATGGACAGAAACGAAATAGCAGTGATCATATGTAATTATAATGGCGGCGAAGATACGGTGAAATGTATTGATGCTGTGATAAAGTCAAAGGATATCGAGTGTGACATCTATGTAGTCGATAATGCTTCGACGGATGGCTCGGCTGACCGGCTCGGCAGGCAGTTTGGAGAACGTGTTGCTATTGTGCAGAATGCAGAAAATCTCGGCGGATCCGGAGGATTCGGGAGAGGACTGCGCATAGCGGTGGAAGAGGGCTATCCTTATATTATGATGCTTGACAATGATGCATATGTGGATACAGATACCATAAAAAAGCTGCATAGGTATCTTGAGGAGAATCCAGATGTGGGGATTGTCGGAGCAAAGATCATGATGTCAGATGATCCAAAGCGGATCATGGATTATGCGAAGACGATCGACTTTGAAACATTTATGGACGGATCAAAATGGTGCGGGAAACTGGACAGTGAGGAGGCAAAGGAGCCGAGAGAATGCGATTTTGCGGCTGCAACTGCCGCGATGGTACGGCGGGAAGTTCTGTTAAAATGTGGCGGGATGGATGAGGCGCATTTTATCTATTATGATGACATAGAGCTGGGATACCGGATCAAACGGTCCGGTTATAAGGTGGTGTCGCTTGGGAGTTCAAAAGCATGGCATAAGAGCGGAATGACAAAGAAAACGACAAACACTTTCGCAAGGTATTACCTGACACGCAACCGTTACCGCTTTTTTGCAAAATATCTGCCGCAGGAGGATATGGAAAGATTTACGGAGTACATATTATCACATGCCTTTTCCTATATGTACGGCTCTTATTATAAGGGGCGCATGGACATCTTTGATACGGAAAAATATATTCTGGAGGATTTTATACGTGACCGCCGAGGGAAAGCAGGAGACCGAAGGATAAATGAGCTTCAGAAAGATGGATACCATCTGATCGAAAACGAATTATCTGGTTGTAAACGCATACGCATTTATCCGGCAGATGAAGTGCCGGAACATAGTGTTGTCAAGTTATGCAGCAGGCTATGGGCAATAAATCCGGGTATTGAAATAATGCTAAGCACTTCTTTGGAAATGAAGAAAAAGTCGGAGTTATGTTTAGCGCAATTAAGGGATGAGTTTAAAGAGTGTAGTTTTAGCATTACACTGGCAGAAGAAAGCAGCGGAAATTCATTTGACAAATCTGTCCATTTTTGCAGGCATGTAAAAGATATCACAGAGAATATACTGCCAGACATTTATATAGATATTTATGGAAATATGATCGCAGATGAGCAGGATTATATTTATTTCCGGAACTACGAGAAAAGTTATGAATTTTTTTATGGGCTATATCATGATTCGGTTGTTGAGGCGATCCGGCAGATCAGAAAAGAGGGCTAAAATATGATGGCGGAGATAGAGGAATTGATTGCGGCATGTAAACATAGCGAGAATGTTTATATTTACGGTGCAGGGAAAAACGCAAGTGATACCTATTGTTTTTTTCAGGAATATAAAATCCCAATAGCAGGGTTTCTTGTTTCAAGTATATACGGTAATCCTCAGGTTTTATTTGGTCATCCTGTAATGGATATAGATGATTTCTCTGACGATTCCCGATATATAATTCTGGTACCCATGTTCCGAAATACCAGAGCTTATAGAGAGATATGTGATTGCTTGGTGTGTAAACAAATTTGTAATGTATATTTTCTGTCGTCAAGTTTGCTGCAGATGATAAAAGAGCATATTTTTATGCAAAAGAAGCGCGCGATCTTTCATATCAATGAATATCGTTTGGGAGAACATATACCTGTGGAGAAGGATTATGATATTCTGATCATGAAGGATGTACATGGACAGGAATACCATTGGCGTTTTCCGCAAAAAGTGATAGGGGAGTGTAATTTAGATACGGTTTGCGATATTTTTCCTGATAAATCTGCGCTTCAAGAGTTTGAAGAGCAGTATGGAACATACCGTATATTTTGTAATGAGAATCCGGAACAAATAGGGGAAGAAAAGTCATTTGCAGTCTATATGGCACGCAGCCATAAGGATCAGAAAGTGTTACAAGATAAGCTGCCTTCATGGGTGATCCCCATACAGGTCGGCGCGGCGCTTACAGATCAAGACATTTGCACAATAAAAGATCAGGATGGTCTTAATATATCTGAACGAAATGAGAACTATTCAGAATGTACGGCGCTTTATTGGATGTGGAAAAATGCACCCAGAGTAGATTATATTGGATTATGTCATTACCGGAGGCATTTTTCGATAGATGAAAATGAAATAAGAAGAATGACAGATGCCAATATAGATATCTTAGTTACGACGCCGACATTTGTGCAGGAGACGGTAGGTACGTTTTTTTCAACATTAATCCCAGAGTCAGATATAAAGATTATGTTGGAGGCTATAAAAAAAGTTTGTCCGGTTTACTTATCTTTTGCGAAAGCCTTTCTTGCTTCCAGATTTTATCCGCCTTGTAATCTTTTCATTATGAGATACAATCTTTTTTGGGATTACTGTAGTTTTGTGTTTTCTGTAACTTTTGAAATTGAAAACTATTATAAGAAGATCAGGTTTTATAGAAAAGATCGGTACATGGGATTTATTATAGAATGCTTGTTGGGAATCTTTTTGATGAAGAATAGAGAACAGTTAAAAATTGCATATACAGATATGCTGTTTTATTCATAAGCGGAGGAAATATGCCAAAAATATCAATTATTATGCCGTCTTTGAATGTTGTTCCATATATCAGGGAATGCTTGGAAAGTGTCATTAGCCAGACATTGCAGGATATCGAGATCTTATGTGTTGATGCCGGATCCACGGATGGTACACAGGATATTTTATATGAATATGCAGAGAAAGATGCACGGATTCAGGTAATCGCATCTGCTCAAAAAAGCTATGGTCATCAAATGAATCTTGGAATAGAAAATGCCTCCGGAGAGTATATAGGAATTGTAGAGACCGATGATTTCATTTTGCCGGAAATGTATGAGGAAATGTATGCTTATGCAAAGGAGAATGACGCTGAATTTGTAAAATCAGATTTTGATGTTTTTACAACACTTTCGGATGGGAAGAGGCTATTCCTGAAATATTCTTTAGGAAAATATAGTTCTGTAAAATACAATACAATATTTACAGCGGAGGATTATATTAATAATAAAAATACCATAGATGTCTTTATATGGAATGGAATATATAAGAGATCGTTTTTGCAGAGGAATCATATTTCATTTCAGGAGACGACCGGAGCGGCGTTCCAGGATTGTAGTTTCCGATATCAGGCGGCGCTGAATGTGAAGAGGGGTTTTTTCTTAAATCGTTCTTTTTACCGCTACCGCAGGGACAATATAAATTCATCTACCTATAACAGTAAATGTGTATTATTCAATCTTTCTGAATGTAAAAATTTAATTCGTATTGCAGAGGAAAGCAGAGTTGACCAAAAACAGATGGAATTTCTAGCAAGAGAAATTGCAGTAATTGCACTTAGGCCTTATATAGAATTACTGACTTGGGGACAGCCTGCGGAAGGTACGGAAGAAGCATTGGATGAATTTAGGAATATTCTCAAAGACTTTATAGATCATGGGATTTTAAAACAAACTTCTGTAACCAGGGATCTATGGATGGAGATAAGGATATTTATGGATAAGCCGGAGTTCTATGATTATTATTCTCATTTAAAGGCAGAAATAGCTTTTGAAACGGTTAAGTCGTTTTTGGAAAAAACCGCAGTGGAAAAGCATGTAATTCTTTTTGGCAGTGGCTATGTCGGTTCCTGTGCATACTGTCTGATGCGATGCAATGGAATACAAAATATAGCGGCATTTTGTGATAACGATAAAAGTAAATGGGGCAGTTCGCATATGGGATGCCCGGTGATGTCGTTAGAGTCTGCGCTTAAGCAATTTCCCGATGCATATTTTATTATCACAAATGCAGCACACTCGGATGCAATACAAAAGCAGTTACAGGACTATGGAGTGGATGAACAGCGGATTACAGAATATAACCTGAGTACATTCCCGATGGATTGTACCAATATGATCATGCGTCTCAAGAGGTTCTGCCATGGAAATTAAACCTCTTCTTACTTTGGACTCCATCACAGTGTTGACAAGTTTCATGGATACATATGAAAGTATTTATTTATATGGAGCCGGATATTATTTAGATGTTTTTTTGCAGGAAATGAGGAATCTGGATAAAGTATATTTTCAAAAAATAAAGAGTATTTTCGTATCAAAAGCATTTGGAAATAATAAAAAAATACCAAACATTCCCATCCTGACATATCATCCAGATCTGCTAAAACCAGATGCTGGTGTACTTCTGACTTTGGGTCGGCGTTATACGGATAAAATTTATCATCTTCTGCAAGGGACAGGCGCAGGTATTGCTGAAATTGATTTTAATATGTTTCAAAAGGAAGCCTATTGTGATGTGGAAAAAAGTATAAAACCTTTTATTGATGCATTCCCGAAAAAGCTTTCAGGCTTAAATATGCCGCTTCCGCAGAAAGAGATTCTGGCATGGACATGCTGGTGGCAAGGCGAGGAGCAGGCTCCGGCGATGGTCCGCGCCTGTCTTGCAAGCCAGAGGAGAAATCTGCCGGAGGGAGTACGGCAGATTATTATCACGGAAGATAACTGCAAGGAGTACATCAGCCTGCCAGAGCACATCACAGAGAAGGTGAAAGACGGACGGATCTCCCTGACAACCCTGTCGGATATCATAAGGGCGGCATTGCTGTACAAGTATGGGGGCTTCTGGATGGATTCCACGCTGTATGTCTGCAAAAAGCTGGGAGCGGAGATTCTGGATCATCCGATCTATACGCGGAATCTGCCGGAGACACAGTATTGTGCGGATGCAATGTGGAGCGGGTGGTTTCTTTATGCCAAACCGGGAAACAAGCTGTTTGCTTTTTTGATGGAAAGCTTTTTCTATTATTTTTCCGTACATGACAGGATCAGGTATTATTTTATGGTAGATTATATCATCGCCATAGCATGTAATACGTTTCCGGAGGTGGAGAAGCAGCTGAAGGCAGTCCCTTATAACAATGAAGGAGCACAGGAACTGGTAAAGCACCTCTGGGAACCGTATGATGAAGGGCAGATGGAGGAGTATATAAAGAACACTTCCGTTCAAAAGTTAACATATAAATTGGAAGACAGGAAAGGCTGGGAAACGGATGGTACAATCTGTGGGTATCTCATGCATAGGAGGGAATAGAAGATGAATAGACCGGTGATCATATACGGAGCGGGATTTCGCGGTGGGAGGAATTTTATAGCGCTTGCAGAGGAAAATGTACATGTTGAGGCATTTTGCGACAGGGATGCAGAGCATATCCCTTTATATTATGGATGTAATGTCCTGACGCGTGATGAGGCGGTAGAAAAGTATCCGTCGCTGCCCTTTCTTTTGTCTGTGGATGACGAAGAGGCGCGAAGGCAGATCGCAGAGGATCTGCGGACCCTGGGCATAGAAGTCTATGAAAGCTTTGAGGAATTTTTCCAGGGGCATAATGATTATGAGATAGAACATGTGTATTGCGGCAAGGCAGTGGGCTTTCAGGTTGTGCCGTCGCTTTTAGAGGGCAGGGAGCATCTGACGGCATACTCGTTCGGGATCGGCTTTGATTATTCTTTTGAACTGGAGCTGGCGGAAAAATACGGCATGGAGGTCTATGCATTTGACCCAAGCCCTGAGGTAGTAAAAGAGATGGAAAGCAAAAAGCTTCCGGAGAATCTGAGATATTATCCTTACGGTCTTTCCGATGAGGATGCATTAAAGACGTTTTATCTTCCCAGTTCCGGCCTGGATTATTCCGAGCATTTTGCTCCATGGACAAGCAGCGAAAAGATACAGATGCAGGTTCACAGGCTTTCGACATTGATGGAGCGATTCGGGCACAGCAGGCTTGATCTGCTGAAAATGGATGTGGAGGGTTCGGAGTTTATGGCGTTGCCGGATATCTTGGAGAGCGGGCTTGAATTCGATCAGCTCTGTATAGAGACGCATACCCGTATTTTCCCTGACAGTGTGGAGAAAATGAGAGGGGTAAAGAAGCTTTTGAATGATCATGGATATCTGCTGGTAAGCAATGGCAGACAGGAACAGACGTATATCAGTAAAAGAGCAGGCAGAGGTGGAGGATATGGAACAGGCACAGGAGATCATTAGGGGAATACAGCGCGGATTATTACAGTGGTATGATTTTAAGCCGGACAGTATGATACTCTATACAGGAAGTGAAGAGGATGCCATAGCAGAGATGTTAAGGGAACGTGCGGGAGCGCTGATCTGTGTATCCTGCGGGACGGCAGGAGAAGCAGGGAACATGTGGAGACGCTGGAAGGGATTGCGGGACATGAAAACCGCCAGATCAATGAATTGCTGAAGCGGGCGGAGAATGACAGGAAAGAAGAAGCCGAGGAGAATGAGAAAGGGCTTGCGGAAGAATCGGAATATGCTGTAGTAAAGGAAACGGCAGA
>OFGE01000677.1_pt1 | contig 36005 bp, 42 predicted proteins | sample 1521681 | NCBI WGS metagenome assembly OFGE01 (sample SAMEA3504093, study PRJEB24116) | mouse gut metagenome | biome: mouse gut; feature: mouse-associated habitat; material: faeces | place: Denmark | collected 2011
GGAACTGAATATGAATAATATAATTTTGTTAATAATTATGATATTAAGTAAAATTATATAAGAGCAATAAAATTTTTATATACAAACTTATAATCTTTAAAAATATAATCTCCCTCACAAATTGCAATTTCATTAACTTTAACAATTTTCTCTTAATTTATTTTTTAAAATCTTTTCAAATTCCTCTGGAACATTATTATTTTCATTATAAAATTTAAGTAAATTTTCATTTGACAGTTCAAAATTATCTTTATAATATTTTAATAAATAAGGTAATTCTTCTTTTTGAAGCTCTAAATTTTGTATAGTTTTAGTAACTGCAAATCTAATTTCATCATAAGTACCAACACATTCAAATGGTTTATTTTCAGAATATCCACAAAGTTCAATAAAAGTTTTTAATAAATTTTCCTTTTCAAATAAATCTTCTCCAAAAATATCTATTATTCTTTGCTTATATAAAAATGGACTCAAAATTATAAAAACAAATAAACATTTTGGACAATCGCAACACCAAACCCATGGTTCTGATTTACTTCCTACATTACAACTCTTAAATATTTTATGATACTTTTCTATTTTAGAAAAAAGCATTGCAATTTGAAGTTCACTAATAGGTCTTAACATACTAAAATATTCTACTTTAGCTTTTAAATATTTATTTGCATATTCTCTGAAATCATTTTCAAATTCTATTGTTTTAGAATACTGATGATTAATATTATCTCCTTCAACATTACTTTCATTCGCGCTATCTTCATTAGATAAAGCAATATATTTTTTATCTAAAAGATATGAAACTAAATATGAAATAAATGCAACTATTGCAGAAAATGGAGTATGCCCATTCAAAAATCCTTTTTTATTTAAATCTAACAAATTTTTGTCTATTATTCTTTTTATTTCAATAATTTGATTATCAGTATATCCAGCTTCCTTTGCACAATCTAGAGATACATTTTTACTTCCTATTAGAAATACTAACGAATCCTTTTTATAATCTTTTAGCAAATCTAAAGTTACATTAGAATCTTTTCCACCACCAACAGGAATAATAATACCGCTTGATGCACTTTGGTTTTCTTCAACTTCTATTTTTTCTCCCATTGATATGAACTCTACTAATCCTTCTTTTTTTACCTCTATATTATTTATATATCTAAATTCTCCTAAACCTAAATAAAATAATTTTTTAAACCAATTTTCTTGAAAACTATCTAGTTTTCCACATTTTATACAAAAATGTGGAGAACATGTTGCTTTAAAATAACTTATAGATTCAATCATTCCTATATTAAATACTATATTTTTTACCATTTTAGAATTTATATTCTTGAAGTTAAATTCCTTTTTCAAAATTTCTATTCTTGGATTAAATTTTGCTAAATTTTCTATTTCAAAATTATATTCAATAACTAATTTATCATTTAAATCAGTTATTTTATAATCATTATATATAAAATTAGGATATTCTTCTCTTAATTTTCCAAAATCCATATTTGATTTCCTTTCATATTTTCATAATATATTATATGCTATTTTACTAATTTTTTATAGTACTTTTTAATATTCTTATATTTTACTTCAATTTATTTATTTTGTAAACATTAACAAAATTCTTCTATGAAACATAAAATTTAATATAGACAAATTTGAAAGGAGTATAAATATGGAATTTGATAAAAAAGTCATAGTTGACGTTGATGGAAAAATAGAAAAAGGAAAGCAATTTGATTTAGAGTTAAACCTTCCAGAAGATTTTAGAAATGTTGTATACGGTATTGTAAAAGACCCATGTGGTGAACCTATTTCAGATGCTGTTGTAAAATTAATAGAAGTATGTAAAGATGAAAGAAAACCAGTATCTCATACTTTTACTGATAAAGAAGGAGAATTCGTTTTTGGCCCTCTTTGTCCTCATAAAACTTATAGTATTGAAATATGGGTAAACAGAGTAAAACATGTAAAAATTTGCAAAATATGTGAACATGAAGGAAAATGTTTAAAAGGTGTAGATCTTTGTTGTGAAAAAGAAGATATGCCTAAACCAAAAGTATTCTTTAATAAAGAAGAAGAATAAAATTGTATGGAAATTATATTAAAAATTTTATAGAATAATATTCTATGAATTTTATATAGCAGGACAAAAGAGCCACTTTTAAATTTTAATTTATTTAAAACATGGCTCTTTGTTCTTGTTAGTTACATAGCTGTTTTTATTCTTTTTACAAGTTGTCTTCCTTTTTTCATAACTTTTTTCTTGTTTTCATCAATACTTTCTGAATACATCATTAATGTTCCTGCTGTTATTAAACTTCCTATCATAACACCTTTCGTAAAACTCATTGTATTTACCTCCTTTTATAATTTTTTTAATATAATTTCTCTTTTCTACGTTTTTAATGCATATAACTTATTTTTTACTTGCTTGACTCGAAAAACTAAGAGATGTGCAATTTTTCCCGCAGACTTTCTATAATAGGAATTGCGGAGCAATTTCCTGTTATGAAAATATTATATTTAATTTTGTCAAGTTTATTTTTCTATATTAAGTATTATTTTCTTTTTTATTTTTTATATACTGGGTAAAAAAATCATATATTTCAAAAATTGCTATACCTAGCAAAAAAATTCCAAAATATTTTTTTAAATTTTGACTTTCGATATTAAAAGAGACTTTACAACCAACAATTGCACCTATTATTCCTGATATAATTATTACAAGTGCATTTTTATAATTTATTGTTTTATTTTTAATATTCATTATAATTGCTACAATTGAAGTAGGAATAAAAAATATTAAATTACTTCCTTGAATTATATGTTGATTTAAATTTGTAAAAATTCCTAATAATAAAATTAAAATAGTTCCTCCACCCATTCCAAGGGCTGCAACCATACCTGATACAATTCCAATAACAACTTCTACCATAATTCTCCTAAATAATCATCTTTATAGATGCATATATTAAAAATATAATAAATAAAATCTTTAATATATTTTTATCTAATTTTATTAATAATTTTGAACCAATTATTCCTCCTATAATTCCACCAATAGCACATTTTATTGATGTATTCCAATTAATAGAATCTTGTTTAAAATAGAAAAAACTACTAGTTAATACCATAAAAAATATACACATAATTGTTGTTGCCCTTGATGAAACTTCTTCTTCTTTTAAAATAAGTGTCATAAAAGGAACTAATATCATTCCTCCACCTGCACCAAAAAGTCCACTAACTATTCCTGCTAAAAATCCAGCAATTATAACTAAAAAAATACTCTTTTTCATAAGAGTATTTTTTGCAAAATTTACAAATTTATTCAATTTAATCTAAGTATTCAATTTTCTTTGTATTAATTTACAAAGGAGCCAGTAATAAATTACCAGCTCCTTTTGAAAAATAGTTTTTAGTTTCTGTTCTGAATATTAGTTAAGTATTATTGCATTTTCTTCATCAGTATAAGCATTCATAAATCTTCATTTGTCTTAGACTCTAAATCAATAATCTCATTTTTTTTCTGATTTGATAGCAGATGTTCCCTTATCAAGCTCATTTCTCTCTTCCTGTTTATCAGATATTTGTACTGCAAATGCTACATTTTCAAATGAAACAATATCAACTGTTCCATTAGAGTCATCAACATAATAAACTTTTACTGTATCTCCTTCACGAGTGATAGCTAATTCATTGGAAAGGCTATATGGTGCCATAAAAATTTTGTTAGGCTTTCCATCAAGAATAAGATAATAATATGTTGATCCATCTTCTACTACCGCAGAAATCCTTTCTACAATTCCTTCATAATTATACCCATATGCTTCATCAGATCCAACTACATATGTGGAACTATTTTTGGAAACTGCCTGAATATATGCTCTACTGGCCTCCTGCAATGTTGTTCCTTTAGCAGAAATATTATAGTTGTCAATATTAACCATAGCATAATTTTTATTCAATCCTTCTGCATCTTTAAGTGCCATAACATATGTTGGAATTCCATTAACGTTTATTGGTAATGGTTCAGTTGATGTATATCCAAAATTAGACACTAATCCTTCTGCCGACTTCATAGCTGCTGTCTCTGTTGCACCAGTCATGTAACATATCTGACTTTTCTTTGTTCGTGTATTAACCATAATAAATCCTGAACACGATTCATCTGAGCCAACACTGGTCATTCCTGTGAAGTAATAACAATCTCCTTCCATATAAACAGTTAATGTTAAATCTGTTTTTTTAATCTTATCTTCATTTGAAAAATTTAATACTCCATGAACTAATTTGCCCCAATTATCAATCTGAGACTCTATAAATTTTTTTGGCTGTACAATATCTACCCATCCAGGAATATCATCTTTCATACCAAAAAAGTTTGTTTCACCAGTCTGAGCATCAACTATAACAACTCCTATCGCCTCTCCATTACTCCATACTGTTTTATTTTTATAGGCTGTTACTACCCAATATGGTTTTCCAGCATCATCAATTTCAAAAGTATATTCTGTTAAAGCAAAATTTTTATACCCTTCATTTCTAATATGTCGTTTTAAATTATTTCCGAAATATGATGAATTAGAATACTTAATCTGAAGATCTTTTCCATCAATCTCACTAACATATTTTACTTTATTAGGGTTAGAAGCTGATACAGTTATATATCCTGGTGTAGAGTGGAATTTAAACCATTTAAAAATGTCAGTGTGTTCTAATGGAATAACCCATAATATTTCTCCATTAACTTCCTGAATAGCAGCATCTCCTAAATCTATTCGAGAACCAAGTGCAATATCTTCACCAATTTTTTTATCAGCCTGCTTTTTAGCAAGCTCTTCGTCTACAATAGGAATCTGTGCAACATCAATTTGATGAATCATTTCATCAAATTTAATTTTTTTTGGTTCTCCAAGTTGTGAGCGCAATGTTTCTTCATGAAATAGCGCTGCTCCTGCTATTTTCCCAATACCTATTACAATTATAAGTATTATCGAACCTATTGCCAAAGTAATTCCAATATGAGTCATTACCTCTTTTTTTGAACTCCACATCACAATTACGGAAATTAATATTATAGTGGCAAATCCAAAAAATACTACTCCTTCAACATATGCCAGAGAGAGTGGTGGACACAATAAAAAGTAAACCAACCATAAAACAAATCCCATAAAAACTGTTCCTACCACTTTTCCTACTTTCTTCTTTTTCTTTTTTTGGATATCAAATTTTTCTTTCATGCATATTCTCCTTTTTGATGCTATAAAATTAGTTTACAGTTACAATCTAAAAACTATCCTCCTTCCTAGTTAAAATGATATTATATCATTTCACATTATGATTTGTTACCAAAAAAGTATATCACACTTTACATAATATTACAAGCGTGTTAATATTATTTATTTAAAATAAATAATCACTTAAACATATCTTTTAAATATATTTAAGTGACATATCTTAATTATAGCTTTTTTTATTTTAATTAAATTGATAAAACATTTACTAAATAGTCCACGTATTTGTTCGAAGCTCCGATTTTGTTATACAAAATTGTGTGCAAAAATTAGCGAAGCTTTTATTTAGTAGAAAGTGCAGAGCACTTTCCTGCTAAATAAAAAAGTTAATATTTTATATAGTTTAACTATTCTATATTTTCATCTTTTATGTAATACTTGGTTCCAAGCATTTTATCTGGAAGATATTGCTGTTCAACCCAATGTCCAGGATAATTATGCGGATATTTGTATCCTTCTCCATATCCAAAATCTTGCATTCCCTGTGCTGGCGCATTTCTTATATGCATTGGAATTGTTCCTGTATCTTTTGTGGAAACATCTTCTATAGCTTTATTTATTGCATTATAAGAGGCATTTGATTTCTTTGAAGTTGCAACATATATTGCTGCTTCTGCTAAAATAATTCTTGCCTCAGGCATTCCTACCATTGTTACTGCTTGCATTGCAGATGTTGCTAAAATTAATGCATTTGGATTTGCCATACCTACATCTTCTGCAGCCGCAATTACAATTCTTCTAGCTAAAAATACTGGATCTTCTCCGCCATTTAATGCTCTTGCCAAATAAAAAACCGCTGCGTCAGAATCGCTACCTCTCATAGATTTTATAAAAGCACTAATATTATCGTAATGACTATCTCCTGATTTATCAAACATAGCCTTTCTTTTATTTAAGCTTTGACTTGCAATTTCATTAGTTATTTCTATAACTCCATCAGAATTCATTTTTGTTGTTAACACTGCAACTTCTAATCCATTTAATGCTGTTCTAACATCTCCACCAGAAACTTCTGCAATTGTTTCTAATGTTTCATCTGAAATTTTTATATTATAATTTCCAAGTCCATCTTTATTTATAAGTGCATTTTTTAAAACTTTAAAAATATCTTCTTTTTTTAAAGGTTCTAATTTTATTACCATAGATCTAGAAATTAAGGCTTTGTTTACTTCAAAGTAAGGATTTTCTGTTGTTGCACCAATTAAAATTACAGTTCCATCTTCTACATAAGGAAGTAATGCATCTTGTTGAAGTTTATTAAATCTATGTATTTCATCTATAAATAATATACATTTTCCACTTGGATTTAATAATGGGTTATCTGCCTCTTCTATTGCTTTTTTTATATCACCAACACCAGATGTTACAGCATTTAATTTTGTAAATTTATATTTAGTTGTTTCACTAATAACCTTTGCAAGTGATGTTTTGCCACACCCAGGTGGTCCCCATAAAATTAAACTTGATAGTCTATCTGCTTTTATTGTTCTATATAATAATTTATCTTTTCCAACTACATGTTCTTGTCCAACAAACTCTTCTAAAGTTTTTGGTCTTATTCTAAATGCTAATGGTTGATTTAAGTCCATAATTTTCTCCATTTCTATCTTGCTAATATTGATAATCCCTTCTTTATTAATTCTTCAACAGATACATCTGTATTAGCGATTTTTTCAAATGCTTTATCAATTTCCTTTTTATTGTATCCAAGTATTTGTAATGCCTGAATTGCCTCATTAACATTTTCATTATTAGCAACACTTATTTCTGTTTCTTCACTATTTTTATTAAGTTCTTCTTCTGATTTTAATTTATCTTGTAATTCTAATATTATTCTTTGAGCAGTTTTTGGGCCAATTCCTGGAATCTTTTTTAATAGTGCAACATTATTTGAAATTATTGCACAAGCAAAACTCGCAGGAGTAATATTGGAAAGCATTGATATTGCTGATTTAGCTCCTATTCCGCTAACTGAAAGTAAAAGTTCGAACATTTTTAATTCGTCATGATTTAAAAAACCATATAAACTAATTACATCTTCTCTTACATAATAATATGTATGTACTTTTACAATTTTTCCTATTTCTCCTATTTCATTTATTGAAATATTAGACATAAATATTTTATACCCAATTCCCCCAACATCTATAACTACATAACTTGTAGATTTTTCTTCTAATGATCCTTTTATATATGCAAACATCTATTTTTTCTCCTACTCACTTATATTTTATTATCTATTATAATATTTTTAATATATGTTTATTATTACTATTTATTACATGATATTTTACCAAACATATTTTTGCTATATTTTATCACAAAATTATTATTTTGCAATACTTTTAATAAAATAATTGAAATTTATCCCGTATATGAATTTTACTTTTTAAGTAAAATAATTCAACTTTATAATACCTTTCTATTACAAATATTATAAAGTTATCTTAATATTCTATTTATTACAACAACTTATAATTTTACAATTATATTTCTTTTTTATAAAAATATATAATTTGAACATTATTTAAATTATAATAGTTATATAATAATTATCATTTTAAGGAGTAATTATGGGAACAATTGCCAAAAGTTTACAACCTACATTTGAAAATGTAACAAAAGAATTTATACCATATACTATGTATAAATTCTTATTAGATAAAGAATTACCAAACTTCAGATTTAAATTTTTAGAACCTGAAGCTATAGAATTTATAAAAAAAATTTTAAATGAAAATTCAAAAAAATATGAATCTTGCTATACAGATCCTAGCACCTTATATCAACGCAATAACATTGTATTAGAAAGTATTATGGAGCAAGACAACAATAATAGTGAAATGCCTGTAATGATAGTACATGATTATAAAACATTTTTTGAATTACTTAGACAATACTATGAAGAAAGTATAAAATTATTTTTTCAAAGAACAAATTTTTCTGCATTTACTACTTACGAGCAAAAAAATTGTTTTGAATTAATTTGGTTAAGGGCAACACCAGAAGATTTTAATCATCCCGAAGAATTTTTAAGAATAAGTGTAGCTATGTTAAAAGATAACACATTTTCTAAATACGATAAAGAAACTTATATAGGAAAACTTGATAGATTAGAAAATCACCAAATTTGTGTACAAAATAAATTAGCACACCAATGGGACGAAGCAGGCAGGGAATTTAGAATAAGAATTTATGATAAAAAATATTATTATAATACTCAATTATTTAATAGACCTCATTATACTCTCCCTGTAATAAGATATGGAATTTATGAAAAAGACGGAAAAAAGATTTGTCATATTGGATCTATTCAAGATAAAAATTTCGAAGAAAATGGTGATAAAAATCTACATGACTCTATAAAATCAACTAGAGCTGATTTAAATAAAGGTAAATTGAGGCATGAAAATTATAAAGAAAAAGTTGAACCAGCCAAAACTTTAGCGTTGAGTATATTTGTTAATTTTTTACATAAAGAAGGAATTACAGAAATTGAAGCTCCTGGAATGCTAGTACTAGATTATGAATATCATAAAAAAAGAGGTCAATCAATAAAAAACAAATGTGATTTACATTGGACAGAAGAAAAACAGAAAAGATATCCTGAATTATATCAAAAAGAACTTGAATTTGTAAAAATGAATTATCAAATGGAAGATACTATTAGTGAAATAAAAACAGAACGTTTAGTATATACTGTAAAACGATTATTATCACATTATCCAAATGGAAGTATACATAGTTTTCCTGGTGATGTAGATAGTCTTTTACGCTTAACACTTCCTAAAATACGTAATAAAAATGATATTAATGGAGATATTTTACAACAAATGTATTCTTTAGTTGATGATTTATATGTAAATCAGTCAAGATAATTATTATTATAAGGAGAAAATAAATATGATATTAGCAATTACTTTAAGATATGATTTTTATGAAAATGATAAACATTTTAAAGAACGTTTTTACTTAAGCAAATGTTTTAAGGATATTTTTGAAAAATTAAATATCTTACTATTACCTGTTGTATCAACAACAGAATTAAAAAAGTTAGTTAAAATATGTGATGGATTATTAGTAACAGGTAGAGCTATAGATATTAATCCTAAATATTATAATGAAGAAACTACAAATGAAACAAATTTATCAGATACTTACAATAGTGAAGATGAACTAGATTTCACTCTTATTAAAGCTTTCCATAAAGCAAATAAACCAATTCTTGGAATTTGTGCAGGAATTCAAGCTATAAATGTATGTTTTGGTGGAAGCTTGTATCAAAATATTGAAAATCACTCTAGTAAAAATAAAGAAAATGTAACTATGCATACAATTAATATTGAGCCAAATTCTTTTTTGGAAAAATGCTATAATACTAATCAAATAAATGTAAATTCTTTTCATCATCAAGCAATCAAAAAAGTAGCAAATAACTTTAAAATTACAGCAACTAGTGATGACGGGATTATTGAAGCAATAGAATATAATAACATTGTTGGAGTTCAATGGCATCCTGAAAAATCATATGATATGGATTTTTTCAAAAAATATTTTGATATATATTTTTAAATATCTTTATTAATCTTAACATACTTTATCCTAAATAATATTAGGAGTATACTATACAGATGTCCCCCATGGAATAGTTGTAAAAATCATTCTTACCATTGGATATATTTTAATAGGGGATGTTTTTTTCTAAAAATTAATATAAATTATAATTTTCCTTGATTTTTTATGTAAACAATGTTATACTATTAATATTGTTTTTAATAAAATATATTAGGAGGAATTTGCATGAGGAACAATAAGATTCGGTATTGCAGACATTGTGCACAATACACAAAACAACTCTTTGTAGGAAAACCAGAATTAGATTCTGGGGATAAATTTATGCTGACTTGCGGAGTCGTTTTAACTGGAGGTTTATTATTACCTTTTTTACCTTTTATGGATGAGCGCCCAAAGTTCTGGGAATGTTCTAGATGTCATCAAATAATTAAAAGTAATAAATAGTTTCTTCTACATGCATATTAGTATTTATACATAAAACAAAGGCATTATCAAAATTGATAATGCCTTTGTTTTATATTATAAGAAATATCACGTGACATGCAACATGAGATTTATGTAAGTATATTCTGTGTGACTTCAAAAAGCAAGAAATATTAAAGAAGAAAAGCAGTAATCTAAATAGATTACCGCTTTGTATATAGGCTTCCAGCCTTCTCTGCCCAAATAGGCTTGTAATTATCTTTTTGAGAATTGTGGAGCTTTTCTAGCTTTTTTAAGACCGTATTTTTTTCTTTCTTTCATTCTTGGATCTCTTGTTAAGAATCCGTTTGATTTTAAAGCTGGTCTAAATTCATCATTAGCTTTTAATAAAGCTCTTGAAATTCCATGTCTAATAGCTCCTGCTTGACCTGTTAATCCACCACCAATAACTTTAATTATAACATCATATTTTCCAATAGTGTTTGTTACAGCAAATGGTTGGTTAACTATAACTTTTAATATTTCAGATCCGAAATATTCATCTAATTTTTTTCCATTAACAACTATTTCACCTTTACCTGCCATTAATCTAACTCTAGCTATTGATTCTTTTCTTCTACCTGTTCCTTGGAATACTATATTTTCTGTTTTCTTTGCCATATTATTTTACCTCCCAAACTTCTGGTTTTTGAGCTGCATTTTCATGTTCGCTACCTGCATATACTCTTAACTTTTTAACCATTTTGTTTCCTAATCTTGTATGAGGAAGCATTCCTTTTATAGCTAAGAACATAGCTTTTTCAGGAGTTTTGTCCATCATAACTCTAGCTGATGTTTCTTTCATTCCTCCAATATATCCTGAATGATGTCTATATACTTTTTGATCTAATTTATGACCTGTTAAAACAGCATCTTTACAATTTATAACTATTACATAATCACCTGTATCTTGGTTTGGTGTATATGTTGGTTTGTGTTTTCCTCTTAATAGTCTAGCTGCTTCAGTAGCTACTCTACCTAAAGATTTATCTGCAGCATCGATTATATACCATTTTCTTTCGATTTCGCCAGCTTTTGGGCTATATGTAGTATTATTCATGGTACTAATACCCTCCATTTCAAATTTTAAAATATTTTAATCTCTTATGCAATTAGATAAAATTTCTTTGTTAATAACCACCGGGGAGAAGTTATTGTACAAACAATTTTATACCATTACACATAATGCTTAATTATTTTAATATAAATACAATTAAAAGTCAAGCATTCTAAGGATTTTTTTAGAAATTTGACAAATTTTATTTAAATTTCCATTTCAGTATAAAAAACTTAAATAAATCTAATAGATTAAATATTTTTAAATCATACTTAATTAACTATACAATTTACATATTATTTTTTATAAATAATTTATACTTTTCTACCCAAATATTTTTTTCAGAAAATTTTTTATTTTTTCAAATATATTTTTATTTACTACTTGCAAAGAATTTTCTTCTTCATTTTTTAATTCTATTTTTTCTTCTTTGCTTTCCTTATTAGGCATTGGTATAATTATCTTTCTAAATTATCTATTGTTAAAAATAAAAAATTTTTATTAGATTTTAAGAATTTTTTAATATTCATTATTAATATTTTATAATATAATATTATTAGAAAATCTTTGCTTTATGTTATTAGTTATATACATATTTAAATATAATATATAATTTTACTCATAAGATGAGTAAAATTAATAAGGAGAATTTATGGAAATTACAAAATTTGAAACAAATTACAAAAGAAAATTATTTTTTAATAAGTCAAAAGTAAAATCAAAAAAATATGAAAATAAAATTGAATTTCAAGTTATAAATATATATCCTGAAATTACATATCAAACCATAATTGGTTTCGGTGGTGCTTTTACTGAAGCTACCGGATATGCTTTAAAACAATTACCAGTTGAAAAACAAAGTAATTTATTATATGATTATTTTTCAAAGGACGGATTAAATTATAATATGGGTAGACTTCCCATTGGAAGTTCAGATTTTTCTCCAAAATCCTATTCATATTCTTATAAAGAAGATTTATCAGATTTTAGCATAGATAAAGACAAAGAATATATTATCCCAACTATAAAATCTGCACAAGAAATTAATCCTAATATACTTTTTGTGTCATCACCATGGAGTCCTCCAAAGTTTATGAAAACTAACAAAATGTTAACTTTAGGTGGAAAACTTCAAGAAAAATATAGGCAAACTTGGGCAAAATATTTTGTTAAATATATAAAATCTTATAATAACGAAGGAATTGATATAAAATACATAACAGTTCAAAACGAGCCAAATGCTACACAAATATGGGAATCATGTTTATATACTCCTCAGCAAGAAGCTGATTTTGCAATAAATTATCTTTTTCCTGCTCTTCGTCAAAATAATATTAACTCAAAAATCTTAATATGGGATCATAATAAAGAAAAATTACTTACTCGAAGTAAATCGGAACTAACTAATAATAGAGCATTAGAAGCAATTTCAGGAATTGCTTATCATTATTATACAGGTGATCATTTTGAAAATATTCAATTAACACATGAAGCATTTCCTGGAAAACTTTTAATACATACAGAAGGTTGTACTGGATATTCAAAATTTAATCCTAATGATGAAGTTCATAATGGTGAGATATATGGTCATGATATTTTAGGAGATCTAAATGCTGGTGCCAATGCATATATTGATTGGAATTTAGTATTAGATAATAAAGGTGGTCCAAACCATAAATTAAATTATTGTAATAGTCCTATTATGATAAATAAAGATGGTTCTAATTATATAAAAAATCTAACTTACTACTATATAAAACACTTTAGCAATATAATTATGCCAGGCACGAAAAGAATTGGTTTTAGCAAATACACTTCTGATATTGAAGTTACAAGTTTTAAAAATCCTGATAGCAGTATTGCTATTGTTCTAATGAATAGAAATAATTTTAGTAAAGAATATACTATTTGTTTAGGTGATATATCAATTCACGATAATTTGGATAGTCATGCAATTGTGAGTTATTTGATAAAATAGTTCCATATAAACTTCGAGTAGCTGTAAAAAGTATTATTATTGTAAATTATAACAATAAAAATCATTGAAAATACGTATGTAAATTCAATGATTTTTTAGTTTTTTACAGCCTCTCAATTTAGTTTTAACAGAAATTAATTTCTAAAAATCTTTTATTAACCTCTTCCCAATTAATTATATTCCAGAAAGCAGATATATAATCTGGTCTTTTGGTTTTATATTGTAAATAGTAAGAATGTTCCCACATATCTAATACTAATAATGGTTTACATCCCCATAAAGTTAAATTTTGATGTTTTTCACATTGCAATATTTCTAATTTATTAAAACTAGGTACCCAAACTAATAAACACCAACCAGAAGCTTCTACTCCCGCGGCTGCTTCTGAAAATTGTCTTTTAAAACTTTCAAAACTTCCAAAGTCTTCTACTATTTTTTGTACAAGTTTACAATCAACTCTTGTTATATATTTTGCTGGTTGCATATTTTGAAAAAACATTTCATGTAGTATAGCGCCAGAACCTTGAAAAGATAATTCCTTCTCTAAGCACTTTATATTTTTAAAGTCATTTCTGACTCTTGCTGTTTCTAAATTACCTAATACTGTATTTGTTTTGTCAACATATCCTTTATATAAAATATTATAATGCAAGTCTAAAGTTTCTTTTGAATAAAAAGGTTCCAAAGCATCTAAGCTATATGGAAGTTCTATCATTTTTATCATAAATTCCTCCTAACAATTTTTATTTAATTTTATGAAAAAATTCATAAAATATGAAAGTGAGAAATTTTCAATTTATATAATGCTTATTTTCTTTAAACCTTAATTTTCTATATTTTTTAATTTTACTATAATAAAATCTTATATTTATTTTAATAACTCTAGTAAATCTTTATAATTACCTCTTATAATTTCTTTAGTAACTTCTTTGCCTTTTTCTTTAAGAATTCTATAAACTCCAATTCTATACAATCTGTATCTTAAATTCATTAAGACTTGTAGACCTGCATCTTCAAAATTCTCGTCTAATATTATATTATTTTCACGTTCTAAATTCACAAAAAATGCTATTTCAATTGAATATTTAGATTCAAGTTCTACAACAAGCTCTTTATCATAAAATTTATTATCTATCATATCTTGAACTGTATTTATATCTTTTATAATATCTTCCATATCTTTAACATATTTATATTTTTTAAAACAATCAATTAATTCCTGCATTCCCTCTTCTTTCATAATTTCCTCCTAAATATCTTTTTTACTATATATCTGTATTGTGTCTGAATTTTGGAAAATAATACATATACTTTATTAATATTTATTAATTAGCTATAACTCTATTTCTAAATCTATTCATTATCAGAGTTATATTATTCTCACATTACAAAGTTTTTTATCGCTTTCATTTAATTATATTTATTTTTCATTTTTCTAAAATTCGTTCATATAATCAATAATAAAACTAAAAAAGGTGGCTATATGAAACGTTTTAAATTTTTCATATTTAATACATCTTTTCTTATAATAACATCATTAATTTTTAGAGCAATTGACATATATTTTACAGCTTATATTTCTCAAAGAATTGGTTCTGAAATGGTAGGAATTTATCAGTTAGTTATGACAGTATACCTATTTGGAATTACTCTTGCAACTTCTGGAATAAATTTAGCTGTAACCCGTGTAATATCTGAAGAACTGGCTCTAGATAATATTGGTGGAATAAAAAAAGTAATGAAAAGATGTATTTTTATAACTTTAATTACTAGCATTTCTACTAGTTTGATTTTTTTTGTAAATTCTGATTTTATAGTAACTAAATGTCTTCATAATAAAGTAGATAAATCTGTAATATATCTTTTTTCCTTAGCATTACCCTTAATTTCAATGTCTTCTGCAATTTCTGGATATTTAGCTGGAGTACGTAGAATTTATAAAAATGCTATAGGTCAATTTATTGAACATGTTGCCAAAGTCTTTATTAGTGCATTTTTAATTAGTTTGTATTTGCCTTCTGGATTAAATTATGCTTGTTTTGCTTTAATTTTAGGAGATTTAATTTCAGAAATAATTTCTTTTATATTTATATACATAGTATATTTATTTGATAAAAATAAATATAGCGATTATCCCGAAATTGCAACTAATAATAACTATACTCATAAAATATTACGAATTTCAATTCCTATTGCAATTACTTCGTATATTAGATCTGGACTATCTACTTTTAAGCAATTAATTATTCCATCTAGTTTAGAAAAAAGTGGTATACATTGTAGTGAATCTCTTTCAAAATATGGAATAATAAATGGAATGGCTCTTCCTGTTATAATGTTTCCCGATATTCTAGTAAAATCATTTGCAAGTTTATTAATACCAGAATTTTCAAGATATCATGCAAAAAAAGATTATAAAAGAACTAAGCAAATGACAACATTATTACTTATTACAATTTTAGGAGCATCTGTTCTATTAAGTATATTTTTATTCGTTTTTTCAGATATCTTGGGTAATTTACTGTATAAAGATTCAAATGTTGGCTACTATATAAAAATATTTGCACCTCTTGCAACTTTAATATATGTAGATACAGTAGTTGATAGTGTTTTACGTGGTTTAGATGCACAAGTTGGAGTAATGATTATAAATATTTGTGATTTAGTAATAAGTACTAGTTTTATATATTTCTGTGTTCCAAAACTTGGATTATTAGGATATATTTTAGCTATTTATATAAGTGAAACTTTAAATTTTATAGTTAGTTTATTCCAATTAATAAAAATTGTATATATGGAAAAAAAACAAAAAAGCGAATTTTAAAGCACAAAAGCATTTAAATGTCTCTTTTTGTAAAAAGTACATATCAATTTGGTGTGTGAAATTTTTGGATTTATATAAAAATTAATGGCTTGTAAAATTGTGTGCAATATTTCCTGAAAGGTTTCTATAATAGGAAGTTTGGAGAACTTTCCTATTATAGAAAAAAAGTGAGATTCAAGTTATAGTTTTAACTTGAATCTCACTTTGGCATTTTTTAATAATGTTAGTTATTATTCTATTTTATACATGTTTAATTTGTCTCTGATTGTTTTATAATCTCTTTTCTAAGCCATACATCTTCACATTCCAAATAATATTGATTTATATTCCCATTTAATAAATTTTTGATATCTTGTAATACTAAATCATTTGAAGCTATAATATAACTTTTTCCTTCTTCTAAGCATATTAAATTTAATATCCAGTTATTTCCAAAATTGTTTAAAGTATCAAATATCAGTTTTTTCTTATCTAATATGTTATTCTTGTTCCATACTGCTAATTGAGAAAAAACATTTGGTAATTTTTTACTTACTATACCAATTTTAGTATCATTTTCTAAAGCTTTTTTTAAATCTCTTTCTATAATTTCTTGGCACTGTAAAAAATATTTACTAGCATAATTTTCTGAATCTTCTATAATCTTTTCTAACTTTTGATATGCAATTATATCTCTATTGTTTGTTACCTTTGCTTTAAAATTTAATGTATTATCTAAAATTGCTGACATCATTAAATAAGCAATATCTTTCGTTATTTTATCTTGTAAATTTTCTTTTTCATATAATTCAAAAATTATTGTTACAACAGAACCTATAAATTCTATCTTTGAATTATTCCCTAATCTTTGTTTCCAATAATCTTCAAAACCAGTATGGTGGTCTATTACTTCTGTAATTTTATTTTCTTTTACAATATTATCAAAAAAATTTTTATCTGATACATCAATTATAATAAATTCATCATCTTCTGTTGGTTTATATTTATTCAATTTTATATCTAATTCTAATAATTTTTTGGTAATGCTTTCATTTAGTTTTGCTGTACTAACTGCTTTGCTTTGTATTCCTTTAAGATTTAATAAATAACTATATGATATGCAACCTGCATAAGCATCAATATCTATGTATCTACTTCCAGATGTTACAATTTTCATCTAAAATTCCTTCTTTCCTTAATTTTATAATTCTCTTAATATTTTTGATAAATTGTAAAATTATTAAAATCTTATATATTTTTTCATATTTTAGCATAATTTTTATAATTATACAAGCAACATCAATACTTAATTATAAATGTTTTCTAATTAAAAATACACCGAAGTATATCACTCCACATATGTAATTATTTATATATAGTGATTAAAGCTCTTATATAAATAATTTGATATAATTTTACTCTATAAAATTAAATGTTTCCTCTGGGTTTTCCATTCCTTCTAAATTATAATATGTGTCTGGAACTTCTCCTACAATAATTCCTTCCGTAATCAAAATTTCTGTATTAATTTCTTTTCTAAAAGTATCGAATGGTGTTAAAATTCCAACTCTAGATTTAATATCCAAATATATTTTATGATGAGTTTGATTAATACCAATTGCACTAAATTCTGTTCTAGTAGTTGCTTCTATACTTCCAGCACTTTCAAGTTCCACTTCAAAACTTGGTTCTAAATTTTTTAAAATACTAATTCCGACTAACACTTCCCATATTAATAAAAACATTAATTCTAGGCATTTTATCAAATTCTTTTTGAATATTAGAAATAATATTTGTAACAATGTCATTAATACAAATAGAATCAGCTCTTATAAATGTAATTCTTCCATCTTGATCCTTTTCAATATTTATTAACTTATCATAAGAATAATTCCTCATAACTTTATTAACTTCATCATTAACTATTTTAGTTCCTTTAGAAGAAGCTGATGTTTCACATGTTGCTTTAAAAACAGGATATGCTGTATAGCAAAATATTATCAAACTTAAAATAATAGTAAAAAATAAAATTAGCATAATAGCTTTAATACTATTTAATTCTTTCAAATTAGGAAGCTTAATCGTTCTTCTCGAATATAAATTGCCTCTCACATTTCATCTCCTTTCTAATTTTAAAAATAAAAGAAAACAATATATAATATTAGAAAAAGACGGTATTCCCGTCTTATCTCATAATATATAATCTCTGTCCAATATCAACTTGGTTGTTCTCTAAATTGTTAAGTTTAATAATGTCTTCCATACAAACTTTAAATTTTTTAGCAATTTTCCAAATGCTATCTCCTGGTTTTACAAAATACATAAACATTTTATACTCGTTTTCCTCTTCTAATGGAGTAACTTCTATATTATCCATAATACTAATTTTTTTCAAACAACTATCTAATTGTTTTGCAGAAATTTCAATATCACAATCTACATTTTCATTATTAATCGAGAATTGTTTTTTTATAACTTTAAATTCAAGATTACTTTGTTCTCCTTCAAATTTAACCATAAATGGTAAATCAATATTCTTTACATTTAATCCATTTCTATTATCTGCTTCATAGTAGAACTCTAATTTTAATTCGCATTCATAGTTAGAATAATTTCCTGCTTGATTTATATTAATAATATTTACTCTATATCTAACATCTAAAATATTTAAAACATCTTCTATCAGAACTTTTTCATTCATATTTACATTTTGACACTTCTCTTCTTTTGCCACTTGGACTAATATATCTTTTCTAGTAAAGTTAATATTATTTTTAGTGTCATACATATCTTGTATTATATCTAAATTTTTTCTTTGATAAGCTTCACAAGAAACATCAAAATCTACTTGGCAACTAATTGAATGCATTTCTTTTGAATTTACCTTAAATAACATATTCTTTATTGAATAGCTAATGTCACAAATATCTTGATCTGTAATATTATTAATATCTATAAAGCTCATTATTGGAATTTCAGCATTTGCTACTCCTATTTTATTATCTTCTGTTAAGAAAATTAATTTTACCTCAGCATCTGCTTTTGCTAAAACTTTATTATAGCTAATTTTATTTTCTAAATTTTTAATTTCTATATCTGCCTTTAATATTTCAGCAACTTCATAAGAATTGTCTACTGATATATCTTCTTTAATAGATGTTCTTACTCTGTTAACATCTATTAATGATTTTACTTCACAATTTTCTTTTAATACTTCCACATTTAATGTATCTAAAGAATTTGGAATTTCAGCTTCCTCTTTTTCAAAAGCTTCTATCCTAATATTTACTTTCCCTGTGATTGAAATTTTTCTTTCATTTAATACTTTGGCTTCAATACTTTGTAATATAACTTCATGTTTAACATACGAATTTTCGTTCACACTACTATTTTCGATACTTTCAGAAAATGTTAATGTATTTTGAATACTTCTTGTTTCACCATTATCTGCTAAATATACAATATATGTATCAATGTTTCCATCAACCCTTACCCTTCCAGTATTCAAATCTTCCTTATAGACATATCCTATACCATTTGTATTTATAACACTAACAATATCTGGCTTTATATCTGGAACAATAATGTCTCCATTTACTTCAATTGTTTTTGTTTCACTAAACAGCCTTTTATTTATAACTACTATATTTTTCTCCATAGAAAAAATCCTCCTTAATTGTTCTCTTTTTTACATTTATATGAGGATAATAAAAAAAAATTCCTAATTTATTAGGAATTTTCTATTGTAGCTACTGGAGCTTTTGTTTTTTTCACTTCTATTTGTGGCTGTACTAATGGTTCATAGTCTTCTCCATTGTACATACTTACTTCAACTGATCTAGTAAAAAGATCAGTATAATTGTATGAACCTACTCTATCAACATTTTCAAATTTTACTCTAAAATAACTTTGGTAAACATTTTCAATTATTGCTGATTTCTCTTGTGGTTTACTTCTTTTCCCTGGTGACTCTTTTATAATAATTTTTTGTCCTATGTTATTTCCAATACTTTTTCTTAAGTCTGCTATGTCTGATCTGTAAATTCCCATTTTCCAATCACCTACTTCTTTCGCTTTTGATGTATTTTTTATATCACAGCATTTATAAAAAGTCAAAAGTTATGAAGTTTTGTATTTCGGCTGTAAGCCTTAGGAATAAAGGATTACATTCGTTATTTCACCTTTTTTATCTTTTAGATTACATGTTTATTTCATTTTTGTAACATTTTATTTTACAATTATTTTGCCTTTCTATTCTAAAAAACTCTTCTCTTTAATTCATTGTCTTCATGTATATGACTATATTTTAATTTAGTTGCCATTCCCCCTCTAATATGTCTTTCTGCTTTATTCTTATCTAAAACTTTTCTAACATCCATTGCTAATGCGTAATTTATATTTAATAATCTCTGACTAACATCTTTATGAATACTACTTTTACTAATCCCAAATTTTTTAGCAGCTCCTCTTACAGTATCTTCTGTTTCAATTATGTATTGTGCAACTTTTACAGCACGCTCTTCTATAGATAAATTTCTCATAATAAAGAAAACCTCCAAATGAATACTTTTTTTAAAGTGTATTCACTTGAAGGTTGTATTAGAACTGTTAATATTCTTCAACTTTTACTAATATTTTTTCTTCTTCTCCATATATTTTTTCAATTTCTAATTTAGTAATTTGATTATCATCTTTAAAAGCCATTTTATTTAGAGCATCTAAAATAATTTTTACAATATTATCTATATCTGGTTTTTTGGTTGGAGATATACTTCCTTTTAACATATTCTCTGCATTTTTTTTACTAGTATTTTTAGGTATTTTAAAATATGCAACAATTTTTACAGAAACTCTATTTTCTAAAGGAATATATTTAGGGTATTTTATTTTAAAATATTGTTTTATTAGTTCTTCATAATCTTTAGTATTAGTTGGTGTATAAGCTTTACATGTATATGTATTTACCCTAGGTCTTGCTTTCCCCTTTATATCTCCTATAACTTCAAATTCATATACCATATTTTACTCCTTTATTTGATTAAGGATATATATTTATCCTTTTATTAATAATTTAATTTCTCCGTCTAGAGCCTCTAATTTTGCATATCCTCCTATTGGAAATGCAAATATTGGTGTTGTATGTCCAAAATCAGCTCCTGCAATTACTGGTATGTCTTTTAATTCGGGTTTATTTTTTATCATCTTAATCCATTTTTCTTTAGTCATATTACAACTCTTTTGAGCTCTTCCTATTACTATTGCTTTTATATTTTTAAATTCTTTTGTATGAATTAATGATTGTAAATCTCTATCAAATTCCATTAAGTATACTTTTTCTGCCATCTCGTCATCTTCTAAAAATAGAATTTTCCCTTCTATATTAGGCATATATTCTGTTCCCTGTAATAAATTAAGAGTACATAAATTTCCACCCACAATATTTCCTTCTGCTTTTCCTTCGTTTATTATATACATTCCTTCGTTTTTAATAAACTCTCTATTTTCCTGATCCATAAACCACAGATCATCACTCCATTCTTTTGAAGATTCTACTTCAATTTCTTCTGATTGTAAAAACATTTTCTTGAAGTACTCTAATTCATATTCAAAGCCTTTAAGCATCCCGAAACTTGAATAATGTGGTCCAGAATATGTTACCAACCCTGTTTTTGCATGTATTGCATTGGAAATAGCTGTTATATCTGAAAATCCACAAAATATTTTTGGGTTTTCTTTAATTAGTTCATAATCTATATAATCTAGAATTTGATTAGAATTAAATCCACCAATTACAGTTAAAATTGCCTTAACATTTTTATCTCTAAATGCTTCATTTAAATCTTCTACTCTATGTTCTACAGATGTACACATATAATCTTCATCAGCTTCCATTACATATTTTCCAAATGTAACTTTTAACCCTAATGCTTCTAATCTTTCTGTTGCTATTTTCTTGCAATCTTCCCCTAATATTACCATACTTCTTGATGGTGCAATAATTCTAACTTCATCTCCTGGATTTAGTTTTTCTGGTATCATTAAAAATCACTCTCCTTTACATTGTTCATTATAACACTAAGTAATAAAAAAACAACTAGGAATGAAATTTTAATGTTCATTCCTAGTAATAATTTTAAACTATATCATATATAACGAATTAATCATATTCTTGCTAGCTTACAACATATTGAACTTATTGCTAAAAGTATTATATATACTAAAACGATTCCAGCTCCAGTTGGCATATTTAAAAAGAAAGACACAAATATTCCTATTAAAAAACATAGTATTGATGTTAGTCCAGACATTACAACAAGTCCTTTAAAGCTTGTTGTGAATTTTTTTGATATAATTGCAGGAAATACAATTAAACTAGATATAAGTAATGTTCCCATCATTCTCATACCAACAACAACTACTAAAGCTGTTATTAATGCAATTAGAAATTGATATACTGAAACATTTATTCCTGAAGCTTTGGCATATTTCTCGTCAAAAGTTATTAAAAATAATCTATTATAAAAAATTATATATATTACACTTGATAAAATTGTAAGAATTATACTTAAAATAACATCTGATTTTGTCATTGTTAAAATACTTCCAAACATATAATTATAACTATCTGTTCCAAAACCACTTGTAAATGCTGTAATAATTACTCCTATTGCTAATGCACCTGTTGCAACTAATGCAATTATAATATCTGCAGATTCTCCTTTTTTTTGGCTTATAAACATTATAATTATTGCAGCAACAATTACTATTGGAATAGAAACTGCAATTGGTGGTAAATTACATGCTACTGCTAAACATAAAGCAGCAAATCCTACTTCTCCCAGTCCATGTCCAATCATAGAATAATTCTTTAAAGTAAGTATTACTCCAATTAGTGCTGCCGAAAAAGATATTGCTATTCCACAAAGAATTGCTCTTTGCATAAATGCATAAGATAACAAATTTATTATTTCGTTCATTTTAAAATCCTTTCCAACCTTCAATATTTCCATCATATTTAACTGTTTTTGCTAAAGAAATTATTCTAGGTTTTATTTCGTTTACTTCATCTAAATCATGTGTTGCCATTATTATGGTCATTCTATTTTCTTTATTTTCATATTCTAATATTTTATAAAGTTCTTTTGTTACATTGTAATCAAGTCCTGTTGCTGGTTCATCTAATATTAAAAGTTTTGGTTTTCTAATTAGTGCTCTAGCAATTAAAACTCTCTGTTTTTGTCCACCTGATAAATCACCTATTCTTCTATTTTGTATTTCTTCTATTTTCAATTTTTTAACAATTTCTTGATAAATCTCTTTATCTTTTTTTGTATAAAATGGTATTTTATTATGTTTTTGAACTCCAGACATTATTATTTCCTTTGATGTTGCTGGAAAATTTAAATCTTTCAAATTTGTTTGTGACAAATATGAAACTTCGTCTAGAGATATATTTAACGAAATTTTTCCTTCATCTTGTTTTAACAAACCTACTATTGTTTTTACTAAAGTACTTTTTCCTGAGCCATTCTCTCCAACTAAACAAACATACTCTCCTTCTTCAATTTTAAAATTAATATTTTCAAGAGCGACATGATTTGAATATGAAACTTTTAAATTTTCTATTTCTAATATAGTCATTTTACAATTCTCCTATTGTGAATTTTAGATAAAATTTAGGGATGGTTCTTTAATTTCAGTTTTCGTGTTTTCCTGAAATTCAAGAAAAATCCCTTCCTTTTATTTTAATCCTTTTTCTAAATTTTCTAAATTTTTATTCATTAAAGATACATATGTATCTTCTTCTGGATTTCCATTATGAATTGAATATAAAACTAGTGCTTCTGCATTGGTTTCTTCTGCAATCATTTTTGCTACAGTTCCTTCACTTAATTCTTCATAATATACAACTGGCATATTATAGTTATTTATATAGTCTATAACTGATTTTACTTTTGTAATACTTGGATCCTCGCCTTCTCCGCAATTATTATATACACTTACAAAATTTAATTTATATTCATTTACAAGATATGCATATGCAAATTCTCCTCCAACTGCAATTTCTTTTCTTTCTGAGTTATCTATTATTTCTTTTAGATTTTCATCAATATTTAATATCTTTTTCTTATAATTTTCTGCATTTTCTTTATAATAGCTACTATTTTCAGAATCAATTTTACAAATTTCTTCTAAAATATTATCTATCATAGTAATTGCATTTTTGGGGTTTAACCATATATGTTCATCATAAATCTCTTCATCATGATTATGGTCTTCATGTTCTTCAAAAATTATTTCTGAATTCATATGATTTTCTTCAAATTCTTCTATTGTTATTAATTCTATACCTTTAGAAATATCTACTGGTATACATTCACTTCCATTTAAACTTGATACAATCTTCTCTGTCCATGGTTCTAAGTCTGTTCCAGTATATAAAAATATATCAGAATTATTTAATATTGTTACCATATCTTTGGCTGTTGGCTCATAGTTATGTGTTTCAACTCCAGAATTCAATAATAATTTTACATCTATTTTACCTCCACCTATTTGCTTTGCAAAATCATATTGTGGAAAAAGTGTTGCCACTATTTGAATTTTATCTTCGTTTTTTATTATTGATTCTGTTTTAAAGCACATAACCATAACAACCATTATTATTATTAATATAAAAAAGCTCATAAAAGCTATTACCATTTTTTTCATAATTTCCTCTTTATCTACATAGTATTTTATATTTTCTATTTACGCATACTATAGAATACTATATTTTACAGCTTTTGTCAACTTTATGTAAATTGTAAATTAAAAATCACTCAAGAAGTTCCTTACTGCTTGTAATAACCATCCTGTATTAGAAAGTTGCAACATTTGTTGATTTCCATCAATTGCTTCTATTCTTTGTATTGTATTATTAGTAATTACTTCATTGGCCAAATCTATTAAATTGATATTTGATTTATTACTATTTTTATAATTTTCATAAATATCTTTTTTTTCTGATGACACAATTTCTAATACTGGTATATTTTCTTTCCATTTATAATCTTTCATATTATACATATTTTCTTCTAATTTATTTGCTTCTCTAACCATAGTTCTGCTTAAATAAGAACTTCCAATTCTATTTCTATAAATTGAAATATCTTCTTTTGTATAAACATCTGTCATCTTCTTCATTTTATCTATATAAAATACTTTTGGTGAAACATAACTTACAATTCTTTCAAACCCTGTTAGTTCAAAAATTGAATTTATATTTATATTAGATACTCTATTTCTTATATTACTCAAAAGAAATTCATCATTAACTTCTGCTGGATAAACTCCATCAATAGAAATTATTCCTTGTACTAATTCTGGATACTTTTCTTGAAAGCGCATAGCATAAATATTAGAAGTATCTGCTGCAATAAATACGTATGGTCCATATATTTCTCTATATTCCAATACTTTCTTTACTTCATCTACAATATTATCATTTGTTCTTTCATGATTTTTCATTGACATACTAAAACCATAACCGAAATATTCAATTACAACAACTTTATACTTATCTTTTAATCCGTTTACTAAAGCTTTATATTGAATTATAGGTGATTGTGATCCAAATTCAGGAAGTATAACTATTGTTTTTTCTCCTTCACCAACAGTATAATAATTCATAAATTTGTTTTCTTTTTCATACACTGGAGTTAAGTTTTTATATTCTCCTGTATATCTTGAAGAAATCTCTCCTATTTTTATAACATTATGTATAATTATTAAAACAATAATAGCCACTAATGTTTTTAATCCCCAATTTACAATAAAATCTCTTATTTTTTCTAAAACACCTAATAATTTTAAAAAAATTTCATTTACCATTTCTTTTGTCTCCCTACTTTAAATAACTTATTAGCTACGTTTATTTTAAGCTACACATAACTTATATGTACAAATTAAAATTCTATATCTAAGAAATGTAATTCGCTTTGTTCAAATAGCTAAAAAGTTTACACATCTTACTAAAATTTTATATAATAAAAAATTACACTACAATTTCTATTATATAAAAACTATATCATATAAATATTTTTTTATCAATACAACAAAAAAGCCACTTTTAAAGTACATCAAATTTTAAATAAATTTAAGTGAGTTGTCGTTCCTCTGTATAACTTATTATAGAAAAAAGACTTTGCTTTCGCAAAGTCTTTTTTGTTTATGTGAAATTAAATTATTTTAATTCTACTGTAGCACCAGCTTCAACAAATTTAGCTTTCATAGCTTCAGCTTCGTCTTTAGCTACACCTTCTTTAATTGTTTTAGGAGCTCCATCAACTAATTCTTTAGCTTCTTTTAATCCTAATCCTGTAACTTCTCTAACAACTTTGATAACAGCTATTTTATTTCCACCAGCTTCTGATAATACAACATCAAAGTCTGATTTTTCAGCTGCTGCTTCTCCACCAGCAGCTCCTGCAGGTGCTGCAACTGCTGCTGCAGTTACTCCATATTTTTCTTCAATTCCTTTAACTAATTCTGATAATTCAACTACTGTTAAGCTATCGATTTCTTCTAACATTTTATCTGTTTTTTCACTCATTTTTTAATCCTCCTATATATTTTTTATTATTTATTTCGATAGATATTACTATCATTTTAAGTGAATTAGTAACTTATATGTTACTATAAAATTTAATTTATGTTTTGACTCTTTAGTCAGCATTCAAAAGATTATTCTTCTGATTCTTTTTTTACTCTAACTGCATCAAGTGTAGCAGCAAGTTTTGAAACATTTGCAAGTAAGCATCCAGCCAATTTTGCAATAAGTTCTTCTCTTGATGGTAATTGTGCAAGAGTTGTTAATTCTTCTACTGTTGTAACTTTTCCTTCTAATACTCCACCTTTAATTGTATAATAATCATTTGCTTTAGCAAATTTATATATTGCTTTTAAAGCTGGTAAGTATTCTTCTTTAGCTATAATAACTGCTGTTGGTCCTTCTAATGCTTCATCTAAAGTATCGATTCCACATTCTTTTAAGGCTCTTCTTGTAATGTTATTTTTGATTACAGTATATTCTGCACCAATTGCTCTAACATCTTTTCTTAAAACAGTATCACTAGCTACATTAATTCCTCTGTAGTCTACTAAAAGTACTAAACTAGCATCTTTCATTTTTTCAGCTAATTTCTTTACTTCCTCTTCTTTTGCTTTAATGATTTTTTCACTAGCCAATTTAATTTCACCTCCACTTATATATATCTTAATTTAATTATTAATATTTTAATAAATATAATATTTCTACTATATTTAATTTATCTAAAATTTTATATAGTTCTATGTATAAACTATATAATTTTTATCTTATTTTCTTTTAAATATTATTTTATAATCAAACATCTATAAGAAAATAAGCCTCTTTGACACCTAAAACCCGAGTAATCAAAGAGACTTTATCCGCTCTAAAATTTGCCTCGGTAGGATTTACTTTTTAACCTACTGTCTTAGGTATCTATATTTAAAATTTAAACTTCTTAATTATTTTTGATTGATGTAAACGCTTGGTCCCATAGTTGTAGTTAAGTAAACACTCTTCATATATTGTCCTTTAGCAGCAGCTGGTTTAGCTTTAATTATTGCATCAATAATTGTTTGATAGTTTTCAGCTAGTTTTTCAGCACCAAATGAAACTTTACCTATTCCTAAGTGAATGATATTTGTTTTATCTAGTCTGTATTCAACTTTACCTGATTTGATTTCAGAAATAGCTTTTGTAACATCCATTGTTACTGTTCCTGATTTAGGGTTTGGCATTAATCCTTTAGGTCCTAATACTTTACCTAATCTTCCTATTACACCCATCATATCTGGTGTAGCAACTATAACATCATATTCAAACCAATTTTCTTTTTCGATTTTTGGAACTAATTCTTCAGCTCCTACGAAATCTGCTCCAGCAGCTTCAGCTTCTTTAGCTTTATCTCCTTTTGCAAATACTAAAACTCTTAATGATTTACCAGTACCATGAGGTAATACAACTGTACCTCTAACTTGTTGATCAGCATGTTTTGAATCAACACCTAATTTAACATGTAATTCAACTGTTTCGTCAAATTTTGGTTTTGGCATTTTTTCAATAATTTCTAAAGCTTCTTTAGCTTCATACATCTTTGAGCTGTCTACTAATTTAGCAGCTTCTTGATATCTTTTTCCTCTTTTCATTTCTTTCCTCCCGTGGTATTAACGAATAAAAACAATTTATTCTCCCAAATTTAATTTATTATAAAATGTAATTTTATAAACTAGTCTACAACTACAACACCCATAGATCTTGCTGTTCCAGCAACCATGCTCATTGCAGCTTCTATAGATGCAGCATTTAAATCTTCCATTTTTTGTTCAGCTATTGCTCTAACTTGATCTTTAGTTATTTTTGCAACTTTATCTTTGTTAGGTTTTCCTGAACCACTTTTAATTCCAAGTACTTTCTTTATAAGAACAGCAACTGGTGGAACTTTAGTAACAAATGTAAATGATTTATCTTTGTAAACAGAAATAACAACTGGTATTATCATTCCTGGTTGGTTAGCTGTTCTATCATTGAATTCTTTAACGAATTGCATGATATTAACACCACTTGAACCTAATGCTGGACCTACTGGTGGAGCTGGTGTAGCTTTACCTGCTTCTATTTGTAATTTGATAACGTTTACAACTTCTTTCTCTGCCATTTTTTTCTAGCACCTCCTTCTAATTAACTTTTTTGAACTTGTGAAAATTCTAATTCTACTGGAGTTTCTCTCCCAAACATAGAAACTAGAACTTTTACTTTTTGTTTTTCTGTATTTATTTCTTGAACAGTACCAACAAATCCTTCTAATGGACCATTAACAACTTGTACGTTGTCTCCTACTCCATAATCAACATTTACTGGTACTTCGTCAAATCCCATATTTCTTATTTCAGAATCTGTAAGTGGAATAGGATCTGTTCCTGAACCAACGAATCCTGTAACTCCTCTTGTATTTCTAACAATATACCAAGATTCTTCTGTAACAATCATTTTTATTAGAACATAACCTGGAAAAACTTTTTTTAAGTTAGTTTTTCTTTTTCCATCTTTTATCTCTACTTGTTCTTCCATTGGAACAACTATGTTGAAAAAGAAATCTTCTAATTCTCTATTTCTTATTGTTTTTTCTAAGTCTGTTTTTACTTTATTTTCATAACCAGAATATGTATGAACTACATACCACTTTGGCTCTAATTTATTCTCTTCTTGAGACATATTTTAGCCTCCTCCTAATTTCATTTATTAGTATTCTCGTTACTAATTATTTTCTTCTACAGAACTTACATTTTCATCAGAACTTGCTACATTATTTAAATCAGTATTATCTGTAGAACCTTCTACATTATTTGAAGCTGATTCGTCTGTAGTTTCTCCTGATGTTTCTTGATTTTCAGTAGATTCTTCTTCAGTTTCAGGTATATTAGTATCTTCTGTATGATTATGATCATCTGAATCAATTTCTTCACTTGAGCTAGATGTAACTATGGCTTTTAGTTTTTCTACTCCGAATTTATTTAAGTTCTCAAACACTAAATCAAGAACAAATACAATTACTGCTATTACTATAACAATAGACAATACAGCTATTGTATTATTAATTAATTGTTTTCTAGTAGGCCAACTAACTCTTTTTAATTCTGCTTTAAATTCTTTGAAAAATTTTTTGTTTTCCTTTTTTTCTTTTTTACTTACTTTCTTTACTTCTTTAGCCATCTTAACTCCTCCTAATAAGGTTTTATCTTATTTTGTTTCTTTATGAGTTGTACGTTTTTTGCAGAATTTGCAATATTTAACTACTTCTAGTCTTTCAGTATTATTTCTTTTATTTTTAGATGTCATATAATTTCTTCTTTTACAGTCTGTACATTCTAAAATAATATTTTCTCTTGGACCTTTTGCTGCCATTTTTTTACACCTCCGTTTTGCTTATAAATGAAGCCTAAATTTTTTTATATTTTTATATTTTAACGATGTGATTGCATATATTTCTTAAATACATGCTTATATAATTTATCACAAAACACATGATATGTCAACTATTTTATTACATTTTTATTAAAGTTTTAAAAGGTAAATTCACTTATATTTCTCACTCATATTTGGCTTCAATTTAACTTCTATTTCTCCCTTTAATATTCCTTTTCTTCTTGTTTGTCTTTTTCTCTACAGAATATCCAAATTTTCCAATTTTCTTTCCTAATGCATAATATCCTCCATTGGCATAAGCAATTAAATCACACTTTGATATATCAAATGCACCTTTTTCGTTAATATATTTTTCATCAGCATCTATTGAAAGAACTTCAGCAACAAACATTGTATGGCTTCCATAATTCTTTTCTTCAATAACTTTACATTCAACTGAAACTGGACTTTCTTTTATTAATGGTGCTTTTACAAATTCTGCTTTTTCCTTAGTTAAATTCATTTCTTTAAATTTATCATACTTAGCTCCACTTCTAACTCCACACCAATCAGTTGCATACGCTAATTTTCCATTTGTCAAGTTTATAACAAATTCACCAGATTCTTTTATTAAATTATATGAATATCTTTCAGGTCTTACTGATATATATACTATTGCTGGATTAGTATTTATAATACCTGTCCAGGCTACTGTTAATATATTAGATTTTTCCATATTTCCACAACTTACAAGTACAGCTGGTATTGGATATACAAAAGTACCTGGTTTCCAAATTTTCTTTCCCATTATTGCTCCTTTATTTATTATTACTAATCAAGTTCTATTATTTCTAAATCATCTGGAACATATATCTTTCCAGTAAAATTTTCTTTAGCCTCTTCTATATATTTATTTTTTCTATCTTTACCTAAGTTTTCTTGTGTATGCCATAAAATTAGATTTTTAACATCTAATTTTTGAGCTTTTATACTTGCTGTTTTTACTGTATCATGATTTTTCTCTCTTGGTTTAAATTTTGTAGCTTCTGTTTCCAAACAAAATGCTTCATGACATAAATATTCTGAATTTCTTACGTCTTCATATAATTCATCTGCTAATGGTTCATCTCCCAAAAATGCAAAACTTTTTCCATTATTTAATATTGTTTTAAATCCATATTGTTTATCACTCTTAGCTTTAATATCTAAAAATTCCAAATCATAATTTAAAACTTTGATTTTTTCATGATTATTTATAATGTTAATAAATATTCTTTTATCTAAATTTTGCTGTTGACTTTCTCTTAGTAATGTATGTATTTGATCTCTAATAATTTTTGCTACTTCATCATAACAATAGATATTTAGTTTTCCTTCATATTTACCTTTTTGTATTGAAATTTCTACAAATCTATATATCCACAATAAACCAAATAGATGATCTATATGTTTATGAGATATAAAGATATTGTGAATTCTATTTATATCTATATCAGCTTTTCTTAATTGTTTTATAATACCATTTCCTCCGCCAGTATCCACTAATAGTATTTCTCCTGAATTATTCTCTAACGCAAAACAAGTATTATAATTTTCGATAGCTCCTGCCGAACCAGTTCCTAAAACAATTATTTTTTCCATTCTTTTCTCTCCATCATTTTTATATTGTAGCTTATCCAATTTATTAAGCATTATTTTTTATGATTCTATATATGTCTCCCCAATTATTTACTTCTGTTATATATTCATTTTCTTTTAGTTTTATTAAATTGGTATCTCTAAAATACAATGTTTTTATTTTATTATCAGCTAATTTTTTTATAATGTGGTAATTATCATCAATCATTATATCTATATTTTCTTTTTTGCATATTTCTAATTTATCTTCAACTTGCCAATAATACTTATCAAATTCTACTTTATTCTCTTTTAGTAATCTTATGGCATCATCTTTCATTTCTTTTACAAATCCACCTCTTGCAGTAATAACTACAAATTCATGTCCTTGTTTTTTTAATAAATTATACACTGCAATAAATCCAGACATTAAATTACTTTCCTTTGATGCTATAAGAAAATATTTTTTTATGAATTCTTCTTTCTGACCTTTTGTCCAATTATATCTAAATTGAAAAAAAGGTTCTTCTTTGTTTATTAAGTTATTTCCATTTAAAGTATCAATATCAAATATCTCTGTATAAGTTTTTAATGTTTTTTCGCTATCTATAACTACTCCATCTAAATCTATTCCTATTTTCACTTTATAAAATGCTCCTTATAAATACTAAAATTGCTCTTTTACTATATTGTTTTATATGGTTTAAAATTGAAATCAAAACTTGTATATTTACTAAGTTTAATATTTAAATAATCTTCTATGTCTTTACTAGCTGATTTTGAAATTTCATTTATTCTATATACTTTATCATTATATTTAGCCAATGGAATAACATATCTTCTTTTTCCTTTAACACTTATACAATACTTATCATTTATTGGAGTATCACTTCCATAAACAGATGTTGCATTTTGAAATTTAATAAAATTTTCTTTTATATAGTTATCATCGCAATTTAATATTTTCTCAATTACTTCTTTTTCTGATAAATTGTATAAATCATCAATTGTTAAATATTCCTTAACATTCATAGATTTTACTATATCGGCTAAAAACTGCATAACAGTTCTATCTTTATCACTTATCCACTCTGGCCATAATTTTGAAATAATATGTATATACTCTTCACAAATTTTAAAATCTTTAAATCCTAATTCATCAATTCCCTCTTTATTTGTTAAAATAGTAACATTATTATATATTTCTTTTATTTTATTAAGTTCCCATACTCTATGAAAAACTAATCCACTTGAAAAAGTATATTCAAATCTATCTGCACTTAACTGAGGGGTATCATTATCTGCAATTGGATAAATGTGATAGTCAGATACTTCTTCAACTTTTATTCCATCTCTATGTAATAGTGACATGATTTCTTTAGAGTCTCTTATTATTTGCTCTGTTCTTTCTTCAGTTGATTCTTGATGTTCTGAGTCTCCATTCATAAAATCTATACAATGTTTAAAAGTTGGAGTTGCTATATCATGAAATAATCCTGCTAAAGTTTGTTTTTTATCTTGTGTAAAATGCCATACTATTAAAGCAACTCCTACACTGTGTTCTAAATTAGAATACCAATATCTAATATTAAAAACCTTAGAATAATCAGTTCCACAACTCATACTTGTACCAGATATTCTTTGCATTTCTGGAGTATTAATATACTCCAATAGCCATTTAGGAAATTCTGGCGATAAAATTTTAAAATATTCTCTTACTTCTTCATTTAATGTATCTAGATAATTTTTCATTATATACATTATTCCTTTCTTTTATTAATCTTTGTTACTTTAATTTGCCTTTTATATACTATTTAATTTAAACTTTATCTAAAATTCCATATACCATAGCAATATCTGTTGGTACAATATATTTGGCACCTATCATTTCTGCAACTACTAATACAAAAGCACTCATTGCTCTTGTAGCATACCACCAATCTGGATCATCTACCTTATTTCTTATTTCATCTAAAGAAATTGCTTTATAATATCTTTCTGTCTCACTTATTCTTGTTTCTATATCCATCATAATAGGTGATGATTTATCTATATATAAAGTGTTTTCTTCATATTTTATTCCAGAATATCTTGCAAATTTCTCATGTCCCCCTCCTGCTAATATTAATATATCAGCCTTTTCATTTGGTAAATTTAATCTTTCTTTTATAAATGCCTTTACTTTTTCAAGATCAGTTTTAGCAAAATTTTCTGCTAAATCTGGGAATTCTTGCATTACATCTATAACACCAATTTTGGTATTGACACTTTCCTTTATTCCATTATCATAAATTGTAATCTCAGTGGATCCTCCTCCACCTATAAATACACATACTTTGTCTTTTACATATCTAGTTGTCCCAAAAACAGTCAATTCATTTTCCATTTTTTGTGAAATAATATCAAATTCGTATCCTGTTTCTTTTTTAAATCTATTTAAAAAATCATTTTTTTCATTTTCATCTAAAGTTCTAAAAATACTTGTACCACATACATATATATCTTGAGATATATTTTTTAATTCTTTTATACTACTTATTAACTTTACAATATCACTTTCTCTCAATTTTTTATCTTCATTATAATGTTTTTTTAAATGTATTGTTTTTCCATTTAATTTTTCTACATTAATTCCATCAAATTTATCTACTTTCGTACAAGTTGATCCCACTTCAACTACTATTTTATTCATTTAATTTCTCCTTCAAATTATTAACTACTTTGCATTTGGGTATAAAAATTTTATTTACTTATAGTTAAGAAATATTAGATTTATTCTTTCATTCACTAAATAATTCCTTTTTCTTTTTGATTACTTTTTAGTCTTTTCCAATTATAACTTCCATAAATATCATTTATTAATAATAACATAGGACCAACTAATACTGAAATTAATTCTGTTTGACCATTTAATATTGGTATTAACCATAGTGTTATTATTACTAAATCATTAGCTATATAACAAAATAATGAAAGTTCACTTCTTCTTGCTTCAAAGTAACTTGCCAAAACACTTGTTAAAACAGAAATTGAACTTATTATTAATAAATCTGTATTAAAAGTTTTTAATAAAATATAATATATCCAAAATAGTAATAATTGTGAAAGAAAAACAATAACTATTTCTCTTTTAGATAATGAATTTATAATAATTGTATCTTCTTCTTTATCTTGATTTCTTAACCAAGAAATAATACCTATTATCATTATAGGAAAAGTTAGAAATATCGTAATAATTAATTCACCATAATAACCTTGATTATATGATACTATTCCATAAAAAAATACACTAACAAATCCTACAAAATAAGATTCTACTTTTCCTTTTGACATTAGTAATGCTGTAATAAGATAAAGTGATGTATATAAAGTATCAATTATTGTCCCACTAAAAATAATTGATGATGTTATTGATATAATTAATCCACATATTAAAAATGATAGTTCAAATTTATTCCAATCTTCAAAGTACTTTTTTATCATAAAAATTTCTCCTATACAATTTACTACTTATATATCGTTATTTACATACAAACTATAATTTAAATTTGCTCTTGTTCATTTACTACAATATGCATGCTAACATTATATTTGTTCTAATGTTTTATCTCTATCTGAATATATTGTATGCAAATACAAATCCAGCATAGTTCTCTTCAATCGTTTTTTCATTTATTGTATTTTACCATAAACATCAACTTTTTTAAATACTTTTTGACATAAAATAAGTCCAACTCGTATAGTTGGACTCGTTTTTGAAATTCAGTTATATAAATATTTTCATAGCTTTCATAATTTATATGACCTGCATCTCTCATTAATATTGAATCTGTTGCTACTTTATCTCCAATTATTATTAATATATTCTGTCTGCCAAACAAATGTACAAGGCATAACAATTACATTGCTTACAGGTTATATATGATATATTCTTTTTTCTAGAAATGTCAAAGTATCCTCTTTCAAGAAATATCCAAGCATCCTCAAAGCTATATATTTTTTATAAATCTTAAAAAATAATAAAAATTAAGGATTTTCGATAGTTTTGAAAATCCTTAATATTGGCTCCTCTTGTTGGACTCGAACCAACGACCTATCGGTTAACAGCCGAGCGCTCTACCAACTGAGCTAAAGAGGAATATAAATCTGGCGATGTCCTATTTTCCCAACAAGGTAACTCGTAAGTATCTTCGGCACTCAGGAGCTTGACTTCTGTGTTCGGCATGGGTACAGGTATTTCCTCCTCG
>OFGE01000679.1_pt1 | contig 35948 bp, 26 predicted proteins | sample 1521681 | NCBI WGS metagenome assembly OFGE01 (sample SAMEA3504093, study PRJEB24116) | mouse gut metagenome | biome: mouse gut; feature: mouse-associated habitat; material: faeces | place: Denmark | collected 2011
GCGGCGGGGAGCGACACCCGGGGGAGCCGCCCCGCACCTTGGGACTGTTTGTCCCTAAGTGGAGCCGACAAGAAACGACAACGCCCGCGCAGCGTTGTGCTGTGCGGGCGCATGAAATGACGCGGTTCTTTATGTACTTACAAATTTCGCGTTGCTGGCCGGAGTAATCCGGTGGGAGTGCTATGCTTTTTTTGACGAATTATATTGGTTGGAAATGCAAAGAAACACAGCGATATTATTTTGTCTAAAAGGTATCACTGCGATATAAAAACTGTATTATGTGTATGTTCAACCTATATGAAATTGGGGCAGTCCCCTAAAAGAGAACTGCCACAAAGCGTTTGTTGTCTTATTCTTCCGGCAGAAATCCTCCTGCAAGCGTGCCGCCGTCCGCTGCCTCAAAAGCCTTTGTGAATTGATAGCCTTGCCGCATCAAAGCAAGCTGTTCTTTCCATGTTGCATACAGAGCGTCAACATCGGCTTGTGTCCATTCACGGCAAACATATTCCTCATCTGCGTTTTTGTACCAAAAGGATTTGTCACCGTTGTCTGCAAGCTGCTGATAGTATGCGCGTTCTTGCTCTATCCAGCTTTCAAATTCATCGGCTTGCCAAAATTCGGGCTGGTTAGCCGTCTTGCCTCCCGGTGCCAAGTCGGTTCGTACTTCCACATCACCGTTTGCAGAATTTGGTGAAGTGTTGGTTGCATTTGCCGCAAAAACTAACCTGCTAATGGACAAAAGCATGATGACGGCAAGTGCTGTCCCACAAAGGATAGGTTTGTGTTTCATAGTATTACCTCCGTTTTTTGATTTCACTCGTCTTTTGAGTGTATCGACATGATAGCACCCCTATATGAAACCTGTATAAAACGTATGTTAAAGTAAAAATTTTTGTCGATAATCATAGCGATATTGTAAAGCGCATACCCACTGGCTCTTTCATAGGGTAAAAGGAATGTGGCAAATCAAGATAATTCAAAATAGATGCTACGATATATAAGCCAAGACCATTTCCGCCGTCTTTTTTATTTCGGGCATAATCTGGACGATAAAAGGGCTCAAAAATTTTTTTAGGTGCTCTGATGGTATAGGTAAACACTCATTTTCAATAACCAGGTTACGGTTATCAAAATAAACAGATATTGTTCCTCCGGGAATAGTGTAAGCAACAGCATTTGCAAAAATATTTGAAATAGCTTTCGAGATCATCTTCGGAGGCAAGCATACGGGAAACTGATTTAATAGGGCCATTTTGAAAATCATACCATTTGCCTGTGCTATCAGTTGATACTGTTCACATAAAGGCAGTAAAAGTGCAGTAGCATCAAAAGTCGTTGACGGTTCAGTGTCTATGCTTGTCCCCAATTTTGATGTATCCAAAATTTCTGTAATCATTCCAGCAATTTGTTCACTCCGCTCTTTGCATAGGGGCAAATAAGCATTGTAGTCTTTATATTTTCCAATCCCCATAACCATATTATCAAGAATAGCATTAAGCGCAGTAACAGGCGTTTTTAATTCATGTAATGCCATTCTCAGAAAATCTATTTTTTGCCTTTCTACTTCGGCCACCTGTTCTTTTTCATGTTCAAGATTTTCGATCGTTTGCAGTAACTTTGAATATAATTTGTTAATACTTTCCGATGATAGACCTATTTCATCTGCTGATTGCACCATGCATTTAGCGTCTTTTTTCAAAATAGTCATGGAAAATGTAGTATCTACAATATGCTTAATCGGTTTTGTAATTGCCTTTGAAAAAAAGAAAGCAGATATTAAAGAAATAAGCACACACATACCCATTGTGTATGGTAATGAGCCAAGAATAGCTTGTGTTACTTCCTCATTACGCGGTACTTCTGCTGGAATAATATTTCCAGCCGTACCGGGGTTTAAGGGATTATCACTTGCAAAAATAGGAGCAAGAAGATAAAACATTCCACTTGCTAATAAAGCTATCATCAACATAAGAAAAAGCGTATATATAAAGATTTTCGGAAATAACTTCAGCCGTTTCATTCGTCCACCTCGTATTTATATCCTATTCCTTTGACAGTAACAATACAGTCAAGTCGTAATTTTTTTCGCAAATTTCTTATGTAGACATCCACTGTCCTGTCAATAATCGGGGCATCACTCCCCCATAGGTCATCAAGAATTTGGGAGCGGGTAAGCACTAACCCTTTATGCTCTACTAACAATCTCAACAAATCAATTTCTTTTGGGGTAATATCAATTTTGCCATTCGGGTCTTTGGCCGTATATCCAGAAAAATCTACTATCACATCACCAAAGGTCATTGTATTGAGAACATCGGTGCTTCCGTTTCTGCGTAAAAGTGCCGCAACGCGTCTGCCAAGCAGTACCATAGAAAACGGTTTTGTAACATAGTCATCCGCTTGCTCATCAAAACTTGTAACTTGCGTATATTCGTCTTTAATAGCTGTGAGCATAAGAACAGGAACAGAGCTTTTTGCGGATTTCATGTAACACACCAAGTCCTGTTATTGTAGGGAGCATAATATCAAGAACAACAAGATCAATTCTCTGCTGAGCAAAAGCATCCAATGCCTCACCGCCATCATAGGCTGGAAAAGTATTATGTCCTGCGGATTCTACATGAGCCATTCTGCAATCTTGTCGAGCGAAATGAAATACTACCGAAAGATGAAATTGTATTTCGTTCTCATGTGCTCACCTGAAATGTAGAATGATATAGAGGTGATGTAAAAATGTACCAATATGAAGAAAATCTTGATTTTCATGCCCTGGGTCGGGAAATCAAACGCAAGCTGGAGGAAAAGGGCTGGACGCAGGAGTACCTTGCCCAGCTTGTAGACCGCACCCCGCGCTCCATCATGTATATGGAAAACCGGGGCCGAGTGGGAGGTGCGGACATTTTCTTGTACTGGCTAAGCAGCCAGACCAAGGCTCCTCCTGTACTCCAACGGGCTCATGTTTCCAAGGGATATTTTTATCCGCTTTTCGTTATACCATGCCAGATATTCATTCAGTATGTCAATGAATTCTTGGATGCTTACTCCTGTCCAGTCCCTGTTGTAAAACATCTCGTTTTTCAGACGGCCAAACAGCCCTTCGCAGGCGGAATTGTCAGGGGAGCATCCCTTTTTTGACATGGAACGCTCCAATCCGGCTTTCTCCATGCGGCTTATCCAGCCAGACCAGCGGTAGTGGCATCCCCTGTCAGAATGGACAACGGGATGCTCCGCCACCCCTAACTGTGAGATTGCGCCATCCAGCATGTCATTCACCAGGGCAGCATCCGGTGTCGTGCTGACCGTCCAGTATGGCAGCATCCCATCAAAACAATCCACAATCGGGGAAAGATAGACCTTTCCGGCAGGGATGGCGAATTCTGTGATGTCGGTAAGCCATTTCTCATTCGGTTTTTCCGCATGGAAGTCCCTGTTTACCACATTTGGCACAGAAGGCGAGATTTCCCCTTGATAAGAGCTATATTTCCGCCTGCTCTTGACTCTGACCGCAAGCCCATCTTCCGCCATGATCCTGCGCACAACTTTCTCGGAGATGACGGTTCCCTCGCGGCTGAGCAGGGCGTGTATCCTGCGATACCCATAACGCCCGTTGTTTTCATGGAAAAGGGCGGAGACCCTTTTACGTATGCTGGAATACTTGTCCTGTTTTTTGAAGACAGTCTCCTGATAATAATAACTGCTTTTTGGCAGTTTAAGCTGTTTTAGCAGCAATGGCAGCGGATATTTCCCTTTCAAGGCATCAACAATCGCTGCCTTCTCCCTGTTTTTGAGGGTTTCTGTGTTGATGCCGGGGTCTTTTTTTAATACATTGATGGTTTCCTTTAATATGTCTATTTCCATCTGCATGTCATCCATTCGGGCAAGCAGATGCCGCATTTCAGCATCAGGGGAATCCTGCGTGCCTTCCACAAGGGTACCAGGTTTTATGTTTTTGTCGTTCATCAGTGCGACCGTGCCTCCCTTGAGATATTTTTTCCGCCAGGCATAGATGCTTGCCCGGCTGTAGCCAATCTCCTCTGACACATATTTTATACTTTCTCCAAGCTCAAAGCAACGGTGGATCGCATCCATTTTGACTTCGACGGGAGGGTTACGGGGGTGCGTTGCGGTATTAGTGTTATCCAATGCCTTTCGCGGCGTCTTTTGGACACCCTCGTTTTCAATCCATGTATAGAGTGCCCTTCTGGTTGGATATCCCAGCACGCGTATGGTGTTAGTTACAGAACCGCACTGGTGATAAACCTGTAATGCGATGTTGATTTTGTCCTGAGAATACATAGTGATCCAGCTCCTTTCGGAGTCCGTGGAAGTCCAGTTTTTTGTCCGCACCTCCGTCTCTCTTTGTCCGACAAATCATCTACAGCCAATTAAAATTCTCGATTAGAATATAACTTTTTTGATAGAAAAAAAGAAAAAAGTAAAATTAAAGTAGCAACAAGAATAATACTGCCGTTTACCAGAAATATATTTTTACTGGCATATTCAAGGGCGTTAAAGAGTAGATATTCATTTCCCGGTAAGGAAGAAATAATTGTCCATGCAATATACAACACTTCAAAAAGGGCAAGCGGTACAAACATACCCCAAAATTTTCCCTTGCAGTATCCCAATTTGAACAAGATTGGGAACATACAAAGATTGAATAAGGAAAATAGCAGATAACTTATAGTAACAACAGGTAAAAACCATAAAACAGACCCGTAATAATGTGAAAATGTAAACCGGTCTGCGAGAATGGCCAGCGGGATACCTGTAATTAAGCCAGCCAGCCCCATACAAATAGATAAAGCATATCTGCCTCCCACAACGGAAGAACGTTTGATTGGCAGTGTTAAATACAGCTTGTTCAGATCACTTTTTTCCTCAACCGCAAAAGTATTGATTGAGAAAAACAAGAACATAAAAACATTCGTTGGAACAACTAATAACGCCGTAATAAAACCGGCAGCCAGAGAAATAACCGGAATTAAAAAAATCCGCAGATAAAAGCATTTTATTGCTTTCCAATCAAACAGTGCCATTTGTCTTATCATTTTTCTTCCTCCTTGCTCATTCGTACCATAATATCATCAAGCGAGACAGTTTCCGTTATTACATTTGCAGAAAATCCTGCTATATTTTTTATCTCAATCATACCGTCGAAACCTCCTGGATGTTCACGCAATCCCAATATCTGTTTCCGCTTTGATTGGGGTAAATCTCCGGCGCCGCCTCGAACTAAACAATACCTGTCAATCAATTCTTCTTTTAAGCCGCTGAATACAATTTTTCCATCTTTGATATAGGTGATATAATCGGCAATTTTCTCAAGATCACCGGTAATATGTGTGGAGAAAAAGATTGTTCGATTTTCTTCTACCATATAGTCCCGGAAAATCCCAAGTATTTCTTCACGGCCAACGGGATCAAGCCCGGAAGTTGGTTCATCAAATAATAACAATTTTGCGTCATGGGCCAATGTGACGGCCATACCCAGTTTTATTTTCATACCATGCGACATGGTTTTATACTTCTGTTTGGGGTTAAGAGAAAATCGCTCCAAGTATTGATGAAAGTTGGTACTGCTCCATCTTTTATAGAAAGGGCAAATAGCCTTTTCTATGTCAATGGCTGTCCAGTCCTCTTGATAATATGGTTGTTCAAACAGAACACCTATATCTTCTTTCAATGATACTTCATCCGCAGGCTTGCCAAACAGATTGATGCTGCCGCCGTCTTTCATCACCATACCTAAAATCAGTTTCAGAGTAGTGGTTTTCCCTGCACCATTTTCCCCGATAAATCCGGAGACAAAGCCGCCGGGAACCGAAAAGCTGATGTTATCCAGCAAAAAATTCTTATACTTTTTTGTAAGGTTGGATATTTCAATCACATTGTTCATTCGCTTTCCCTCTCAATCGTATCAAGTATTTTATGAAGATCATTTACCGATAAGCCGGCCAGCTTTCCACACTGAACGGCAGCAGACAAGGCTTTTTCGGTTTCTTTTACGTATTTTTCACGAATAAAATCATCATTGATTTTCTTTACATACACGCCCTTTCCCGGCATTGTCTGGACAAAGCCCTCTAATTCCAATTCACTGTATGCTCTGGTAGTAGTCACTAAACTCACCTGTAAATCACGAGCAAGCTGGCGCAGTGACGGCAGAGGAGTATTCTCGGTCAAATCTCCTGACAAAACAGCCCTCTTGATTTGTTCTTTAATCTGTTCGTAAATTGGTACTCCCGATTGGTTTGATATAACAATGTTCATTCTCGTGGATTCCTCCTCTCGACTTCTGTATTACTGTACATGTATAGTAAGTACAGTATAGCATGAAGAGGGAAATGTGTCAAGCGCTCAACACTTGAAAAAAGCAGTCCCGTGCGGCTCATATGCAGATGGTGCAGATAATGGGAGGTTTATGAAACTTGCCACAAATTTTCTATTAAGTATATCCATATACACAGGTTTGTGTTACACTTAAATAAATTACAGAAAAACAGAGAGAAAAAGGCAGAATTATGAATATCGAAGTACAGTGCTGCGGCATGGCAATCCTATTAATGATATGGTATTTTTCATTGAGACAGAAACCTCTGGGACTTGAATCGGAAAAACTGTTTCTGATAACTTTGGCCGTAAACTCATTCTGCCTTGTTATGGACATTCTGTCCATCGCTGCCATTATACACCGGGAAGTGATTCCGGAACTGCTGTTGGCCCTGATCTGTAAGACTTATATTGTGTCTCTGGTGTGGGTTGGATATTTTGGGCTGATCTACTCCAGCACGGATTTTAAAGGAACCAGAGCGCAGCGCAGAAGGAAGAACCGGGCGTATACCTTTATCGTGATAGCGGGAACCCTGCTGATCTATCTTCTGCCCATTCATTATTATCTGGAGGGGAACATCGTTTATACATATGGGCCCAGTTGTATGGCCACCTATCTGTTCGCGCTCCTCTTCGTACTGGTCACATTGTACAAGGCCGGGATCAGGGGAAGGGATATGAATCCCAAGAGAAGGAGGGCTATTACCATCTGGATGCTTATCTGGATCATGGCAGCAGTGACGCAGTTTTTCAATGCCAATCTGCTGCTGGTGGGATTTGCCTCCGTGCTGGGCATGGTCATCCTGTTTTTTGAACTGGAGAACCCGGAGGCCAATCTGGACAGGGAGACCGGTGCATACAATGCCCATGCCCTGGGGGAATATACGAAACAGCTTTACGAGAAAGAAGAAAAATTCTGTGCTTTGTTAGTGGCATGCGGCAGCAGGGTCGTGGGAGACGAAGAAAGCCCCCGGCAGACCGATAAGGTGCTTCTGGATATTGTACTCCATGCGGACCAGATTAAGGATGTCAAAGTATTCAAAACGCTGGAACGGGAATTGGTATTTCTCACTTCCAGCCAGGAACGCATGTGGGAGACATACCGAAACGTAAAGGATTATATAGACAGCTGCTGGCGGCAGAAGGTATCCCCCTGCTTTGTGGTGCTGCCAAATTCTTTGGCTCTGGGCAGTGTGGAAGAACTTTTTCAGATGCTGCGGCTTTTCAGGGTAGATAAGAGAAAAAACCAGACAGACAACAGTATTGTATTGGATGAAAACAGGATCCATAAATACAAAGAAAGGGAAAAGACGGAGGCAATGATTCGTTCCGCCATCGAGGAGGATCGGATCGAGGTGTATTTCCAGCCCATTTATTCCACCCGGCAGCACAGGTTTGTGTCTGCCGAGGCTCTGACCCGCATTCGCAGGCAGGACGGTACCATTGTGACCCCGGGGGCTTTTGTGCCCATAGCGGAGAAAAACGGCCTGATCTCCCGCATCGGTGAAAATGTGTTTGACCAGGTATGTGCCTTTATCCAGAAAAACCGATTGTGGCAGCAGGGTATTGGATATGTGGAAGTAAATCTCTCCGTAAGACAGTGCGAGGATCCGAAACTGGCGGAGACATATATCCGCATTATGGAAAGATATGGTCTGGACCCCTCCTGCGTCATTCTGGAGATTACAGAGTCCGCGTCCATACGGCTTCGGGATATTCTGCTTGAGAATATGCGGGTGCTTATGGACTATGGGGTTAAGTTTGCGCTGGATGATTTCGGAAACGGGGAAAGCAACCTGAATTATATTGTGGATATGCCCGTGTCCATTGTGAAATTTGACAGGGATATGACGCAGGCATATTTCTCCAGCTATAAAGCGAAATTTGTCATGGAAGCTGCCATGCATATGATCCATGATATGAAGCTGGAAGTGGTGTCCGAGGGAGTGGAGACAGAAGAGCAGGCCCAGGCCATTGAAGCATTGGGGATAGAGTATATACAGGGGTATTATTTTTCCAGGCCGCTGCCCGGGGCGGAATTTCTGAAGTTTGTGGCAGGAAGCGGTCAGCAGGCGATATATGACGGAAAGTAACTATATTAACAATATAGGGGGATTGATTACTGCATGGAGCAGACGGATCTTACATATTTCAGCGCGGAAAATCAGAAAGAGTATTTGGCGCTTGCCGCCGAATATCTTCCGGACAGTGAGAAGGAAAAGATGGAGCGGCGGGCAGGGCGTTATCCCAGGGCATTTGTGGCGCTGGCGATAGAGGCAGAACTGGCGGGGGTGGCGTTTGGATGGCCCAGAGAGTTGGATGCACCGGGAGATTCCTCCTTTACTTTGGACGGAATTGCGGTGAGAGAACCGTATCAGAGGAAAGGATACGGAAGACTTCTGCTTCGGGTCTTTGAATCCGCCGCAGGAGAATACGGTTATCCGGCGGTATCCGTGGGTTCTGCCGGAGGTTATGTGGAAAAATTTTATCTGGATAATGGCTATATTCCCAGGGAATACAAGATTTGGACAGACTGTGGGATAAAAGTGGCATATACCTTCTCCGATCTGGAGGATTACCGCAATTATCGGAGGCCGGATGGAGAGGGATTTGTGGTGTTGGAAAAATGGTTGTATATCCGGTCTTAGAAGGGAATGCTATTTTTGTAGAATTACTTGGCCGGGAGACCGCACCCAATATATAAAAACAGGAGGTATTCATATGTTAGAAGTAGGAACAAAAGCTCCGGCATTCTCATTGCCGGACCAGAACGGAAAGGTTCACAATCTGGAGGATTACCGCGGCAGGAAGATTATTCTGTATTTCTATCCCAAGGACAATACGCCCGGCTGTACCAGTCAGGCCTGCAGTTTCGGGGAACTGTATCCGCAATTTCAGGAAAAAGGCGCAGTGGTGCTGGGAGTCAGCAAGGACAGCGTGGCGTCCCACAAGAAATTTGAAGAGAAATACGCCCTTCCGTTCACGCTGTTGTCCGATCCGGAATTGTCCTGCATCCAGGCTTACGATGTATGGAAGGAAAAGAAAAATTACGGGAAAGTGAGTATGGGCGTGGTGCGCACCACTTACCTCATCGACGAGGAGGGTATTATCGTCAGAGCCTTCGGCAATGTGAAAGCCGCCGAGAATCCGGCCCGGATGCTGGAGGAACTGAAAAAGTGAGAATCATCATCTCTCCGGCCAAGAAAATGAATGTGGATACGGATTCCTTTGCCGTCAGCGGCATGCCGGAATTTCTGGAAGATACGAGAGTTCTGATGAGAGAGATACAGGCTCTGACTCTGGCCGACGCCAGGGCGTTGTGGAAATGTAACGACGCCCTGGCGGAGTTGAATTTCCGGCGTTTTCGGGATATGGATCTGGAACGGCGGCTGACCCCGGCGGTGATGGCTTACGAAGGTCTGCAGTACCGACACATGGCCCCTGTGGTACTTACCCGGGACGCGCTGTCTTACATAGCGGAACATCTGCGTATTCTGTCAGGTTTCTATGGCCTGCTGCGGCCCTTTGACGGCGTGACCCCTTACCGTCTGGAGATGCAGGCCGGGCTTGCTGTGGGAGAGTGCAGGGACCTGTATGAATTCTGGGGAGACCGGCTGTACAAAAGTATTGCCGGGGAGGACACAACTATCCTGAATCTGGCCTCCAGAGAATATTCCAGGTGTATTGAAAAATACATCACCCCAATGGATCGGTGGATCACTGTGGAGTTCGGTGAATTACAGGAGGGAAAGATCCGGCAGAAAGGTACTCTGGCCAAGATGGCCAGAGGCGAAATGGTGCGTTTTCTGGCGGAGAACGGTATTCGTGACTTGGAGGGCGTTAAAAAGTTTCATGGGTTGGAATTTGCCTATAGTGCGGAATTGTCCACGGAGAAGAAATATGTCTTTTTGAAAAACCCCGCCCAATGTCTTCAGATGCCATAGGAGTCCCGCAGGTCGATGGAGATATGGTCCAGATCAGGATATACAACACCCTCGGTGATGCCGAATACCCGCAGGCTGTCTATAAAGTACTTCTTTCTGTCGCTGGGTATGATAATTTTATACAGCATATTTTCGTCACAGATATCCTCCAGACGCTGCAGGGAATTATGCACAGTAAAATTAGAGTGCTGAGAATACATACGCAAATTATTTTCCGTGGAACTACAGGCCAGAATCCGATCTACCAATTCCATGTTGTGATGGTTGTGCTTAAAGGCGGGCAGAAGCATCTCCTGGGTGGTGTCTGCGTCAATGGGATAGATGCAGCGGCCGAATCCTTCCCTTTCGTTGAGCAGATCGGGGGCCAGCACCCACACCCCGGCGTCGGTGTCCGGGGTTTCCCGGTAGGTCTCCGTGGCAAAAAAGGCGGCAATCAGGGGCGACTCACTCCAGTCCAGCATTCTGGTGGGCAGTCCGTAGTGCTGCATCAGGGACACCCAGGCGGCATAGTTGTGTTTTGCCGGCGGATTGTCCAGAATCTGCCTGGCCCGGATATAGAAATCGTTGGTAATATACCTTTCCACTTCCAGCCTTTTTCCGCTGCGCTGAATGGAAGGAATCAGGGTCAGAGAAGCATTCTCCTCACCCCGGTACCAGAGCCGGGAGCCATGCCTTTTATATAGGCCGTTCATAAATTGCAGAAGTTCGTCGATGGTGCGGATTTCCTGTATAATCATATTCTGTTGCCTCCAAGTTGGGAGTTACACATATTTCCCGGATGCTGTCCCGATATATGCCTTTTTGGGGGACGCGTATGTTTATTATATCGGTATATCTGAAAAAAGTCATGTAAAACTTTACTTTTTTAAGTATTTATCTGTTTCAGCCACGGCAGCAGGGTTCCCACAGATGATTTCTCCGAATCCATTTAATATAAAGAATACCCTAATAAATTTACAGCCGTAAACCGATATACAACTTAGAAGCATACATTCTGTCAAATGGAATTGGCAGCAGAGAAGGAAAGGAAAAGGATTTCTTATGAAAGTAAACAATGTAGGCATTTTCGTGGGGCAGGATCCCCAGAACGGCCGGGGGCAGCTGCTGGGTCTTATGAACAGGGAGAAGGGCGGCAGCGTTTTCTTCGCGGGGAATCTCAATGGTAATTTTGATCCCATTGCGCAAAAAAAGCAGATGGCTCAGAAAAAAGCCCTGAAAGTGGTGGGGGACGCCTTTGCGACGGACCGTAAGACGGACATGGAAGTTGCGGAGCGGGAGGCGAAAATCAAGGAACTCCAGGCGGAGAATCTGGAGGCAAAAAGGGTCTTGAAGGATTTGGATGCCCAGAAGCAGAATATGGGCCGGGAATACGGACTGGGCGAAGAGGGCCTGTCCGGTCAGGATTGGGATATTCTGGAAAAGGGAAGTAAAATACCCGAAGCCATGAGTGAGGAAGAGAAAGCCCGCTATCAGGAGATGAAGGAGCAGGGGCTGACCGAGTACTATGACCGCTGTAAGGATATTGACGACCTGGCGAAGCCCTACCGGCAGACCATCCAGGACAATAACAAGGAGATTAAGGTCTGTGAGGCTTCCAACAAGGCAGTACACAAGTCCCGCCTGGATCTGCGCAGGGGCAATCCCATGATTGCCGCCCAGGAGGAGGCGGAGGCCATAATGGATGCCGCCCGGGATGATATCATTGGCATGATCAAGGATGAGGGCATGGACCACATCGACGAGGAGATGCAGGAGAAGGTGGAACAGGCCCAGGAGGAAAAAGAAGAGAAGGAAGAAGAGGAAGAAAAGCTGGAAGCCATCCGGGAGGACAAGGCGCAGATGCTGGATCAGGCGGAGGCGGCCAGAGAGAAGGCCCACGAGAATGAAAAGCGTGTGGAGGATCTGCTGGAGGCTTTGCCCACGGAAGAGATCTTAAAGATGTCGGGAAGTACATCCGATTTCCAACAGGAACTTAAAGACATCATGAACAGGATGAAGCTGATGGAGGAGGATTTGAAAGGCGCGGCGGTGGATGCCACGCTGTAGCGCCAGGCCTTCGGAAGATAAGAAAAAAGAACGGAAAGAGTTCAGTAGTTTTTATAAACGGAAAAGAAATATCCGCTGAGTGGGAATGGAAAGCATTCATTGATACATCGTTAAGTCTTGAAAGATGTATTGATGAATGCTTTTTTGACGCTGTGGGGCATGTCTGTATGTCGGTTTTGACGTCTTTTCCGATATCTTACAAAACAACCGGCCAGAGTTAATCCCCTGGGTCAACTGTTGATAATAGTTTTCAGTATAATGTATGAAGAGATAATCACATACCCTGGAATGAGGGCGCCCATGGATGCGCCGGCAACTGTTTTCTGTATTTCTGGGCCACGATATATATGGCTATGTGAATCGAACCAGAGTGGAAAAAGACGGCATGATATATTTTGTTAATAGACTGCCAAGTATATGCTTGACGAAATAAAAATATATACTTATAATATTTATACATGGAATCTTACATATAGCGTCAGTACGTATATATTATTAAGAGAAAGTGAGGTCAAAGTATATGAATGCAAACAGGGAAGATGATAATGACAGAAAAATCAAAAAACGGATTGCCATTTATAGTGCATTATTGGTTCTGATATTTGCTTATATCTTTGTGATTGGAAAAATGGGTTTGTGTAATAACAGAAAAATGTCGGAAACGGCCGGCATGGCCATCATGGCTATAATATTCGGCGGCGTGCTTTTTGTAGTCATAAAACTTGTATACAACCGAAGGCTGTTGAAGAATACCTTCAAAATATCATTGGAATTTCGAAAAGAACTCTGTAAAAGGGATAAGCTATTATATGAAAAGAGCGGAGGTGTTGTATTTGAAATATTATTGTATTTTCTGCTGTTTGTCACTGGTACGGCGGCATTGATTAATGAAGCGGCATTTCGGGTTTCCTTTCTGGTTTTGATTGTTTCCATAGTTTTAAAGGTTGTGACATATATGATTTACAGTAGTAAATATTAAATGCTTTACAGCAGGTTGGCGCAGGTCTGGATTACATCGTCATAGGCCATTCCCCTGGCAGTGGGAGTGGCCTGTGTGATGATAATGGCATTTTTACCGGGGAGCACGGTGACGCTCTGCCCGCCGAAGCCCCGACAGCCGTACCAGTCCTGCCCTACCCACCAGAGAAAGCCGTACCCCGGATTGCGCCGGGAGGGGGCTGCAGCCTGGCGGCAGTAGGAGGCGGAAACAATCTGTCTGTCCTGATAAATGCCGTCCTGCAGGAAAAGACGCCCGATTTTTAACAGATCATAGGCAGAAAGGCTGGAGCGGTGTTCTTCCGCCCCCTGGTCTCCCTCCGCCACACTGTAATAGACTCCGCAGGGGCTTTTATACCAGCGGTATTCTTCGCCGCAGACAATATCCAGCGGTTTGTACAGATGATCGGTGATGAAATCATATAGATCTCCGCAGGCATGGTCCAGAAGTCTGGCCAGCAGCAGTATGTCCCATTCTTTGTAGTTATATCTGGCGCCGGGTGCATCCGTCACGGCACAGTCTGCGATATGGGAGATCCAGTCCCCGGAGCGGCGCATCTGGGTCATCATGGGGCAATGGTAATGTATGCCTCCGTTCCAATAGATGCCGGAGGTCATGGTCAGCAGATGGGCCAGCGTGATCTGTCGGTGCCGCGGGTCACGGCCTTCCGCGAATTCCGGGATAAATCGATAAACCGGCTCGTCCAGACTCTTGAAAATTCCCTGATCCAGAGCGATTCCCACGCAGACAGACATAATGCTCTTGGCCACGGATTTGATTACATTTCTGTCTGCGGGTCCAAAGCCGTTGTAGCAGCAATCGGCCAGAAACCGGCCGTCTCCCCGGGGAGAAGCATCGGCCTGCCAGATCAGAACCCGGTTGATCTGCCGATAGCGCTTTTTCTGGGTCAGTGCGTTAATTTCCATTGTATATTCTTCTGTCATCTCATGCTCCATATGGTCCACCAAGTCAGTTATACAGATATCTTCCTATCATGGAATCCGGATTGCTTTTAAGCTGGGCAGGGGTTCCCGATGCAATGACGCAGCCCCCCTCGCAGCCGCCGCCGGGGCCCATTTCCACCAGATAATCACAGTTTGAAAGAATGTAGGGATCGTGCTCTGTGACAATAATGGAATTGCCGCAGTCCACCAGTTCGTTCAGCAGCTTCAGCAGCCGTTCATTGTCGTAGAAGGACAGGCCCGTGGTAGGCTCATCCAGTATGTACAGGGATCCTTTCGCATTCTTGCCCTTGGACAATTCCTTTGCCAGTTTGATACGTTGGCTTTCCCCGCCGGAGATAGTGGGGGTGGCCTGTCCCAGACGGATGTAGCCCATACCCACCCGTTTCAGCACATGCAGCATGTTGCAGATCATTTTGTCCTTTCCGTCAAAGAAATCCGCCGCTTCCTCCACGCTCATCTCCAGAATTTCCCGGATATTCCGGCCCTCCAGGGTTATTTCCATGGCTTCGGGAATATAGCCGCTGCCGCCGCAGTCCTCACAGGTCACGTCCACAAAATTGCCGAATCCCACATGATAGTGGAGAACGCCGTCACCCTTGCATCTGGGGCAGCCGCCTTCGCTGTTGACGGAAAAAAGTCCCGGGGTGTATCCCAATGCCCTGGCCTGGGGGGTATCGGCGAACATTACGCGTACTCTGTCAAAAATGCCGGTGTAGGTGGCAGGGCAGGAGGTACGGCTTCTGCCGATGGGCCGCTGGTCTATTACATAGCAGTGCCGCAGATGTTCCGTGCCCGTCAGAACGGCGTCCACCACAACTTTCTCGTCCTCTTCCCCGTCCCCGGTGACACATTTGGCCTTGAGAAGTTCCTTGAGCTTCGGAACCAGAGTGTCCGAAATCAGGCTGGATTTGCCGCTGCCGGATACACCGCACACGCCCACCATCACTCCCAGGGGCAGCTGCACGGTGACATTCCGCAGATTGTGCAGTCTCACTCCCGAGAGGGTGAGCATCTTTACCGGGAGAAGGGGGCGGCCTGCAGTGTTGCTCCCGGAGGCGTCATTCTGCATATTATCTTTTTTGATTCCGCACAGGAGGTCTTTTTGTGCGAGATAAGGCGCGGTTTTGGATTCCCCGCACCGAAGAAAGTCGGCGAAACCTCCCTCATATATTTTCATGCCGCCCCGGATACCGGCCTCCGGTCCCATGTCGATGATGTAGTCTGCCTCCCGCATAAAGTTTTCGTCATGCTCCACCGCCACCACCGTATTGCCGGTATCCACCAACCTGCGGATAATCCGAATCAGATTTTCCTTTTCGATCTCGTGGAGCCCAATGGTGGGTTCGTCAAATACAAAAATCATGGAATCCATCTCTGCGATCAGGTACCCTGCCAGAAACAAGCGCTGGATTTCGCCTCCGGAGAGGGAAGGAACCGGGCGGGAGAGGCTGAGATGGTGCAGACCCACGTCCACCATGCAGGACAGCTTGGTTATGATCTCTTTTACCAGAGGATTGCGGGCATCGCCCTGTTCCCGGAAAAAGTCCAGCAATTGCCTCAGATACATATCTTCCAGCTGTGCGATATTTTTGCCCCCGAAAGTGGTATGGGAAGCCTGCAGGCCCAGGCCCGTGCCGCCGCATTTGGGGCAGGGCATTTGCCTGACGCAGGTGAGCCGGGATACCCAGTTGTGTTTGCCCTGGCTCCAGCGGAATCTGTCGGTCAGCCAGGGAAGCAGCCCCTCAAATTCACTGTCACCGTATTTGAAGCAATCCAGTTGTTCCGGGGTCAGTTCGTTCAGGCGCTGTTGGGGAGTGATGCCGGTGAGATATTGGAATTTCCGCAGCAGATGCTTGTACAGAGACTGCTCACCTCCGAAGAGATCCTGCAGGGAGACGGTGTAATCCGTAAAGATTTCCTCCTCCACCGCCGTGAATACCGTGCCGTTTCCCATACATTTCACACACATGCCCCGGGGAGAATTCTTCTGGAACATGGAGATGTCCAGGGGTATGCCGTCGTCATATGCCGGGTCCCGCTGCCCCTGGCTGGCCAGCAAAGCGGCCAGCAGGGCGCTGATCTTAATCCGGGTGCCCACTGTACTGCGGGGATTTGCCTGGCGGATAATCCGCTGTTCCACTGCCACGGTGGGGGACAGTCCGGTGATGCTGTCAAAGGAAGGCACGCTGTCCACCATAAACTGGGTGCCGGAAAACATCAGGTAACGTCGTTTGCCTTCCTCATACAGGGTGTCAAAGGCAAGGCTTGACTTGCCGCTGCCGGATACGCCGGTGATCACAGTGAGTTTGTTTTTGGGAATGGAAACATTCACATTTCGGAGATTATGAATTCTTGCGTTTTTGATTTCAATGTAATTCTTTGACATATGGGTCCTCTTTATATTTTCTGCAGGATCAGAATGCCGAACCTGTTTATCCATAATACCATGAAGTTTGCCGGATACGCAAGAGATTCTCGAAAACCGGGAGATGCTTCTCGGAATCTGCGCATTACAATTTCCTTTTTTTCTGGTAAACTATTTGTAATCTATAAAAGACAGAATCGCAGAGGAGGAAAGGCGGATGGCCCGGATACATTTAAGAATCGGAGATTTGAGGAGGCAGAAAAAAGTGACACAGCAGGAACTGGCGGATCGGGTGGGCGTATCTTTCCAGACGGTGAGCCGATGGGAGACAGGGGCAGGGGAGCCGGAGTTGTCTCTGCTTCCGGCATTGGCAGAGTATTTCCAGGTAACGGTGGACCAGCTTTTGGGTCTTACGCCCCTGGAGGGGGAGATCTATGTGCCGGAGAAGACGGGCACGGAGGATTTCTGGAATCGGAAGCGGGAATATCTGCTGCGGACCCGGAAGGGGTATTACAATCAGGATTATGTGGAATTTCTGGTCAAACAAGTATGGAAACTGGACAGGCCGGTATCCGTGCTGGACTGCGGCTGCGGTTACGGTTATCTGGGCCTTTTGTTATTGCCTTATCTGGCCCGGGGCAGCAGCTATACAGGCATTGATTTTGCCGGAGAGTTGATCGCCACAGGGCGGGAGATATTCAGAGACCGAGGGCTGGAGGCGGAATTCATACAGGGGGATGTGTACGCCTATGAGGACAGGCGGCAGTATGATATGGTGATCTGCCAGGCCGTGCTGCGGCATCTGGATCGGCCCGAAGCATTTATCCGCAAGATGATACAGTGGGCAAAGCCTGGAGGCTTTGTGATCTGCATTGACGCCAACAGAGAGTTCGAGTGCGACGGCCTTTATATAGACGGCATGGATTATCAGGTGCTGTGCAGGCACGACGGGCTGGAGAAAAAGTGGGCCATGGAACTGGAAAAGCAGGGAAGGGATTATGCGGTGGCCATGCGCGCGGCCCATATTATGAGAAAGCTGGGGCTGCGGGAAGTGGATGTGCGGATGAACGACCGGGTGGAATTCATTACCCCGGATCATCCCGAATATGAAGAAAGGAAAAGAGATTTTCTGGACTATAACGATTGGAACACAGGGCTGAGTGACGGAGAAAAAGAGCAGGTAATCCTGCACTTGATTTCCCACGGACTGGACCGGCGGGAGGCCTCGCAGTACTGTGACCGCAACCGGATCATAACCGGCTTTTTCCAGGACCATCAGGGAGCGGGTTACACTTTTGTGAAGGGACATATGATTACATATGGAAAAAAAGATTCTGTGTAGAATTTCCGGGAATTAAGGGAGGAAAGGAAGAGAAAATATGGCTGAAATTTTGTGTTCTACCGGAGCGTTGATCGGAAAAGCGAATAACAGGGATTACCGTCTGCTGCAAAAGCTGGCGGAACAGCTGCAATGCGACGGATATGAATTTATGATGTACAGTTCCTGGTATCAGGACTGGGAAGTGATGGCAGATTACCTGGTGGGACAGGGCCTGCATATTCCCGTGGTTCATTGTGAAAAACATATCGGCGAAGCCGTGAGCCGGGGGGAGGAGAATCCCCAGGACAGCGCAGAGCTGGCGCAGGCCATGGAAAAGTTCCGGGTCAACTGTGAACTGGCCCGGCGCATCGGGGCCCGGGCTCTGGTACTGCATCTGTGGAACGGCCAGATCTCGGATCAGCGTTTTGAATATAACCTGCGGATATACCCCAGACTGCGGGATATGGCCGATGACTATGGGCTGGATCTGCTGGTGGAGAATGTGGTGTGTAATCAGGAAAATCCGCTGAAACACCTGGAACAACTGGCGCAAGCCTATCCCGGAGTCCATTTTGTGTGGGATACCAAGATGGCGGCTTTCCATCAGGAGGAAACCCTTTTGTACCGGCAGGAATATGCCTGGCTCTGGCAGCAGGACCATATCCGCCATTATCATGTAAATGATTATGCCGGAGGTTATAAGGATTGGGGCAGGATGAAAACTCTGCCTCTGGGGGAGGGTCATATCGACTTTGACGCCTTTTTCCAATATATTCATAGAATCGGATACAATGGCAGCTTCACTGTAGAGGCTACGGCTTTTGGAGCGGACGGCCAGGTGGACGTGGAGATGTTGAACCGTTGTTTTGAACGGATTCGGCGGGAATTCTCTCGGAGTGCCAGCTGCCTGACACCGTAGAGAGGCAGTCCTTTTTAATGCAGCAATTCATTCTGGATCAGGTAATCCCATTGGTACGGGACAAAAGTTGCCAATGGGATAAAACTTGGCCAGAAATTTTTTGTGTGGGATAGTTTTTGTTTATGTGGGTATAGAATTTACAACAGAGTGTGAAATAGAATATATTATTATAATTAATGTTATTTATGCCTTAACTGTTATAAAAATACAGAAAATTGAACTTTTAGTAATCACTTGACAGAGTAGGTCCATACACGTATAATATATTTATAATAATAAAAATATAAAAGAATTTAAAGTTATATATATTAGAAATTATATAAAATATATTATTTATACAAAATATTTACTTAGATAAGGAGGGGATAAATGATGAAATAAGTAATTTGAACAATAACAGAAATATGCATTTGAGATTAGAAAGGAGAACAGGATGAAAAAATTTAGTAGATTTATAACAATTGGTATGGTCGCTGTAGCTATAATAGTAACAAATGTACAGTTTGTCTATGCGACAGACAACAGTGCAAACATGCAAATTGAAAATAGAATATTGAATGAACTATCTAACTATGTGGATGAACATAATATTCCGGTTTCCTTTGAAAATGTTAAATGTGATATCAGCTATGGATATTTTAATGATACAGAGGAATTAGATGATTATGTTTCAGAAAGAATACAGTATATTATAGACGAACTTGATTGTATAGATATATCTCTGGATAATAAACAGACGCACACCAGAGGTATTTCAGACAAAGGGGGTTATTATACTGCAAAAGTAGAAAGCATTGTTCCTGCAATCGGTTGGGGATATGTGTGCCAGGACTTTAAAGCTTCCGTTAGTTCAGGAATAATTAGCAGTATAACATTGCAGGGTGATTCCTATGATACAGGAGTTACATTAGGAAGCTGGGAACCTAACTATTCTTGGGTAGATATTTCCACAAATAAAAGATATTGTCAGATCAATATGAAGGGGACAATTAATTATCTCTGGGAAGGATTGAATTTGAGCATGGAGGCAACTTTTTTGGCTACAGGAAAAGGAAATGGAAGTAAAATAGAAGATGCAAATTATATGGATTGGCCGGACTGAGAATTTTTAGAAAGTGAGGCTGAAGTATATGAAAGCAGGCAGTGACGGGAATTATGCCAGTAAAATCAAAAAACGAATTGCCCTTTACGTAGTTTTGCTGTTACTTATATTTGCATACATCTTTGCGGTTGGAGAAATGGGTCTGGGTGATTCGAGAAAAATGTCAGATTTGGCTGACATTGTCAGTAAGCTTATTATATTTGGCGGTGTACTTCTTGTAATCATGAAACTTATTTACTACCGAAAACTTTTGAAGAATCTTTCTAAAATGTCATTGGAACTCCAATCCGAACCCAGTGACCGTGAAAAGCTGTTATACGAAAAGAGCGGGGGCATTGTATTTGAAATATTACTGTATTTTTTGTTAGTTGTCACTGGTACGGCGGCATTGGCAAATGAAGTGGCATTTCGGGTTTCCTTTCTGGTTTTGACAGTTTCCATAGTTTTAAAGGTTACGGCATATGCGGTCTACAGCAGAAAATATTGAATGCTTAATAAGTAGATCGGCGTAGGCCTGTATCACATCATCATAGGCCATTCCCCTGGCAGGGGGAGTGGCCTGTTTTGAGAGAATATGGTGATATTTGGTCTACCAGGATTCGGCGGGCGCTGACAGAGCCCTGCATTGGTGCCTTAAACAATAAACCTTGCAAAAGCGGCATTTAAAGAGGTATAATATCCCCAGGCGAAATAGCCATATTATCATAATGAAAATGGAGGATTTGGTATGCTGGCAGAAAAGGCGCCCATGGGGTGGAATTCATGGAACACGTTCGGAAAGGACATCAGTGAGCAGCTGATCATGGAGATGGCGGACGTCATGGTGGAAAAGGGATACCGGGACGCGGGCTATGAGTATGTCATTATTGACGACTGCTGGTCCCTCAAGGAGAGGGTGGATGGGAAGCTGGTGGCTGATCCGGCCCTGTTTCCCCACGGAATGAAGTATCTATCCGACTATGTTCATTCCAAGGGGTTAAAATTCGGCATGTATTCCTGTGCGGGCTTTATGACCTGCGCGGGCTATCCCAGCAGTTACGGGCATGAGTATGAGGACGCAAAGCAATTTGCGGAGTGGGGGGTGGATTACCTGAAGTATGACTTCTGCAATTTTCCCTCCAGCGGCAACGGCAGGAATGCCTATCTGACCATGGCCATGGCGCTGCGCAACAGCGGCAGGGAAATCCTGTTGGCGGCCTGTAACTGGGGAGTGGACAATCCCTCGGGCTGGATGCGTTCCAGAGGAGCCCACAGCTACCGTTCCACCGGGGATATCTTTGATGTGCCCAAGAGTTATAAGGACATTTTCAGGAGCCAGGTGGAAAATATAGAGAACAACGCCCCGGGCTGTTACAATGACATGGATATGCTGATCGTGGGCATGCATGGAAAGGGGAATGTGGGTCTGGACGGCTGCAGCGATACCCAGTACCTGCAGCATTTTGCCATGTGGGCTTTCCTGGGTTCTCCGCTGATCATCGGCTCCGATCTGCGCAGTCTGGACCAGGTCAATGAAAGGGCCCTGCTCTGCAAGGGTCTGATCGCCATTAATCAGGATGAGGAGTATAGGCCCGCTTTTCTGCTGGGACACAATGGGGAAAAGACATACACCATGGCCAAGATCATGAGCGGCAACCGGGTTGCCCTGGGATTTTTCAATCTGGATGCCGCCAATGAATGGGAAAACGGCATGAGCATCTCCTTTGACGATCTGGGCATCCATTCCGAGTCCGGCGTGGCTCTGAAGCTGACGGACGCCATTACGGGAGAGGACCTGGGGATTCACAAAGACGGATACCGCTGCAGCATAGCCGTTGACGGGTGCAGAATCCTGGTGGGAGAACTGGTTTGTGGATAACGGAAAAAAACGCTGCGCCAGCTGCGGCAGGCTGTTGACCCGGGATGAGATGGGACTTCACAGAAAACTGGTCAATCGGGCGGCGGATTCCTTTTACTGCATTTCCTGCAATGCGGAACAATTCGGCGTCACCGCCGCCCTGTTGGAAGAGAAGATCCGACAGTTCAGGGAGATGGGATGTACCCTGTTCGATCTTCCAGAGCCTTAATGATTCTCCGGGAGCGCATCCTGATCCGTTGGGTGATTTCACCCAGGCGCCGGTCTGTTTCTTGCAAGGAGGCGGTTTTATCACCGTCTCCTTCTGCCATGCTTGAAGTGATTTCCGGTTTATCCCATGTATGGTCCTCCCAGAAAGGCCTGGGCTCATACAGTTCATGACCGCTCTCTTTTTCCGTATAAACATAGTCCTGCAGATAAAGTGTGTCTACAAAATTATGCCAGCCATCCTGCGTCCGGTCCGTTTTATTTTCCTCTTTTTCAAACCATTCCAGCCATCTTACGCAGTACAGAGGCAGTCCTTTCTGATGCAGCAATTCATTCTGTACCACGTCATCCCGCTCCAATGCGTCTTTTCCCTTAAAGGTATACCATTGATATATTTTCTGTAATGTCAGATCCCAGTAATCCCGCTTCGCAAAGGGGCCGCACCGCGCCGCGTTAAATCCCGCGGGCACGGGACAATAATTTCCAATGGTATGAGACATGGCCAGGAAATCTCTCATATGAGGGTAGTTTTCGTCTATGTAAGTATAGAAATCTTTTTTAAGCTCACAGGCTGACAGTTGGGCCACAGCCAAAGTACAGAAATTTACGGTCCACCATTTCTGCTTCGGATGCTTGTCTGCGCATTGCTTATAGATATTCCTGATCTCGGGTATCACCCGTTCCCCGGCTCTGCTGCTCCCTCTGTCGAATGCTGTTTTACTGTCGATAATCTGGGTCAGTCCATGGGTGAAACTGGTCATGGGGGAAGTCATGGTATCCGAGATAATGGTGCTGTTTTTTTTGGAAATGCGCCTCATGAATCTCTGTTCTGTCAGGCTCTTGGGATATAATTCCTCATAGATCGCCTGAAGCAGACCGCTATGTAGATCGGGGTCAGATACTTGAAAACCTGTTTGTTCAAACATTCCCTTTTTGCCGCCTATAAGATTCCATTCGGGACTTACGGTTTTATATACAAAAAATTTGTCATATTCGTCTGTAAGTCCGCGATAATCGGCAAATCCCCCCTTTTGGGAAGGCCTGCATGTATCATTAATCATATCATATGTCTCCGGTGCGTGGCTTTCTAACCATTTTTTCACAAATTCTGCGGTATTCTGCATATTTCTCCTTTCAGTAGACAATCATCCCTGTTTCTGCTATGCCTTGAGCGAGATATCTCCTTTGTTCTCTTCTATCATATAGATCCTAACTCAAAGTGTCAATATAATATGTTGCATAGTACACAAAAAGAAACGAAGCCACAAAAAGTATTGACAAAAGATATTTAGCCACATATAATTATGGCATAGAGACAAAAAAGGGGAAATAGTGTTTTTGCAGAATGGGAAAGGAGTCACAAGATGGGCGAAGAGAAAAGGACAGGGCTGACAGCCAGGAAGTATTTAACGCAGTTGGAAGAATTGGATATCAACATTAATCAGGATCTGGAGATGCTGGAGGAGATGAAAGCCAATGCCAGTGGACTGAATGGAGTAGACTATGGAAGGGAAAAGGTACAGACTTCCCATATGGGAGATTCCCTGGGCAATGCGGTTACGCGATATGTTGCCTTTGACGGGAAGCTCCATGAGGAGATAGAGCGTTTTACATCCGCCAGGAATCGGATTATTACGGAAATCAGGGGGCTTCATGATCGAAAGTACACACAGTTATTGTTCAAAGTATATGTACAATTCAAGAGTATTCGGCAGGCGGCAGATGAGATGAAAATGTCTTACAGATATACAATTCAACTACATAATAAGGCTCTGAAATCCTTTGGGGAGACCTATAAGGATCTGCGTTATCTGGCTTGATCCTTATTGGGTATGCGGGAATGCATCTGCCGGTTACAGTGAAGATATGGTCTTGTATGCGGACAAGGGCATAATTGAAAAGTGTTTCGAGTATTTGATATGCTTAAAGATTGCAATGGCATCAGATATGTGATACCATATAAATTACAAAACCAATCATAATCTGACATCAGGAAAGATGAGGAGGAAGGGATTGTGAAGAGAAGAGCATTGATTGCACTGTTCACATTGACAATGACGGCGGCAATGATCGCAGGCTGCGGAAACAGCCCTAACCATAACCTGACGGAGGAGAATGGCCAGGAGTCCCCGGCGGAAGCATCCGAGGAGACGGATTCCCATATAGAAGAAGCTGGGGAAGAGACAACATCAGATTTAGAGAGAGAAAGTGGGGATGAAACGGCATCCGGGGAATCAGAGGCTTCAAATCAGGCTGAACCGGAAGCTGATCCTGACGGAACTGCTCCAAAAGAGGGAACTGCGGCTTCCACGGAGGCTGGGAGCCAAACGGCAGACTATACCGTAACTGTCATGAACGCAATCATGTATGCCAAGAACGCCGTAAATCTGCGGCAGGGTCCCGGAACCGCCTACTCCAAAGTGGGGTCCCTGCGCAAGGGAGATCAGGTGACTGTCACTGGCCGGGCAGACAGCGGTTGGTATCAGCTTGACAGCGGGGCTTTTGTATCCGACAAATATTTAGACAGTAAGGCTCCGGAAGCCACTCCGGCAGATACCACTGCGCCAGGTATGTCTGCCGATCCTGCGACAGTTCTGCCAGTGACAATTCCCGCTTCAATTGTATCAACAGGAGCAGACTTCCTGAATTATCTGAACCAACAGAGAAGCGCTGCCGGACTGGCAACCTTACGCTGGGACGATGGCATGGCAGCGGTGGCCCAGAGAAGAGCTCAGGAAATTACTAAAGTTTTTGATCACAGCGGCAACGTGGAGCAATACGGTGAGATTATTCAACAGGCCATAAGCGGCGATGTAACAGAGTGGTATACCAACTGGTTTAACTCGGATGCCCACAGATCGTCTATGATGGCAAAATACTACACCAGAGCCGGTGTCGGTGTGTACAATGTAGGAAATAATTACTATGTGGTATGCAACTTTGAGAGCGATCCAATATCGGAAGAAGAGTTGCTTGAGCAGCATAAGCCGGAAAATCTGATTCCTGCAGGAGGTAATGAAAATGGGACGGTGAACGGCTTTTCTACCACCGGGGAGACACTGGAATCGGATGATCCGGATTATGGATTCATATATGATTTAATTGAGCAGGAAAGAGAACAATATAATAAATAAATGTATTGAAAATTGTATCCACAGGTAACTTAAATAGAGTTATCTGTGGATATTTTATAAGTTTTATAGGCATACGTTCGGTGTTGACACTCGAACGTATGTTTGCTATAATAGTTGTATCGCTACTTTAGAACGTGCGCAGACACAAGGAGATGAAGAACATGGATTACAGGAAACTCATCATTGAATTGCTTGACATGGCAGACGAGAGAAAATTAAAACTAATATACTGCTATGTCAGGGCGCTTCTGGGGCTGGGATAAAACCAGCCCTGTTCTGTATAGTCAGGCCTTTATACATACGAAGACTTACATAATCTTACACAATATACGAAGAAAAATGCCAAAGAACATGATTGACCATAGTGTTTAAATGATATATGATATAATTGTACAAAAGATTTAAAACATATAAAAATCTTTAATAAACATATATGTACACAGGAGGGACGTCTATATCCATACGACGTCCTTTTTGCGTGTGCACATTGTTTATGCAGGATTAGAAAGGGGGTATACAGAGCAGGGCCTGCATAAAAGAGTCAGAAAAGGGAGGTGAAAGGAAATGTAAAGAGGAGAGTTCCGCACAAAAAGCGGATATAGAACATTGAATATGTGAGGAGAATATAATGATGAATAGAAAAACAAAGAGAGCAGTATCATGGCTGCTTGCGGCAGTAACGATTCTGTCGCCCCTGGCCCAGTCCGTGACGGCGGCGTATTCCGACGAAGATGTTGCCGAAAGCGCTTATATCTCAGACGAATCTGTGTCTGGAAACGGGTCCGTGTCGGGCAATGGCGGGTCCGTCTCCGGCGGTGATATCAAAGGAGGAATCACGGTCAGCGGGTCGGATGTGCAGTATACGCTTGATGAATTTTTTACAGGCGAGACCTATGTGGAGATCGGAGGCAGGGAAACCTCTCAGGTAACAAAGATAAAAAGAGGGGATGAGGTGGCAATGGATCTGGTATGGGATATTGACGCAGATGCCCTGGGTATGAATGGCATCGCGGAATTTACCTACATTCTCCCTGCCGGGGTCTCCTGGGCCCAGGCTGAGGGAAATATCGGGGGAGGCTCATACAGATTGTCTGAGGGGTCCTTATCCCTGTTCTACGACATGGCGAAAGAAAAGGGTCACGTGAATGCCCGCCTGTATGTGGCAGGCAGCGCGGATATATATGCCCGTCGGGACAGTGAGGGAGAAATCCGTTTCCCCGACGGCAGCATATATGCATTTTATGACGAGGAGGAAAGATTGGAGGCCATTGCTGCTGAGTGGGCGGAAAGGGGATTGCTTCCCTATGAGAATTGGCAGTATGGCGAGGCGGCGTGCAACAATAATATTCCCTTTGAGAGAAGAACCATGAACTATTATTCGGCAGAAGAGGCCGCTGCTCTGGATGGGGAACCTGGCAGAGCGGAAGAGGGCACATATTTCCTGTATACGGATAGTTTGCAGGAGGTAATCCGCATGGCGGAAGACGGTATGGATTTAAACAGGTTCTTTTACGGCAATGTATTGTTTGGCCTGTCATTAAGTGATTTGTACAGAATGGAGGAGGAGGGAATTACTCTGGGCGATGCCGTTGACATGATTGTTTCTTCCATGCCTATGGAGGTGAATGGAGATGGGAATGAAGGCACAATATATGTGGCAAACATGTCCAAATACACAGGTGCCCTTGGCCTGGTGCCGGAACTTGGGGGAATTAAAAACCATGGCCCCATGTGGAAAATAGCAACCTCTCAGGGGCAGTTCGCAAGATGCCTTTTATATGGGGGATCCCTTCGCACAGGTGATATGTTTCACCAGGTCTCTTACAGCATGGTTACGGACTTAAGCGGCAGTCCTATCTCCCAGACTAAATATCATGCTCTGATGGCGGCTGCGGAACAGAACGACTGTGTGGGAGGAATGGAATCCGATATCCAGATTTCCCAGATTATCACCTGGTACATCCTGGCCAACAATATAAACCCGGACGTAAATGGGGAGGCGGTTTTTAACCTGGTGAGGACGCTTTATCTGCGGTGTTTTGGGGTGTCGGAGGCACAGGCGGCGGCAAATCCTGCCTTGTATGGAGACAATGGCATCCTCCATGCCTGGGTACTGGGATGGGTGCAGCGTTACCGTGCCTATGAAGGCCTTAGCTTTGATGAAATCTATATTCCCGTTCGGAGGGTTGTGGATATGACCTTCTGGGCGCCTGATGCAGGCGGTACCAAACAGCCGCTGATGACTTGGGTATCCATCCCCTCGAATTTTGATAATAAAAAAGGTTATCTTTCCGTCTATAAGACAGACAGCAAAAATAATCCTTTACCAGGATGCACTTTTGGAATCAGGGATACATTGGGCAATGTTGTAGACAGGTTTGTAAGTACTAACAGCCCCTATGTGAAAGAATTAAAGACAGGAACCTATTTTGTATATGAAATAGAGGCGGCTGAAGGGTATGAACTGGACAAAACAGTTTATCGGGTAGTCATTACCGAGGACCACAACAGGGAATATCCCTACCATCTCTCCGTGAAGAACCAGAAAAAGAAGCCGGAAGTTATTTTGAACAAGTATGAGTACGGCACGAAGATTTGTATACAAGGCATGGCCCTGCTCCAGGTGCTTCGCAAATCAGACATGGCAGTAATGGTGGAGAGATTTGTGGGTGTGCATGGTCCTGAGACGATTTCCCTTGATCCCGGTGAGTACATACTTCATGAAAAGCTGCCTCCCCCTGGATATCTGAGGACGGAGGACATTGAATTTACGGTTCCTGACAGGGTTCCTTCCACTACTGTGGTAGATATGTATGACAAGCATACCACAGTTATTATAGAAAAAAGGGATACCGAGACCGACAAGTTTGTCAAAGGCGCAGAATTGGCTCTGTACCGGGCCAATGAGAATTTTGATATTATAGACACCATGCCTTATGCCAAATGGATTTCGGAGGGCGAGGGCAAACGATTTGAGCGTATTCCGGCAGGCAACTATGTGCTTAGGGAACTTACAGTTCCCAATGGTTACATGAGAGCGGGGGACATGCCTGTAGCCGTAAAGGAAACGGAGACAGTGCAGTCCTTTTGTATGTATGATAATAAAAGGAATCTGAGTATCCTCAAGGTGGACGGGCAAACCGGCGAGCCTCTTTCTAATGTAGGATTGGAGCTGTGGACTTTGGACGCGAATAAACAGAAAGTCTCTCTGGTGGATGCCTGGACCACTTCCCCCCAGAACAATCCCCACAAGATCGACGGCGTGAACGTCGGTACTGTCTATGGGCTGTTTGAGGTAAGTACGCCCTCCAATTATGACAGTTTCGGGATGCGGGAGGTAGTGTTTGGCCACCAGCATGACGCAGGCTGTTACAACTGTTCCGGCACGGATTTTGATACGCGGAAGTGGGAGACTTTTTACTATGGCAATGTGGATAATGCCGGCAATCAAATAAATTGTGTTCGCTGCAACAGCTACGAATGTGCCGGCCACAGGGATATACACTATGAGTATACCTGCAGGAAATGCGGCCGGGTATATAATAATAAAGTGGACATATGTTCCAATACCTTTTCTTCTCCCCAGTGCGGGTTAGAAGAAGGCGATATTCAAAGTCAGGTCATCACCGTGCCCAACAGAAGAAAAAGCAATGAAATATTTGTTGAGATCGACAAGATCGGGCCTGATCTCAGAAGTGCTTATGTCTCATGTAAAATATCCGGGGCGCACATGGAATTGCGGGACGCTGCCGGGAATGTGGCGGCGGCATGGATCACAGACGGTACCACAAAAAGCATCATAGGAATAAGTCCGGGAACATACACCCTGGAAGAAGTCAAAGCGCCTGACGGATATATAAAGGCGAAGAACATGATAATAGAAGTAAAGGATACCCTTACTCTCCAGCATTTTACCATGTATGACGGCGTGACGAATCTTGCCATCCGCAAACAGGATGCGGATGGCCGGAACATTGAAAACGCAATCCTGCAGATCTATCATGCGAATGCGGACGGCAGCAGGGGGGCAAAGTATGGTGATCCCTTTACTTCCGGAATAAATGACATGGAATTTCGCGGAATTCCTGTGGGCAGGTACATCCTGGTGGAGAAGACAGCCCCGGAAGGATATGCACTTGCGGAGCCCGTGTTATTTGAGGTAAGGAATACAACCGAGGTGCAGTATGTGACCATGGTAGACCGGCCAATCAGGGTGGAGATCAGTAAAAAAGATATTACCAGCGGAGCGGAGATCATAGGAGCGCAGCTTAAAATCTGGACCACCGATGCCATGGGCGCAAAAGACATGATTTATCGGAGTTGGACCACAGACGGCGGGTCCCACATGATCGAGAAAATGCCTGCAGGCAACTATATTCTGGAGGAAAGCATTGCGGCCGCCGGCTATGTGAAAGCGGCGGACATTCCCTTCACCGTTACGACCTCAGGAGATATTCAGAAAGTCACCATGTACGATAATTATACCAGGGTGGAGATAGACAAACTCAATAATTTAAACGCAGGGGTTCCCGGGGCCAGACTGTCGCTGGTTTCCGTCAACGAAAACGGTATTATCCAAGGCGTCTACGCCACATGGATTACTGACGGTACTCCCCACAGCTTAAGTCATGTGCCAGCCGGAAGATATATGCTCATGGAAGAGGAAGCTCCGAAAGGATATCTGGCGGCGGATCCTGTGTCCATTGTAATCAGGGAAACCGGAGAAGTCCAGAGGTTCATGATGCGGGATGACTTTTACCATATTCCTCTGACACTGGAAAAGGTGCATGGAATGACAGGAGAACCTCTTAAGGGTGATGCGGCGTTTGATTTGTATGAATGGAATGAGGCAGCAGGCGGCTATGAACGAAGCCGGAATTTCCGCATGGTAAGATCGGCGGATGGCACATATACCGTCTCTTCCTCTTATCCATGGGCAAAAGAAGGGGAACTTTACTGGACCCCCGCCAATCAGGGTAAGTTCTATTATAAAGAAGTGAAAGCCCCGGATGGCTTTGTGACTGACCCGGATCCGGTGTATGTGAATGTGCTGGACTCCCGCATATTAGAGGAAGACGGTGTCCATCATGCTCATAATAACCGGCCTGCGGACTATTTTATTTATGATGGGACAGAATTTGCGAACCGGCCCTGGCAGATACACTTCTCACTGAAGAAAGTGGACGCCATTTCCGGGAGTATGCTCACAGATGATGCGGACTTTGCTCTGTACGAGTGGAGCCAGGCTGTGGGCGACTATATTGTCAGCCCTCATTATGCCATCGTACGCCGGACAGACGGAAATTACACGGTGGAAAGCAGCTATCAGTGGGCATCCGAGGGATATCTGTACTATACGGAGGATAATCTGGGCAAGTTCTATTATCAGGAGACTGCTGCTCCGGAAGGTTATGAAACGGATGGTGAGAAAGTTTACATTGACTTTTCCGAGCTGGGCTTTTCCCAAAAACCCGGCGATGCCGTCAGGGAATACAAGGCCCATAACGCGGATCCTGACAGCTACCATGCGGGAAGCAGCGAGGTATTTGCCAATCAGCCGTCCCATGTAAGAATACAGATTCCCAAAGTGGACCGATATACGGGAAGCCTGATTGCAGGCAACGCGCAATTTGAAATAAAGGCTGTGGAGGGGGATCTCTCGTGGCCCGTAGTCTTTAAAAAGCAGGAGGACGGAAGCTATCTTTCCAGTGAAATTTATTTTGAGAAAACAGAAAGCAATGATAACCGGGGCATATTCTGCGTGTACGAGAAAAAGGCGCCGGAAAACTATTATGGCGATTATGCGGAGGACGGCAAAAATACATATTTGTTTGAGATCAAGATGGATTTGTCCAATGACGGTGACACGCTCATAATTACCAATGACGATATGGGAGAACAATTCTGGAATGAACGTCAATATGGTGAAGTCACGGTTCGGAAATATGATGACGAGGCGGAAGCGGAAAGACCGGACGGCAGCCCGGTGACCCAGGGCGATCCTGAGACTCTGGACGGTGCGGTATACGGCCTGTATGCGGACGAGGACGTGAAGGCGGCCTGGGGCAGCGTTATTCTCTACAAAAAAGGATCCCTGGTCCGAACGGCGGTCATCGGACGGTCCACCATCACCGACAGACAGGGATATCTGCTGGACGAAGATGGTGACAGATGCATTGAGAGCGGCAAGACTCCCGCATATATAAAGACTCCAGGCAGGACTAATTTTCAACAGGTGGAACTGGGACGTTACTATATCGCGGAGATCAGCCCTGCTCAGGGTTATCTGCCGGATACAACAGAATATAGGGGTGACGAACTTCAGAGATATGAAGTGACATTTGTCTACTCCAATGAGTCGGAGCATGTGGTTCTGCGCAGGGAAAGCGCGTCTCTTGCGGACAACCTTTTGTCCATGGACGACGGATCCGATTCCAAAGATGTTTACTCCGGCGACTTCGTCATGAAACAGGCGGCGCAGTTCGTCAAGATGGAAGACCTGCATACCGGCACGGAAAAAGAACCGATCCAGGCCGGATTCACAATCTATCGGCTGGGCGATTTGTCCGGCGTCAAGTCCGGGACAATAGCGCCCAAGGGGGATGTGTGGACCAAGGCCGACATCCCGACGCTGAAAGCATATGATTTTACGGCGGACCAGGCCGCAACTCTTTACAAAAGAACCACAGAAGCATGGACGGACGGCGACAGGGCATGGCTGGAGCCCACCGGGGTGAATAACCGGTATCGGGTGAAAGAAATGTGGTCCGATAAGGAAAACGGTTATTTTGTTACACCGCAGCTGCCCTATGGACAATATGTTCTGGTGGAAACCGGCACGCCGGAGGGTAAGGAACAGGCAGACCCTCTGATTATTACAGTGAGCAAAGACTCATCCATTCCCCAGCCGATACGCTATATCGGAAACGAAACGCTGGAATGCTATCTGCGGCTGGTGAAGACGGACGGAAGGTACGGTGAAACGGTCCTTAAGGAGGGTGCAGCCTACAGGATCCGACTGACATCCGATCAGGAGAAATTTGACAGCAGCTTCTGGAAAGTGTATGAGGACGGGTTCCTCTATTACTGGGATCCCATGCGCAGAGCCGAAATGGGCAGCAGGGAGCATCCGTATAGAGTACAGAATCTATATGAGGAAGGTAAAGTTACTGATTGTTACATCGAACTGCCCTACATGCTGCCCTATGGAGATTACGAACTGGTAGAAGTAGAAGCACCCGAAGGGTATGTGATCAATGGGAGCGAACAGGAGATCAAAGACATCTCCTCCCCTGAAAAAAACGGTTATAAACTAATTGATAAGCCGGCCAAAGCGGTGGTTTTTTCAATTACCGATTCCATTCTGCAGGAAGAAGGGACTGTGGTTGACAAATATGGACGTGTGATTGTGACGGTAAAGCAGGAGAACATACAGCAGAAAGGTATCCTGCAGATCAGAAAGGTGGGAGAGAAGCTATATGACGCACAGACCACGGGAAGTGTTTCCAGCGGCGATGTCCACACGGATTTTACGTATGTGCCGGCTCCTGTGGAAGGCGCCCGGTTTGAAGTCTATGCGGCGGAAGATATTTACAGCCAGGAGATCCACAGCGCCATGCCTAAAAGCTGTGATACGGAAAAATACTGTATATGGAAAGAGGGGGATATGGTGGGGAGCCTTACCACCGACAGGTCAGGTTTCGCGTTTCTGGGCGATCTGTATCTGGGAAAATACGCGGTTAAGGAAACTGTGGCGGGAGACGGTTTTGTCCTGAACCCCGTTGCGGAAATATTTGAGATCACGGCGGCGGAAAGCACAAAGAATTTCATTGTACACGATATATCATTTGAGAACAGGAGGCAAAAGATAAAAATAAGCGTGGCCAAGAAAGACGCGGAGACAGGGGAAGCCCTGGCCGGCGCGGTATTTGCGCTGATAGCAAGGGAGGACTTCTTTTCCTGTGTCCCCGATTCTTCCCAAAAACTGGTAACGGCAGGAACCATTGTTGATTGTGCAGTATCCGATCAGGACGGTATCGCTGTCTTTGACGCCGATTTGCCTTTGGGCGGGTACATGCTGAAAGAATTAACCCCGCCGGCCGGGTATTATGTTTCCAGTCAGGAGTTTCTGCTGGATGCCGCTTACCGGGGGCAGGATGTGGAGACAGTAGAATTAACCTGCGAAGTGGAAAACCAACCCTTTGTAGTGGCGTTCACAAAATATGATCTGACAAACAGGGAGGAACTGCCCGGCGCCCGGCTGGAAGTAATCGGAGAAGACGGAAAGCTGGTTGACAGCTGGATCTCCGGCGATAAGCCCCATACCATACGCGAACTGGCGGTGGGAAAAAACTATATTCTCCGGGAGACGAAACCCGCCGATGGGTATGCAACCGCAGAGGAGATTGAGTTCACCGTTCTTGATATGAGCGGATCGGAGACAGAGATTCAAATCCAGGAAATAAAAATGTATGACGATGTGACCAAGGTGGAAATTAGTAAAAAAGATTTTACCACCAAAGAGAATTTGCCCGGGGCAAAAATACAGTTGTGGAGGGCAGAGGAAGAAGGGGATAAGTCCCATCTGGTAGAAGAGTGGATATCCGGTGACAAGCCCCATTACATTGAGAAGCTTCCCATCGGCAAGTATGTCCTGGTGGAGGAGAGCGCTCCGGAAGGCTATCTGGTGGCCGAAGAAATAACGTTTACCGTTCAGGATACCGGTGAGGTACAGCAGGTGGAGATGCTGGACGACTACACCCGACTGGAGATCAGCAAGAAGGACATAACCACCAAAGAGGAACTGCCCGGAGCAAAATTGCAGCTGTGGAGGGCAGAGGAAAAGGGCCATAAGTCCGAACTTGTGGAAGAGTGGATATCCGGCAGGGAACCTCATTATATGGAGAAACTGCCTGCAGGTGCTTATATCCTGGTGGAGGAAAGTGCCCCGGAGGGTTATCTGGTGGCGGAGGAAGTGGCATTTATTTTAGAGTCTTCCGGCGAAATCCAGAAGGTTGAAATGTTTGACAGGCGCATTCCGACGCCGCCTGAAAGGCCGACCCCCACACCCGTTCCCGATCCGGAAATGCCTGTTCCAACCCCGGGCGTGACGGTTCCTGTCACTGGGGACGAAAGCAGCCTGTTGGTATGGCGCGCTGTGGCGACGCTGGCAGCGGCGGCATCCGGTGTCTGTATCTGCCATACGCTTGTGGGAAAGAAAAAAGAGAATAGGATCAAAAGGATCAAAAGAAAGAAGCAAGACCACCAGGGGACATGATCCCCGCTTGGGGAAGAATGTATTTGTCTACCCCGATGTTCAGGGACCCGGCAGAAGACTGTCGGGTCCCTTTTATAAAAGCCTTAGTACATAATAAAGGAGGATTACAATGAAAAAAGACAAGATTTTGGGTATGATCTTCGCCGTGGTGGCGGCAATTGCCATAGGAAATATTATTTCCATAGAAAAAAGCTGCAGGGCCGCCACAGGGGAATACAATCGGCTGTATGATACCATGCCGTTTTCCGATAAGCGTTTTGACGTGAATACCATGAGGCGTTCCCTGGGAGAACATGCCGGAAAAAGCCGGACGCCGGCGGCCGGGGCGAGACCTGATCCAGAGGAGATTGCCTCCCGGCTGAGGCAGATCTCAGACATATATGCTGATGTGGTTGGCTGGATAGATTTTGACACTTTGCCCATCAGCTACCCCCTGATGCAGGGGGAGACCAACCAGGACTATCTGCGGACCACTTACAGCGGTACAAAAGCCACAGCGGGCTCCGTATTTGTGGAATCCATGAACAGTGCGGACCTGGAGGATCTGCACACAATTATTTACGGACACAATATGAAGGATGGCTCCATGTTCGGCCGGCTTAAGAAATATGTGTCCCCGGACTTTATGGAAAAAAATCGGTATTTTACCATCTTTACCCCCGGCGGGGACGCGTACCTGTATGAGGCAGTCTCCTGTATGGTGGTACCCTTGGACAGCTATGTTTACAACCTGTCCTTTGAAGATGAGGAGGCATATGGAAATTTCCTTCACATGATTGGTTATGACGGGGACGACATGCCTCAAAGCGTCACGCTGTCAACCTGTGCGGGAATTGATAAGGCATACCGTCTTGTGGTAAATGCGGTGAGGAAACAGGAGGGCTTTTCTGAAGAGGGGTTGTTGACATATTTTAGTAAATAATGTAGTATTTAATTGGCAGATAGAGAGGGAGGGACAATGTTTTATGAACTCTGGAATTAAGGTAAATGACAATAATAACAGATATTATAAAAAAGGGATAAGGGATCTTTTATCGAACCGTTCCTCCTGGATTTTGGTATTCGTTTTTGGATTGATTCTTTACTCACAGCTAATGACGCAGCAACTGGTAAATGCCTATGACGGTTTATGGGAATATACATACCATGCTGCCGGGAAATGGGAACTGTCGCTGGGAAGATGGTTTTGGCTGTATCTGGACAAAATCCGTTTTGGGGTCAACAACGATCCGTGGACTTCCATAATGACCATTCTGCTTTTTTCGGCAGGTTTGTATCTCATATCGGATCTTTTCCGCATAGAGGACAAGAAAGTGACTTTTCTGTTTTCGTCTCTTTTTATCAGCAGCACGGCGGTATGTGTCTCTTTGTCTTACCGTTTTATGTCCCCCGTTTTTGGGTTTGCTTTTTTACTGAGTGTTCTGGCGGCATGGTTCACGCTCAAGTCCAAAAAGGTGATTCTGCCGGTGCTGGCGGGCAGCTT
>OFGE01000682.1_pt1 | contig 35811 bp, 54 predicted proteins | sample 1521681 | NCBI WGS metagenome assembly OFGE01 (sample SAMEA3504093, study PRJEB24116) | mouse gut metagenome | biome: mouse gut; feature: mouse-associated habitat; material: faeces | place: Denmark | collected 2011
TTCATCCTCCACCAGAAAGCCGCCGGTGAATTGCTGGAGGCGCAGGAGGCGGGTCAGGACGGTTGTGGCCGTAATGGTGCCGCCACTATCCAGTTCCGCATAGCTGTCACGCCGGAGCCGGTCATAAAGGTTGCGCTCTTTTGCGCTCAGTGAAACATAGCGGCTCTCGAAGGTCTGTTCCGGCAGGTCGAGGGCTTCCTCCTTGGTCACCCTGTAGGCGATGCTGTGTTCCTTCTTGATCAGCTGATCCAGATCCCGATACCGGATGATCTGCCGCTGTTCAAAGCCACCCATCACGCAGTACCGGTTTTTGAAGGAATAGAAGTTCAGGCCGAAAATCGTAGGGTCGAGGAATCGATACTGACTGAAGATGTCGATGGCCTCATTCTGCACCGGCGTTCCCGAAAGGATGAGTTTGTACCGGGCCTTGTCCCCCAGATCGTGCATGGCTTTGCTTTGGGAGGCGCTGTGCGTCTTGATGCGCTGGCTCTCATCGGCTATAATGAGGTCGGCATCGTAGTCCAGCAGGGCCTCGAAGATTCCCTCCCGCCATGTGGATTCGTAGTTGATCACGGCCACCTTCAGGTGGGGGTAGGGAAATCGCACCAGATCATGCAGTTCCTTCAGGCGCTGCGCCTTTGTCCCCAGCATCGTGCGGATGGTATATGGAAAAGCGGCATAGTCCTGAAACTCTTTCGGCCACACAGCGCAGACGCTTGTGGGAGCCACAATCAGCACCCGCTTGATCTTGCCCATCTGGTACCCGGCGCCAGTCACCGCTATTGCGGTGAGAGTTTTGCCGCAGCCCATCTCGAAAAGGAATCCGAAGCCCTTTCCGCACGGAGCGCTTTCACTGGTTTTCGCCTGTTTCATGCACCTTCGCCCCCTCCTGCAGAATAAGGCTGACAGCGGCGGGGGCTTTCTTTTGCGTCCGCTCGTTACGCGCCCACTCAATGTCCCGCCACTTTTTGGCGCTCTGGTTCAGGTTGCTTGCGATGGCCATGGCGCTCAGACAGGCCATCGCTGCGATGATGATGGCTGTCCAGTTCAGGTTGTTCAAAAATTCCAGCATTCTTTATCCCTTCTTTCATCCGTTATAGGCATCTTTTGGACATCGTCCAGACTGCAAATGATTACCGAATTCCTTGAGGCGATATCCAGAATTTCGGCTTGGTAGAAAAACGATCCATCTTTCCGGCGGCGCAGAATGCATCCGGTCAGAATGTACGGGGTGCCGCTTTCGCTGCCGGCTGGCCAGTATAAAACCTTCCGGTTCATGGCCCGTTTGACCTCTGCCAGTTCCATCCCGATCACCATCCCAGCCTTTTGCCGCAGTTCCAGCAGTAGTTGTTTCCGGGGCGCATCTGGCGGTTGCAGTCAGAGCAAAGCCAAACGCCGCCGAGATTTTTCGGCCTGATCGGCACCTCGTATTTTTGGTGCATGGTCTGGTACTGCTTCGCCTGGGCGTTGTAGTCCTGCACCAGATCCCGCACTTGTTCAGGGTCACTGATTCCCTCATCCTGCAGGGCTGTAATGATGGCCGTTGCGGCTTCACAAGCGGCCACATCCGCCGCCCAGATTTCATCGGCTTCTGCGTCCGAACCATCTATGAAGGATTTGGAGTTGTCCTTCATGCTGGAAAGCTGCTCCAGTATGGTGTCGATGCTCATGCTATGGGGCGGGGCCTCTGCCTTTTGAGTTCGCTTGTCCTTTTTACCCAAGCTATCACTCCCTTTCAAAAGAATTTTTGCTGCCCCATTGGCTCAAAGTTCATCCATAAAATTTCACGGCGCTTTGTGGCCGTTTGGGCTTGGGCCGTTATTTCATCCTTGCGCCAATCCTTCAGGGCATCGTCATACAGCTTACTCTCATACCCGGACAAAAGGACTGGCCCCCGGTGGGCTTTCAATGCGTCCAGTAGATCCCGGTGATCCGCATCGCTCATCTCATGACGGTACTGTTTCCCGTGCCGGGTGCCGAGCAAGTAGGGCGGGTCTGCATAGATCAAAACATTGGGGTAATTGAAACGATCAATCAAATCCAAGGCGGGGCGGTTCTCGATCTGTACTCCCCGGAGCCGCTCTGCTGCCCTTCGGATGATGTCCGGTACCTTACACCAGCCGTTGGCGGCGTATGCTGCTTCCCGGCCTTGCACATCGTTTTTCCATCCAACCTTCTCTCCGGTAATCCTGAAGCCGTGGCCCATCATCAGTCTGGTATAAAAATCCACGGCTCTCTGAAAACTGTCAGTTTCGGTGTACTGGGCTTCCCAGGCTTTTTCGTAGACGGTTCTGGCGTATGGTGTCCAGTAGATGGCCTCTGCCAGCCGCTCCGGGTCTTTCCGTATCCATTCAAAAAGGTTTACCACATCATTATCCCTGTCATTGACGGTTTCGATATGGCTTCGTCCTTTTGTGAAAAGCACCGCCCCGCTCCCGAAAAACGGTTCCAGATAGCTGTGATGCGGCGGGAAATGCTCAATAATCCAAGGCGCTAAGGACCACTTTGCGCCAGGGTACTTTATCACTGAATTCATGGAACCGTATCAGATGCCACCCATCCAAAGGTCAGCAGGGCCATGTTCGCCCCCCTGGTTTGATGGGAGTAGAGCGGCATTTTTACCGGGTAGTTTGCAAGAGGCATGGGGGTGTCGTTGGTTCTCTCGCGGTCCACCGCATCCTGCACAGCATGGAGGGCTTGCCGCCGCTGCGCCGGAGCGGGCGGGAGCCGGACGATGCTGGCCAGCTTGTCCAGCAGTTCGATGGTGACAGGGCCGTAGAGCGCTTGTCTACCTTTGTCCCACTTCATCAGGCCCCAGCTTTTGATGGTACTGAATTGGACGCTGTCGGCATCGACAATAACGAGGTAATCCGTGCCAGCATCCATTTTTGAAATTTTCTCTTTGTTGAATTCCAGCTTGCGTAATGCCATTTTCATGGCTTGACATCCTCTCTTTCTCCCTCTATAATGAGGGTGTGTTATTGGTGCTATGGCACCGCTTGGCCATTCTCAATGCTGGTATCATTGAGAATGGCTTTTTTCTGTTTAATGGTTATCTTCTGAACCAATCCCTGATTCTCATAATCAAACTGTATAAAGCCATCCCAGACATGATTCCCATGAGGGCAGTCATGATAAAGCTGGCTCCGACAATGTTTGGCGGCCACATCAGCGATCCTCCTTGGATTTTCTCCTTCTGGTTTTTTTCTGATTAGATTCCTGTGCAGCTTTCCATCTCTGGTAGTCCTCCTGAACAGCAGGGTCTGCATAAGCTTCCTGGATGGCATGAAGTGCCACTTGCGCTAAATTCATGGCTACCGAGTCTGGAATTTGGGATGTATCAATATGTATATCGCTTTTCACTGGAACCACTTTAACCTTGCGCATAATTATCCCTCTTTCATTCCTGATTGCCTTTTTCTGTCGGCAGATGCTGAGTTAATATTTCTATAATGTATCTGGCACGCTCCGGGGTGGGCCGATTGCTTGCTTTACAGTACCGGTTGATACAGCTTTGTGGTATGCCGGTCAGCCGGCTGACTTGTGCGTAGCTGAATCCGTAGTTTCGTATTGCTTCCTGAATAACGGAGCGGGCTGACTCCTGTATGCTCACATCTTCGCCGGTTTTGGCGTATCTTGAGTGTCTTCCGTCTGTCAGGGAACGCCCGTTTATTTCATGGATTTTTGGAATGGACAAACCGCCCTGTTCCAGAAACCCTAATACATAGGGCAGACGTTCGTTCCGGCAGTTGGCCACTATGGATGCAGCTTTCAAATAATCATCTGTCGTGATAGTCCGCTGCGGTGTTTCCGGCTGGGATGGAATCATGCTGTAATTTCCGGTTTTCCGAATAGATGGCAGAACTTCATGGGTAATCCAACGTTTAAAGGTTTTTGCCTCCGGCTTGCGGCTGCCAAGTACCAATGTGTACAGGCCAGGTTCGTTGATGATGGACATTCTCTGGAATCCTCCAGGGGTGCGAATTGAATTCGTACCCTTTTCATCATCATCCAACCGTTCCAGTGTCTTACTAACATCGGACAGTTCTAACGCCCTACACACATCCGCCGCTACAAACCAAGGTTCGCTATCCTGCTGTACCACTCGGATTTGTCCAAAATCTTCATGGACAAAAAATTGTAATTCGTTCATTTGTTTCAATTCTTCCTTTCTTGCTCCTTCCCCCACTCTGTGGTATGATTTGAGTGGAGGAAGGGGGTGAATAAAATGGAATACGACCTGAATCGCGTTAGGTATGACCTTGCGCTGTCCTATGCCCAGGAAAAGCTGCGTTATGCCTTAAAGCATGGCATACCTGATAAAATGTATTTAGACGAAAAGGCACATCTGGATGAGCTTGCCTATTTGGAACAGCAGTTTGCCATTGCGTTGTCTGCTTATTCGGATATTGGCGAGGATCAAGACCTGGTTAATGCCTTAAAAATCAGGCTGTAACGCCAAGTGTACCCTCCTGCGTGAGGGAAATCTCTGCCGCCCTTGTGATGTCTGCGAGGGCGGTTTCCTTCTGCTTATCAACTGCGGCTTCCTGCAAGCCTCGAAAAATCACTTTCGTCATAACGACTGCCTCGTTTGCCTCCTGGAGAGTCAATCCCTCTTTTGCGAGGAGATCCATGATTTTTTGGGCGTTTTTGAATGCGTTTTCCTTATTCATTGTGCCTGTCTCCTTTTGATGTTTCAGTTTTCAAGGTACGGGGTAAGGTAGTAATGCCACCCTCAGTTGGCTATTTGAGTTCTACCGCCTGCGGCTCCCTCAGAAGCATATAGGCATTTTGCGTAGCCCAAAACCTCATGCTTGCTGGATTCCGGGAGTGTCAAAAATACCTCTGCAAAGTCCATCAGGGTCAGCTTCTTTGGAGCCTGCGCAGTTTCCTCAACGGGAATAGTGATGGTGGACGCTGCATTTTGATGTTTCATTATGTTACCTCCTTCGTGTGATTAGCAGTTAGGCACTAGGCTGAACATTACTCTGTACGTTGGAGGTATTCTCCAGCTCACGCTGAAATTCCATCCCCCGAACAAATGCCAGAACGAGATTTTGACTTTCTTCGCTCAGACTCTTGTAAGTTGTGAGAAATCTGGCGATGAAATCCTGATCCTCCTGCTTTACAATTTTGGTCATTGTTGTTCACCTCCTTTGCGTCTCTGTGACTATTATAAGCCACAAATGCGAGTTTGTCAATTATTTTTTTGCGCTTTTGTGACAAAAATTCTTGACAGTGACATTTCAATGCGCTATAATGGCATTTAGAAGGGAGGTGAACTGTTGTGAAACAACGTCTAAAACTAGTCAGAAAAAAATTAGGATTTACACAAGAGGAATTTGCCGATCGTCTTGGAATTAAGCGAAGTGCAATTTCAAATTATGAAATTGGCCGAAATATTCCGATTGATGCTGTATTATCTTTAATTAGCCGGGAATTTAACGTAAATAAAGAGTGGCTTCGAACAGGGGAAGGTGAAATGTTTATTGCTGCCCCTACCACAGTTCTTGATGCTGTTGCGAAAGAATACAATCTTCGTCAAAAAGATTATGTTTTGATTGAAAAATTAGTTCGTATGTCTCCCGAAGAGCGGGACGGTATCTTTCGCTTTATGCAGGATGTAGTGAATGGAGCCAAAGAGTTTGGGGCTGATCCTGATGCCCCTGTTTTTCCTGCTGGAACTGCTGTTCAGGCAATGGCCCACTTGGAGGAGGATGAACGTCAATCAATGCGGAAAAAGGCTGCCGATCTCTACGATGAACAAAATAAAGCGGAAGAGAAACCGGATGCACCAGCCTCGTCTGTGAACGAGTCCGGCGTGGTTTAAGTCCCTGGTATGGTTCTTTATAAAAAATAACCGCCCGGTTTGACCGGAACGGTAGGAGTGAAAACATCAATGATTCAATATTCAAAACAGGCCAAAAAATTTTTGGCCCAGCAAACGGCGAATACCCGTCAACGCATTGAAAACGCGATTCAGAAACTTCCATCCGGCGATGTAAAAAAACTACATGACCAACCCTACTATCGTTTGCGTGTAGGAGATTTTCGGGTGCTGTTTGACCGGGATGGAAAAGTTATTCTGGTTGTTAAAATCGACAATCGGGGTCAAGTGTATAAATAAGGAGGATTCTGTATGAGCAATATTAAAGAACGCCTGTTGGGAGCTATCACTGTAATGGATGAAGCATCTGCATCCCGTTTGTGGGAATTTGTTTTGGAGATGTCTAATAACGATTGGGATTCTATTGAAGAGGTTGAACCTGATGAAATCGACCTGAAAATGATTCAGGAAATCCAGAACGATCCTGACTGCCAGATCTTTGAATGAAAAAAAGCCGCCCCGGTATTGACCGGAACGGTAAAGGAGGTGTATGATGGAAGTGAAAAAACAAGAGCCTTTCGATGAATCCCAGGCCCAACCCTGTGTAATCTATGCCCGGTATTCCTCTCACTCCCAGCGGGATGTGTCCATTGAACAGCAGGTAGCCGAATGTGAAGCTTATGCTAGGATGAATAATCTGCTGGTTATGAAGGTCTATGCTGACCGGGCACTCTCTGGCACTAACGATAAACGCCCAGAGTTTCAGAAGATGCTTCGAGATGCAGAACGCAGCCGTTGGAAATATGTGCTTTGTTGGAAGGTTGACCGATTTGCCCGAAACCGCTATGACAGCGCCACTTATAAATACCGATTGAAGCGATTTGGAGTGAGGGTACTCTATGCGAAAGAATCTATCCCGGATGGGCCGGAGGGAATCCTGCTGGAATCGGTGCTGGAAGGCTCCGCCGAGTATTACTCCGCAAACCTCTCCCAAAATATCAAGAGGGGGATGCGCTATAATGCACTGGAGTGCAAGGTGAATAACGGTTCCATGCCATTTGGATACTGCAAGGGGCCAGATTGCCGGTTCGCCATCTATGAGCCGGAGGCCGAGGTTGTCCGGGAGATTTTCCGAAAGGTGAGCAAGGGTACCCCGTTTGTGGACATCGCCAATAGCCTAAATGGCCGGGGTATCCACACAAAGCGGGGCGGCCTCTGGGGGAAGAACAGCTTCCACGCCATCCTGCACAATGAGGCTTATATCGGGGTCTACCATTATTCGGATGTACGGGTGGAGGGTGGTATGCCGGCCATCATCGACAAAGCCCTTTTCTTGGAGGTGGAACAGCGCTTGAAAACAAAGAAAAATCCCCAGGGGCGGCACCGGGAAAATGGGGACTATATGCTGACCGGGAAGCTGTTCTGTGGCCTTTGCGGTAGTCCGATGATTGGGGTGGCCGGAACGAGCCGAAGCGGGGCGCTTTACTTCTACTATTCCTGCAATAAGCGCCGGGTGGAACGGGCGTGTAAAAAGCGCCATGTGCGGCGTGACTGGATTGAGCGCCTGGTGGTTCAGGCTGCGCTGGATCACATACTCCAGCCGGATGTGATCCAGTGGGTTGCGGATTCTGTCATGGCCTATCAGGAGCGGGCCGGGAATTCCTCGGTGCTTACCGGTTTGCGGGACGATCTCTCCGAAAACCAAAAGGCCACCGAGAATGTTATGAAAGCTATCGAGGCCGGAATCATCACCGTCACCACAAAGGGGCGGCTGATGGAATTGGAAGCCGAGGCCAGCCGAATGCGGGACGCCATCTGTTTGGAGGAAGCCTCCCTTACCCATATCGAACGGGATTTCATCGTTTACTGGATGGAGCAGTTTAGGGGTGGGAATGTGGAGAGCGCCGAGTTCCGGCGAAAGGTCATTGATTCCTTTGTGAACGCCGTCTACCTCTGGGACGATCACATTCGGATTGCATTCAATTATTCTGGCAAGGGTTCCGCTGTTGACATGGATATAATAATGGAAACTGAGGCTGAGTCTTTTGTGGGGCCGGGGTGTTCTTGCAAAGCCCCCGGCGCTCCACCAAAAGAGAGCCAAGCGAACCAAACCACGATTTATTTCGTGGGTCCGGTGTTCGTTTTGGCGATGCCGCTTCCCAAGCGGTAAAAAAGAACCACCTCAGTCATTGTGACTGGGGTGGTTCTTTTTTGCATATAAACGGGGCGGCGGTTCCGGTTCAAAGTTGCCGCCGCCCCCACCCCGCATCAGGGTGAGCCGGGAAGTCTCGCCCCGGCTACCTTGATTTTACCAGAGCGAGGCGGAATAATCAAGGAGGTTTGTCAAATGGAAAAGATGGAAAATCAGGAGCGTCAGGCGCTGGAGCAGATTCGGGAGATTGTCGATGGCCTGGGGGCGGACAGCTACATTGCGGCGGCTTTCCGGGGGGCCTTTGCGGTGGCCGATGTAAGCCTGGGCGGCTCCGGGGAGGCCGCTGCCGGTCCTGTCCCCCAGCTGGAAGATGTGCGGTTGCCGGAGGCTATTGTGCGGGAATGGGAGGCCGCTGGCCAGCGTGAGGCCCTCCGGCACAGGGCCGAGGTTGCGGAGGCGCAGGTGCTGGCCCTGAAGGCGAAGCTGTACGACTTCCTGATCTCCGGGGTTCAGGCCATGCAAATCGGAGAATCCAAGTAATCCCCCTAATGTGAGAGGGCGGTTCCGTCAATTGGAGCCGCCCTCTTTTTCTGTTTCTGCCAGTTCCGGTTCTATCAAATCCTCAATGTGGCACCCCAGAACCTTTGCGACCTTGTTCAGCTGGTAAACATCGCGGGGAAGCCGCACCCGCCTTGCCCATTGGTCTAAAGTAACCATGGGAACGCCGCTCATTTCGGCCAGTTGCTTTCTGGTTAGTCCGGCCTCAATGCACTTTTTATTTATCGGGGTCATGTTGTCAGTTATGGCTATTTTCCGCATCTGAACACCTCCGTTTTCTCTCTATTATAATTCATCTGAATGGTTTTGTCAATCTGTCAATATAAACATTCATATGAGCGATTATTTGTACAGTTTAGCTCTTGATATTCGTTCGTATGAATGGTAATATAGAACCACAATGAAGGACGGAGGTAAATGAAAATGATCGCTTACGGGTATGAAGTAAAGGGTTGGAAGGAAGCTCTGGCCGATGTTCAGCGGAATTTGGATAACCCCGGCTGCCGCATCAACTGGAACCTTTTCAAGACCGGGGACACCTACTACGATGGCAACGGGAACGGCTACGAGGTGACCGTGGATCACGAAGCAAAAACTGTAATCCTGGACTGAAAACGGAGGAATCGAAAATGAAAAACAACGAGAAAGCACTGGCCGCATTTGTTGGTGAAATCGAAAAGGCCCACTACCTGCTCTCCAAAATCAATGAGGCTCTGGACAATCACATGGAGGTCAGCCCCGAAGATATAAATTGGGGTCATGTTGGAAGCGCCCAGCATATGGTTGAACTTCTGGGCGAGATTGCAGAATTCATTAAATAGCCGAAACGCCCCGGCTCCGGGGTGTCACCGGGAACCGCCCCACCCGGCCTGATGATGGCAGGGCAGAAAGGAAGATTGAAAATGACCGATGCTGAGAAGGTTCTGATGGATGTCGAGGGTAAGTTCTGGACACGCCAGAATGAAATGGTCGAGGAATTGGAAGAGTTGGACTACGAGGTCACCGCTATCTGCTGGGAATATGTCTGTGTCCAGGATGCCCGTGAGGACGATGGGGCCGAGCTGATTCTCTACCTGGGCCATGCAAACTCCACGATGTGGGTTGAAAATGTAAAGGAGGCGTTCTGAATGCTGACTTGGATTATTGTAGGCGCAGGGCTTCCCGACCTGAAGATCCGGGCGAGGTCGTTCGATGAAGCTCTGGCAAAGGCAAGGCTCCGGGATGCCGGGTACTGTGGCGGCTATGTGGCCGATGATGAGTAAGGAGGATATTGAATATGAAAATGATTAACAAAGCCACCGGCGAGGCTGTCTACTATAATCCGGTTCGGAAAGCCGGGAAGGATGTCTGGGTGGTTCAGGGCATCGGCGGGACAGTGATCATCGGGCGGGACCGGCAGAAGAAAAAATCCCGCATCTTCACCCAGGAGGCTCAGGCGGAAGCCTACCTGAAGCGGCACGGCTTTGAGAACGAAGTGTACCGCTGAATGGCAAAGTAGAGGCGGCATCTGGTTCCCCAATACGGGGGCCACACGCCGCCTCTTTGTTTTGCCTTATACTTTCTCTACCTTTGCGGTTGCCGCCTGTCTTTTTTCCAAAGGAAAAAAGAGGCCCTTTGCGGCGCTTTGGTGTAAGTTTACCCTACAAAAATAAAAGCGCCTGTACGGGCCTCCCAGGGGCCGCACAGGCGCTTTGTGTAACAGGCGCATGGTGCGCCGCTTTTTTGTTTTTACGGAGTGTCCTTTGCGGAATCGGGGGTCAGGAAATCCGCCTTGATCCAGAGGCCGTTCCTCAGCCGGGCGCATCCCTCATGGATGGCGGTGATTGTGACCGGGGTTCCCAGGGGGAGGGTGCCGACCGGCCTCACCTCCATGAGAGGGCTGTCCGGGGCCATCCGAAGGACAGCCAGCGCCACATTGATCCTTGCGGTAAACGGGAGCGGGATTTCCTCAATGCGGGGAGCTTCCGGTTCTTCGGCGGCATCGGGAGCGCTGGAGGGAGTATCTCCCTGCGGCTCGGTATTAGAAACTTCCGGGGTTGCGGTCAGAACGGATTCCTCCGGGGACGGAGTTTCCGCCTTTGCGTTTTTCTTGCCTCGTGCCATCTCTGCTTACCTCCTATTACTTGCCGATCTGCCCCAGGGCCTCTTTGAGCTTGTCAAAGCCGAACATGGCGGCATAGGCCACGAAAAGCCCCAGCGCAATGGCCCCGGCGATCAGGTACCATGTGATGGCGATTTTGGCGATAGCGCAGACAGCGAAAAATGCCACCAGCGTCACGACCATGGAAATCCCCACCGCCAGAAAGTTGGTGGGGATTTTGTCGTAGGTAAGCCCTTTCAGAACCTGCACGATGATGTTGGTCACCACGGTCAGGATCAGGGCCGCTGTCAAGATTGCGGAGATGGCCATGGGGATGTGCTGGATGATGGTGTTCATATGATTGTCCTCCTGTCAAAATTCCTGGGGGCTTTCGCCCTCATCGTCCACATTGAAATTTGTGGCCTTTGCAGCCTCAAAGGTCACGCCGCCCTCGCGGTGGTCGCTTTTGGCCATGTTGAGATAAAAACTGCAGATCACGCCGTGCGCCGCCCAAGGGAGGCCCACCATGGCGGAGAGCCATGGAAGAGCGCCGTCAAAGCTCTTGAAAATGCAAAAGGCGGCGAGGGCCAGACCGCCGATGGTAACCGTCCAGAGGAGGCCCCGAATGTCTGCAATCAGGCGCTTGGAAAATTCCTGCTCCTGCTTGCTCTTTGCGGTTTTCCTCTTGGAACGCACAGCCCTCTTGCCTCGTGCCGGTGTCATACGGGGGTACCGGATTTTGTGGTGATGAACGCCTGGAATCCGGCGGCGGTCAGTTTCTGCATCTGCGCCTCAGCATTTGCCTTTTTGCTATAGGCCCCGACCTGCACTTTGTACAGACCATCTGCCTTGACCACATAGGTATCAAAACCTGCCGCCTTGATTTTCTTTGCATAGGCTGTTGCGTTTGCCTTGGAGGAAAAGGCCCCCGTCTGCACCCGATAGAGCGTCCCGGCGGCATCGGCGGTGGGAGCCTGCGCCCCGCCGTTCAGAGCGTCCATGTACCCCTGAACCAGCTGCTTGAATGCTTTCCAGTTCTTCAGGGCGATGTCCGGGTTGCTGCTTCCGAAGATATAAGTCGGACACCATTTCTGGTTCCTTACCGGGTTTGTGCATTGCCGGTCCACATCTGCGAAGTGTTTTCCCGCCGATTTGTTCACCCAGTAGGTATGGCTGAACAGCTTGTCAATGGTCAGCCCATGCTTCCAGAGGAGCCATGCCGCCATCCTTGCGGCGTTGTCTTTGGCCTTTTCGTCATGGGCTGCGGTATCCCCCATGATTACCTCCATGCTTATGGTGGTCATGTTGCCGCCGTCCGGGGTGCTGCCATCGCCAGCGTGCCAGCTCACCTCTGCGGAACCGACTGGATCATTGGCGCACAGGCCAGTTCCTGCTTTCAGGTTCTGCCATGCGCCGGTATCGTCCACATAGTAATGCACCCGCACCGATCCCATGTTTTCATTGTAGGTTGCGCGGGTGTACTGTTCCCCGTCATCATGTACATTGGCCAGATCCGCCGTGTTGTGGATAGTGACGCCCTGCACCTTTCCAGTGCCGCCGCTCAGGCGCTGCTGTTTTTTGTACAGGCTGCCAGCGGAGAAGCCGGCCTTTTGGGCTTTGGCCCCGTCTTTCCAGCGGATGCCATCAGGGATAATCTTTTCGCTGACGGTCACGCCGTTCATCTGAAAGACCTTGTTTGCTGTGAGTAATGCCATTTTTCTTTATCCTTCCTTTCGTTAGAGATCAGGGTGGTGGGCGCTCTTGTTCAGGTGCTTGTCCAGCATATTCAGGGCATCCTTGCAGGGGCCATCGCATCCCTGTTCGATCAGCCCCTGCAAAGCCCCACGGAGGCCATAGCACACCAGCGTCTGTTCTTCCTGAATCGCTTTGATGGCCTCGGTCTGCCTCTTGTTGCTCTCATAGACCTTATAGATGGCGATCACAGCTCCGATCAGGGCGCTCATGGCTCCGAGAAGGCTTGCGGCCTTGATGATGGTATCCACATCGATGTACATACGGTTCACCTCCCCTCTGATGGTAATTCCGGCCATTCGCCGCTGCCGATGAGCTTTTGGAAGCGGGTCTTGGTTCTTTCGATTTCATCTTCCAGAACGGAGGCATCGTGCTGGGCAAGCACCTTTTTCTGTTCCAGGATGATGCGGGCCATATCGGTGCAGATGCCACACAGTCCTTCGATGATTTGAAGGTTGCTCATGGGGTCACTCCCTTCATGGCATAACAAAAGGGAGGGCGGTTTTGCCGCTCTCCCTTTCAGGGTGCCAAATAAAAAGAAGATGGCGGAATCACCCGTCATCTTCTTCTTTGATTTTTTCGCTGTCCCGCTTCAGGAAAAACCAGCCCTCCGTCCACTCGGTGTCGCTGTACTCCCCGAAGATGGCCTTGCGGAGCTGGTAGCTGTCACAATGGGACATCAGCCCCATGTAGGAGGTGACAGTTCGCTGGGCACGGTCCAGGTCGATTTTTCCCTCTGCGTACAGGGCTTGGATGCGCTTCAGGTTGCGCTTCATCCGCAGGGCTGTCGCTTTCTTCAGCCGGATGTGGTCTGGGTATATGCGGTACTGGCAGAAGTCTATCCCGTGGGATATAGGCTGGATGAAGGATTTCTTTGGGTTCAGTTCCAGCTTCAGCTTTTCAGCCATGAATCCCTCGATCTTGCTGCGCCATTCCCGAAGCTGCGCCTTGCTATCCGAAATCATTACGATGTCATCCATGTACCGGACATACTGCTTTATCTGCAGTTTGCGCTTTGCGAAGTGATCCACCTCGTTCTGGTTGACATTCGCCAGCATCTGGTTTAAGAGGCTGCCTACGGCCAGCCCCTTATCTGCGACCATTTCATCTGGAGAAACCTCTTTGACGCCCTTCCCCGGCGGGAAGCCGAATTTCTCTCCCTCGGCGTTGACGAACATATCCATGATCCACATGAGCCATGGATCGTAGTTGCACTTGCGCCCCACCAAGTCGAGGGAAACCTGGTGATCTATTCTGTAGAAGAATTTGCTGGTATCCAGCTTTTGCAGGTAAAAGCGCTTTGCGGGTTTTCCGCTCGAATCAAGGCCAGCCGCTTTCTCGATGCGCCCATCCTGCTGCATAAAATAAAACAGGCGCTGGGCCGCTGCGTCCGATCCCCGGCCTTTGATGCAGGCATAGGAATCCTCGATATACCCCCGAACGAAAGCGGGATTGATAATCTGGTAAACTGCCCATTGCACCACACGGTGAATAAACGCCTGCCACATGATCAGGCGGTCTACCGGATCGTGGATTACTTTCTTGCGATAAGGCCCCGGCTTGTAGGTCATATCTATCAGGCCCTTTTGGAGATCGTGCAGATTATCCTCCAAGTTTGCGGAAAATGCGAGGACTTCATCTCTGAAGCGCTTACTTCTCCGGGCGTGAAGATAGGCTTGATAGAGGTTTTCGTAGTCGGTGACCTTTTCTTTGATGTGTTTGATGGATTTCATGCCTAACTCCGAAAAAGTTTCATGTGTCACGGCTCTCGCCCGGTCTGGGCTACTGGCGGCTTCCATGAGATTTGATTTTCGCCATTCCTGGCCGGGGACAGGTCCCTTTATCCCCTCTGCACTGAAACAAAGCCCATAGGCTCTGAATATCCGGCTGTGAGGGTAAAGCGGCGCGGAAACCAACATTCCAGTTACTGTTCCCGCGCGGGTTATTCAGATTGAGCGCGAACACGCCAGCCCCGGAGGTGTTCCACCAATTGCCGCCGCGCAAAGGAAGCGCCGACCTGTTCCCAAAAAATTCATGTGTCACGGCGTTCGCCCGGCCTGTGGCCGGGTTACTAACGGCTTCCATGAGGGTTTTGTTTTTTGCCTATTTGGACGGCATGGAAACAGGCCCCTTTATCCCCTCTGCACTGACGCACAGCCCGTGAGCTTTGCGTATCTGGCTTTGAGGGTAGAGCGGCGCGGAAACCAACACCCGCAGCGGAGTGCCCGCGCGGGACAGCCAAGTAGAGCGCGAACACGCCAGCCCCGGACTGGTCGTCCCAATAGGAGCCGCCGCGCAAAGGAAGCCGTTCGTCAGCACCGTTATTACCCCAGAAGTTATCCCCAGCGTAGTCATCCGCTGTTGCGCCATCCTCCGGGAGAAGGGCCATCGCCTGCATATACTTCTTGGTGAAATCCGAAAGCCCCAGGGCTGTTGTGCTGGCAAAGAGGGCATTCCGGCTGCTGTCGCTCTGACTGGTGATTGTCACCGCCCACTGCCAGTGGTTGGAAACAAAGTCCAGTTTCACGCTACCAGCTGTGGTACCCTGGCCGTTCGGCGCAATGAAGAGGTCATTGTAATTGGTGGCGGCGGCGTTGATGGCCCTCCACTGGGTAGAAGCGGCGCTGGTATCGCATTCCGGATCGGCGGCATTGTTGTAAGGAATCACCTGCAGTTCGCCTTTGACCAGCCGCATCCCGGATACCCATTCCCAGATGTTGCCGTTCAAATCATAAATGCCGGAAATGTCCCCGGTATCGCTCCATGTGGCCGGTCCGGTGCCTGTGGCTACCCGGCAGGTTGCGCCGTTGTTATCCTTCGATGTGGGGATAGCGATTTTCAGCGTTTCGGACGCATCTTTCCCATAGTTGTTGTTGCCTTTGGGCATCGTTCCATTCTTCTTCGCCAGCAGGGCAAGGAACGCCCACTCCGCCGCCGTGATGAGATGGTGGCCGTCCCCTTTGTTTTTGCAAGCCTGCACCGAGGCATCGAAGGTGATGTAAGTGGTCGGGTCCTCGCCGGGGAGGCTGTATGCACGGTTGCTGTGAGTCTTTGCCTGGAATTTGCCGATGGCGATCTTGTCATGCTGGATGCCGTTGATCAGGAATGCGGGGTGGATGCTGCTATCCCCGCCTGCCAGAAGCGCACTCAGCGGCTGAGCAGCGCGTTCCACATAAACGCCGGGAAGCCCCCGGTCATCGGTGATCAGCTTATTGGTCGGGCAGACCATGGAAAGGGCCAGACCTGTCAAATCAAAATTAGCCATGATGTAATTCCTCCCTTACTGTTTTGCCAGCGGCAGATCATCCACGCTCCAAAGAATCAGGGTGACCTCGCTCATATCCAGCGGCAGTGCCTCACGCTTGACGCTGCTGCGGTTCTCGCCGTCCATCGTGCCGCCAGCGGCATCCTCACCCTCTGCGGCCTCGATCTCAGTTTCGACATAGGCGATGGGCGGGATTTCCACCTGAGCCACATAATAGCGGCCCTTGCCCACGCCGATCACCAGATTCCTATCCTCATCGGCGCAGATGTCCACCTGCACGGGCCAGTCCCGCTGGCGGGTGTCGCACCTGATGGAGAGGTCATCGTCCCCGAAGATGAGCTTGTTCCCGCTCTGCTTCCAGTCGATTTTGGTGCCGGTGTTCTTCTCGACCACCTGCACATTTTTCTTTGCGGTTGCCATTAGGTCATTCCTCCTTTGATTCTGACGGCCAGCGTTACGCTGGAACCGCTACCTGTGTATGCGATTTTAAAGCCGTTCAGGGCTTTGTCGCTGACGATAATTTCGCCCACCTGCCCATCGCTCTCCAAGACCTCAGCCTCTACGCTGTAAAACAGGTTTCGGCGGGTCTGGATCATGGCAACGGTGCGGGGGCTGTCCACGCTGGAGTTAAAGGGGTACCGCTGGGTATTGGTCAGGGTGATCTCATGCAGTTCCCCTTTGATTTCAGCATCCACGCTGGCCTCATGCTCATCGTTGTGGCGCTGCTGGTGGAAGTTCGCCCATGCGAGAATCTGCGCCGCCATGGTGGCATCCTGGATGCCATTCTCCATGTTGTTGAAGTTGGTCTGGTTTTGCGGAGTTCCTTCCTGGATGATTTCCCCCGGCACCTCTGTGTGGGTGAAGGTACCATCCGGATTTGAGGTTTCGCGGTAGCGGTCCTCGTATTCCGTCACCCGATCCTCCCATCTGGTTTGCCTGTACATGGTTTAAGTTCCCTCCTCATCTTCGTGCAGGTCGAATGTGAAGCGGTAGAGGACGCCCTCCTGCACACTTTCGATTTTGATGTCCTCTGCCTTTTCCGCCCAGAGCGCACCGCTTTTGTCGTAAAGCTGGACGGTGGTGATGGTCACTTCCTCTGTGGTTTGCGGGATGATGGGGAAGTAGACCGCCACCCTGCCATCCTTCATCCGTTCTTTGCGGCTGATCTGCGCCGTATGCCAGGTGGAGCCGAGGCGGTACCGGGCATAGGAGATGGTTCGCTCCGTGTACACCTTGTACCCTTCGATTGCCTTTTCGGTCAGCATTTTGCTTTGCCTCCTTTCCGAGATTTGGATTTACAGTAGGAAGTCCCGCATACCGGCACCCGGTAATGAAAGCCTTCCCCATCTGCCTCTGTGAAAAATGCGCCGGCCATTTCCACGCCGCCGGTCGAACGATCCGGGGTTGTCCCAGCCTCCATTTGGCCACTGGCCGGGGTGGTGTAGGGCCAGCCCTTTGCCGTTGCGGAGATTTTGATGCCCTCATCCTCTGGGGTGAGGGACATCGACCTTTGCGGCACAGTTCCCGCCTCTGCTTGTCCAGCTGGGACGGATGTGTACGGGTGACCCTTGCCCTCTGCATCCAGAAGGAGGCCGTGTTCCCGAAGCTCGGCGGAGGTAGAGCGCCGAGGCTCTGTCCCAGCCGCTGTGGCGGCGTAGGGCCAGCCTTTGGTGTCCGGCGTGACGGTTATCCCTCCATCACCTATGCCGCCCCCTGTGGAGCGCTGAGGGGCCGTCCCGGCCTCTATGCGCCCTGCTGCCTCGGAAGTATATCTGAAACCGTCAGTCACCGTGTCAACCTCTACGCCGCCATCCCCGAAAGCGGGACGGGTGGATCGGTTTGGCTGTGTTCCTGCAGGTGCAGAATCGTAAGGGTACCCATCTGCCTGTGGAGCAATTTCCACCCCGCTTTGCGCCACACCGCCGCTGGTACTGCGCCATGGAATGGTACCGGCCTCTGCCTGTCCGGCAGAGGCCGATGTGTAGTTCCATCCTTTGGCGGCACTATCCACCTGCAGGTCGCTGTGATCCAATCCCCCGCGGGTGTTGCGATAGGGCTGTGTGCCATTCATCGGGGCATCGTAAGCATACCCCTCGGCGGCAGTATCGATTTCCAGGTCGCTGTGTTCCAGCCCTCCACGGGTGCTGCGCCACGGGACGGTACCTGCATAGGGCTTGCCGGTCCAGGCGCTGCGGTATTGGTAGCCGTGGCCTTTGGTCTTAATGGTGATTCCGATATTGCACTGGTAAATGAGGCCGTCCATGTGAGCGGTCAGGCGCTTGCACTGGTTTACCGCCCTGCGGATTTCCGATGCGTTGGCTCGTTCCCTAAAGCGTGAGGTTTCGAGGATTACCTGGAAATGGTACGGCTCCCCGCCATAGGTGTACCATTCCTCGATGTAGCTGCCGGGGAACACGGTACTCAGCATCTCGTTGACTGCCTTGGGGGTTCCCATGATGCCGTAAAAAGCCAGCGTCCCTTTGATGAGCGCTCTTTTGGATTCGATGGAGTAGTTGTCCCGGTAAAAAGGGGAGCGCAGCTCCACGGCGAGATAGTCCAGAATCCTTTCGTCCAGGCTGTCAATGGCCGACATAAGGCGGGTGCGGTCTGCCAGCGCCATGATGCGCTGTTTCTCCTGCCGGATGGCATATCCGATGGAGATGGTTTCCGGGTTGTACCTCATGCTGTTGCTCAGCAGGTCAGTGATTTGGCCGTTGCGGAGGTCAGTCATCTTCCAGCCCCCCGTATGTCACCTTTTTGCTGCCCAGCCTTGCTACCTCTGTTTCCTGCACTGTGGCAAAGACCGGGGAGGTGAGCAGCACCCGTTTGGCCCCTGCTTCCCGCACCCGGCGGATCAATTCAGTCGGATTGATGTCCCTGCCGATTTCGGTCGTTTGCCAAGAGATGAAGTCCTGAATGGCGGCATCCACTCTTGCCTGTATGGCAGTTGCGGATGCCTGATTGGAGCGGGCGATGTAATAGGTCAGTTCTATGTCGAAGGGCTTTTCATCCGGTGCGGAAACGCTCACAAGGTCTGTCATGGGGCGAATACTTTCGTCCTGGTAGAAGTTCTCCAAGCCGCGGATTACTTCTTCACCCGGCATGGAGCCGTCCCGCATCAGGATGTAAATCACCGCCTCCCCTGGTTCAGGGCTTGTGGGAAGCACGGAGCCGATGTCGGTGTTGTAGGTCTTTGCCCAGAATGTATAAGCGTCCTGCGGCCCCGCCGTGCTGTACCCGGAGGGGGCGAGGTATGTCCGCTCTGCGAGGCTCAGGTCATCTTCGAGGTCTGTCCCCCCGGCGGTATCGGTGATATTTTCGATGCTCTCGACATAGGGCAGCGGGTCTACCAGAATGTTGATCTGCCCTTTGAGGAAGTCGTTGCCCCCTATGCCCTGAGTGGTGCAGACAGCCTCTGCATCCACATACTTGGAACCGGCGGCGGCTTCGGCATATTCCTCTGTTTGGAAGTACACGCCATTGCCATTGGTCAGCCGGGTACCTGCCGGGATACCGATGGCGTGATCCCTGGTTTCCGAGAGGGTGAAGCGGATCGTGGTTCTGGCCGCTGCCGGCCGCTGGCGGATGACACGCCGGTTCCCGGCGAGGTTGTCCAGAAATTCGCCGTAGCTGTATTTCAGCAGGTCCTGCTTCCCGGCCCTGTCCACATACTGCTCGATCTGGTAAAGGTCGAGGGCGATGGCGTACAGCTGAATCCGGGCCGGGTCTGCCGCTCCAAGGCTGACCGTCTTTCCGGTGACCTCTTTATATTTCTGCTCATAGTTGGTCACCAGCCTCTGCATCATTGCATCCAGCCTGTCCCCGTCAATGAAGGAAACATCCGGCAGGTCAAAGACCGACCTTAAAAGGCTATCTGGCATTTGCGATCACCACCTTTGCTTTCAGATGTCCGTTTGCGTCCGCCTCGAAGGTGACCTCTGTGACGATTACCCGCGGCTCCCAGCGCTCTACCGCCTCCATGGCCGCTACGGCAAAGAGGTTTTGCGCCAGATCCATCGGGTAGTCCAGGTAGGTGACATCAAGGCCGAAATCGCGGTAAAGGGGGCAGGTGCCTACCGGCGTTGTCAGGAGGGTCTGCACATTGCGGATGATCTCTTTGCGCTCTGCTTCGCTGCTGTCCCCGTAATTGAACGAGATTTCGATTCCTGACAAATCCATGCGGCTTTTCCTCCCCTCAGATGTATTCTTCCATGGTCACATTGACCTTTGCCCGTGCCAGTTCTCCCCGGTTGTAGACCACCTCCCATGCCTCGCTTAGATCGGTGATCCGCCACCGGTATCGGCCTACCCGCTTGCCGCCGACCACAAAGGCATAAACATCGCCCCTCTCGGCGTGTCTGGCCAGCATATCAAGGATGGCTCTCGGCCTCACGCCGTAGTTGCAGTCGAGGGTAATGGTGAAGGTCAGCTTTTGGAGGTTTGGCCGGAGGTATTCTGTCTGGTCTTTCAGGCCCATGCGGCTGTGCATTGCCCAGCTGGAGCCGACCGTGTGGTTCATGTCGCTGAAGGTCAGCACCCGCTGGTCGCTCACACTGAACACCACATCCGTTCCCCAGTTTCCGATAGCCATGAGCCGCCTCCTATTCCTTTGGTTTTGAGGTTTCACCGCCGCTGTCCCCATCGTGGATGTGTTTCTGCAGGCTGATCGTCCCGGCTATCACATCCCCAGTCACCTTGATGGCCGGGGTGTCTATGTTGATCCCGGTTTCCGCCTTGATTTCGATTTCCGGGACAGTGGCTTTTATTTTGGGTGCGGTGACCGTGATCGTGTCCGAAGTGATCACCGTGACCGCGCCGCTCTCGCTGATTTGGATGGCGGCATTTTCGCCCACCATGAAGGTCATGCTCTTGGTGGAGCCGAGTGTCATATCCCCGGCAATTCGCAGGGTGTAATCCTCCGATTTCTCATCGTATCGTTCCACCGCTTTTCCTGGGGTGTTGCAGTAATCCCGGCGGTCCAGGCCCTCGAAGCCCTCTATGGGCCTATGGCCATCGTGCCATACCGTCCCCAAAATAACGGCGGCGCAGGTGCCGTTGGAAAGGTGGGCCACCAGCACCTGTTCGCCTACCTCTGGATGCCAGTATTGCCGCCCCAGCACCAGGAAGGGCATCTCCGAGGTGGTGCTGTCATCCTTATCCTCGTAGGTGATTCTGGCGGTGCCGTTTGGGTAGTTAATGCTGGAGATTTTCCCGATTCTCAGGTAGTCCTTTTCCATGCGCCGCCTCCTATCCGGGATTGATCCAGTTGCCCGGAACCGTCTTTACTGTGCTGAGGTTCAGCATTCCCCCTGAAACATTGAACACCCAGTAGGTGCCGGGATGGCACATCCCGGTCGGATGTCCAGGCAGCGGCGATCCTGCCGCCGCCTCTGCGGCTGTGTAGTAGCCCTTCTTATCGCTGGTAACCGTGTACAGTTCCCCCTTTTGGGGTAGCCCTGCAGGTGTGCCGGGAGTTGAGCCTGAACCACCGCCGGAGGACCCGCCGCTTTGGCTGCCCTGCTTCTCTTTCTCAAAGTCGCAGGAAATGGAGGACGCCTCTGTGATGAGCGGCTCCACCAGCCGAAGTTCCAGGGCCATCTTATAACCGCTCCCCAGACTGTGGGTGATCTGCTCGATGAAGTATTTACCGGAAAGTCTTTTCAGGCCGCGGATTTCCACGCAGTCCGAAGCAATCAGCCCCGGCATGGCCATCATGGTGATGCTCATGGTGGTCATCCCCCGGTTCGCCTTGTTCAAAGCGGCCAGCGCTATTGCGGTCGCTTCAGTCAGGTTATCCGCCGGTTCGTTGCATTCGAGGATTCTGTCACCGCCCCCAGCGGTCACGGTGAAGGTCTTGTTTTTGTCGCTGTTGGTGTACTGGTACTTTACCCCGGTATAGGTGCCGGTGGTCTGGGTATTCCACGACCAGCCCGGTTCAAAGTCCGCCGGGGTAAGGATGGCCTTTGCCTTTTTGGCCTCATAGGTCCCCTCTGAAAAGACCACTATCCTGCTGTTGTAAATCTTCAGGGCGAGGCCGAATTTCTCCACCAGGCCGCAGTAAAATTCACAGTCATTCTGGTTATTTTGCTCGACCTTTTGAATGGCGATGTCGCTGGCATCGAAAAACAGGGAGATGCCGGACCGGTCTGCGATGGCCTGCCCGATTTCCTGCAGGGTGGTCTTTTCGTAGGTTTCCGTCCGCTTGGTGGCCTTGAATCCGCTGTTGTCAGCGGGGACTGCCACGGCATCCAGGCTCAGGCGGATAGGGCCTCCGGCAAAGCTGAAATCATCCACCCGGAAGGTACCGCACGGGAATCTGGAATTCTGCCCGTCCCCCCACCAGTTGAAGGTCTGGATGGTGGGCTGTAGCAGGTCCCCCTTTTGGGGGAACCATGCGCCAATCCATCGGTGATCCCGGTCGTTTATCTGGATGCTGATTTTATCGCTGGAGCCGGAGGCCACATCCGTGTACTGGAATGAAGCCAGATAGGGGGCAATCTGCCCGGAGGCGTTTGCGCCGTTGTAAAGCAGGGATACATTTGCCTGTCGCGGGAGCATACTATTTCCTCCATTCTGGCAGGTCATCGGTGGCGGTTGTTTCCTCTATTTCCGGGATGGCCACCGTCACCCCGGCGGGGAATACCTGATAATCGAGGAGGGGACGGTTTTCTCTGGCCTCCATCAAATCCTGCGCCCTCAGTACATTGCCATAAATCCGCAGGGCGATGGTGTCCCAGGTATCCCCCATGATGGTGCTTGTGGTTTTCATGGCTGCCCCTCCTATGCGAGTTTTGTCCGGTCGATGTCTTTCAACCATTGTTTTGCCATACGGTTGAATTCTTCCTGGGACATTCTTTCCGCCGCCTCCAAATCCTCACGGCTGGGGGCTTCACCCTCAAAATGGTATTGCGGCTGGTAGTGGATCACGATGGGAGGCTGGCCGTTCCCGCCGTCCTGCGGCGGCGGATTGTCCCTGTTTCCGCGAAGTTCGGCCAGCAGGTCTGTGATTGGGATCACATTGCTGCTTCTCATGGCATCTTCCATGAGGCCGTGCATCTGGCCCCAAAGCTCCGACAGCGGGATGATGGCCTCTGTCCCGGCCTCCCCGGCTTCCAGCAGGGTGGGCTGGTTTACAACACCGCCCTCTGCCAGCTGCGGAATAGTCGGAAGATTAAAGCCGAGTTGTTTCCCGCCCACGCCCGGCACCCAGTCCGGGATTGTGACGGAAATGCTGTTGATTTTTTCCAGGATGAAGTTGATGGCGGAAATCACACCGTTTATCGGGGCTTTTACCAGATTGGCGATGGCCCCGAAGATGTTGCTGAAAATATCCACGATGTTTTGCCATGCGGCACTCCAGTTGCCGGAGAACACATTCTGGATAAACTCGATGATCCCGCCGAAGACTGCCTTGATGTTGTCAATGGCAGCGGTAATGCTGGAGGCCCAGCCGGTGAAAATGGCCCCCAGGAATGGCACCTTTTCCTGGAGGAAGGTACCGATTGCGTTGATGGAGCCTTTCAGGGATTCCAGCGCTGTGCTTGTTATATTCCCGATGCCGCTCCATGCTGCTGAGAACACGCCGCCGAGCCATTCGCCCACAGCTCCGAAAATATTCTTGATGCTGTCCCAGAGGGTCTGGAAGTAATTGCCCCAGCTGGAGAAAACGCCCTTGATGGCCTCCCATGCCCCTGCAAAATCGCCATGCAGCACGGCTTTTACCGCACTGAAAATCCCGGCGATGGTGTCAAATACCGCTTGGAAAAACGCGACAGCTGTGTTCCAGATGCCCTTGATGGTTTCCCATGCGGTCTTGAAAAATCCGCCCAGCACGGCTCCGACCACCGAAAAGACAGCCTTGATGTATTCCCAGATGGTAGAGAACCACGGGGAAACCACAGCCCAGACCAGCTTGATTCTCTCCCACGCCGCCTTGAAAAAGCCGCCGAGAACCTTGACCGCTACGCCGAAAATAGCCTTGATGGCTTCCCAGATGGCGAGAAAATAGGGCTTTACAAAATCCCAGATGGTTTTGATCAGTTCCCAAGCGGCGGAGAACGCCTTGCCAATGGAGGTCAAGACCGCCCGGATTCCCGGCAGGACATTGGTCTGGAAAAAGGAAATAACCGCCGAAACGGCGCTTACAATCGTATTCCATGCCGCCTGCAGGTAGGGGGCTATCTTTGCCCAAACCTCTTTGACCGTTTCCCAGATATTTTGGAAAACCACTTTTGCCTTTTCCCAGAATGCCTGAAGGTAAACCTTGACCGCTGCGATGATGGCATCCACTTTTTCGCGGAACCACTCGCATTTGTTGTAGAGCAGAACCACAATGCCGATCACGGCGGCAATGGCTAAAATCACCCAGCCGACCGGGTTGGTGGCCATGAAGGACATAATGCTGGCCCCGATACTCTTGAGCACACCGCCAAAGGCAAGGACACCGCTTTTCAAGCCGGAAAAAGCCGTTTTTCCCAAGGAACCGATTGCCTTAAAGCCGCCCGTGAAAGCGGACAGCTTTCCCTTTACAGCCTCTGTGGCCAGCTCTGTCAGCTTGATTTTCCCTGTCAGTACCCCAAAAGCCGCCGAGGTTGCCGGGAGCTTCCCGTTCAGGACGGAAGTCACCAGACTGGTGCCTTTCGTCACCTGCTGGAAGGCTTCAAGCGTCTTTGTCGCTGCTGTGATCTTGCCGCCGAGGTTGGAGAGGGCAGTCAAGCCCTTGAATCCTGCGTAGGCCGCGATGATGGCCAGCACGAGGGTCTTATGCTCTGTGAGGAAAATACCGAGGTCTGCCAGCCGGTCCACCAGATTCAGAGCGCCGTCCACAATGGCCGGAAGCGCTGTCCCTGCGATGAAGTCGAGAACCGGCTCTCCATTGACCTTCAGGTCTGCGAAAAATGCGCCAATTCTGGAGGCCAATTCCCCCAGCTTATCAAAGGTGGCGCTGTGTTCACTGACCACCTGACCGATGCCGCTGGAAGCCATGCCGAAAAGCTCCACCGCCCGATCCTTGAATGCGATGATGTGCGGCAGGGCTTTTTCTGTGAAACTCTGCGCCGCTGCCGTGACCGCTGTCGTGATATGCGGGATGTATTCCGCCACCTGATTGATGGCGGCTGTTGCGTATGGGGCGAAGGTGGAAACCAGATTGATTTTCAGGTCATCCATGGCGGATTTCAGGCGTTCTGTTGCGCCCTGCCATGTGTTGGTGACCGTGTCGGCCATGGTGCCGAGTGCGCCGTCCGAATTGTAGAGGGCCTGTGTGAGCGCATTCCATTCGGTGACACCCTCTGCCGTGGTGGTGGTCAGGCCGGACATGAGAGCGTTTAGCGCATCGGTGTGCTGCTTCCCGCCGATTGCGGCGAGGGCGGCGTTGCGCTCTGCCTCTGTCATATCCTTTGTGGCCTCGTACACCCGCTGGATGGTTTCCTGCAAACCGATGAAGTTTCCGGCGCTGTCAAATGCGGATATGCCGAGTTGTTCCATCATCTTCCCGGCCTGTCCAGTGCCGGTAGTAAGATTCACAAGGACGGCGTTCAAAGCATTTCCTGCCTCGGAGCCTTTGATACCCCGGTTGGCCAGAACACCGAGCGCTGCGCCGGACTCCTGAATCGGCACCCGGAGATTTTTGAGGGTGCCGCCCACGCCGATGTAAGCCTCCATCAGCATCTCTGCTGTCTGGTTCGATTTGTTGTTGGCCTGTGCGGCCACATCGAGGTATTTGGGCAGGTCCTGGACCCCCAGTCCGAGGGCGCTCATGCTGTCCGTTACAAGATCGGAGCAGCGGGCCAGATCCATCTGTGTTGCCTCCGAGAGCCGGAGGATGGGTTCCAGACTGGCGATGGAATCATTCACACTCCATCCGGCGAGGCTCATGTAGCCGAGGGCATCGGCGCATTCGGAGGCAGATTTGGTCGTTGCCTTTCCCATCTCCAAAGCCGCCGCCCGGAGGGCATCGTACTGTTCCCCCGTGGCGCCGGCGATGGCGGAGGTATTGGCCATTGCCTGTTCAAACTCTCCGTATGTACCGACCGCGTCCGAGATAAACTGTCCGACCTGCAGAGCGCCCCAGGCGGCGGCTGCTACCGCCGCCGCCTGTTTCGCTACAGTGCCGAGGTTTGTCAGCTTGCCCTCTGCTTCTCCGATGGCGCTGTTGAACGAGGAGGACACCTGACCGGCGATTTTGATTGCGAGCTGGTATTCTTTACTTTTTGCGCTTGCCATTCGCTGCTGTCACCGCCCTTTTGAATGCATTGACCGTTTCCAGAAGTTCATGGATTGGCATCCGCTGAAACTGGATGTAATCCGAATGGAGGGAAATGGCCAGATGCATACAGATGTCCCGGAGCGCCTCCCCGTCACCCGGCCTTAATCCTCGCCGTAGAAAAAACTGGACACTTTGTTTTTCACCCGTGTGATGTCTTTCGGGGGAAGCCCCTTGAAAAACTCCACCGGCTGACCGGCCACCCGACCGGCGATGAAGCAGATATACTCCGAGGTCTGGTCCGGCAGCGGGGAGATGATGCCGCTTTTGAACAGGTACTTTTCGGCATCGATCATGTCCCTTGCGGTCAGATTTTCCAAACCGGCCAGATCGATTTCTGTGTAGGTCTGGCCCTCGAAAACATAGGGCTTGCTGAATTTGATCAGCGTGTCGCTCTCGGCGGCGGGGGTTTCCGGGGTTGCTGTGACGGTGGTTTTTTCTGTTGCGTTGCTCATAGTGCTTTCCTCCTATCAGGTGAGCTGGCGGGTTTTCGCCAGCATATCCACATTGTTGACCTTGAAAACGCCGTTGAGCTTGTCAAGCTCCAGGCGCTTTTGCCCGTCCATCTCGATCATGATGTAGGTCAGTTCGAGGGTGATGGCGCTGTCCATGCCCTCACGCTGCTTCACCGTGCCGATGGCGATTTTCTTGCACCGGCCTCGAACCACCACACGCATCCCCATTTCGTCTGCGTCCTGAGTGGCTTTGACCGTGTACTGGATGCTGCCCCGGAGCATAAGCTCCACGGCGCTGGAGGGATTGATTCCGGCGAAGTAATCCTCGCAGATACACCGGAAGGGGATTTCCAGTTCCATGCTGCCGTAATGGCCGACCACGATGGCCTCGTACTCACCGAGGATTCCGTTCCCGGAGGTGGTGGCCGTGGTGGATTCAAAGTCAGGGATCGCCACTTCCCCGGTGGTACCGCCCAGCCTGTTGCCGGTCAGGTACAGGTTAAAGTCCCGAATTACTTCGGGAATTCCTGCGATTGCCATTTCTCATCAACCTCCTAATGCATCGCTCAGGGCGTTCGGGTCGAATTCCAGAATGTTCAGGATGTCCTCCGCCGGGGGATAGGGGGTCAGGTACTGATGGAAAGTGATTTTTCCGTTCAGCAGATCCGTCACCGGATTTTCGTCTGCGTTGTAGACGATTTCCGCTCTGGCGCATTTCCCCTGGGAAACATAGGACGCACCACGGATATTCTCGGAATCCACGATGGTTTCGATGAGGCGGGGGTTCATCGGGTTATCGACCTTCTGGAAGTAGGTCAGGATGAAGCTGTTCCCCCACCAGCTGAAGAACCGGCGGCAGCAGAACCAGCGATCCTTGGGGTCAGTGCTGGCCGGGTAGACGGCGCTGTTGTTGCCCCAGGTCCGCCAGCCGTTGACATTGATGGCAGTGGTTACGCCGAAGCTGTTCACGGCGTTGCCCTGCACCTGATCCAGCAGCACTTCCTCTCCGGTGGCCAGCACGGTGCCGGTCGCTCCGATGAGCTTGTTGGAGGGGGAAAGGTTCGGCACATCATCGTTTTCCGCATCGACCTTTGCGATCAGCGCCCCCATGATGGCGCTGTACCAGAACCAATGGGAGCCTACGGCGATGCAGGGCCAGAGGGCCATGGCATGGGCGGAAACGCACCCAGCCGCCTCTTTGGCCACCTTGATGTCGCTGTATGCGGTGCATCCATCGGCGGTGCTGTCAATGTCGATGAGGCATTCGCAGGTGAAGTAGCCGTTGATTTCCTCGCATTTCGCAGCGAGGACGATGCCCACATCCGGGATATGGCTCCAGCCGGGGGCCAGCAGAAGGCCGGGGGTCATGCCGAATTTGGGATAGATCTGCTGGAGAACCTCGAAGCCCTTTGCGCCGCCGGTCGCACTTGCGCCGATGATGTCGCTGGGCTTTACCGCGGTCGGGTCGATGGAGGTGGATTCCACCACCAGTGCTTTGGCGGCTGCCCCTGCGCCCCCGGCGATCAGGGTAACCAGCAGATTGCCGTCATCGTCAAAGCTCAGGAGATAGTCGGTTTCAAAGCCCAGCGGGGTATCCTCGGATTCTTCGTCCGCACCTTTCATCTTGACGGTCACGGTATCCTTCAGAATGCCGGTGATGGGAACCACGGCCTCCATTTCCTCTACCGGGACGGTTGCGGCCTCGTTTTTCTTCTTGTGCTTTTTGGGGTCGAGGACATTGATGAAAATAACAGGGGCCACGCCGATCAGCTGAAAACTGGCGTACATGGCCTCGCAAAGCGTATAGTTTTTGTAGTCCGCCGAGTATCCCAGCTGCTTGACCGCCTCTGCCCACGAGTAGGCAATGAGGGGGGTGTTGGTGACCTTGTAGGGATCATCCGCCAGATTGATGGGTGCGGTGCCGAAAACTACCTGAAGCCCTGCGGTCCCCAAGATAGGGGCCACGATGCTTGTGGCCTGTTCAAGCACCCTTACGCCGTGCTGGTAAGGCATTACTCATTCGCTCCTTTCTGAATTTCTGCGCTGTCTGCCAGCGCTTTGGTATAAAGTCGGTAAATATGGCCGTCCCGTTTGCGGATTCCATCCAGCGCTTTCCTAAGCTCTGAAATGGGGACGCACAGGCCGGCCAAATACGGGAATGCCTTTGCGGCCTTTTTCAGCGGTTCCGGCATTTCCTCGTAGACGGTGTTGCGGGTGGCCACACTCGGAATCGTGGGGCCGACATACATGGTTTTCATGTGAACCTGCTTTCTGTCCGGGGTGCGGCAAGGTTAAAGGAGAGATTACACCCGCCGTAAAAGTACGGGTAGCTTGGCTCATCCTGCAGCACCCATGTGAACGGGTCCGTAAACTGAAACGCCCCGCCGCAGAGGGTGGGGTGTTTCTCGTAGTGCTTTTGGATGTCCTCGATGATTTCCAGGACGGTTTTGTGGCCGATGTTGCGCTTGTCGTTGTCATAGATGCCGATCAGGAGAAAAATATCTACCTTGTGCGGGGCTACCGGGGTAGCGATGCCGCCCTTGGAAAGCCGGACGATGATGTACGGGAACGGATCATCCGCCCCCTTTTCCCGGATGGGAAGGTCTTGCTCATAAACACCCAGCTTTTCCATGATGGGGTCGGCTGCCGGTTCCTCCGGGGGCTTTTCCGGGTCGTATTCCTCCAGATTGAATTCCGGGGTTCCCTGGATTTTAGGGGGCGGCGCTTTGTAGGTGCGCCCCTCAAAAAGCGCCTGCAGGTCATCCTTGACAACGGTTTGGAGTTCTCTCGCGTTCATGCCGTCACCATCCGTTCAATTTGTTTTCTCAGGTTGTCCTGGTAAATTTTGAGGATATCCTCCCTCAGCCCTTCATCGGTGATCTTGCCGCCCTGATAGACCTTTTCCAGCATTTTGGAAACAGACGGGCCATGCGCCGAGTGAAGCGGCGTTCTTCCTTTCCCGGTTCGCTGAAGCACGAGCCGGTTCCCGTTGTTCCCGGTCTGAAGGAATGCTTTGTTTCCGGCTTGGTTCACCAATTCCTGAAGGCCAGATCCTTTCAGCACCTCTGTTTTCACGCCGCTCTTGGGAGCGGTTGTGTGATACCGGGGCTGTGTCATTGGTGCGCCCTGCACACTGATTGCCGCCTCAAGTTTAGAAAGGGTTGCTTTCCTGACTCTGGTATGCTTATTGAAACCGGCATCCTTGACGGTATATCTCTTTTGCGCGTGCTGGGCCAGCAGTTTCCGGGCCGTGACCGCCGTATCGTTTAGGGCAGTGCGTATGGCTTTGGGAGCCTGCTTCTTTGCGCCCTCCAGTTTTGAGAGAACGAGTTCCAGGTCTTGGGGGTCTGCTGTGATGGCAATCATCGGCTGCGGTTCGCCTCCAGTGTAATGGCATAAATGCCGCACTCATCGGTGGCATCCACCACCTTATAAGTGCCGCCGTCCAGTTGCAGGTAGGTATCCTGTCCGGGGAGCGGCTCTCCGAAATCATCCGCTGCGACATAAAAGAGCAGCTGGCGGGTGTAGATGCCGTCCATGTTGGATTTCATCTTCTTTTCCCGCTCGATGTTCTCCATGTCATCCAGCACAATCACCATGATCTTGCCGTTTACCCGGTGCCTCTCCCCGAATTCCGCCGGGTTGAGGAAGATGTTGTGGACATCCGCTTTCAGGAGTTCTTTGAAGGTTGGGGTTTCCAAAGCGGCCGCCTCCTTTGCTCTGTCATCGGAATTTTACCGGCCAGATCGTCCCCGGTCAGCTCACCGCCTACGGCAATACCGGGAAGTCCGGGTTCCGCCGCTGCTCTTTTGGCCGGTACCCATGCGGGGGGATCGCCGTCACGCCATATGGCCGAGCCGCTCTCCACCCAGGCAGATACCAGCATCGGGTTGTCCGAGGGGAGAATGTCCCCCGGCCCGAAGCGGTGGAATCCGACCTGGATGAAATCGAGAGCGACCAGATCAGCCATTGATGCTTACCAGCACCGAGGCCCCGGCGGCATCGGCGGGGGCGGCAGCATACCCGGCCTTGATCGAGCCTTCCCCAACCACATCGGTGATGCCGGTCCCGTCAAAGTAGACGGTCTGGCCCATGGCAATGGCGGCGGTGCCAGTCTTTTTGATCTCGAAAACGCCGATCATATGAAGGCTGCCGGTTTTGCCGGGAGGGATGGGGCAGCCGGTCACGCCGATGCGATCCTTCAGGGCTACGACCGTGTCGTGCGGGATGAGATTGTCGGTTGCGTTGGTGTAGTCCAGCGCTTCCCCTCTCTGCAGATATTCAGCCATTGCTCTTTACTCCTTTCTCACTGCCCCAGAGGGCTGTTGATGATTTTGCCGGGATTCTTGATGGCCCCGCGGAAGTCCATCACATTGATGCCCCAGTCGAGGTAGATGTCCCAGACAAAGCCCAGCTGGCTGGGGGTTTCCATCCGGCGGATGGTCGGCACCTCCTGCCCGTTGAGGTAGTCCACCTCAATGAAGGCGGTGTCGGCGCTGTTTGCGGTCATGAACCAAGGCATCACATTCCCGAAGCCGCCGCACAGGGCGTTGATGGTGGGGTCCTCCACGATCTGCATATCCTTGTAGGCGTAGAGGGGATTCACCGCTTGGGTGTTGCCCTCGGTGTGGATGGTGGGGCTGTTGAACAGGGTGTAGATGTCAAAGGTCAGACCGGCGGGAACAATGATCTTGCCGGGGCGCACGATGATGGGCTGATCGAATTCATCCTTTTGGGTGGACAGCGCCATGATCATGGCCTGCACCGCCTCTTGGGTGATGCCGGTCCCGGTTTTCAACAGGTTCTTGTGGGCTGCGCTGAAGAGCGGGGTGCCATCGTAGATGTTGGGATTGTTCAGGAGAATCCGATAGCACTGGGTGTTGATGGTTCTCCGGGCAGCGGCGGCGTGTCTGGCCGGGATGCGGGTTACCAGATCAATGTCATCATTGATGAATGCCTGGCGGCTCAAAGTAAACTGTTTCCCGTAGGTCCTGATCTGACGGGTGGGCAGTTTGGCATCGGTGGGCTTATCGCCTTTCAGTTCGCCGCCCTCCGGCACTTCCAGAAAATCCCCGATAGGACCGGCCAGATAGTTGTTGTCATGAATCTTGAAGTCCTTCAGGCTGCCCTTGCGGGTCCAAAGGTCAAAGGTCACGGCGGCGGTGCGGTGGCCCTCCACATACGCCTTGTTGATGGCGTTGTCGAGGATGGTGGGGAATGCGGCGGTGGGGTTGTAATACTGCCGGGTGCAAATCTCCCGCAGAATCTCATCGCTGCTCATGTAACGAGCGCCGGAAACGCCGGAGCGCTCCAGGCAGGTAATTGCCAGATCCCGCAGGGACATGGCGGCAAACTGCGCCGAGCCATTGCTGGGCTTCTCCACCTGGACGCCGCCGCGAAGCAGGAGGCCGTCCACGGCATCCCGCCTGAATTCATCCTCGCCGCTGTCGGTGACATGAATGCCGGTGCCGATAGGGGCTTTGTCCCGCCGGAGTTCGTCCAGCACTGCGGCCCTGACCTGCTCCACGCTGAGGCCGTCATCAATGTACTTACCGGGGTCGTACCCGAAATCCCGGCAGATGGCAGAGATTTCCTTCACCCGGTTGCGTTCGGCTGTCCGGGCGCGTTCCTCGATTTCCCGCTGCTGATCCGGGGGCGTGGTGGGCGCACCGGCCGAAGGGGCCGGAGGTGCGGGAGGATTCCCGCCCTGCTGGCGTTCCTCATCAGCGATTTCCCGATTCAGCTGGTCGATCTGGCCTTGCAGGGTATTGAATTCCGCCGTTTCCTCGGCGGTCATCTCCCTGCTTGCGGCCTTTGCAGCATTGACAAGTTCCTGCTGGCGCTTCAGGGCCGCTGCGCGTTTCTGCTTTTTGTCCATAGTTTCTAACCTCCTATGATGTTTTTGTTGATTTGAAGTTGGCTCTCGTAGACACTCAGAGGGGTTGCTCTGGGCTGTTCCGCCTCGCGGCCCACGCCGACCGTGGCATCCGCTGGCACCGACACGATGGAAATCTCAAAGGGCCACCATTTCCTTGCGATTTCACACGGCCCGGTAAAGCGGCCATCGGCGCTTGTCTTTCCGGCCATTACTTCCTCAAGTGAATCGATCCGGTACCCGACCGACACGCCTTTCAGCGTCCCGCTGCGTACCTTCTGGTAGATGATTTCGGATTGCTCATCGGTGTCGAATTCCACCTCTGCATATCCCCGGTTCCCATCTACCCATGCCCGGTTGACCTTCCCGATCACGGCATCCCGGTTGTGATTGAACAGCAGACAGCCGATTTCATTCAGCCGCGCCAGATCAACAGCGCCGGGGCCGTGGTCCAGGATTTCCACGCCGAACCACCGCTCGTAGGGTTCCTCCGAAGAGAAGGAAAGGGTGAATTTCCGCTCGTTTCCTTCTCCCTCCATGCGCTGGAGGGTTGCGGCCATCAGCGTCCGCCGGTCATTCCTCCCCGGCTTCTCCGTCCGTGTCCCCATCGCCGTCAGGCTCCGGGTTCTGGCCTCCATCTGGGGGAACGGCGGGAATCTGCCCACCACCGGGGGGCGGGGCGGATTCGGCGGGTTCGTCCTCATAGAGACCGTCCGATTTCTTTTGTCCAAGGATTACACCTCCTAAATCCACGCCGTGTTCCTCTCTGGCGTAGTCTAAAACTTCGCAGATGTCATCAATCTGCTTTCTCCAATCCGCACCATTTTCTGCGGCGATCTGTTTGAATGTCTTTTGGCCGGTCATCAGCGCGATCTTGGTGGCGGTGGCCTCTTTGCTGGGGTCGATCCAGTCCTTTGGCGGTTTCTCGAAGGAATGACGGAAATACTCATCCTTTCGATTCCAGAAGTCCGGGATGGAAACCGCCCCGGCCAAAACCGCCGAAATGATGAAGGTTTCATAGATCTCATCCAGAATTTCCGCCAGCAGTTCATCTTCCTCTGCGTAGGTCATCCCGTCCTCGATCAGCCCCTGCCTGGCGCTGGAGTAGGTGCATTGGCTCATATCCCTGGATGTGGCCTCATAGCTGAGGCCCTGCCCGGCTCCAATCATGCGGAGCATGAGCTTGACATAAGCGGATGCATCGGTGGATTGCCCTTGCGGGTTGATGTTTTGGATTTCATCGCCGGGGTTCATTTCCAGCATCATGCCGGGGGAAAGGGTTTTCCCGTCATAGGTCTGCTTTCCGCCCACGGTTGTGGTACCGGGCCTGCCGATTCCGGCGGTCGGCAGAGCGCGTTTGATGGCGATGCCGAAGCACGCCTCTATCCGCTGCTTGACCGAGAAGGCTGTCATGAATTCGTTGGCATCCCGGATGCGGGTGATGGTCTGGGCCATGTCCGACATTTCCCGAAGCTGGGAGGGTCGGCGCTTGCTGAAATAAAAAATGACATCTGCCGCCGGGAGGAATACCGGCTCCGTGATGCTCATCCCGTCCAGGGAATACTGCCGAATCCAATATCCTGCCGGGGCATTGTATTGGTCGTACTCAATGCCGCCAATCACCCGGTTGCCCTTGTGCTTTGGGGCCATCTGCGATGCATCCAGTTCATCCACCTCGAAAAGCTGCAGCTTGAAGGGGAGAACGCCGCCCTTGGTGTAGCGCTTCGCAAAAAGGACACCGCCGTCCACTTTTTTCCGGCGGACGGCCATGCGGAGCATCTGATTCAGGCTCTGGGTGCCGGTCACATCGCAGTTGCGCTTCTTGCACCATGTTTTCCAGAGCTTTTCGATTTCGCCGTTCAGTTTTTCACTTGGCGTATCGGCCTGAAGGATGAGGCCCTTGCCCACTACATTGCGGACGAATGGGCCAATTAGCGAATTCGCTATATCGCTGTTTCTTTCCAGATCCCTGGCTCTGGCCCTGACGGTGTCCCGGCTGTACCGGTCGGTGTATTCGGCGCTCTGGTTAAATACCCGCCAGTTGGCGTTCAGCCGGCTCCCGTTCCCGGCATCATAGTTGCGGCGCTGTTCCTCCATAATCTGCCGCCATGCTTCCCGTGTTGCCCCGGCCTCCGGATTGAACCAGCCGATGATTTTGTCGATGATGTTCATGCGCTCACCTCGAATCGAAAACAGCGACAAAGGTATCCGAGAGCAGCATGGAAGATTCGCCGCTTGCCAGCTCTGCTTCCAGTTCATTCCGCATGGCCCTCAAAAGGGCGAGATCTGCCCTTGTCACGCTCCGGCTGCCGAGCTTGTAGCTCTGACCGCCGAGCAGGACGGCCTGAATGGCCTTGTTTACCTCTGCCAGCCGCTGTTCCGCTGTATAGTCGTTCACAATTACTCGCCTCCTAAATCCACGATTCATGCTGCCCAATCCAGCTTTCTTCCGGGGCGTAGACTGGATCAGGCTTTTTCTCCGCCTCTTTGCGAGGCTGAACCTCTGCATCGTCCAGATGGAAATACCGAGCGCCCAGCACATCGGCGGCGCACATGGCATAGACCTCTGTATCGAGGTAGTGGTTATCCGCATGGGACGATTTCAGCACCCATTTCTGGATGGTGCGCTCGCCGCTTTTGACGCTGACCTTGTGTTCCGCTGTCACCTGTTCCGCATATTCCCGGTCGCATCCGAGGTAAACCATCCAGCTGCCGGTCCCGTTTTCTTTCCGCATTCGCCCGGCGATCATGTCCTTGTACTTCCCGGTGTCGATCATCACCAGATTCATGCCGTAGGCTTTGCTATCGGTGCGGTTCACCTTGGAGAGCCGGAAGTGGGTATCCATAGGGTGGGACGATCCCTTGCTGGGGAGCGCCCAGTCCGCATTCACTGAACAGAAATCATAGACCAGGTCGGTGTTGTCACCGCTGTCGATGAGGGCCAGCGCTACCACCATCGAATCGCCGCCATCCTCACGGGGGTACTGCAGGTTCATGATGTGTTCCACCTCTGCGAAGCTGTCCGCTTGGCCGTGGGCGATATTCTGGCTGGTCAGGTGGTTTCCCCATGCCCGGATAGACCAGTAGACGCTGGATTCCTGCACATCCACGCCGGCGGTCAGGAGCTTTGCCCACTTCGGGACCGTGAGTTCCGGCAGCGCTGTTTGGCGCTCCAGCACAAGGTCTGCATTGGTTTTCAATTTGGTGTCCTCCCACGGTTCTGCAAACCAGCTGTTGGTGAAGTTCTGGAAGGCATCTGGGTCATCCTTGCTGGTAAGGAATGCCTTTGCCATCTCGGAAAACCGAACGAAGGGGGAATAAAGGGTATTGAGCCAATAGGCGACCTTGCGGGGAAATTGGGTCCGCTGTTCTACAATCCGCCACTCCCCGTGTTTCAGCATTTCCGGCTTGTCCCGGTCCGTGATAACGGCCCCGCACTCCTGGCAAACGTAGGCGGCAAATTCCGCCCGGTCCGCATAGCTCATTCCTTCATCATCCGGGAATTTGACTTGTTTCCAAATCAGCTCAATATACTTGCCGCAATGGGGGCAAGGGACAAAGTAGTGCTTTACAATGTCCGCCC